>Ga0081538_10005626_pt1 | contig 11241 bp, 9 predicted proteins | sample TabmetS5T2R1_FD_71022 | JGI IMG/M metagenome (GOLD analysis project Ga0081538, IMG submission 71022) | Tabebuia heterophylla rhizosphere microbial communities from the University of Puerto Rico - S5T2R1 | ecosystem: Host-associated > Plants > Roots > Rhizosphere ... | reverse complement strand
CAATCGAGATGGTGGAGAACGACATCGGTGGCGGGTTCGGCGCGCGGGGCGAGTTCTATCCGGAGGATTTTTTGATCCCGTTCGCGGCGCGCCATGTCGGCCGGCCGGTGAAGTGGACCGAGGACCGGCGCGAACAGCTGATGGCGATGAACCACGCGCGCGAGGCCGAGTGCGACATCGAAATCGCCTGTTCGCGCGACGGCACGATCTTAGGGCTGCGCGGCCACGCCTTCGTCGACATGGGCGCCTATATGCGCACCAACGGAGCGGTGGGTGCGCGCAACGTCGCGCAGTTCATGTCGGGGCCGTATCGCATCCCGAACATCGATGTCGATGTCTCGCTGCTGCTGACCAACAAGACGCCGGTCGGGACCTATCGCGGGCCCGGCCGCTTCGAGACCGATTTTTTCCGTGAGCGCCTGCTCGACATGGCGGCCGAGGATCTCGGGCTCGACCGCGTCGAGTTTCGCCGCCGCAATCTCGTCTCCACCGCCGAAATGCCGTACGCGATCGCCACGATCACGCCGTTCGAAAGCAAGGACGAGCTCGACAGCGGCGATTATCAGATGACGCTCGACCGCTGCCTCGAGGAAATCGATTGGGCGGAAAAAAGCAAGCTGCAGGGACTCAAGATCGACGGGCGCCATCATGGTGTTGGCGTCGGCTGCTTCATCGAAGGCGGAGCCGCGGGCCCGAAGGAAAGCGCGCGCATCGTGCTCGAGCCCGACGGATCCTACTCGGTATTCGTCGGCTCCTCGGCGGTGGGCCAGGGCCTCGAGACGGCGTTCGCGCAGATTGCCGCGGACGCGCTCGAAATCCCGATCGACAGGATCCGCGGCGTTTTCCATGGGTCGACCGCCTATGTGAGCGACGGCTACGGCTCGTATCACTCGCGTGCCGTGGTCATGGGTGGCTCCGCCATTCTGTCCGCCGCAGCGGCCTTGCGCGAGGCGATACGAATGCAGGCCGCACAGCGGCTCGGTTGTGAGCCGACTGCGGTCGATCTCCTCGAAGGGAGGGCCCTGGGACCCGGAGGGAAGTCGACCGCTTTGGCCGGGCTATCGGCCGGTGGCATTTCCGCGGAGGGCAGTTTCCTCAACAGGAAGCACACCTACACGTACGGCGCGCACGCCGCTCACGTCGCCGTCGATCCCAAGACCGGCCACGTTCAGCTCCTCGACTACGTGGTGGTGGAGGATTGCGGGCGGATCATCAATCCCATGACGCTGCGCGGCCAGGTCATCGGCTCGGTTGTTCAGGGCCTGGGCGGAGCCTTCCTGGAGAACCTGGTCTATGACGAGCAGGGCCAGCTCCTGACCGGCTCGCTCGCCGACTATCTTGTCCCGACGGCGAGCGACTTTCCCGTCGTCCGCGCGGTGCTGATGGAAGTGCATCGCTCGCCGAGCAATCCGCTCGGCGCCAAAGGAGCGGGCGAGGGCGGGATCATTTCCGTCGGCGGCGTCATCGCCAACGCGGTTGCCAATGCGCTGAGATCGTTTGCCGTGCAGCCGCGCGAGCTGCCGCTGACGCCGCCCCGCATCTGGCAACTGTTGCAGGACGCGCGCCATCCGTGGGTGGGCAAATAGCGAGGCGTCTGCGCCTTTGCCCACGCTACGTGCTATATGTTAACCTCCATCGCGACCGTCAGGAGCTTTCCATGAGTGTTGCACGGCATCCGCGGCCGCCCGAACTCGTCGACGTGCCGATCGAAGAGATCATGCGGAAATATGTCGGCCGGTTCCGCGAGAAGAAGCCTGATTGGGCCGCATTCGAGGACGCCAAGATCGAAGGTTACAAGCGCGCGCAGCACCGGTTCATCGGGGCCGGCGGTTCCGGAAAGCATGGCGACCCAACCGTGATTCCGGCCGGCAACTTCACGCTGTCGATCATGTATGTCGAGCCCGGACAGGGCAATGCCGCGCATACGCACGAGGTGGAGGAGTGCTTTTTCGTGTTGCAAGGGTTTCTCGACGTGTTCGTCGAGGACGAGAGCGGCAAGCGGCTCACCACGCGCCTTGGTCCCTGGGAATGCATCTCGTGTCCGGCGGGCGTGATCCACGGCTATCAAAATGACAGCCTCGAGCCCGTCTATTTCCAGGTTATGCTCGGTCGGGGTAAGCCGGAAACCATGGGTTACGCCGATGAGGAGCTTTACAAACGCCGCGACGCTCACCTGAAGGCTGTGTGAGACATGCAGGGTGGGGTGAGTAAGCGAGTGAAACGAGCGCAGTGAACCCTCGCCTCTGCAACTTCTCGCCACGCGGAAGATGTCACCGAGGACATGGGCACAAGCACGCTCCGCTCACCTTTGCCTACGGCGCTGAACTTCAATCCGCCTTCGCGCCCGAGGTGCGGATCACCTCGGCCCATTTCCCGGTCTCGGCCTGCATGAAGGCGCCGAAATCCCTGCCGAAGGCGTGACCCGGCTCCGAGCCGAGCTCGTGAATCCGCGCGATCACCTCGGTCGCCTTGAGCACCTTCGCAACTTCGTCGCTCAGCTTGGCGACGACCGGGGCAGGCGTCTTTGCTGGTGCGACCAGGCCGACCCATGAGGAGGCATCGAAGCCAGGCAAGCCCTGCTCGGCGATGGTGGGCAGATTGGGCAGCGCGGTCGGGCGTTTCGCGCCCGCGTTGCCGAGAGGGCGCACCTTCCCGGCATTGATCTGGGGCAGACTCGCCGGCAGAAGGTCGAAAAACATCTGCACATGACCGCCGATCAGGTCGTTCATCGCCGGTCCCGCTCCGCGATACGGGACGTGGACGATGTTGATCTTCGCCATGCTCTTCAACATTTCGCCCGAGAGGTGATTGGTCGAGCCGTTGCCTGCCGAGGCGAAACTAATCCTGCCGGGCTCCTTCCGGGCAACCTGGATCAGCTCCTGAACGTTCTGTGCCGGCACGCCGGGATGGACCATCAGCACGATCGGCGCCACGGCGAACAGCGCGATCGCCGTAAAATCCTTGGCCGGATCGAATGGCAGGCCCTTTGTATATAGCGTTTGGTTGATAACCAGCGGGCCCGGCGCGGTGAACAGCAGCGTGTAGCCGTCGGGTTCCGATCTCGCCACGGACTCCGCTCCAGTATTGCCGCCGGCGCCTGCGCGGTTATCTACAATCACTTGCTGGCCGAGATTGTCGCTGAGCTTCTGCGCCAGGATGCGCGCCATCACGTCCACAGAGCCGCCGGGCGGAAACGGATTGACGATGCGGATCACCCGTTCCGGATAGCCTTGCGCGGCAACCTCGGCGACTCCGATCAGCAACGACAGCAAGGCAAGGGCGCAGTGGCGAAGAAAGTGAGGCGGCATGCAACGATCCCTTCGTGGTGCGGCTCCAGACGCTAGGTCATTTCGGCCGGCCGTGCCAGCGCGTGTCGCGCCGGTCCGGGCGCGGAGAAATATCAGACTGGGAGCCGAGCCAGCGGCCAGATCCACGTCCCGTATGATCCTCAGCTGCGCCTTGACACCCTGATCCCGCGTCGCCAGCTTGCGAGCCGACATCGGGAAAGCTCATGGCAAATTTGCGTCTGACCTTGGCGTGCGGACCCTACGATCGAACCCAAGCCCTGCGCGACGGGACGATCCGCCCGGAAGGGATCGACCTCAATTACATCACCCTGCAGCCCGCGGAAATTTTTTGGCGGATGCTGCAGTACAAGGAATTCAACGTATCGGAGATGTCGCTGTCGAACTACACGACGCTGGTCAGCGGCGGGCTGGCGCCGTTCGTGGCGATCCCGGTTTATCCGTCGCGCGTATTCCGCCATGGCTACTTCTTCATCAATCCGACCAAAGGCATCGAGCGCCCCGGCGATCTGAAGGGGAAGCGGGGCGGGGTTCCCGAGTACAGCATGACCGCCGCGGTCTACATGCGCGGCCTGCTCGAACACGAATACGGCGTAAAGCCGAGCGACATCGAGTGGGTGCAGGGCCGCGCCGATCGCCTGGGTCACCGGCTGCCGTCCGATATCCGCCTTAGCCAAGCGGCGGCCGGTGTCGAACTGGGCGATCTCCTGGAGCGTGGCGAGATCGATTTCCTGATCACCGCCAACAATCCGCTCTCGTTTCGCCGCGGTGTCCCCACGGTGCGGCGGCTATTTCCCAATTATGCCGAGGTGGAGAAGGATTATTATCGGCGCACGAAGATCTACCCGATCATGCACACGGTGGTGATCCGCCGCGACGTCTATGAGCGCGACCCATGGGTGGCTCTCAATCTCTACAAGGCGTTCAGCGCTGCGAAGCGGCACGCGTTCAATCTGATGCTGGAGGCCGGATCGCCCAAGGCGTCGTTCGCCTGGCTGCAGCCGATGATTGAGGAGGAACGGGCGATCATCGGCCCGGACTGGTATCCTTACGGCATCGAACAGAACCGGCCATCGTTGGAGGCGCTGCTGCAATACGCGCACGAGCAGGGTCTCACCCAGCGCCGCGTCTGCATCGAGGATCTGTTCGCGCCCAGCACGCTACGCGACATCCCGCTCACCGAAGGGCAGTTGGTGTAACAGACGGTGGCTTCCATTTGACGCGGCATGCCCAGCCTTGCCGGCGGCGGCATCATTCTGCCGCCAAGCCGACCGCTCGGGTCATCTTGCCCCAGGTCGCGACGTCGTTCCGGAAATTCGTCGCTGCTTCGCGTTGCGTCTTGATGATGGGATCGAACCCGATGGACTTGAGCTTCTGCTGTGCCTCGTCTCCCATCATGATTTCGTTGATTTCCGCATTGAGTTTAGCCACCACCGCCTCTGGTGTTTTTGCCGGGGCAAACAACCCGACCCATGAACCGGAATAGACGTTCGGGAAACCCATTTCCTCGTAGGTCGGAACGTTGGGGACGGCGGCGTTGCGGGACCGACTGGCAAGTCCCAAGCCTCGCAAACCGCCCTGATTGATCTGTGGCGTCACCGTCGGCAACGTGAGCACGATTGCGTCGACATGGTTGCCGACCGCCGCAGTGACCGCGGGCGCACCGCCGGTGAAGGGAACATGCACGGCCTTCGCCTTGGCGACTTCGCGAAAAAAGTATTCTGCCCCGATATGCGGCCCGGTCCCGACCCCGGCGCTGCCGTAGGTGAAGCTTTTTTCCTTGGCGGTGTTGATAAACTCTCGCAAATCCTTGGCGGGATTGCTCGGATGCACGGCGAGAACGTCCGGACTGATCGCTACGAGGGCGACGGGGTTGAGATCGTCGGTCGAGAATCCCTTGTTCTTGGAGGCGGTTTCGTTGACCGCGAGGGCCGAGGTGGTGGCGAGGAGCGTGTGGCCGTCCGGCGGCGCGGAGCTCACCGCTTTCGCCGCCAGGTTGCCACCGGCGCCGCCGCGGTTCTCGATCACGACGGTCTGGCCCAACCGCTCACTGAGCTTCTGCCCGACAAAGCGGGCGACCACGTCGGCGATCCCGCCTGCCGCAAAGGCGACCACGACGGTGATGTTCTGCGACGGGTATGTTTGCGCACGGCAGGGCTGCGCGACCCCGGCAAGGACAAGGGCCGCGAGCAGAAGGACGCGCTGCCAGGTCGATATCGTCAGCTTGAATGGTCGTGTCGTCGTCATCGGGTCCAATCCAGGTTGATGGGCCGCAGCCCGTCCTTCACAAGCTCTGCGTGATGTGCTGCACGTGGGGCCACGCCTCGCCGCCACGCTGCTGCATCAGCTTGAGGTAGTCCGCATTCTCCCATTTCACGATGGCATGGTGGAAGCTCGGTCGCTGCTTGCAGCGGCGGTACCAGTCGGCGACCCGGGGCCGCTTGTCCGCCAGCCTGAGAATGTTGAGGTGCTCCAGCCGCGCCAGATAGGGCGTGAACGCGACGTCCGCCAAAGTGTAGTTGTCGGACGCGAGCCATGTATGCTCGCCCAGCGCCTCCTCCATTTCATCGAGCAACAGAACCATCCGTTGCACCGCGATGATGAAGTGCTGCGAATCCGTTCCCTTTTCAATGACGTCGCGGCGCCGCTCGCGTTTGAAGATATTGGGAATCTGCTCGAGCATCCTTTTGCCGAGCTCGCCGCGGTCGAGATATTGATGCCTGAACGCGATGCCGAAGCTCAGGATCGCCGCGCTCGCGTCATGGATGTCCTCGTCCAGCTGTTTGGTCCAAAGCCGCATCCTGGCGCGGCCATAAGGATGCTTCGGCGCGAGCGGCGGGTCGGGATAGGTCTCATCGAGATATTCGAGGATGACGTTCGATTCCGGGATCACCTGATCGCCGTCGATCAGGGTGGGAACGACCGCCCGCCGATTGAGCTCTAAATACCAGGGCTGCTGGTGCTCACCGGCCCGCAGGACGAGATGGCGGCTTTCCCATTCAAGGCCTTTTTCCGCAAGACACACACGCACCTTCTGCGCACACAGCGACATGTCGTTGTGGTAAAGCGCCAGCATCAGCCCTCTCGATGTCCTCCTGAATCATACACTTTTGTAGCTGCCGTCCATAGTGCCTGCTCGATGGCGGCGCCGCTCGGCACGGTTATCTCGTGCCCGGCATATTTTGGTCCATCGAGACCGGAATACGTCGTCTAAGTTGATCCACCTGGCGGCGTAAGCGTCGCTTACCGTTCATTCGCCTGCACGATCTGCTTGGCAAGCGGCGTCCATTTTTCGATCTCGCTTGCTATGTACTTGGTGATCTCTTCCGGCGTCATCGGCCTTGCTTCGATGGCGTCGCGGTCAAGTTTCTGGCGCACGTTGGGTAGTCCCAGCATCCGGCTCACGGCGCTGTTTAGCCTTTGCACTATGTCGGGTGGGAGCCCTGCCGGTCCCGACAGGGCATACCAGGTCAACGTCACCAGGGTCGGATAGCCCAATTCCTTGAACGTCGGCAGGTCGGGAAATTCGGACAGGCGCGCGCTCGATGACACCGCAAGCGGGATCACCTGACCTGCACGGATCTGGCCGATGGCCGTGGTCCAGGTCATGGTGCCAACTTTCACGTTGCCGGCGATCAGATCCATCATGGCCGGCGAGGCGCCTTTGTGCGGAACATGTTGCAGGTGGATATCCGCCATATGCGCGAAAGCTTCCGACACCAGCTGGCCGTGCGATCCCACGCCGGGCGAAACGTAGGCCAGCCTTTCGCCGCGGCGCGCCAGCTGCACGAACTCCTGCAGTGAGCGGACATTGAGCGTAGGGTTCACCACCAGCACGTTGGGCGGCCCGCCGAGATAGGCGATATGGGTAAAATCGCGCAACGGATCGAACCCGGGATTTGGACTGACGGCGGGCGCAATGACGTGGTAACCGATGCTGGACGTGACCAGCGTATAGCCGTCCGGTTCGGCTCGCGCGGTTGCGGCCGCGCCGATAAGACCGCCGGCCCCGGCGCGGTTCTCGACATAGAACCGCTCGCGAAACGTCTCGCTGAAATGATCGGCTAGAAGCCGGGCAAAGGTGTCGGCGGCGCCGCCCGGTGATGAGGGCGCGAAGATGCGGACGGGCCGTGTCGGCCAGTCGGCGCGTGCCGCGCCCGCCGTCAGGCCGACAATGGTCAGCGTCGCGGCCAGAAGGACAGAGCAAGACAGTCTCAACGTTTCCTCCCGGCCTGTTTCGATCGTTGAATTTGCTATACCAGCACAGGCGGTGCAATGGATTGTTGCGAAACGTATCCCGCCGGCGCGGCGATGAACACGATTCTAACACTTCTGAGCCCCGAGCTGATGCGGCGCTACTATGCGGCCGGCTTCTGGCGCGAGGACACGATCTACTCGCTCGTCCGTGTGCATGCGCAACGCGCGCCTGATAAATGTGCCGTGCGTGAGCAGCTTCGTCGCATAACCTACCGCGAGCTTGTTGCCGCGGCCGATCGGGTGGCGGCGGACCTTGCGAATCACGGCATCCGGCCGGGCCAGCGCATTTGCATATGGCTGCCGAGCCGCATCGAGTGCGCGGTCGCGCTGTTGGCCTGCTCCCGCAACGGGTACGCCTGCTGTCCGTCCCTGCACCGTGACCATACCGTTGCTGAGATCATCGAATTGCTCAAGCGAACTCGCTCGGCGGCATTGGTGGCTCAATCCGGCTACGGTGCGGATGCGGAACGTCGCGACGTTTTCGCCGAGCTTGGCGTTGTCGAATCGTTGCGCCGCGTCTATCGCCTCGAGTCCGTGGCTGACGATCCGACTGTGTTTGCGGGGACGCAAGCCGCGGGTGCGATCGAACCGGTGAAACGGGATCCGAACCGGATTGTCTATCTTGCCTTCACGTCGGGCACCATGGGGCAGCCGAAAGGCGTCATGCACAGCGACAATACGTTGCTGGCGAACGCGCGCGCTATGGCGTCGGACTGGAACATCGGCGGCGCGTCGGTGGTCTATCCGCTGGGCCCGCTCAGCCACAACCTCGGCTTCGGCGCCATGGTGATGGCGCTCAGTGTCGGGGCCGAGTTGGTCGTGCACGATTTGGCGAAGGGCTCAAGCCTCGTCGACCGCGTGCTGGAAACGGGCGCCAGCTTCATGGTTGGCGTTCCGGCCCATGCCAGCGATCTGTTGCAGGAGATGCGCGATCGCGACCTGACGAGCCTCGGACGCATGCAAGGTTTCCGCATTTCCGGCGCCTCCGTGTCCAGCGAGATCGTGGCGGGACTGATCGAGCGCGGTGTGGTGCCGCAGAGCGGCTACGGCATGACTGAGTCCTGCTCGCACCAGTACACGCTGCCGAGCGATGATCCCAAGTTGATCGTGGAAACGTCCGGCCGCCCCTGCTCCGGCTACGAGATCCGCATCTGGCGCACCGACAATCGCGACATCGAGGCGGCGGTCGGGGAGATCGGAGAGATCGGAGGTCGCGGCGCAAGCCTCATGCTCGGCTATTTCGATGATCAACAGGCGACCGAGGACGCCTTCAATGCGCATGGCTGGTTCATGACGGGTGACCTCGGCTGGATCGATGCGAACGGCTATTTGCGCATCACCGGCCGCAAGAAGGACGTCATCATTCGCGGCGGCCACAACATCCATCCGGCGCGGATCGAGACCCTGGTCATGCGGCACGACGCGGTCGAGCGCGCGGCGGCGATCCCGGTGCGCGATCGGCGGCTGGGCGAGAGGGTTTGTCTCGCGGTGGTGTTTCGCGCCGGGCAACGGGTAGAGCCGAGAGAGCTTCTCGCCCATCTCGATGCGATCGGCCTGTCGAAATATGACATGCCGGAATACTTTTTGGACCTGGAGCACATTCCATTGACGCCCAGCGGTAAGATGCGCAAGCGCGATCTGCTGGAGTGGATCGAACAGGGCCGCTTAAGCCCGATGCCGATCCGTTGGCAATCCAAGCGGCAGGCAAGTCGATGACGTCGGACACGCTCGCGCGCTTGCGCATGGAGGTGGAGCGGCCGCCCTTTCATGCGGTTTTGCGGCCCGAGCCGGTGGCGGTCGAGGCCGGTACCGTCGTCATCCGGCTTCGCTACCGCCCCGAATTCCGGCGCGCGCCCGACGAGGCCGGCTATCATGGCGGCGTGATCGCGGCGCTGATCGATCTCACCGCCCATGCCGCCGTCGCCATTCATGTCGAACGCATGGTGCCGACCGTCGATCTGCGCATCGACTACTTGCGCGCGGCGCCCGGCACCGATCTGATCGCGCGGGGCAAGGTGTTACGTGCGGGCCGCTCCATTGCCCGCGCCGATGTCGAGGTCTTGGACGCGGCGGACACGATCATCGCGGTCGGCCGCGGCACCTACAGCACGTTATGAGCGAGAGAAATTCCATGCGCGCGGTCGTCGTCCGCGAGTTCGGCCCGGTGGACGCGGTGAGTCTTGGCGAACTGCCAAAGCCGGTGCCGAAGCACAATGAAGTTCTCGTCGAGGTTCGGGCCACGGCGGCTAATTATGTCGATCTCCTGGTGATCGCCGGCACCTACCAGTTCCTGCCGGAGCGGCCGTTCGCGCCCGGCAAGCTGCCGGCCGGCGTGGTCAGCGCGAACGGCGCTGCCGTCACGCGCTTCAAACCGGGCGATCGTGTGCTCACCATGGCCGAGCATGGCGGCTATGGCGAGTTTGTTGCCGTGCCCGAAACGCACTGTTATCGGCTGCCCCGGTCCCTCTCGTTCGTCGATGCGGCGGCGATGTCGCTGGTCTACGACACCTCCTGGTTCGCGTTGCGCGATCGCGCGCGCTTGCGCGCCGGCGAGACCGTCCTTGTGCTGGGCGCATCGGGCGGGGTTGGCCTTGCTTCGATTCAGCTCGCCAAAGTGATGGGCGCGAGAGTGCTCGGCGGCGTCGCCACCGCCGACAAGCACGACATGGTGCTGGACGCCGGCGCCGATGCGATCATCGATCTGTCGCGCGCCGACTTGCGCGACAGCCTGCGCTCGCAGGTCCACGCCGAAACGCAGGGGCGCGGCGCCGACGTCATTCTCGATGCGCTCGGCGGCGATGTGTTCGACGCGGCCATCCGCGCGCTCGCCTGGCGCGGGCGGCTCGTTGTGATCGGCTTCGCGGCGGGGCGCATTCCGACCATCAGGGCCAATTACGTCCTGCTGAAGAACATCGAGGTCAGTGGGCTGCAGGTAAGCGACTATCGCAAGCGTATGCCCGACCAGATGGCCGCCTGTTTCGCCGAGCTGTTTGCGATGCATGAGCAGGGCAAGCTCAAGCGATTGCCCACGACCGTCTACCCGATCGACGCATTCGCGACGGCGTTGCGCGAAATTCAGAGCCGCAGGGTCCGCGGCCGCATCGTGCTGACGCAGGGAGGAGAGTTGTAGGGTAAGCCGGGCGAAGTGACCCCCGCCGCTCGGGCGGCTCCGCTCCGGCTGTAGCCGCTCGCCCACACAGACTCATCAGGCGATCCGCCCGGGCACCGCACTACGGCCTTCCTACCCCACCACCTGCCACTGCAGGGTCTCGCCGCCGTGATAGATCAGCGCGCGCTCGTCGGGTCCCTCGACCTTGACCTCCTCGGGCGCGACCCAGGGCCGCCTTTCCAGCGTGATCGTCTCTTCGTTCGGTGGAAGGCCGTAGTGTTTGGGGCCGTTCAGCGAGGCGAACGCTTCAAGCTTTTCGAGCGCATTCTCCTCGTCGAACACCTTGGCATAGGTCGCCATCGCGACCGGCGCATTGAACACACCGGGAATGCCGTTGACGGCAAGCTTCTTCGCAACCGGATGCGGCGCGGAATCGGTGCCTAGGAAGAAGCACGCCTCGCCCGAGGCCGCGGCCTTGCGCAGCGCTTGCCGGTCCGCCTCGGTTTTGATCACCGGCATGGCGTACATGTACGGCTTCAGCCCCCAGCCGAGCCAATCGGTACGTGTGAG
>Ga0081538_10005625_pt1 | contig 11241 bp, 7 predicted proteins | sample TabmetS5T2R1_FD_71022 | JGI IMG/M metagenome (GOLD analysis project Ga0081538, IMG submission 71022) | Tabebuia heterophylla rhizosphere microbial communities from the University of Puerto Rico - S5T2R1 | ecosystem: Host-associated > Plants > Roots > Rhizosphere ... | reverse complement strand
GGTCCTCCGGGCGACGAGCTCGTCGCGCTTGGGTCCTGCTGCCACTCCTCGGGCGGGCGCTCATGTCATCCGTCCTTTCGGTTATCAGAGAGCACTCGTTGTCACAGTTCCTCGACTCCAGCATCCTTCCGCCACGCTTATCGCGGACGGTCTACGCCCAACGTGACTTACCCCTCGTCAAGGCCGGTTCAGTGTCATCGTCGGGCCGCCCGGTTGCGTCCGACGGGCCGTGTAGGTCCTGGCCCGGCGGCGGGCTGACTCCAAGGCCGGTTGTCGTCCGTCGCGACTGACCTGTTTCGGTTCTGTCGCCCGCCGCCGGTCAGGATCGCCGGCGTGACTTGATAGGAGCGTGGCATCGCCCCGACTGAGCTGTGTCCGCCGACGGTCCGCTTCGGCAGATCGACGAAGGGACGGGGTCAATGATCGTGATCGGGACGGATGCTCACAAGCGCTCGCACGCGCTCGCCGCAGTCGACGCCGGCACCGGCGTCGTGGTGTCCGAGCTGGAGATCAAAGCCAACGAGGACGGGCACCGCAGAATGTTGCGTTGGGCGCGCCGGTTGGCGGACGAGAGGGTGTGGGCGATCGAGGACTGCCGCGGACTCACGGCCCGACTGGAGCAGGCACTGCTCGGCGCCGGCGAGCGCGTCGCGCGCGTTCCCCCGAAGCTGATGGGAGTCTCGCGGCGCGGGGAGCGTGAGCCCGGAAAGTCCGACCAGATCGATGCGCGGGCGATCGCCCGTGCCGTTCTGCGGGAGGGGATCGATCGCTTCCCGACGGCGTTTCTGGATGAGCGCGCGCTTGAGATCCGCTTGTTGTGCGACCACCGCGAGGACCTTGTCGCGGAGCGCACTCGGATCATCAACCGCCTGCGCTGGCACCTCGTCGATCTCTGTCCGGAGCTTGAGGCCAGCATCCCGTCGCGTCACCTGGACCGACCTCGCACACTCGAGCGCATAGCACGGCGGTTGCGAGCGCTCGAACGATCCGCGCGGGTGCGCGTGGCCCGCGAGTTAGTGAGTCGCGTCCGCGAGCTCACGCGCCGTATCGACGAACTCGAGCGCGAGCTGGCTGCGCTGGTGCGCATCCATCGTCCCGCACTGCTTGGCGAGACCGGCTGCGGACCTCTCACCGCGGCGATCCTGATCGGGCACACCGCCGGCGCCCAGCGCTTTCCCACCGACGGTCACTTTGCCCGCCTTGCCGGCGTCGCCCCGATTCCGGTCTCGTCCGGCAGGCGGCACCGCCACCGCCTGCACCGCGGCGGCGATCGCCAACTCAACAAGGCGTTGCACATCATCGCGATCACCCGCGCCCGACTCGACCCGGAAACCCGCACCTACCTCGAACGCAAGCACGACGAAGGCAAGACCACCGCCGAGGCGCTGCGCTGCCTAAAACGTCACCTCGCTCGCCGCTTCCACCGGCTCCTCGCGCTACCGCCAGACACCAGACCGCCACGCGACCGGATCTCCGGCGCCGCCCCGAACACGATGCCGTGCTTGACATAGGAGCAACCGAAAACTGGGCCGGCTAGGCCGGTTGAAAATGGGGCCATCCGGTGTGCTGGGCCGGGCCGCGGAGCGGAGCCGTAGGCGAGCGGAGCGGGCCGGCTGTGAGTCGCTGGGAGCGACCTGCGGCGTCCTGGTCGGTTGGCGGTGGCCGTAGTGCGAGGGCAGGGGGCCGATTGGGGGCGATTTCCGCGTTTGGGCTCAGGATCGAGGCGCTGGGAGGCGTTCTGCGGGCCTCGGCGGGGTCTGCTCGGCTGCTCGGTCAGCCGATTTCGGTCGCCTCGGCGCTCGGTCGGGCGCCGAGGTCCTTGCCGCGCAGTCGGTAGGAGTCGCCCTTGAGGGAGAGGATCTCGGCGTGGTGGACGAGCCGATCGATCATCGCCACGGCGGTCATCTCGTCGCCGAAGATCTCGCCCCAGGCGGAGAACGGCTTGTTCGAGGTGACGATCAGCGAGGCGCGCTCGTAGCGGGCGGAGACGAGGCTGAACATGAGGTTGGCGGCCTCGGGGTCGAACGGGATGTAGCCCACTTCGTCGACGACCAGCAGCGGGATGAAGCCGAGCCGCCTGAGCTCGGGGTCGAGGCCGCCTTGGCGCTTGGCGTCGCCGAGCCGGGCGACCCACTCGGTGGCGCTGGCGAAGGCCACGCGCTGGCCGGCCAGGCAGGCGCGGATCGAGATCGCGATCGCCAGGTGTGTCTTGCCGGTGCCGGGCGGCCCGAGCAGGACGACGTTGTCGCGGGCGTGCAGGAAGTCGAGCTGGCCGAGGTGCTCGACGACCTGGCGTTTGACCGAGCGTTGGAAGGTGAAATCGAACTCCTCTAGCGTCTTGCGGGCCGGGAAGCGGGCCGCCTTGATCCGCGCCTCGCCGCCGTGGGACTCGCGCGAGGCGACCTCGGTCGAGAGCAGCGCCTCGCAGAAGCGCTCGTAGCTCCACTCCTCCTCGCGGGCCCGCCGGGCCAGCTTGGGCAGCGCCCGGGCGGCGGCCGGCGCCTTCAGGGCGCGGAACAGGTGGGCCAGCTCGGACGCCTCGGTCATGCCGGGATCAGTCGGTCGTAGTCGGCCAGCGGGCGGATCTCGACCTCCGGCTCGCGCCGGCGACGGCGGTCTCCGCGCAGCCGCTCGAGCTCTGCCTGGTGGGCGGGGGCGGTGAGCGTGAGCCCGCCGGCGAACCAGCGCCGGTGGTGGGCGCAGAGCTCGCCGGTGCGCAGCGAGACCGCGAGCAGCTCTCGCTGGCTGACCCTGACTTCGACGCGCTCGCCGACCAGCCGCGGGTCGAGCGAGTAGTCGTTGCGGTCAAAGCGCACGTGCGGATCGGGCGGTACCCGGGTGACGAGCCGGCGGTCGGTGTCGGGCGGATGCGCGGGCAGCGGCCGCAGCGCCCGGCGCTCCGCGGCGAGGCGGTCCAACGGGCGGCAGCGCAGCGTGCGGTGGCGGCGGGTGTTGACCTGCTCGCACCAGCGATCGAGCTGGTGCTGGCAGTCGAGCTCATTGGCGAACACCCGGCCCGGCTCGAAGTTCGAGCGCAGGTAGCGGCCGCGGTTCTCGATCATCCCCTTGGCCTGGCAGTCGCGCGGCTCGAGGATCAGGTGACCGACCGCCAGCTCACCGCAAAGCCGCGCATAGGCCTCGGTCGGGCGCCCGCCGCCGGCGTGCAGCGCCCCCTCGCGGTCCGAGACAAGCAGCTCCGGCAGCCCGCCGAGCCGCCAGATACCGCGGCAGATCGCCCACAGCACATCCGGCGGCTGCTTCGAGAACACCAACGCGCCCGAGAGCGCCCGCGAGTAGCCCAGCGTCGTCAGCACCGCCCAGCCCTTGCGCGTCTGGCCATGCCCGACCGGCACCGGCCTGGCAAGCTCGAACAGGTCGACTTGGAGGATCTCGCCGGGGCGGTACACCGTGCGCTGGAACGTCCGCGGCCGCGGCAGGTAGCGCGGCCGCACCTCGCGCAGATAGTCATCCAAGATCGTCTTGCCGCCCAGATAGCCGAGCTCCGAAAGCAACTCGAGCACGCGCCTGCCGGGCAACCTCGGGTCAAGCTGCAACAGCCGCTCGATCTCGTCCTTGAACGGATCGAGCTTCGACCCCCGAGGCGCCCTCACATAACGCGGCGGAGCGTCCGAACGAACCGCCCGCTGAACCGTCTTGCGATCACGGCCCGTGCGGCGAGCGATCTCGCGGATCGAGCGCCGCTCCACGAAACGCATCCTGCGGATCTCGGCCCACCTCTCCACGTCCAGCACGCCCTTCCTCCCCGGCTCGGTCGTTGACCCGAGCGAGGGTCCGGCCCCTACCGGACGGCGCTCACACCGTCGGGTGGGGGAACTTTCAACCGGCACAGGTGGGGGATTTTTAAACCGGCGCGCTCATGCAAACCGGACCTTTCCAGAAGCGGCTGAAGGGATTCGAACCCTCGACCTTCTGCATGGCAAGCAGAATATGAGACCCCGAGCGGCCCAGGAAAGTCCTGGAAAAGACCGGTTTTCCGAGCTCTAGGGCGTCGGCGATGCTTCCCAGCTTTTGCGGCGAAACCACCGGAGTTTCCGGACTGAAACCGGACTGACGTTGGTCGGCCGCAGCCGTCTAACGGAATAGCTCACGGCAACGAGTCCAGTGAGCTCCAGCGGCATGTCCCCATCCGCGGAAGTGGCCGAGGGTAAGGTCGTCGCGGAGCTCGCAGTGTCGGCGGCGGGGCGCCGGACAGATAACGTCGCCAACCGTGGCGTTGTCTGATCGCGACGAGCTGGTGTTGGGCCTCCTGGCGGCTCCTGGGTGGCCTACGGAGGTCGCCGAAGCGCTGGCTGAGGACCTGCCTGAGCTGCTCGCGGACCGGGCGTCAGACGCGGTCTCGTGGCGCGTGCCGGTCCGAACCGACCCCGCGATGGCGGACATGAGTCATGGTGTTGAGGCCATCGACCTCGCGCGTGCTCGCTTGCTCCGCGAGGGCTGGGATCTGGCTGTCTGCATCAGTGACGCGCCGTTGCGCATCGGAAGACGCCCTGTGGTCGCCGACGCCAGTGCCACGCATGGGGTGGCGCTGATCTCCCTGCCCGCGCTCGGGGCGGTACAGACTCGCCGTCGCGCGCGCGACGCCGTCGTCCGGCTCGTCGACGGGCTGGTTGGAGAGAGCCTCGAGCTTGGGGAGGGCGGCTCGCGGCGACGCGCGCGGGTCGGCGACCGGATCGCGTCTTTGGCGGCGCCGGTCCGCGCGGTGGAACCGCCGGATGACGACGTCGATCTCCGCTTCGTCGCTGCGGTGGTGCGCGGGAACGTGCGGCTCTTGGCCGGCATGGTCCGCGCCAACAGACCCTGGCGGCTGATCGTTCGACTCTCGCGGGCGCTGGCGGCCGCCGCAGCGGCGGTGGTCTTCGCACTCGTTACCGCCGACCTCTGGACACTGGCGGACGCCATGAACTGGCTTCGCCTGCTTGCCCTGACCGTGCTGTCGGTCGGCGCGACCGTCCTGTGGCTGATCGTGTCGCACCGCCTGTGGGAGGCTCCGCACGGGCGGGGGAGCCGTCAGCAGACAGTCCTTTTCAACGCGGCTACGACGTTGACGCTGCTGCTCGGAGCCGTTTTTTTGTATGCGGCGCTGTTCATGCTGACGATCGCGGCCGCTGCACTGGTGATAGACGCCGGGGTGCTGGGCGACGCGCTCGGTCACGAGGCCGACGTCGGCGACTACGCGGCCCTGGCCTGGATGGCAAGCTCGCTTGCCACGATCGCGGGCGGGTTGGGCGCCGGCCTTGAGAGCGACGAAGCCGTGCGTGAGGCCGCCTACGGGTACCGCGTCGAGCGAGCCAGCGAGCGCGACAGCCGGAGCATCGAGTCGGCGGTCGGCGGGTCCACCACTTAGGACTTCGGTGCCTGGTTTTCGGGTAGGTCACCAGTAGGCCGTTCTTCACGGCACCAACGCGCGCGCCAGGAGGTCCTCACATGGCGACGAATGATCCTTTCGGCGACTTTCGCCGCCGGCGAGGCAGCCTGTTCGACGAGTTCTTCTCCGAGTACTTCGACCGGCCATTCGGCATCGAGGGCGCCACGCGCCCGACGGGCGCGCGAACGTCCGCGCCACCCGCGCGGCGCCCAGTCGAACAGGTCGACATCACGCAATTTTTCTCGGACGCGACGCGCGAGCTTCTCCAGCGCGCTGCGCAGCTGGCGCTCGAATGGGGCTCCCTCGATCTCGACACCGAGCACCTGCTGTGGGCGGCCATGCAGGACGATCTCGTCGCGCAGATAGTCCGCCACGCCGACGGTGACCCCGCCGCGATCGCGGCGCAGGTCGAAGACGAGGCCGAGCGCGGGGGCCGGACGGATGTGGCGCCGTCGCTGTCACCCGAGGCCAAGGCCGCGCTGCTCCGGGCGTATGACGAGATGCGCGAGCTGAACTCGTCGTATCTCGGGCCGGAGCACGTGCTGCTGGCGCTGGCACGGGACACGGAGTCGGACGCGGGGCGGCTGCTGGCGCGCTTCGGCCTCTCGCACACGGCGCTTCGCGGAGCAGTGATACGCGGCGTCACGCAAACCGACGAGGGCGGGAGGCCCGCGAGCCAGACGAAGACACTCGACGAGTACAGCCGCGACCTGACCGACGCGGCGCGCCAGGGCAAGCTGGATCCGGTGATCGGGCGCGCCGACGAGATCGAGGAGACGATCGAGATCCTCTCCCGGCGCACCAAGAACAACCCGGTGCTGATCGGCGACCCCGGCGTGGGAAAGACCGCGATCGCGGAGGGGATCGCCCAGCGGATCGTCAACGACGAGGTTCCGGAGACGCTCGCGGGCAAGCGCCTCGTGGTGCTGGATCTCGCCGGCATGGTCGCGGGCACGAAGTACCGTGGCGAGTTCGAGGACCGCCTCAAGTCGGTGATCGATGAGGTGACCGACCACGGCGACGACCTCATCCTCTTCATCGACGAGCTCCACACGGTGGTGGGAGCGGGGGCGGCCGAAGGCTCGATGGACGCCTCCAACATGCTGAAGCCGGGGCTTGCCCGCGGCGACCTTCGGGTGATCGGCGCCACGACCATCGACGAGTACCGGCGCAACATCGAGAAGGACGCGGCGCTGGAGCGCCGCTTCCAGCCCGTGCTGATCGACGAGCCGTCGGTCGAGGAGACGATCGAGATCCTGAACGGGCTGCGCGATCGCTACGAGGCGTACCACCGCGTCCGGATCAGCCCCGAGGCGCTGGTGGCGGCGGCGGAGCTGTCGGACCGGTACATCACGGACCGCTTCCTCCCGGACAAGGCGATCGACCTGATCGACCAGGCCGCGGCGCGGGTGCGTCTCCGCGCGAAGACCAAGCCGGCGGACCGCCGGGAGCTCGAGGAGGAGATCGCCCGCAACGAGCGTGAACGCGATCAGGCCGTCGCGGCGGAGGACTACGAGCGGGCGAACACGCTCAAGGCGGGGATCGAAGCGCTACGTGAGGAGTTGGACGAGAGTCGCTCAGGGAGGCGCGAGCGTGCCGCCGAGGTGCTCGCCGACGACGTCGCCGAGGTCGTGTCGCGCCGGACCGGAATTCCCGTCTCACAGCTCACCCAGGAAGAGCGCGAGCGGCTGCTCGGGCTGGAGGCGCAGATCCACGAGCGGGTGGTGGGGCAGGACGAGGCCGTCCAGGCGGTCGCACGCGCGGTCCGGCGCGCGCGCGCCGGGCTCGGCGATCCGAACCGCCCGGTCGGCTCGTTCCTGTTCCTCGGACCGACCGGCGTCGGCAAGACGGAGCTCGCACGGGCGCTGGCCGAAACGCTGTTCGGCGACGAGGACGCGATGGTCCGGTTCGACATGAGCGAGTTCCAGGAGCGCCACACCGTGTCGCGCCTGGTCGGGGCGCCGCCGGGCTACGTCGGCTACGAGGATGCCGGTCAGCTCACCGAGACCGTGCGACGGCGGCCCTACTCGGTGCTGCTCCTCGACGAGATCGAGAAGGCGCATGCCGACGTCTTCAACATCCTGCTGCAGCTGCTCGAGGACGGCCGCCTCACCGATGGCCAGGGCCGCACCGTCGACTTCCGGCACACGGTCGTAATCATGACCTCGAACCTGGGCGCCGACCGCATCCAGGCGCACGCGCGGCGGGACGAGGGGTTCGAGCAGCTGAAGGACGAGCTGATGGAGGTGCTGCGGCAGAGCTTCAGGCCCGAGCTGCTCAACCGGATCGACGAGATCATCGTGTTCCGCTCGCTTGACCGAGATCAGCTCATGCAGATCACGCGTCTGCTGCTCGACCGGGTCGCGCGGCGGATGCATGCCCAGGGCGTGGAGCTAGAGGTGTCGGACGAGGCCGTCGAGTACCTGGCGAACGCCGGCTTCGACCCACAGTACGGGGCGCGCCCACTGCGGAGAGCTATCCAGCGGTTGTTGGAGGATGAGCTCTCGGAACGGCTGCTCGCGGGCGAGATCGAGCCCGGCCAGCGCGTGCGCGTCGACCTGCGGGACGACCGGCTGGGCGTGGAGACGGTGCCCGAGGCGGTGGGGGTGGGAGAGACGTCGGAAACCGGCGCCGGCGCCTGACGAGCCGACCGCACCTGTGCCGTCGGGCGCGGCGCCTGGGTCATCGGTTTCGAGTGACAGGTCAGCCCAGGTCCGACCGGATGGCGCTGACGCCGGGAGCGGGGTCACGGCGAGTCAGCGCCGGGTCAATGCGAGCCAGACGGTGCTTGCGCGGGCATGACCGGTGTTCGTTCCCCCCTGACGTTCCCCGGTCTAGCGATGGCTCTACGACTGTGTTTTGGACCGGAACGCAATGGGCTCGAAAACCGGGCAGTTTGCTCCTCGAGGCCGTGTTCGCTCGTGCTCCACTTGGAGCGGCCGCGCCGAGCATGGCGCGATCACCCCCGCCTCCGACGATGACGGACACCAGGACCCACCGGCAACTCACCAGACGACTGCTTTCGGGGCACGGCGGCACCCAGCGCGGCGCTGCACATCGCCGCGGCATCGTCATCCAGTCACGCAAGAGTGCTCTCGAGACTGTCGGGTCGGACGATGAGCAGGAGCCCGCCGGGTTGCGAGCAGACGCCCGCTTCCGATGTAGGCGATGACCTCGGCGATGGACCCCGAGCGATTGCCAAGCCCAAGCCGTCCGTGGCGGGTACCGCGCCGCTGCCTCGGAGGCCATCCTGCGCAGAGTTCGCGGCGGTGGGAGCCATGGCTCGTCGGGTTCGCTGTGCGGTCAAGGTCGACCTCCAAGTATCGGACTGAAATCGGACTCGCCCCCCGGCACGGGATCGCTGGGCAGCGCGCCGGCAGGCGTCCGTGCGCAAGAACCTGCCGTTCGCTGGGACAGCCGGCCGTCGCCGCAGCAGGCGAACGGTCGACCTTAGGCCTGCAGAATGACTTCAGTTCGGACGAGCGAGAATCCGCCTGCAAACCGGCCGTTTTCCTTGAAGCCGCCGACGAGCGGCGGGCCGCGAGTCCGGAATCAGTCCGGCCGGACGCAGACGAACAAGGCGACTGCCGAAACCAAAAAGGCCTGCAAATGCAGGCCTTTGCGAAGCGGCTGAAGGGATTCGAACCCTCGACCTTCTGCATGGCAAGCAGGGCGTACGGTTCCCGTTCGGCGCCGATATCCCCTGCAAACACAGGCATTCTCGGGGGTGCATGTCGTCTTGTAATTCCCCGGCTTTCAACGCGAGTTCACGCGAGTTCAGGCACCCAATGAGCACCGGATCGCGCATGCGCTGTGGGCATCGCATTTCCCGCCGTGTTCTTCATCCTGGCCGGGGCAGGCCTGGTCGACGACGACACGGCATTCACCGTCGCGAAGTGGAGCGGGCTTGGTCTGATCGGCGCCTACGGCTTCGTGGGCGCGCGCGTCTCGGGCGCGAGTCTGCCCGCGTCACTGTTGCAGGGCTCCGCGGTCGCGCTGATCGGGGCGCTCTTGATCGCGCTGAAGGCACTGGTGCACTGAAGCGGGCAGGCGCGAGACGAGGGCTCGATCCCATGCGGGCTGTTGAAGAGCAGCTCTTCGATCACATCGGCTGCCCGTGCCAAGCCATCCAACGGCACATCCGGAAACCTCCTTCGGGGGCCGGTCTCAGCGCAGTCTCCCTGACCAGGAGACTCATGATCAACCCCGGCCCCGCCGACACGCCAGCCCGAAGCGGTACCTGCCTGGCCTGCTCGCAGGCCCGCGCGCAGAGTGCTGACCGAGCGCTGTCCGACCTTGCCGATGGCATGGTGTGCCCGCTGGTTCTCGCGAGTGGCTCAACGACGAGTCGGTCCGGAGTGCCGTCACCGGAGCTTCCTAGCCGGTCGCGCGCAGGCTCTGCTTATGCAAGACCCGAGTCAGGAGAGGCTTGGCGGCGCGGTCGCTGCTTGGATGTGCGCTTGTGAGACAGCGGGTTGCGTGTCTGGTCTGAGGCTGGACGGGGCGCGCGCCGCGGATCTTCACGCGGACGCGGGATCCGCTCTCGCGTCGGCATGAGGAAGCTCGCCGCTGGTGCGCGAGCCGGTCGAGTTCTCGCTCGTCCGCAACGGGATCGCGCCTGAGACGATCGTGCCGTTGCTGCCGGCTCTGGTGATCGACAGCCGTCCGTCGAGCGCGCCGAGACGATCGCGCATGTTCTGCAGTCCCATGCCGCCGCTTGCCGTGGCCGCGTCGAAGCCCGGCCCGTCGTCGCGCACCTCGAAGCTCAGCCCGTCGGCGTCCTCGCGCAGTGCGATGGAGATCCGCACCCCGGGGCCGCCGTGCTTGGTGGCGTTTTGGATCGCTTCCAGGCAGCAGTAGTAGAGCGCGGACTCAAGTTCCGCCGGGTAGCGGCCGATGCCGGTCGCCCGAAGCTCGAGCGGCACATCACCCGCCGCCCGGGTGCGCTCGAGGGCGGCGACGATCCCCCAGTCGCTGAGCACGGGCGGATAGAGGCCGTGGGAGACCTCGCGCACCTCGTCGAGCGCGTCCTCGACATGTCCGCCGACCCGGTCGAGCCGGCTGCGCAGCGGCGAGTCCTCGGCCAGCACGTCGCTCACGGTTCCGAGCTCGATCCTGATCTCGGCCAGACGTTGTTGCACGCCGTCGTGGAGATTGCGTTCCAGTCGGCGTCGTTGCTCGTCGCCGGCCCGGACGATCCGCGCGCGCGACTCGCGCAGCTCTTGCAGCGCCTCGTGCCAGGCCGCGTCCAGCTCGGCGTTCTCGGCCGCGAGCAGGGCGACCGCGCCGGCGGCCTGCAGCAGCTCCGGGTCGTCGTCGAGCTGCGGATCGTGGACGAGCGCAACGGACGGCGTCCCGTCGCGCTCGACAACCGTCACGTGAGGCCCGCGCGCCTCGGCCACCACCGGTCGCGCGAGACCGTCCTCGGGGCCGGCGGTCCCGGGGTCGAGGAACTCCAGTCGGAGCCCGGGATCGCCGAGCGGTTCGCGTAGCAGGGCCTCGAGCTCGCCGCGCGAGGGGCGCCGCAGCGACTGGCGCACGAGCCGTTGCAGCGCGCGTGCCGCGAACAGCTGCGCGGCGATCAGCGCGGCCAGGAAGCCGTACCAGATCAACGCGCGCGCGCCGACGAAGGTCCACCGGACCGCCTCGTGCAGCGTGGGGAAGTCGGTGGGCCAGTACATGAGCAACAGATAGACGATCTGCAGCAGCAGGAAGAGCAGTGCGATCGGCGTGCCGAGCGCCAGCGCGCGGCGCTGCGGCGGCGTGCCCGTCAGCAGCCGCCGGACGAGCAGGCCGGCGGTGGCGAGCGCGACGACGATCGCCGCCGGGCGCCCGACCTCGTACACGTCGAGCGC
>Ga0081538_10005624_pt1 | contig 11241 bp, 9 predicted proteins | sample TabmetS5T2R1_FD_71022 | JGI IMG/M metagenome (GOLD analysis project Ga0081538, IMG submission 71022) | Tabebuia heterophylla rhizosphere microbial communities from the University of Puerto Rico - S5T2R1 | ecosystem: Host-associated > Plants > Roots > Rhizosphere ... | reverse complement strand
CAGAGTTGAATTGGTTTCTTTTTATAATTTTCTTGGCGATTTGTTGCGATTAAATGTGTTCTTTGATGCGGCGCCAGCGCATCAGATGAAGAGGTGTAACGAGAGCGATGCCCGAGGTGGAGCGATGCAGTGCTGCAGTGCGTTTATATCTGCCAATTTCACCCCTCCTCCTTTTTGAATGAGCTTCCGCCTTCCCCACAGCCTCGCCCAAGGCAGCAGGCACTCTGTTGATCATCCGATTTCAATAAAGGATAGGACACTTAGAGCTAATCCGTGGAATTCAGATGATCATGATGAACTCCTCGGAGCCTCCGATGTATTATAAACCCTCACGAACTGTCAATAGTTAGTCATCTGAAGACCATAAACGTACATCTATTCGTCTCCTTGGACAACAAATTCACCAACAATTCAAGCTAGTTAAATGGTCGGACTCTGCTCATTTCGCGTCCAGTTGAAATTTTCTACAAGTGCCAATACCAGGGCACTGCCAGCTTGGCTTTTAAGTTAGTTGGTTAGGTTTGGCATGGGACTTGCCGTCGAGTGACAGGAGCTGAAGGTTTTGACGTTCGGGAAAGCCTCGCTTTTTTGCTCCGACCGAGGAGAATTAAAAAATTTAAAATATGTTTTATTCAATTTTTCCTGCCTGGTTGTGCCAACAAACATTTGCCCAACGCGGAGAACCCGCCGGCTTTCTTACGTCTAGCTACCGTATCTAGACGTTTTCAGGCCCATGAAGCTGTCTTCTCCGCCCCGTTCCCTCAGAATTATTAGGCAGCAGGAAACGTTGAGATTCTCGGCTGGGCTCGCTCTGATTCTTGCGCTCTGCGGTTGTGGACCATCTTATTCCGAGCGTATTTGGGATCGAGGCCTGAGACCCGTCATCCAAGTGATTCCCGAGAGGGATTGGGCAACAGAGGTTCCGATGTGCCCGTCGTGTCTCGCCACCACAACCAAATTGCCGTTGCAAAACTATCTCATCAAGGTCAGATGGGGACAATGGGAAATTTTGGAGCACGAATTTCAGCATATATGGGAATGGGAAACCACCGGCACGACTGACCATATCATTCTATTGAATGGTGAGATCCCGATACGCGCTGTAAAGGCCGAGCACAAGAAGGATCTCGATAGCCAGGAAATCCCAGAAGACGAGTGAACGTTTTAGCGTAGATCTTTCGTCCTTCTTTAATTTAGCACTTCTCGTCCAACCTCATTCGCTTCGTTGTTCTGCCGCACTGACCCAGTGGAAACAATTGGAAAGAAGACCGGACTTGTCGCGCGTAAGCGATTGAACTGTATGGCGCGCCCGGAGGGATTTGAACCCCCAACCCCCAGATCCGTAGTCTGGTGCTCTGTCCAATTGAGCTACGGGCGCTCTTTCCGATAGTGGCGGAGAGAGAGGGATTTGAACCCTCGGTACCCTTTTGGGGTACACACGCTTAGCAGGCGTGCGCCTTAGACCACTCGGCCATCTCTCCGTGAGATTGTTAATTCCGAAGCTTCTGGCATGGGACGCCAGAAACACTACCTCAACTCAAAGAGTTCTCCCCAAAACTTTGACGGTGAGATCCCTTCTGGTTTTCACACGTTAGCACACGAAAATTGAGTTTTCTAGAATTGTAGTCGCAGCGTACGCAGCCCCAAAAAGGGGAGTCGAAGTGATTCAGTTCGTGCCGCTCCCCTTTAGTGAGAGATCTCTACCCTATCCCTCCCAAATCGGCTTCACGTAAGTATCGAGCCACTTTTTGGGGTCTTCCAAAAAGAGCTTATCAGTGACGGGAATCGCCTTCGTACCCTTTGGGAATGCCGTCTCTATCGCGGTTTTGGATTTAAAGTCTTTTCGCGCCGATTCGCGACCAACTGAGTCGATCGTTTTTTGTCCTTCCTCGGAGATGAGCCACTCGGCGAAGAGCTTCGCTGCGTTCGGATTCGGCGCCTTGGCATAAACCCCTGCTGCACGCGGAAAAACGACCGGGGGAACCGTCCTGACGTAATCAATCGGCGTCCCCTTCTCCATGTCGGCGATAACATCATGGAGAAGAGCCGGCATGCAGATGGCATATTCGCCGGAAACCAAGAGGCGAAACATCGCGCTGGTACTCTTGTGCACCGGAACGTTCAGCGCCTTCAATCCCACAACGAAGCGGTTGAACCGCGCATCATCCTTCCACTGTTCCTTTAGACCCGCCAACATAGAGCTCAGCGGTCCCGCCCTCATCGGATCATCCAAGGCAACCATTCCTTTGTATTTTGGATTAGCCACGTCTTCCCAACTCTTGGGCAAGTCTCCAGGTTTGAGTTTCTTGGTGTTGTACGTCAGGGCCTGGACCTGGAGGCTCACCGTCGGAATCGTCGGGTCGTGCAGAACCAGCACGTCCTTCTGAACGGTCTCATAGGATGCCATGGCGCCGGCAGCTCTTAGCACTGCCGGCGCATTGTCGGAAAGAATTGAATCGACACTCGCTTGACCACCTTGGAATTCGGTTAAGACTCGAGTCACGATTTCCGGGTTTCTTCCCTGCCAATAGGTCGCCTTGATTCCCGGATATCTCTTGGTAAACACGTCTGTGATAGTGCGGAGATGTTCCACATCCCACACGCTGTAGATGATTAAATTGCCCTCCTGCTTGGCTTTCGGGTATAGCTCGCCGCTAACCTTCTCGAACGCTTTCGCAGCGTTCTCGGTGACATTTGAAGCTGCCTGCTTCGGTTCGGCCTTTGGAGCGACTTTCTTATCACCGGGCTTCTCCGCGGTCTGGCCTGCTTGCCATATGCATGTCATCGTCAGGGAGACGATGACCGTAGCTAGCCTGATCTTCTTTACCATGTGTTTAACCTCCTCCTGTGGAATCGTGTTTCCTTGACGTACTCATAGGCTAAACTTCATCTTGAATGCAAACTTGGCTATCGAGACAGCAATAGTCAGTATAATAAGATAGATTACACCCCCTGCCGCCGCCTCGGCCCATTGCCCCACTCTAAAATACTCAAAGAGTGTAACCGGACCATACTCTTTTCCGGGTGACGTAAGCAGGACAGCCACGTCCACGTTGCGGATCGCTTCAACGAAAATATAGAAAAGCGCGCCGCCGACCGAGGGCTTGAGGATCGGCAGGGTGATCTTGAAGAAAACGTGGCGCCACTTCGCGCCGTGCACCCAAGCTGCCTCGTCGAGCTCTTTGTGGATGTTCACGATAGAGCCGGAAGCATTCCTAAAGGCGTAAGGAAAATACGCAACGAAAAGTCCAAGACCAAGAGCCCAAAGACTGTTGTACAGTGGCGTACCGAGGAAGATGATGACCAGACCGACGGAAAGAACCAAAGGCGGAAACGCCAGAGGCAGCGTGCCGATAAATTCGAAGACCTTTGTGCCCATCGTACGCGTTCGGTAAATTGTGAAGGCCATGACAATACCCGCCAAAACCGTAACGACGGCAATGGTCACGGAAAGAACCAGCGAGTTATAGAGGCCGCTGACGAAACTGGGATGCTTCAACACGATAAAATAGTTGGATAATACGGCATTCGAGGGGAATTTCATGAAGGTCTCATAGTCGAAATAGGGAATCATCGATACGACGATTAGAACCACGAACGGAATGGCGATACCCACCAAGAAGTAAAGAAATACCGCCAAGAAAGTGACGTACTTCCAGGGGCCGATGTCGATTACATTGACGCGATAACCTTTGCCGGTAATCGTCGCGTAGCGTTCCGAGAATCGGGTTGTCCGTATGTAAAAATACAAGGTGATAATCGACATTGCCACCAAGACGACACTGTAAGCGGTCGCCAAACCGGTGTTGAACTCCAAAGCCATAGAATCATAGACCCGGCTGACGAAGACCTTTATATTCCCCGGTGTCCCTTGCAGCACAGGAGTCTCGAAAGAGCGGAGCCCGCGGAGAAAATTCAACACGAAGGCCGATAAAAACGCCGGCACGGCCAGTGGAAAAGTTATTTTTAGCATCGTATTGACCGGTTTGCTGCCGGCGATATACGCGCTTTCCTCCAGCGACGGATCGAAGGACAAGAAAACCGGCAAGAGGAATAGATATCCCAACGGCACGCAGGCCACCCCAAAAACCCAGATCATCCCCGCCATGCTGAAGGCGTTAAAGACAGGCTCCGTAATCCCAAAATATTGCTGCAGCATATTATTGAGGATGCCCGACTTGGGCGCCAGGAGCAGAATCCAGGCGATGTTTTTCATGATGGGCGGCATCAATATCGGATAAAGCGGCATCAACTCCACCAAAGCCTTACCCGGAGTGTTCGTGCGAGCAACGATCCACGCGAGCAGCGCTCCGAGTCCCGTCCCCAGGGCAGCCGAACCCGCAGCATAAAGAACCGAGTTGCCGAGCATCGGCAAGATGTCGCGGTCACCAAAAACCCGCAGATAATTGTCCAAATGAAGGCCAACGGTAAAACCAAGCTTCCCTGTTGTGAAGCTTCGCCATAGAACTATCAGCACCGGCGTGATGATTGCCGCGCCGGCTATTGCGCTAGCCAGCAACGGAACAATACTGCCCTGGCGGAAACCCAGCTTGATTGATTTCCAGTTAGCCGTGGCCCTTACTCCTCAAGTCTCTGGACGAGCGAGCCTTTAGACCGAGGATTGGATCATCCCTGGTCAATAATTATGCTGATGGCAGACTTGTCGATCGCTAAAAACGTCTTCCCGCCATCGCCATTGATTCGTATCATTGGGCAGAGCTTGTGCGAGGTTACAACGATCTCCTTCGAGCCCACTTGGACGCGGTGATCCGTCAGTCCACCGCGATGCTCCCGGCTCGTCATCAAGCCTTCCAGCACGTTGTCTGTGCCCTCGGGAAATCTCTCGTTGCTAAGCCTGATTTCGGTCGTTCGAATCACAATTTTACAGCCAGCGCCGGCGGCACCCTGTTTCGGGGCCGCCAAGACAAGCGTCGCGCCGTTAAATTCCGGAACGGCAACCAGACAGTCACCCCCTTGCACTTTCACTATCTTAGCGTCCACAAGCATTGAGTGGCCGATAAAAGACGCGACGAAAGAATGCACCGGGTGGTTATAAATATCTTCGGGCGCGGCGTACTGTCGAATCTTGCCCGCCTCCATCACGATGACGGCATCGGAAAGCGTAAAGGCTTCTTCTTGATCATGGGTAACGTAGAGGGCGCTGATCCCGACTTTCTTAATCAGCTTTCGCAGCTCGGCTCTCATTTCTTCACGGAGCTTGGCGTCGAGGTTGCTCAGCGGTTCGTCCAGCAAGATCAGCCGTGGCTCCAAGGCGAGGCTTCGAGCCAAGGCGACCCTTTGTTGCTGGCCACCGCTCAATTGTGATGGATAGCGTTCTTCCCTACCCTGCAAGCCCACGAGTTCGAGGGCGGAGAGAACCCTTCGTCTGATCTCCTCGGTCGTCAGCTTTCGTAGCTTGAGCCCGAACGCAACGTTGCTGTAGACGGTCATATGCGGCCAGAGGGCGTAGTTTTGGAAAACAAATCCGATTTCCCTCGCATAGGGCGGAACCAGGACGCCATCTTCAACCGAGGTTTGAACTTTGTCCGCAATCGAAATCGCACCGGCATCTGGTACTTCAAGACCGGCGATGGATCTGAGAAGCGTCGTCTTGCCACAGCCGGAAGGTCCCAAGAAGGAAAGAATTCCCTTCTCAAATTCGAAACTAACGTTATCCAGGGCTTTGACGTCCTTGAACGTTTTGGTCAGCCCTTGAACCTTCAGGATAGCCATATTTGTGGTCGAGCCTTCATTGGTGGCGACCGTACGATTCGGTCGCTGCAGTTCTTCCTGGAGTCAACGATCCGAAACAATCCGGCAAAGAATATGCCACGGCCGACAGGCAAATGAAATGGTTTGAATTCGCGCCTCTAGTTGCTTTAGTTCCAAGAAAAATGAAATCAAAACGGACTGAGGCTTACGGCGAGAAGAGCTAAATTGATGAACTTTTGGGCGGCACATCTTTTTTTTAAGTAACCTTCGCGTCCACGTCTGCGCTACGCCGCTCCCCAATGGAACCGCCGTTTGAGGTACTCAGCCCCCTCGACGGGCCTTGCGATGTTCTCATGACTATCTCCTGGTTGCTCAAATAACGAATTATGTACTCCCGTGAACAAAATGATTGGCGGAGGGGGCGAGATTCGAACTCGCGGTCCACGAAGTGGACGCCGGTTTTCAAGACCGGTGGTTTCAACCGCTCACCCACCCCTCCCTAAAAGAAAATGCGGAAAAGTGATAAGCGTTGCTATACGAAGCGCTACTCAATCTCAGAATATCGACTCGAATTGGCGGACACAAGCCAGATGTGTGCTCTAGCCGATGTGGTCCAGCCCGCCCATGTAAGGACGCAACACTTCCGGGATCACGACGCTGCCATCTTTTTGCTGGTAGTTCTCCAGCACGGCGACCAGGGTTCTTCCGACGGCGAGACCGGAACCGTTGAGGGTATGAACAAAAATTGGTTTGCCCTTTGGCTCCTTGCGGTAGCGAATTTGCGCTCGCCGCGCCTGGAAGTCTTCGAAATTGGAGCAGGAACTGATTTCCCGATACGCGGACTGGCCCGGCAGCCACACTTCCAGGTCATAGGTTTTCGCCGCAGTGAAGCCTAAATCGCCAGTACAAAGCTCGACCACGCGATAGGGCAACTCGAGGCGCCGCAAGACGGCTTCGGCGTCTTTGACCAATTTTTCCAGCTCGTCGTAAGAAACCTCCGGTTCGGTAAATTTGACCAGCTCTACTTTGTTGAACTGATGCTGGCGGATGAGACCGCGAACATCTTGTCCATAGGAGCCCGCTTCACGTCGGAAGCAGGGCGTGTAAGCTACGTAGCGAATCGGCAGCTGCTCGCGCGCGAGCAGCTCTTCCCGATGGATATTGGTTACCGGCACTTCTGCTGTCGGAATGAGAAAAAAATCGGGCTCCGCGGTGCGAAATAGATCTTCCTCGAATTTGGGAAGCTGTCCGGTTCCCGTCATCGCATCACGATTCACCAAAAAGGGCGGCAAAATCTCGCGGTAGCCGTGCTCTAGTGTGTGGAGTTCAAGCATGAAGTTGATCAAGGCTCGTTCGAGACGGGCGCCGGCGTCTTTGTAAAGAGCGAACCGAGCACCCGCGAGCTTGGCGGCACGACTAAAGTCGAGAATCCCGAGCTCCTCACCAATGTCCCAGTGATTCTTCGGAGGGAAATCGAACTCAGGCGGATTCCCCCAACGTCGAACTTCTTTATTCTCACCCGCGCTTCTTCCCACCGGAACATTCGGCTCAGGCAGATTTGGCATTGTTAACATAAACCGTTCAAACCGCGCTTCGACCTCACCCAACGGTCCTTCGCTTGTTCGAATAGCCTTACTGACTTCCTCCACCTCTTGCACGAGCGAGGCGGCATCGCCGCCGGATTTCCTCATTTTACCGATTTCGCCGGATAGTCGATTTTTCCGCTCCTTGAGCTTCTCGATATGGGCCAAGGCCTCGCGCCGCTTCTGATCCAGCGACTCGAATTCGCTCCAATTGATTTCCACGCCGCGCGTCGCCATCCGCGCTTTGACCTGCGTTAAATTTTCACGCAAAAGCTTTATGTCCAACATAAGATCCTAAGAAAGCCCAAAGGCATTCACGATATGCTCTATCACCGGCTCGCCGCCGGGCCATGAGATACCCACGACGTCGAATCTGGCTTCACGCTCGGTCAGTCTCTTATTGTTTAGAAAAAACTGAGCGGCTTGGATCATTTTGTGTTGTTTTCTGAACTCGACCGCTTCCAGAGGCGTACCGAATCGATGATCGGTACGGGTCTTTACCTCAACGAAGACGATAACGCGGCGGTCCAAGACAATCAGGTCCACCTCCCCCACCGCACATCGGTAGTTTCGCTCAACCACCCTGTACCCCTTTTTCCGAAGATACTGCTCCGCGACTTTTTCTCCCTCCTTACCCAACCTCTGCCTGAGGTTATTCACTCTTCCCCCGATGACGAAAAGAGCGCGAGGGTTACGTCTATTCCTTCAATGCAAACATCGCGTACGGGTTTAAAGCTCCTTCGATGAACCGGAGAGGGACCGAAGCGATGGAGCGCTTCCAGATGTCCGATACAGGTATACCCTTTGTGGCTGGCAAAGCCGTATTCTGGATAGTTCTTGTCTAACTCGACCATCATGGCATCCCGCGCTACCTTGGCGAGAATCGATGCCGCGGCGATGGAAAAACACAACTGATCTCCCCTGATAATCGTTCTCTGTTGGGGCCGAAATTTAGCTGAGGTTCTTTTTAGCCGAAAAAATTCTCCCGGAATCTTCTGCTTGCCATCGATAAGCAGGCAGTCCGGAGTCGCTTGCAGAACCCGCAACGTTTTGCCCATCGCGAGAAGACTCGCCTTCAAAATGTTAATACGGTCGATTTCCTCCACGTCAACGACGCCGAGCCCCCAGGCCACAGCGCTTTGTTCGATCACCGGCACCAATCTCTCGCGCTGACCCGCGGTTAGTAACTTGGAATCTTTTATATCCGGATGTGAAAACCCTCGGGGTAAGACCACGGCCGCTGCGACTACCGGGCCAGCAAGCGGGCCTCTGCCGACTTCGTCCAAGCCGGCAATGCACTTGAACCCACGTGAATAGGTTTGCTCTTCGATAACACCGAGGGGAACTGGATGAGCAAAATCTTGCGATAGTGGAATCTGACGGTTGCCCATCGCTTTTCCTCTCTTTTAGCCAAAAGCGTAAATAACTGCAAATAAATTATCCCTCTACGGCGATGGGCGATTCTCGCCAATGCCGGTAAGCGTGTATCAAACCGTAGGCGCCGCCTCCCCCCCTTAGTCTCTTCCGGCTTTGCTGTCAACGTTCGGCCGCAGGTTACTCGGAATGGACCGCATTGGAATTGACTTGGCGCTATGTTAAAAAAATGCAATGCGGTTGACCGGGAAAGAAATTCAACAAATCGCGATGCTGGCGCGGCTGCGATTAACGGCGGAGGAAGAAGCGCGTCTTACGGAGCAACTCGACCATATCTTGCAGTATATGGGAAAGCTTAACCAACTGGATACATCTGGAATTGAGCCGTTCGGTTACATCGTCGAAACGATCAATCCGATGCGCGAGGATAGGGTTACGAACCAAGCTAAGGCTGAAGCCCTCTTAGCCAATGCCCCGGCGAAAGAGAACACCTTTTTTCAGGTTCCCAAAATCATTGAATGAATTTAGCCGCGCTCACGCTGCATGAAGCCAGGCAAAAACTCCGCAAGCGCCAGATTTCGGCGCAGGAGCTGACCCAAGCGGTCTTTCAGCGCATCTCCGACACTGAAAAAAGCATCCATTCTTATATCACTCTTTGCCCGGATACAGCGCTGGAAGAAGCCAAGCGGGCCGACACGCTTCTCAAGGCTGAAACCAATCCTCCCACTCTTCTCGGCATCCCGATCGCGGTTAAGGATAATTTTCTTACTGCCGGGATTCGAACCACCTGCGCGTCCAAGATTCTCCACAACTTCATTCCGCCTTACGACAGCACCGCGGTTGAGAAGCTGCGCGCCGCCGGTGCCGTTATCACCGGCAAAACCAACCTAGATGAATTTGCCATGGGCTCATCGGTGGAAAACTCAGCTTTCTTTTCGACACGCAATCCTTGGGATACGAGCCGTGTTCCCGGCGGTTCCTCCGGCGGTTCGGCGGCGGCCGTCGCCGCCGATCAATGTATCGCGGCCTTGGGCACCGATACTGGCGGTTCCATCCGCCAGCCTGCTGCTTTTTGTGGGATCGTGGGGCTCAAACCGACCTACGGCCGGGTCAGTCGCTATGGAATCGTCGCCTTCGCTTCCTCTATGGACCAAGTCGGACCCCTTGCCAAAGACGTCACGGACTGCGCGCTCATGCTAGAAACCATAGCCGGACTTGACCACGCGGATTCCACCTCGGCTAATCAACCCGTACCGCAATACTCCGCATCGCTAAGCAGAGACATCGAAGGCATGCGGCTAGGCATTCCCAAAGAGTATTTCGTCTCGGGGATACAGCCGGAAGTGGAACAAGCTGTGCGCAACGCAGTCCATCACCTCGAAAAGAACGGCGTTGTCATCGAGGAAATCTCTTTGCCACACGCAGAATACGCGGTCGCAGTCTATTATATCGTTGCCACCGCCGAGGCGAGTTCAAATTTGGCACGTTATGATGGTATGAGATACGGTCATCGCGCCCACGCCAGAGATCTCACAGAGACTTACCTACTGAGTCGTGCCGAGGGATTCGGGCCAGAGGTGAAGCGACGAATCATGCTGGGTACCTATGGTCTCTCCGCCGGGTACTACGACGCCTATTATCTCAAAGCCCAGAAAGTGCGGACGTTGATCAAAAAGGACTTTGACGATGCCTTCAAAACGTGCGATGCGATCCTCACACCGACTGCTCCAACTACAGCCTTCAAGATCGGCGAGAAGACGGAGGATCCTTTGCAGATGTATCTTTCAGACATCTACACTATTTCGGTCAATCTGGCGGGCTTACCAGCGCTCTCTTTACCTTGCGGCTTTGATTCAGACGGTCTCCCCATCGGCATGCAGATTGTTGGACAACATTTCGATGAATCCACCATCCTAGGTATTGCTTACGCCTATGAGCAATCTACGGAATGGCACAAAAGAAAACCAAGATTGTAGATCGATGAACTATGAATCAGTGATTGGTCTGGAAGTCCACGCGCAACTTCTGACCGAATCGAAAATCTTCTGCGGCTGCTCGACTAAATTCGGCCAGCCACCCAACCAAAATACCTGTCCGGTGTGCATGGGGCTCCCGGGTGTCTTGCCGGTTTTGAACAAGAAGGCGGTGGAGTTCGCGATTCGCGCCGGGATTGCCACTCACTGTGAAATCGCGCGCTCGAGCCGTTTCGCCCGCAAGAACTACTTTTATCCCGACCTGCCAAAGGGCTATCAGATCAGCCAGTACGAACTGCCGATCTGCACCAACGGCTATATCGATATACCGACCAACGGCGTGGCCAAACGCATCCGATTGACCCGCATCCATATGGAAGAGGATGCCGGCAAAAACATTCACGATCTGCGGACCGACGCCAGTCTCGTCGATCTCAATCGCGCTGGCGTCCCTTTGCTAGAGATCGTAAGCGAGCCGGATATCCGAACTGCGGATGAGGCAGGAAGCTATCTGCGAACTCTCAGAGCCATTGTTCAGTACCTCGGTATTTGCGACGGCAATATGGAGGAAGGAAGCTTTCGTTGCGATGCTAACGTCT
>Ga0081538_10005623_pt1 | contig 11244 bp, 9 predicted proteins | sample TabmetS5T2R1_FD_71022 | JGI IMG/M metagenome (GOLD analysis project Ga0081538, IMG submission 71022) | Tabebuia heterophylla rhizosphere microbial communities from the University of Puerto Rico - S5T2R1 | ecosystem: Host-associated > Plants > Roots > Rhizosphere ... | reverse complement strand
CGGGTGGGCCCGCCGGCCGGGTTGCCCGCCAGCCGGCGGGCCGGGGTCGCCTGGGCCAGCGGGCGGCCGTGGCCCTGGAGGCCGCGGACGCGGGCCCGGCGGCCGCCCGGGAGCAGCTCGACCTCGCCGTCGGCGCGCAGCGAACCGCCCGAGAGGGTGCCCGTGACCACGGTCCCGCTGCCCCGCATGGTGAACACCCGGTCCACCGGCAGCCGCGGCCGGCCCCGGTCCGGCGGCTCGGGCAGCCGTTCGAGGACGGCGTCGAGGGTGGTCGCCAGATCGGCCACGCCCACGCCCGAGGGGGCGGCCGTGGCCACGAGCTCGGCTCCGGCCAGGGTGGTGCCCCGCAGCCGGTCGCGCACCTCGGCGGCCACCCGCTCCCGGGTGGCGTCGTCGACAAGGTCCACCTTGGTCAGGGCGACCACGCCGGCGGGGATGCCGAGCAGGTCGAGGATGGCCAGGTGCTCGGCCGACTGGGGCCGCCAGCCCTCGCTGGCGTCGACCACGAACAGGGCGCAGCCGACCCCGCCGACCCCGGCGAGCATGTTGTGGACGAACCGCTCGTGGCCGGGGACGTCGACGAAGCCGACCTCGCGGCCGGACGGCAGGGTCGTCCAGGCGAACCCGAGGTCGATGGTCAGGCCCCGGGCCTTCTCCTCGGCCAGCCGGTCCGGGTCGGTCCCGGTCAGGGCCAGGATCAGCGCCGACTTGCCGTGGTCGACGTGGCCGGCGGTCCCGATGACGTGCATCAGCCCGGCGGGGAGCTCGGCCCGGGCTGCCCGGGCGGCGCCCCGGCCCTGCCCGGCGCGAGGGCCGTGGTCAGGGCCCGGGCCACCAGCGGGTCCTGCTCGGGGGGGACGGTGCGCAGGTCGAGCACGACCCGGGCACGCTCGGCCCTGGCCACCACCGGGGGGTCGCCGGCGCGGAGGCGGGCCAGGACCGCCGCCGCCCCGTCGGGGGCCGGGTCGACCTCGACCAGGACGCTCTCCAGGCCCTCCCCGGGGAGGCTGCCGCCGCCGGCCACGCTGGTCCCGGTGCGCAGCGACGCCGCCGGCCCGACGGCCGCGGCCAGGGCGGCGGCCCGGGGCTCCAGGTCGGCGGTGGTCAGCAGCAGCGCCCGCCAGACGGGCAGCTCGTCGCGCCGCCCGGCCAGGTGGTCGGCCAGGGTCGCCTCCAGGGCGGCCAGGGTCAGCTTGTCGGCCCGGACCGCCCTGGCCAGCGGGTGGCGGGCCAGCCGCCCGACCAGCTCCTCCCGGCCCGCCACCAGGCCGGCCTGGGGGCCGCCGAGGAGCTTGTCCCCCGAGAACAGCACCAGGTCGGCGCCGGCCCGCAGGCTGCCCGCGACCGACGGCTCGTCCCCGAGCTCGCCGTCAAGCAGGCCCGACCCGGCGTCGTGGAGCAGGGGCAGGCCGTGCTCGTGGGCGAGCGCGGCCAGGTCGCCCAGCGCCGGCCGGGTGGCGAACCCCTCGACCCGGTAGTTGGAGGGGTGCACGGCCAGCACCAGCGCCGTGGCGGGGCCGATGGCGGCGGCGTAGTCGCGCAGGTGGGTCCGGTTGGTGGTGCCGACCTCGCGCAGCTCCACCCCGGCCGCCTCCATGACCTGGGGCAGCCGGAACTCGCCGCCGATCTCGATCAGCTCCCCCCGCGAGACCAGCACCTCCCGGCCCCGGGCGAGCCCGCCGAGGGCGAGCAGCAGCGCCCCGGCGGCGTTGTTGACCACCAGGCCGGCCTCGGCCCCGGTCGCCTCCCGCAGCAGCGCCTCGGCCGCCGCCCCCCGCCGCCCCCGGGTCCCGGCGGCCAGGTCGTACTCCACCGTCGCGTACCCGGCCGCCTCGGCCACCGCCTCCCTGGCCGCCACCGACAGCGGCGCCCGCCCCAGATTCGTGTGCAGCACCACCCCGGTGGCGTTGACCACCGCCCGGGTCCGCCTGGCCAGCAGCCCGTCCAGCACCCCGGCCACCCTCGCCGCCAGCTCGTCCACCCCGGGCACCGGCCCCCCGTCCCCCACCACCCGCCGGCTCCGCTCCAGCTCCTCCCGCGCCGCCCCGAGCACCGACGACCGCCCGAACGTCGCCACCCGCTCGACCAACTCCGGGTGCCCGAGCAGCACGTCCATGTTCGGCAACAGCCGCCGCGGATCGGTGGTCATGCCCCTATTGTCGACAACTGTCGGGCGCGCCGCAGCATCGGCCTGGGTGTTGGGTCCCCCTGCAGCCTCGGCGTGGGTGTCGGGTCCCGCAGCCTCACCCTGGGTGTCGGGTCCCGCAGCCTCATCGCGGGTGTTGGGTCCTGCAGCCTCAGCCCGGGTGTCGGGTTCCCCGCAGCCACCCGGTTCTGGATCCCCCAGCCTCACCCGTACCGGGTACTCGCAGCCGCCCGGCCTGGCCCCCGGACCCGGCCCCCGGCCCCGGCCCCCGGACGCCCGTGCCCTGGACGCCCGGGCACTGGACGTGCCGCACCCGAACCCGCCGGTGCCGGGTCCCCCGGTGGGGGAGCGTAGCCCACCGGCGCGAACGGGTGCGCCGGGTTGTCCACACCCCCTCACCCACCACACCTTCCTACCCACCACACCTTCTGACTCCCCACACCCCTTGATCCTCGACCCCCTAACCCGTCTACACCTCCTGACCCCTCCACCCCTGACTTCGCCCCGACCCCTCCGCACCCGCCGGCACGTACCATCCATCTGTCCGAACCCGACCCGAGGAGGGCCCGGTGGGGGTGGTGCCGAGCGCGGCCGCGACGGTGGTGCTGCTCCGTGACGGGCGGGACGGGCTGGAGGCGTATCTCCAGCTGCGGCCGATGGGGATGGGGTTCGCGGGCGGGCTGTGGGTGTTCCCCGGGGGGCGGGTGGACGCCGGGGACCGCGACCCGGGGGTCGACGCGCGCTGGGCCGGGCCGTCGCCGGCCGTGTGGGCCGAGCGGCTGGGGCTCCCCGTCGCGGAGGCCCGGGGGCATGTGGTCGCGGCCTGCCGGGAGACGCTGGAGGAGGCGGGGCTGCTGCTGGCCAGCCCGGCGCCGCCCGCCGCGGAGCTGGCGGCGGCCCGGCGGGAGCTGCTGGCCGGGTCGGCAGGGTTCGCGGAGCTGCTGGCCCGGCTCGGGGTGCGGCTGGACGTGGGCCGGCTGCGCTACTGGGCCTGGTGGGTGACGCCGGAGGTCGAGCCGCGCCGCTACGACACCCGCTTCTTCGTCGCCGGGCTGCCGGACGACGCCGTCGTCACCGCCCACCTGGCCGAGGTGGAGCGGGAGCGCTGGCTGCCGGTGGCCGAGGCCGCGGCCGACCAGGACCTGCCGATGCTCCCCCCGACCCGCTACACCCTCCGCGACCTGGCTGCCTTCGGCACCGTGGAGGCCGCGCTCGCCGCCGGGACCGGCCGCCGGGTCGAGCGCATCCTGCCCGTGCTCGACGGCGCCGACCTGGTCATGCCCTCGGGCGAGCGCTACCCGGTGCCGGTCCCGCTCCTCGAGCCCGACCGCCCGGCGGCCGGCCCATGACCCGCCGCCTGAGCCACAGGGAGCCTCGGGCGCCGGTGGGCGGGACCGGACCGGGAGGGCGCCGGGTGCCGCCGGCGGCGGCCGGACGCCCACGACCCGGCGCCCGAGCGTGCCGCGGGACCTGGTGATCGCGTGACCGAGACCTGGAGCCCCCGCGTGACGCGGGTGCTGGCGCCGAACCCGTCGCCGTTGACGCTGGAGGGGACCAACACCTTCGTGGTCGGCCAGCCGGGGGCGGGCACGGCGGTGGTGGTCGACCCGGGGCCGGCCGACGAGGGCCATGCCCGGGCGGTGGTGGAGGCGTGCCGCGGGCGGGCCGTCGAGCTGGTGCTGCTGACCCACACCCACGTCGACCACGCCGAGGGGGCCCGTGCCTTCGCCGGGCGGGCCGGGGCGCCGCTGGCCGCCCTCGCCCCCGGGTGGGCGACCCCGGGGGCGCCCGACCTGGCCGCCGGCGACCCGGTGGCCGCGGCCGGGCTGGAGCTGCGGCCGCTGCCGACGCCCGGACACGCCGCCGACCACTGCTGCTTCGAGCTGGCCGCCGAGGGGGCGGTGTTCACCGGCGACCACGTGCTCGGCCGCGGCACCACCGTGGTCGAGTGGCCGGGCGGGGACATGGCCGCCTATCTGGACTCGCTGCGGCTGCTGCTCGACCTCGGCCCGGAGCGGCTCTACCCGGGCCACGGCCCGCTGGTGGCCGACGCGGTCGCCCGGGTCGAGGGCTACCTGGCCCACCGCCTGGAGCGGGAGGCGCAGGTCCTGGCCGCCCTGGCCGCCGGCGACCGGACCCCGGCCGAGGTCGTGGCCCGGGTCTACGCCGCGGTCGACCCCGCCCTCCACCCGGCGGCCGAGCTGTCGGTCCGCGCCCACCTGGCCAAGCTGGCCGCCGAGGGCCGGGTCGCGACCGGCGACGGCGAGCGCTTCACCCTCCACCGGAGGCAATGAGCAGCCCGAACCCATAGGCAGCCCGGAGCCCCGCCCACGGTTGCTGGGCCCGTGTGCACGGACGGCGATAATGGTGCGAGCCCCGAGTCGAGGAGGACCAATGGGCTTGAGCGACTACAGGCTGAACGCGTTCATCGCGGTTACCGACATGACACGGGCGGCGGAGTTCTACGAGGGGAAGCTCGGTCTCCCGGTGGTACGGACCGACGCTGACGGAAGCAAGGTCTATGCGTCAGGCGGTGCCGAGTCGCTGGTCGTCTACCCATCTCCGGACCACGCCGGTCGGTCGACCGCGACCCTGGTGACCTGGTACGTCGACGACGTCGAGCCGGTTGTCGATGAGCTCACCTCGAACGGCGTGACCTTCGAGCAGTACGAAGGCGTGCTCGAGAGCGGCTTCGACTACGGGACCGACAAGAAGGGGATCTCCCCCCGCGCTGGTGGCGGCAGAGTCGCCTGGTTCAAGGACCCCGACGGGAACCTCTTCTCGATCGAGGGTGATCGCTGACACAACCCTCAAGAAGCGCGCCGCTGTCCACAGCCCACCTCGACCCGATTTGGCCCGTATTGGCGCGTGGGTTAGCTTCCCGCGCCAGTGGCGGGGGGTTGCGGCCGGGTTCAGGGAGGATGCATGCGGGTGCGGTCCAGGCGCGGGCTCACGACCCTCGTGGTCGCCGCCGTGGTCATGTCCAGCTTCGGCGGAGCGGCCAGGGCGCAGACCGCCGGGCCCCCCGACCCCGACAGCCCGCCGCCGCTGTACACCTTCAACAACGGGCTCGGCCCGTCCAAGGGCGACAACGTCGTCCTGCGCTGGGACGAGGAGCTGCTCCAGGCGGTCCGGGCCAACCCGGGGGGCACCGGCCCGACCGTGACCGCCCGGGCCATCGGCGTGGCCCACACCTCCATGTTCGACGCCTGGGCCTGCTACACCACCCGGGCGGTCGGCACCCGCTACGGCAACAAGCTGCGGCGGCCGGTGCAGGAGCACACGCTGGAGAACAAGAACAAGGCGATCAGCTTCGCCGCCTACACCACCCTGGTCGACCTGTTCCCGACCCGGGCCAACGACTTCGCCCTCCAGATGAAGGAGCTGGGCTACGCCGTCGACGGCTCCGACACCTCCACCCCGGCCAAGATCGGCATCCTGACCGCCCAGGCGGTGATCGCCTTCCGCCACAAGGACGGCGCCAACCAGCTCGGCGGCTACGCCGACACCACCGGCTACCAGCCGGTCAACACCCCCGACAAGGTGAACGACCGCTGGCGCTGGCAGCCGCTGCGGGTGCCGCTGGACAACCCGAACGGGAGCGTGCAGAAGGCCCTGACCCCGCAGTGGGTCGAGGTGATCCCGTTCGGCATGAAGTCCCAGGAAGGCGGCGACGTCCCCGGCCCGCCAACGCTGCCCGGCGGCGGGTGGTCGCCCGAGGACATCGTCCAGGAGGTCGAGGACAGCTCCTACCTGGACGACACCAGCAAGATCAAGGCCGAGTACTGGGCCGACGGGCCGAGGTCGGAGTTCCCGCCCGGGCACTGGGCGCTGTTCGCCCAGGCCGCCTCCCGCAAGCGCGGCCACAGCCTCGACGACGACGTGAAGCTGTTCTTCACCCTCGGCAACGCCCTGATGGACGCGAGCATCGCCGCCTGGTTCTGGAAGTACAAGTACGACTACGTGCGGCCGCTCACGGCCATCCGCGAGCACTACCGCGGCCAGATGGTCGTCTCCTGGCTCGGCCCGTACCGCGGCTACGGCCTGGTCAAGGGGGAGAGCTGGATCCCCTACCAGGAGCTGCACGTGGTCACCCCGCCGTTCCCCGAGTATGTCTCCGGCCACTCCACCTTCAGCGCCGCCGGGGCGCGGGTCCTGTCGATGTTCACCGGCTCGGACGCCTTCGGGGCCAGCGTGACCGTCAAGGCCGGCGAATCCCGGTTCGAGCCGAGGACGCCGACCCATCCCGGCACCCCGGCCAAGGACGTGACCCTGAGCTGGCCGACGTACTCGGCCGCGGGCGACGAGGCCGGCTGGTCACGCCGCTACGGCGGCATCCATTTCCAGAGCGGCGACATGCACGGCCGCACCCTGGGCCGGGCCATCGCCTGGGAGGCCTGGTTCAAGGCGCGGTCCTACATCGACCCGTTCAGCCCAGGGCCGCTCTAGGGCCCGGCGCCGCCCCGGGCGGCCCGGGCCGCGGCCACGGAGACGAACCGGATCCGCAGCCGGGTGCCGGGGCGGGCCTGGGCGGCCAGGGGCAGGTCGGCCCCGATGACGACCGCGATCACCGGGTAGCCGCCGGTGGTGGGGTGGTTGGCCAGGAACAGGATCGGGTGCCCGTCCGGAGGCACCTGGAGCGAGCCCTCGACCATGCCCTCGGACGCCAGCTCGACCTTGCGCCGCCGCTCCAGCACGGGACCGTCGAGGCGGACCCCGGTGCGGTCGCTGTCCGAGGTCACCGCCCAGGCGCTGCCGATCAGGGTGCGCAGGGCCTCCTCGGTGAAGACGTCGTCGCGGGGGCCGCGGACCGCCCGCAGCACCGGCTCGGGGTCGACCGGCCGGGTGGGGGCCACCTGGCGGAACGGGTCGCCGTCGGCCCGGTCGCCGACGGGCAGGCGGGCGCCCTCCTCCAGCCGGGGCGGGCCGACCGGGGCCAGGGTGTCGGTCGAGCGGCTGCCCAGCACCTCGGGCACGTCGATGCCGCCGCGCACGGCCAGGTAGGCGCGCAGGCCGCTGCTGACCGACCCGACCCGCAGCACCTGCCCGGGCTCGAAGCGGACGGCCACGTCCATGGGCAGCGGCCGGCCGTCCAGGTCGGCGGCGACCCGGCCGCCGGTCAGGGCCAGCCAGCCGCCGGCCTCCAGCTCCAGCTCCGGCCCGGCCAGGGTGATCTCCAGCGCCGCCGCCCCGTCCTGGTTGCCGACCAGCCGGTTGGCCAGGCCGAAGGCCCGCCGGTCGGCCGCCCCGGCGGTGGGGACGCCGAGGTGGGCCAGCCCGGGGCGGCCCAGGTCCTGCACGGTGGTGAGCAGGCCGGGGGTGCGGACCCGGATCATCCGGCCACCGTGAAGCGGAGCCGGCCGCCCGGGCCGAGCAGGGCCGGGGGGTCGCGGCCGGGGTCGAACAGGGTCACGTCGGTGCGGCCGATGAGCTGCCAGCCGCCCGGGGAGGCGGTCGGGTAGATGCCGGTCTGGGTGCCGGCCAGCCCGACCGAGCCGGCCGGGATCGACGTCCGCGGGGTGTCGCGGCGGGGCACCTCCAGGGCCGGGTCGAGCCCGACCAGGTAGGGGAAGCCGGGGCTGAACCCGAGGAAGGCCACGGTGTACTCGGGCTCGGTGTGGCGCCGGACGACCTCGTCGGCGTCCAGCCCGGTCAGGCCGGCCACCTCCTCCAGGTCCTCGCCGTCGTAGGTGACCGGGATCTCGACCGGCTCGCCGGCCACCGCCTCGGCCGGGGGCAGCTCCAGCGCCGGCAGCCGGGCGGCCAGCTCGTCGAGCAGCTGGGCCCGGTCCGGGTCGGCCACGACCAGCAGGGTCCGGTAGCCGGGGACGAGCTCGACCACTCCCGGCGGGTCGAGCTCGCGCAGGGCGGCGTGCAGCCGGTGGACCGTCTCCAGCTCCCCGACCTCGACCAGCAGCGCCCGCTCGCCCACCGGCCGCAGTCTCACGCGAACGCCTCCAGGGTCACCCCCGCCTTCTCCAGGGCGTCCCGGACCGCCCTGGCCAGGTCGACCGCTCCCGGGGTGTCGCCGTGGACGCAGAGCGAACGGACCTCGACCGTGACCTCGCCGCCGTCGATCGTCTCGACCCGGCCCTGGGTCGCCATGGCCACGGCGCGGGCCGCCACCAGTTCGGGGTCGTGGAGCACCGCCCCCTCCTCGCGCCGCGACACCAGGCGCCCCTCGCCGGTGTAGGCGCGGTCGGCGAACCCCTCGCCGACGGCCGGGACGCCGGCCTCGGCCGCCGCCGCCATGGCCGCCGACCCGGGCAGGGTGAGCAGCGGCAGGGCCGGGTCGTAGCGGCAGATCGCCTCGACCACGGCGGCCGCCTGGACCGGGTCGCGGGCGATCCGGTTGTAGAGGGCGCCGTGCGGCTTGACGTAGCGGACCCGGCTGCCGGCGGCCCTGGCGAACGCCTCGAGGGCGCCCAGCTGGTAGAGGACGTCGGCGGTGAGGTCGGCCGGCGGCACGTCGATCTCGCGCCGGCCGAAGCCGACCAGGTCCGGGTAGGACACCTGGGCGCCGACGGCCACCCCGCGCTCGGTGGCCGTCCGCACCGTCCGGTCGATCGTGGCCGGGTCGCCGGCGTGGAACCCGCAGGCCACGTTCGCGCTCGTCACCACCTCGAGCAGGGCGGCGTCGTCGCCGAGGGCCCAGCGGCCGTACCCCTCGCCGAGGTCGGAGTTCAGGTCCATGCCGGCTCCTGGTGCAGGTCGGTCCTGGCCGTCTCCGGGGCCAGCCAGACCGAGACGATGGTGATCAGCAGGCCGCCGAGGACGTACAGGGAGACTGGCAGGGCGGAGCCGAAGCGGTCCAGCAGCCAGATGGAGATGATCGGGGCCAGGGCGCCGCCGAGGACCCCGGCGATCTGGTAGCCGAGCGAGGCCCCGCTGTAGCGGACCCTGGTGCTGAACAGCTCGGAGATGAACGCGGCCTGGGGCCCGTACATGGCCGCGTGGAACAGCAGCCCGCCGACGGCCGCGACCACGATGAGCACGGTCGATTTCGTGTCCAGCAGGGGGAAGAAGAGGAACACCCAGATCGCCGCCCCGGCCGCCCCGGCCAGGTAGACGGGACGGCGCCCGACCCGGTCCGACAGGTGCCCGAACCAGGGGATCAGGAACAGCTGGAAGGCGGAGCCGATCAGCACGGCGTTGAGGGCGGTGCTGCGGGGCAGGTCCAGCTGCTCGACCACGTACACGAGGATGAACAGGGCGAAGGTGTAGAAGGCGATGTCGACCCCGAGCCTGGCCCCGAGGGCGGTCAGGACCGACCGCGGGTAGAGCTTGAGCACGTCCAGGATCGGGGCCCGGGCCTTGGTGTCGTCCTGCTCCAGCTCCTGGAACAGCGGGGATTCGGCGATGGTCATCCGGATCCACAGGCCGACGGCGATCAGGGCGCCGCTGAGCAGGAACGGCACCCGCCAGCCCCACGACTCGAAGGCGGCGTCGGACAGGGTCGCCGACATGATCCCGAGCACCCCGGCGGCCAGCAGGTTGCCGGCGGGCACGCCGACCTGGGGCCAGCTCGCGTTCCAGCCGCGCCGGTGGGGCTCGCCGTGCTCCAGCGACATCAGCACGGCCCCGCCCCACTCGCCGCCCAGCCCGAGGCCCTGGACGAAGCGGAGCACGACCAGCAGGATGGGCGCGGCCACGCCGATGGCCGCATAGGTCGGCAGCAGGCCGATGAGGAAGGTGGCCACGCCCATCACCAGCAGGGTCACCACCAGCACGGTCTTGCGGCCCACCTTGTCGCCGTAGTGGCCGAAGACGATCCCGCCGATGGGCCGGGCGACGAACCCGGTGGCCGAGGTCGCGAAGGCCAGCAGCGTGCCGGTAAGCGGGTCGGCTTCGGGGAAGAACAGCTTGTTGAAGACCAGTGCGGCCGCCGAGCCGTAGAGGAAGAAGTCGTACCACTCGAGCGAGGTGCCGATCAGGCTGGCGACGACGACCTTGCGGATCGACCGGGGCTGGGAGGAGGTGCGCTCGGCGCTCATGGTGGGCTCCTGTTCACGGCGCCGGTGGTGGTCTCGGGTCTGTTGCCGTCGGGGCGGCCGGTAAACCGGGAGGAGCGGGGCGATGGCCGAGGATTGGGTCGAGGAGCTGCTCGACCCGGGGAGCTTCGCCGCGACCGCCGCCGGGGGGCGCGGCGGGCACGGGCTCGTCGACGGCCGTCCCGTGTGCGTGTTCGACGGGCTCGGGCCGCAGGCCGTCGCCGCCCTCGACCTCGCCGTCACGGTCGGTTGCCCGGTGGTCGGGGCAGCCGCCGGGGATAGGGCGCCGGCCGGCGCCGGCGGCGAGGTGGTGTCGCGGAGCGTGCTCGCGTCCGGGGTCGTTCCCCAGGTGGCGCTGGTCCTCGGACCCTGCGAAGGGGGCGCAGCCCTGGTCCCGGCCCTGGCCGACCTGGTCGTCATGGTCGAGGGCGAGGGCCGGCTGCTGCTGGGCGACCCCGAGGCGATCGCCCTGGCCGGCGGCGAGCTGGTCGACCCCGAGGAGCTGGCCGGGACCCGGGCCCACACCGTCAGGACGGGGACGGCCCACTTCCGGGCCGCCGACCTGGCCGAGGCGGTCGACCTGACCCGGGAGCTGCTCGGCTACCTGCCGGGCAACAACCTGGAGGAGCCGCCGGCGCTGGAGTCGGCCGGCGACCCGTCGGTGGTCACCGCCCGCGACCTGGAGCTGGACGGCCTGCTGCCGGAGTCGGCCGAGCTCCCCTTCGACGCCCGCCGGCTGGTCGAGCGGGTGGTCGACGACGGCGAGCTGCTGGAGGTGCAGGCCCTGTTCGCCGGCAACCTGCTCTGCGGGTTCGGGCGGGTCGAGGGGCGGCCGGTCGGGGTCGTGGCCAGCCAGCCGCTGGTGCTGGCCGGGGCGCTGGACGCGGCCGCGGCCGAGAAGGCGGCCCGGTTCGTGCGCACCTGCGACGCCTTCAACCTGCCCGTGCTCACCTTCGCGGACGGGCCCGGGTTCGCGCCCGACGCCGACCAGGAGCGCCAGGGTCTGGTCCGGCGGGCGGCCAAGCTGGCCTACGCCTACGCCGAGGCGACCGTGCCCAAGGTGACGGTGGTGGCCCGCCGGGCCGCCGGCCCGGCGGCCGAGCTGCT
>Ga0081538_10005622_pt1 | contig 11247 bp, 7 predicted proteins | sample TabmetS5T2R1_FD_71022 | JGI IMG/M metagenome (GOLD analysis project Ga0081538, IMG submission 71022) | Tabebuia heterophylla rhizosphere microbial communities from the University of Puerto Rico - S5T2R1 | ecosystem: Host-associated > Plants > Roots > Rhizosphere ... | reverse complement strand
GGGTGGAGGAGTTTCTCGACCCGGCGGAGCCGGTCCTCCCAGGCGTAGCAGTGCGGGATGAGCCGCTCGGTGTTGAGCTCCTGGCGGGAGCCCCAGAAGCCGCCCTCCAGCCGCACGTCGGCGAGCGGCCGCAGCGTCCCCCGGCTCGGTGCGACCGGCTCAGCCACGGAGCGCTCCTGCGGTGAAGCCGCGGACGTAGTGCCGCTGGAGGACGAGGAAGAGGATCACGCACGGCAGCGCCATGACCATCACGCCCGCCTCCAGTGCGCCGTAGTCGATCGCCCCGAACGACCGCTCGCGCATGGCGACGACGGCGACCGGGAGCGTGAACTTGTCGCCGTCGCTGAGCAGGATGAGCGGAGCGAAGAAGTCGTTCCAAGACGCGAGGAACGCGAACAGCCCGACCGTGATCAGCCCCGGCCGGACCGCGCGCAGCAGGATCCGGCGCAGCGCCGAGAACGTCGTGCAGCCGTCGACCAGTGCCGCCTCCTCGAGCTCGCGCGGGACCGCCTCGAACGAGTTGCGCATCATGAAGATCGCGAACGGGAGCTGGAACATGATCATCACGAGGCTGAGGCCGACGAGCGAGTTCTGCAGCCCGAGGTGCCCGAGGACCACGTAGAGCGGAATGAGGATCGTCGCGTACGGGACCATGAGGATCGCCAGGGTGGCGAGGAAGAGCGCCTCCTTGCCCGGGAAGCGGAAGCGCGCGAACGCGTAGCCGCCGAGCGCCGACACGAGCAGCGTGCCGACCACCGTCATGGCCGACACCGCGGCGGTGTTGATCAGGTACGTCGCGATGCCCTCGCCGTAGTCCGCCATCCGCGTGTAGTTGCCGAAGCCGAAGCCGCTCTCCTGCCCGCTGCCCGGCTGCCCGCGGAACGACTCGTAGCCGCCCCACAGCAGCGGGAACAGGAAGAGGATCGAGAGCGCGGCGCCGGTCGTGTAGTAGCCGAGCTTCATCGCTCCCTCCCGAGGACGCGGAGCTGGATGACGTTGAGGACGACGAGCACGACCAGCAGCAGCACCGACAGGGCCGCCGCCGAGCCGAGGTCGAAGCGCGTGAAGCCCTCGCGGAAGATGACCATGACCATGCTCACGGTCGTGCCGTCGGGCCCGCCACGCGTGAGGATGAAGAACTGGTCGAAAGCCAGCAGCGACCCGGTGATGCTGATGACCAGCATCAGCGCGATCGTCGACCGCAGCAGCGGCAGCGTGATGTAGCGGAACGTCTGCCAGCGGCTCGCGCCGTCCGACCGCGCCGCCTCGTAGACCTCGGTCGGGATCGCCTGGAGCCCGGTCAGGAGGATCAGCATGTTGAAGCCGGCGAAGCGCCAGATCACCATCCCGATCGTCGAGAACAGCGCGGCGTTCGGCGTCCCGAGCCAGTTGATCGGCTCGTCGGCGATCCCGAGGTCCATGAGGATCGAGTCGAGCGGCCCGGTCTGGCTGTAGAAGCCGTAGAACAGCAGCGAGGCGGCCGCGAAGCCGACCGCGCCGGGCAGGAAGTACGCGGTCCGGAACAGGCCGACGCCGGGCCGCTGGTTCTGGACCGAGAGCGCCAGCGCGAGGGCGATGCCCGACAGCAGGACCGTGGTGATCGCCGTGTACTTCAGCGTGAAGGTCACCGAGTCCAGGAACAGCTGGTTGTCGGGGATCTTCGTGTAGTTGTCGGGGAAGTTGAACGTCGGCGAGCCGAGGATCCGCCAGCGGTTCATCGACATCCAGACGACGAGCACCAGCGGCAGCAGGAAGAAGACGCCGACGATCACCGCCGTCGGCGCCGAGTACCCGAGGCCCTTCAGGCTCTCCCGCCTGGCCAGCGACAGGCGGGCGGGGCGGCGCTCCAGGCGCGCCTGCGCGGTGGACACGCCGCCCCCGAGGCTCACTGCTGCGCGAGCGAAGCCGTGATCGACTCCTTGCCGCTCGACAACGCCCCCTGGACGTCATCGCCGAACACGGCGTCACGCGCGACCTTCAGCCACGGCCCGGTCGGGTCGTTGTACGTGGCGCCGAAGTTGAGCGAGTACGGCGTCTCGCCCTTCTCGACGAGCTCGTTGATCGTCACCACGCGCTCGTCCTCGGCCGAGTACTTGTTGTCCGCGAGGTCGGTGCGCCCGACGACGTCCTTGTTCTTGGCCAGGATCTCGACCTGCGCCTCCTCGGACAGCGTCCACGAGACGAAGTCCCAGGCCGCGTCGGCCTTCTCGGTCGTCGAGGAGATGCCGACCACGTCGCCGCCCACGAACGTCGACTCGCCGCCGTCGGGGCCGGGGATCGGCGCCACTCCGATGTCCATGTCCTTGGGCATCAGGCCGAGCGTGGTCGACGGCATCGGCATGACGCCGATGTTGCCCTTGCCGAAGAAGCCGGTCCAGGTCGGGCCCGCCTCGGTCTTGTAGCCGGGGAAGACGACGTCGTCCTTGACCAGGTCGTTGTAGAGCTGGAACGTCGCCGCCATGTTCGGGTCGTCGATCGTGCTCTCGGTCCCGTCCTCGTTCATGATGTCGCCGCCCGCGGCCCAGACCGACGGCCAGAAGGTGAAGACGAAGCAGCCGGGGCAGTTGCCGCCGAAGAACGTGCCGTACGTCTTGCCGCCGACCTTCTCGCGGATCGTGCGCGCGTGCTCGGCGAACTCGTTGAGCGTCGTGGGCGGCGTCTCGGGGTCGAGCCCGGCCTTCTTGTAGAGGTCCTTGTTGTAGAAGAGCACCGAGAGGTCGAGCGTGTGCGGGACGGTGTACTTGGCGTCCTCGTAGGTGCCGAGCCGCATGTGCGCGGGCGCGAGGCTGTCGGCGAACTCGAGCGCGTCGATGCGGTCGGTGATGTCCAGGTACAGGCCCTGCGACGTGTAGTTCGGCGCGTAGATGACGTCGGACGCGAAGACGTCCGGCAGGTTCTTGCCGCCGGCCGCCGCCGCCACGCGGGCCTGGTAGTTGTCGGTCGGGATGACGGTCAGCTCGACCTGGTTCTTGTGACTCGCGTTGTAGGCCTTGACGAGCCGCTCGCTCTGCGTCTGGGTCGCGGCCCGCGTCCACATCGTGATGGTCTCGCCGGTGTCCGCGCCGCCGCTGGCGGCGCCGCCGCCGCCCTCCGGCTCGTCGTCGCCGCCGCAGCCTGCCGCGACGGCAAGCGCCGCGCAGGCGGCCAGTGTCCCGATCAGCCGTGCTGTCCTCACGAGCTCTCCTCCTTCACGGTCACGGTCGCGCGCGCCTCGAGCGACGTGCCCTCGACGGTGCCCGTCACCACGAAGGTGCCGGGCTCTGCGTACTCGGACGGGTCGATCTCCCGCCAGGAGACCCTGGTGTTGACGTTGTCGGCCGAGCCGTCGTTGAACGTCGCCTTGACGGTGGCCGGCAGCTGTGGCGCGGTCCCGGCGGTCGTGACGACCTGCTCCTCCTCGAGGAACGTGATCGACACGGCGTCGGTCGTGCGCACGTAGACGGTGGCCTGCGCGGTGTCGCCCGACCCTTCGACGAGGCCGACGATGCCGAAGCGCGTGCCGCCCGTGGCGACCTGCTCCTCGGTGATCGTCTCCCAGATGACCGGCGCCTCGAGCCGCGAGCCGTCGGCGTAGACCTGGGTCACCGTCTCCGGCAGGTCGGGGAGCCGGCCCGCCAGCGTCGGCACGTGGACGGGCCGGATGCTCTCCGGGGCGACGGCGTAGGCCTTCCACTCGAGCAGGCCGACCGAGGCGTCGCCGCTCACGAGCTCGAGCCGCATCCGCGTGGTGGTGACGGGGTCGAACGTGACGCGGTTGTACGCGTCGACCTGGGTCCCGTAGCCGCTCGCGTTCGCGACGTCGACGAACGCGGTGCCGTCCCAGTACTGGAGCTTCCAGGACGCGGGGACGCGCACGCCGCCGTTGTCGTCGAAGAAGTAGACGTCGGCCGAGCCGATCTTGACCGGCTGCGCCCACTCGAGCTGCACCCACTGCGTGCCCTCCTGTGGCCACGTGCCCCAGCGCGGGTTCTGCGTGTCGTTGGAGCGCGGCGGGTCGATGCCGTCGTTGATCGCGTCGACGTCCTCCCACGGCGAGGTGTAGGACGCCGTCGGGGTCGCGCTCGGCGCGAGGTTGACGACGTCGGGCGGCGGCTCGACGGTCACGGTCACGCGCCTGGAGGTAGAGCGCTCGCCGTCGGTGGCGGTCAGCTCGAGCGTGTAGGTGCCGCCCTCGGTGAAGCGCACCACGGTGGTCGACGCGGTCGGGTCCTCGAACAGCGCGGCTCCCGGCCCCTCGACGAGCCGCCAGGTCGACTCGAGCGTGCCGGACGGCTGCGCGTCGTCCTCCACCACGGCCTCGAGGCGCGCGGCGGCCGGGCGGCGGAACGTCTCGTCCTGCTTGGCGACCACGTACGGCGCGGCGTTGCGGTCGCCGCGCGGGTCGCCGCCGAGGTGGAAGGCCTGGACCTCCTTGAGGCCGGTCGTGTAGCCGTCGCGGTGCTGGACGAGCACGCGCAGGCGCTCGGTGCGGACCGCGTCGAAGTGCACGTCGTTGTAGTTCGAGCGCGGGTAGGCGGGCGTGCGCTCCTGGTCGTCCACATCGACCCACTCGCCGTCGCGCTCGTACTGGATGCGGTAGAGCGCCGGCTCGTGCGTGCCGCCGCGCCGGCGGTCGTTGTGGAAGTAGAGCTTGACGTCGTCGACGGTCTCGCGGCCGGCGAAGTCGAGCTGGAACCAGTCCTCCTCGGCGCTCGTGCCGGTCCAGTGCGGATCGTTGATCGTGAACCCGTCGACTGCGCCTTGGAGCTCGTCGCCGGTCGAGGCGGACGGCGTCGCGGTGGCGGCGAGGTTCGGCGCGTCGTCGGTGAGGTCGCGGCCGGCCTTCTGGAACAGGTCGGCGATGCGGCCGTGATCCATGGCGACGTCGCCGGCCTCCTCGACGTGCGTGCGGCCGCGGCCGAGCACGCGCGCGTCGGTGTCGACGCGGCCGCTGTGCGGGTCGTAGACGACGTCGGCGAGGCGGTCGACGGTGAACGCCCGCCGGCCGTTCACGTAGACCGAGTAGCCCTCGGGCGCGCTGCGGTAGTGGCGCTTGCCGTCGCCCGGCGCGTCCCAGACGATGCTCAGGTCGGCGCCGCGATAGTTGACGTCGGTGACCGAGAAGTGGTCCCAGCCGATGTCGATGGGCGACAGCTCGAGCTTGTCGTCGTTGCGCGGCCGCAGCCCCATCGCGTCCTCGATCACCGTCCAGTTGGTGGTGCCGAGGATCGTGTGGTGGATCCACGAGCGGTAGTCGATGTGCTGGGTCTCGGGATTCCAGTCGGCCCAGAACTCGTTCGCGTCGGGCCAGCGGTTGTCGCCGTCGATGAACTGCGCCCAGGCGTTCCAGTAGAGGAGCTTCTTGTAGTCCTCGGCCTTGACGTACTCGGACGGGTAGTTGCGGAGCGCCGACGAGTAGAAGCGGAACGTGACCGTCGAGTTGATGATCGAGAAGTTGTTGCTCCCCGGGTGGCCCTGCTCGGCGGCCTCCGCCTTGTCGGCCTGGTTGGCCGTGTAGAACGGGAAGATCGGGTACTGGCCGGCGTCACGCCACAGGCGCAGCGCCTCGCGGTACTCCGGCTCGTTCGGGACCAGCCCGACCGAGAACGGGTAGTAGTTGTTGATCTCCTTCCACGGGACGTGCGAGTCCGTCGCCACGTGGCGGTGCTCGATCAGCTTGCGCTCGGGGTTCCAGAGGTAGGTGAGGACGCCCTCGCGGACCTTGTCGGCGACGGCGCGCATCTCGGCCGCCTTCGCGTCGCGCCCGAGCGCCTCGTAGGCCTGGGCGGCGGCGAGGGCGTTCGAGTAGACGTACGCGGACTCGGCGCGGTCGAGCCGGCCGGGCCGCCAGTCGAACGACACCGCGTCGGCGTCGTTGCCTGTGAGCGCGCCCCAGTCGTACTCGATCAGGAAGTTGTCGTCCTGGTCGTAGAAGTCGAGCTGGCCGTAGGTGTCCTTCTCCGCGTAGCGCGCGAGGTTCTCGAGGATCGCCTTCGGGCCGCCGTGGACCTGGTAGGCCTGCCAGGCCGACTCGGAGATGTACTGCGTGTAGCTGTTGCTCCAGTTCTCCGGGTCACCGGGGTTGTCGACGTAGCGCGCGTTCTTCGCCACCTCGCCCGCCGAGACCCACGGCCCGTACGAGTAGATCGGGTTGCGCAGGTACTTGAGGTCGTCCATGAACATCCCCACCGTCAGGACGATCGCGTTGTTGTAGCCGAGCGCTCCCTCGACCGAGGTGGGGAACTGGAAGTCGTTGCCCGGGATGTCGGCGTCGAGGAAGTTGAAGCGCATCAACCACCAGCGGTAGTAGATGGACTTCTTGACGTTCTCGTCCGGGACGTCGATGTAGGGGACGTTGTCGGCCCACCAGCGGTTGTAGGTCCGCACGTGGCCGGCGAACGCCTCGCGTGGGTCGTCGCGCCGGATCTCGCCGTACTCGTCGAGTGAGGATTCGAGCTCCTCGGTGACGAAGCCCATCTGGACCTTGGTGGTCGCTGTGCGGCCGGCGCGCACGCTGAGGGTGCCGGTGAGCGCGCCGTCCTCGGGTGCGAGGTCGTCGCCGCTCAGCCGCGGGAAGATCGTCGTGAGGTCGTTGCGCGCGTCGACGATGCCGGTCAGCTCGCGGCCCTCGGCGGTCTTCGCGTAGGGCGAGGTGACCGTGATCGGGACGTCGCGCGTGGACGACCCGGTGTTGGTGATCGCCAGGTTGGTCACGGCGACGTTCTCGTGGGTGATGAACTTGGTCACCACCGCGCGCAGGCCGTCGCCCTCGTAGGTGCCGCGGAAGTAGCTCGGCGTCTGCAGCCGCTGCTCGACGTCCTCCTCGAGGTCCCCGAGCTCGATCGCGTAGGCGTCGCGGTTGTCGATGCTCTCCCAGTAGGCGACCTGGCCGCCGAACCCGATCGTCTCCGGGTCGTGCTCCTTCATGAAGAGCGCGCGCCCGCGCGTGAGCAGCCAGTCGCCGGCGGGGTCGTCGCCGCGGCGGGCGAGCAGCCGGTCCATCCAGAAGTCCGTGCCGTGACGCTCGGCCTCGTAGATCGCCCGCATCATCCCCCGCGAGCGGTGCCTGACCGGCTCCGGCGGCACCGGGTCGTCGGCGCCGGCGAAGACCGGGTACCCGATCGCGTCGTTGTCGGCGGCCGCCGGCGCGGCGGCCACCAGGCACGCGATGGTTGCGATGATCGGGACATACCTCGTGTGAGCGCTAACAGTCATGCGCAGCCCGGCTCCTCCCAAGTCGGTCCCCCTGCCGCCCGGAGGCGGCTGCTGCCGAGCGGCGGATGTTAGCGCTCACGGCAGGAGCGTCAAGTCAACGCAACAGTGCTTGACCATTGCGCTGTGAGCGCTAGCATGCGCGCACGCCGCGGGGGTGCGCTCGGCTCGACCGCGCTTACTGCGACGATGTGGAACGAACCCATGACTTCGCTCGCGAACAAGACGCCCAAACCGCGCGCGGTCGTCATGGCGGACGTGGCCAAGCTCGCCGGCGTGTCGCTCCAGACCGTCTCGCGGGTGATCAACGACAGCCCGCACGTGCGCGCGGCGACACGGCAGCGCGTCGAGGACGCGATGCGCAAGCTCGAGTACCGGCCCAACCCGGTGGCGCGAGCGCTGGTCACCGGCCGCTCGCGCACGCTCGGCGTCGTGAGCTTCGACACGACGCTGTTCGGCCCGGCCTCGACGCTGTTCGGGATCGAGCGCGCCGCGCACGACGCCGACTACTTCGTGAGCATCGTCTCGCTGCGCTCGCTCGACCGCTCGTCGGTCATGAGCGCGGTCGAGCGGCTGCGCGCGCAGGGGGTCGACGGCGTCCTCGTGATTGCTCCACAGGAGTCGGCGAGCCAGGCCATCCTGCACCTGCCGCAGGACGTCCCGGTGGTGGCCGCCGAGGCCGGGCCCGGCGAGTCGGTGCCGCTGGTCGCCGTCGACCAGGTCGAGGGCGCGCGGCTCGCGACCCAGCACCTGCTCGATCTCGGGCACCGCACCGTCTGGCACATCTCCGGACCGTTGGACTGGCTCGAGGCGCAGGACCGCGTCGACGGCTGGCGCTCGACGCTCGAGGCCGCGGGCGCCTCGCCCCCGCCGGTGCTGGTCGGCGACTGGAGCGCGCGCGCCGGCCACGAGCTCGGCCGCGAGCTGGGCCGGGACGTCACCGCGGTGTTCGTGGCCAACGACCAGATGGCGCTCGGCGTCCTGCGCTCGCTCCACGAGGCGGGCCGCCGCATCCCGGCCGACATCAGCGTCGTAGGGTTCGACGACATCCCCGAGGCCGAGTACTTCACGCCGCCGCTCACCACCGTGCGGCAGAACTTCAACGAGATGGGCCGGCGCAGCCTGCTCCTGCTGCTCGAGCAGATCGAGAGCCGCAGCCGGTCGCCGGTCCGCGAGACGGTGCCGCCCGAGCTGATCGTGAGGGCGAGCACGACTTCGGCCGGCGGGAGCTGAGGGTGACGGACTCCCCCCTGGATCCCTCGCGCCCGGCGACCGATGTGAGCGCTAACGGCTACGTCGTCGGTGTCGACTACGGCACGCTGTCGGCCCGCGCCGTGGTCGTTCGCGCTCACGACGGCGAGGAGCTCGGCTCGGCCGTCCACGAGTACGCGCACGGCGTGATCGACTCGGTGCTGCCTGAGACCGGCGCCGAGCTCCCTCCTGACTGGGCGCTGCAGCACCCGGACGACTACATCCAGGCTCTCCGCGAGGCCGTCCCGGCCGCCGTGAAGGCGGCCGGGGTGGCGGCCTCCGAGGTCGTCGGCATCGCCACCGACTTCACGGCCTCGACGCCGCTGCCGACCCTGCGCGACGGCACGCCCCTGTGCTCGGTGCTGCCGGACCGCCCGCATGCCTACCCGAAGCTGTGGAAGCACCACGCCGCCCAGCCGGAGGCCGACCGCGTCAACGCCGTCGCCGAGGAGCGCGGCGAGCCGTGGCTGGGCCGCTACGGCGGGCGCATCTCCTCCGAGTGGGAGTTCGCCAAGGCGCTCCAGGTGCTCGACGAGGACCCGGAGGTCTACGACCGGACCGAGCGCTGGATCGAGGCCGCCGACTGGATCGTCTGGCAGCTCTGCGGGCAAGAGGTACGCAACGTGTGCTCGACGGGCTACAAGGCGATCTACCAGGACAGGAGCTTCCCCTCCGAGGACTACCTGCGCGCGCTGGACGAGCGCTTCGGCGACTTCCTGGAGAAGCTCGACGGGCCGCTCGGCGAGCTCGGCGCCCGCGCCGGGTCGCTGACCGCCGAGGCCGCGGAGTGGACAGGGCTGCCGGAGGGGATCGCGGTGGCGGTCGGCAACGTCGACGCCCACGTCACCGCGCCCGCGGCGCGCGCGATCGACCCGGGTCAGATGCTCATGGTCATGGGCACCTCGACGTGCCACATCATGAACGGCTCGGAGCTCGCCGAGGTACCGGGCATGTGCGGCGTGGTCGACGGCGGCGTGGTGCCGGGCCTGTGGGGCTACGAGGCCGGCCAGAGCGGGGTCGGCGACATCTTCGGCTGGTTCGTCGACCAGGCGGTGCCGCCCGCGTACCACGAGGCGGCGGAGCGGCGAGGGGTCGACCTGCACACGCACCTGTCCGAGCTGGCGGGCGCCCTGCGCGTCGGCGAGCACGGCCTGGTGGTGCTCGACTGGCACAACGGCAACCGCTCGGTGCTGGTCGACCATGAGCTGAGCGGGCTGATCATCGGCCTGACGCTGGCCACGCGCCCGGAGCACGTGTACCGGGCGCTGCTCGAGGCGACGGCCTTCGGGACGCGCAAGATCATCGAGGCCTTCGAGGGCGCGGGCGTCCCCGTGCACGAGCTGATCGCCGCCGGCGGGCTGATCAAGAACCCGGTGGTGATGCAGATCTACGCCGACGTCACGCGCCGCCACATCCATCTGATCGACTCGGGGCAGGGACCGGCGCTGGGGTCGGCGATGCACGCGGCGGTGGCGGCCGGCGTGCATCCCGACATCCGGGCGGCCGCGGCGGCGATGGCCTCGATCCGGCGCGACGCGTTCGTGCCGGACGAGGCGCGCGCCGCCGCCTATGACTCGCTGTACGCGCACTACTCGGACCTGCACGACGAGTTCGGCCGCAACGGCCTCATGCACAGCCTGCGCCGGATGCGGAGCTCCGCATGATCGACGAGCTGCGGGAGACGGTCTGCGCGCTCCACGCGGAGCTGCCGCGCAACGGGCTCGTGGCCTGGACGAGCGGGAACCTGTCGGCGCGGGTGCCGGATCAGGACCTCATGGTCATCAAGCCGTCGGGCGTGATGTACGACGACCTCACGCCCGAGTCGATGGTCGTCTGCGATCTGCACGGCTCGCGCGTGGACGGCGACCTCGAGCCCTCCAGCGACGCCGCCACGCACGGCTACATCTACCGGGCGCTTCCCGAGGTGGGCGGAGTCGCGCACACGCACAGCGCCTACGCGACGGCGTGGGCGGCGGTCGGCGAGCCGATCCCGTGCGTGCTGACCGCGATGGCCGACGAGTTCGGCGGCCCGATCCCGGTCGGCCCGTTCGCGCTGATCGGCGACGAGGAGATCGGGCGCGGCGTGGTCGAGACGCTGGCCGGCACGCGCTCGCCGGCGGTGCTGATGCGCAGCCACGGGGTGTTCACGGTCGGGCCCGGGCCGCGCGAGGCGATCAAGGCCGCGGTGATGTGCGAGGACGTCGCGCGCACCGTGCACCTCGCCCGCAGCCTGGGAGAGGTGACGAGCATCGGCGACGACGACGTGGAGGCGCTCCATGACCGCTACCAGAACGTCTACGGCCAGCGCTGAGTCTGGCCGCGGCGGCGAGGCACGGCCGCGGATCGGCCTGCTCGGGATCATGCAGGCGCTCTACGACGAGATGCTGCCGGGGATCACCGAGCGCCAGGCGGCGTACGCGCAGGAGCTGGCCGACGCGCTGGCCGGCGAGGCCGACGTGGTGGTGGCGCCGCCGGCGCGCGACCGCGACGACATCGACCGCACGGTGCGCGAGTTCGAAGGGCTCGACGGCCTGCTGGTCGTGATGCTCACCTACGGCCCGGCGATGCGGGTGGCCCGCGCGCTGGCCGATACGAGGCTGCCGATCTGCCTGGTCAACGTGCAGCCCGAGGGGGAGGTGACGACCGCCTGGGACATGGCGGACCTGACCTACAACCAGGGCATCCACGGGGCGCAGGACACGGCCAACGCGATGGTCCGCGCCGGCCGCTCGTTCCACGTGATCACCGACGACTGGCGCGCGCCGTCGTTCGCGGGCTCGGTCGGGGCGTGGGCGCGCGCGGCAG
>Ga0081538_10005621_pt1 | contig 11247 bp, 11 predicted proteins | sample TabmetS5T2R1_FD_71022 | JGI IMG/M metagenome (GOLD analysis project Ga0081538, IMG submission 71022) | Tabebuia heterophylla rhizosphere microbial communities from the University of Puerto Rico - S5T2R1 | ecosystem: Host-associated > Plants > Roots > Rhizosphere ... | reverse complement strand
CTAAAGATCGGACTCGAGATGGAAGCGGAGCTCCGCCGCGTCCATCGCGAGACCGGGGCCACCTTCGTCTACGTGACACACGACCAGCGCGAGGCGCTCGCGCTCTCCGATCGCCTCGTCGTGATCAACGAGGGGCGGGTCGAGCAGGTCGGAACTCCCGACGAGATCTACCGGTCGCCTGCATCGGCGTTCGCCGCTCGCTTCGTCGGCGACGCGAACGTGATCCCGGTCGAGATCGTCGAAGCCGACGGCGCCGGTGCGACCGTCGTCGTCGGCGGCCTTCGCCTGGACATCCGTCGCCCCGACGGGTTGACCACCGGCCCCGCCTGGCTCGTCGTTCGCCCGGAGGTCGTGCGGCTCGCACTTCGCCATGATTCCGGCGTCGCCGGAGTGGTACGCGACCTCTCGTTCCGCGGCACGGGATTCTCCTACCGGGTGGACGTCCCGGGGCTGCCCGATCCCGTCAAGGCGGAGATGTCCGCCGAATCGGCGCCCCAGGTGGACGTGGGGAGCGACGTGCGAGTCTCCTGGGACCCTGCCGCCTGCGGGCTCTTGCCCCGGGCAGGGGACGAGTAGCCGGTCAGCCGAGGGAACGCGCGGCGCGGGCTACTGCCTCGGCGTCTGGAACCGCCGCGTCCTCGAGCGGGCCGCTGAACGGGATAGGCAGGTTCGGCATCGTCACGCGGCGCACCGAGACGCCCCCGTTGCCCTCGACCGCGGTGGCGACCACTTCGGCGGAGTAGCCTCCCGACGGAGGCCCTTCCTCGACGACGACGAGCCGGCCGGTCTGCGTGACCGACCCGACGATCGTCTCGCTGTCCAAGGGGCTCAGCGTTCGCAGGTCGATCACCTCGGCCTCGATTCCGTCGGCGGCCAGCTCCTCGGCTGCGGCAAGGGCGGTCTCGACCGCCGCGAGCGCGGCTGCGATCGTCACGTCTCCGCCCGTGCGGCGGATGGCGGCACGCCCGATCGGCGTCGGCTCGCCGTTCTCGGGGACACCCCCCTTGCGACCGTAGAGCACCTTGTGCTCGAAGACCACGACGGGATTCTCGTCCCGGATCGCCGCCTTGATCAGCCCCTTTGCGTCGGCCGGCGTCGCCGGGGCGACGAGCTTCAGCCCAGGCTCGCCCAGCAGCCAGCCGGTGGGCGTCTGCGAGTGGCAGGCCCCAAAGCGGCCCCCGGCGCCGACAGCGCTGCGAACGACTAGAGGCACGCTCGCCTGCTCGTTCGAGAGGTACCAGTACTTCGAGGACTGGTTGACGAGCGTGTCGACGACGAGGCCGAGGAAGTCGCCGAACATGATCTCGACCACCGGACGAAGGCCCTTGACCGCGGCGCCGAACGCCGCTCCAGTGAACGCGAGCTCCGAGATGGGCATGTCGATGACGCGGTCCTTGCCGAACCGCTCCACGAGCCCCGGCGTGGCGTTGAACACGCCGCCCGGCTCGACGTCCTCGCCCAGGAGGATCACGCTGGAGTCGCGTTCCATCTCCTCGGCGATTCCGTCGCGCACGGCTTCGCGGTAGCTGCGCTCGGGCATCAGGCTTCCTTGGTCGCACTCGCAACCCGGCTCGGATCCGGGAACGCCGCCGTGCGAGCTTCTTCGAGTGCGGTCTCGATCTCGTGCTCGACCGCTTTGTCGATCCGGTCGACCGCTTCCGGGGCGAGCCGCTCCGCCAGGCGCGGCAGGGGGTCCCTTGCGAGCCACTCCTCGACTTCCTCCTTGGGCCGGTACTTGCCCGGGTCGACCCGCGAGTGGCCCTTGTGGCGGTAGGTACGGCATTCGAGGAACGTCGGGCCGCCGCCGCCTCGCGCACGGGCGAGCGCCTCCTCCGCCGCTTCGCGCACGGCCAGGACATCGTTCCCGTCCACGTCTGAAGCGGGAATGCCGTACGCATCGGCCCTGGGGGCGATTTGTCCGCCGGCCGTCACCTTCTCCAACGGCGTCCACTCGCCGTAGAGGTTGTTCTCGCACGTGTACACGATGGGCAGCCGGCGAACGGCGGCGAGGTTCAAGCACTCGTGGAAGTACGCCTGGTTCACGGCTCCGTCCCCGAAGAAGGCGACCGCGGCCGCCCCGTCGCCCGTCAGGTTGGAGGCGAGAGCCGCTCCCGTCGCCGCCGCGATCGAGCCGCCGACGATGCCGAAGCAGCCGATGACGTCGTGCTCCAGGTCGACGACGTTCATCGAGCCCCCGCGGCCCCCGTTGAGCCCGGTCTCGCGGCCGAGGAGCTCCGCGAACAGACGCGACGGATCTACCCCCATGGCCAGGCACGCGCCGTGGCCGCGGTACGTCGCGGCCACGGTGTCTCCGGGCTCGAGGACGTCGCACACACCGACGCTGACTGCCTCCTGCCCTTGGCAGAGATGCGTCGTCCCTTCGATCTCGTTCTGGAGAAAGAGGAGATGAACCGTGTCCTCGAAGCGGCGAGTCCGTAGCATCGCCGCGTAGAGGCGTTCCAGCTCACGCTGCTCCACCGGGCGACCTTACCGTTGTGTGGACTACGTGTCCAGAACGTGGGAGTATGGGCGAAATGGAGCGCGGAAATTCGATTCAGGTGCTCGGCAAGGCCGCTTTCCTGCTCGACCGACTGGCCGAAGAGGACGAGGCGGGCGCGGCCCGGCTGGCGGAGCTGATCGGCGAGCCCCGCAGCACCGTCTACCGGCTCCTGGCGAACCTCCAACAACTCGAGCTGGTCGAGCCCGGGAGCAGGCGAGGCACGTACCGACTCGGCCTGAAGCTCTTTCGCCTCGGCAGCTCCGTCATCGCGCGCTTCGACGAGCGCCAGGCTGCGTTTCCCGTCATGGAGCGAATCCACGAGCTGACGGAGGAAACGGTGTTCCTGTGCATCCGACGCGGCTACGAGGCGGTCTGCATCGAGCGGATAGAGGGACGCTGGGTGCAGTCGATGGCGCTTCGCCTGGGCGGATCCTTGCCGCTCCACGTCGGCGCCGCGCCCCGGGCGCTGCTCGCCTACGAGTCGCCCGACTTCTGGGACGAGTACCTGGCACACGGCCCGCTCGCCGCGCTCACCCCCAACACGCCGACAACGCGGGCGCGCCTCCTGCGCGAGCTCGAGCGCGTCCGCGAGTCCGGCTGCGCCGTCAGCGACGAGGACGTCGTCCCGGGGATGGCCGCCGTCGGAGCCCCCATCTTCGACCATCGGGGTGCGATCCGGGCAGCCCTTTCGATGAGCGGCCCTCGTCCGACGATCCTCGGTGAGCGTGCGGAGGGCACCCGGGAGCTGATCACGAGCGGCGCGGACGAGATCTCCCGGGCCCTTGGCTTCGATGCGGCCGAGCTCCGGGCGGCCGGGGCGCCCCTGTAGAGATGCCGATCCGCCTGGGCGTCGACACGCTCTGCTGGCACCTGCGCCTCGAGACCGGGAAGATCTCCCCCGCGGGGGTCTTCGAGGAGGCGGCCGAGGTGGGCGCCGAGCTCGTCCAGGTGAACCTCCACCACGTTCGTGCGCTCGAGCTCGAAGAGCTCTCTGCGCTCGCGGAGCGTGGACGAGCCCTTGGCCTCAGCCTCCTTGCATCGGGAGACTTCCTAGGGCGTGGCCGCGAAGGAGCCGAGCCGTCCGACGGCATCGGCCGAATCGACGTCTGGCTCGAGCGCGCCCGCGCCCTCGGAAGCCCGCTTCTGCGTGTCGTCTCCGGCTTCTACCGGGCCGACCTGGCCGACCGCCCCGAGCTGATCGAGGCCGAGCGGCGATACGTCTGCGCAGTCCTTCGAGGTGCGGTGCCGGCGGCTGAGGGCGCGGGCGTCTTGCTCCTCCTGGAGAACCACTCCGACTTCACCGTCTCCGAGTACGAAGGGATCGTCGCCGACGTCGGAAGTGAGAGGGTCGGCGTCTTCCTCGACCTCATCAATCCCGTGGCGGCGCTCGAGAATCCGGTGCCGGTCGTCGAGCGCCTGGCACCGCTCGCGCACGCCGGCCACGTCAAGGACTACGTCTTCCGCTCGCTTCCCACGGACGACGGCTATCACCGGCGCGGCTTCGAGGTGCTGTACTGCTACCCGGGGGAAGGCGTTGCCGACCTGCCCGGCCTGTTCGATGCGCTCCGCCGGGGAGTTGGGGAGCGAACCTTCTTCCTGACCGTCGAAGGGCTCGACAACCGCGCCGACGTCGCCGACCAGCGCGACCGGTTGCGTCCGAGCTTGGCGCGCCTCCGGGAGCTGGCCGCGTGAGGGCCGTCGTCCTCACGGGAGCGGGCGGGAACGAGGTCGTCCGGCTCGAGGAGCGCCCGGATCCGGTCCCGGCCGGGGAAGAGGTCGTCGTCCGCGCGCGGTTCGCCGCGCTCAACCCCGCCGATCTCTTCCAGCGGGCCGGCGCCTACCCGGCACCCCCCGGAAGCCCGCCTGACGTCCCGGGCCTCGAGGTCGCCGGCGTCGTCGAGGCCTGCGGCGAGCGCGTGACCTCGTGGCGCGAGGGCGACCGGGTCTTCGGGATCGTCGGCGGCGGCGGGTTGGCCGACCGCGTGCTCGTGCACGAGCGCTGTCTGGCCCGAGTCCCGGATCGGCTCGAAGACCGCGACGCGGCGGCGGTGCCCGAGGCCTTCGTCACCGCCCACGACGCCGTCCGGAGCCAGGCCGGGCTGACGCCGGGAGAGACGCTGCTCGTTCACGGGGCGGCGGGCGGAGTGGGCAGCGCCGCCGTCCAGATCGGCCTCGTCACCGGGGCCCATGTGCTCGGGGTCGTGCGCTCCGATGGCGCGGCGGAGGCCGTTCGGGAGCTGGGCGGGGAGCCGATCGAGGACGAGGGCTTCGCGGCTCGCGTGGCCGAGGCCACCGACGGGCGGGGAGCCGATGTCGTGATCGAGCTCGTCGGCGCGCCGCACTTCGAGGGCGATCTCGAGGCGCTCGCCCTTCGCGGCCGGATCGTGATCGTGGGCACGGCAGCGGGCCACGAGGCGACGATCTCGCTCCGGATGCTCATGCAGAAGCGCGCCGTGGTGCGGGGCAAGCTGCTCCGGCCGCGCCCGCTGGAGGAGAAGGCAGCGGCTGTGCGTGCCTTTGAGCGGGAGATCCTCCCTGCTTTCGCGGACGGCCGTGTGAGGCCGCTCGTCGACTCGGTCTTCCCGGCGGGCGGCGTGACCGATGCCCTCGACCGGATTGCGGAGAGAGGGAAGGTCGGCAAGGTGCTGATCGAGTTCTCTTGAGCAGCGCGATCGAGACGCTCGCCGGTCGGCCGGTCGGCCAGGTCGGGATCATCGTGCGCGACCTCGAGGGAGCGCTCGAGCGCTACTCGTCGCTCTGGGGGCTCCGCCCCTGGGCCGGCTACCTCTACGGCCCGGGTACGGTTCCGAGGCTCACCTACCGAGGGGAGCCAGGGCGGTATTCGATGCGGATCGCCCTCGCCGGCCACGGTCCTCAGGTCGAGCTGCTCGAGCCGCTCGAGGGGCCGAGCATCTACGAGGAGTGGCTCGATTCCCGCCCCGAGGGCCTGCACCACGTCGGCGTCTACGTGGAGTCGCTCGACCCGGCGATCGAGTCGATGACGAAGGCCGGCTACGACCTGCTCCAGTCGGGCTACGGGTACGGGCTCGACGGCGACGGCGGCTACGCGTACTTCGACACGGAGCGCGACTTCGGAGTCATCGTCGAGGCGCTCGAGGTTCCGCGCCGGCGGCGGGCGCCGGACTTCACCTGGCCGTAGTCGCCCCGTCGACGACGAGGGCCGAGCCCGTGACGAAGGACGCCTCGTCGGATGCGAGGAAGAGGACGCAGTTCGCGACCTCGCGGGCGGTGCCGAGCCTGTTCAACGGCGAAGCCGCCGCGTACTCGGCCCGCAGCGCTTCGGGGTCGTCGGCGTGCTCGACGAAGAGATCCGTGAGCGGGGTGTCGATCACGCCCGGGCAGACGCAGTTGGCACGGATTCCGCGCGGGGCCAGCTCGAGCGCCAGCGATCGCGTGAATTGCATGAGGGCGCCCTTGGTCGCCGTGTACGCGGCGTCGTTCTCCCAGGCGATGAAGGAGTTGATCGAAGCCATGTTGACGATCGACCCGCGCTCGGGCATCGAGGGCAGGACGGCGCGGCAGGCCCAGAAGATGCCGGTCATGTTGACCCGGAAGACTTCTTCCCACTCCTCGTCGGTCGTCTCGAGGACGGATGGGCCGTGGGGGAGCTCGATGGCGCCGTTGTTGGAGAGGACGTCGATTCGTCCGAATTGCTCCGCGACCTTGCCTACGACCTCGTCGACTGCGGCGCGGTCGCTCACGTCGAGGGCGAAAGAGAGCGGTTTGCTCCCCACCGCTCTCTCGACCTCCGCGCATGTCCCCTCGACGTGCTCGGCCGTCCTGGACGTGACCACGACCTCGGCGCCCTCTTCGGCGAGACGAACCGAGACCGCGCGTCCGATCCCCGAGCCGCCGCCGGTCACGAGCGCCACCTTTCCGGCCAGGCGTCCTGCCGCGTGCGTGGTCACTCGCGCTCCAGCTTCCTCGGTGGACGTGGGCCGACGGGCTGCTCGACCGCTTCCCAGTCGGTGTACCGGTAGCCCGCGGTGAGGCCGCCGTCGCAGACGACTATGGAGCCGGTCATGTACGAGGACTCCTCGCCGAGGAGAAAGGCATAGACGGCGGCGATCTCGGCCGGCGCACCGGGCCGGTCCAGCGGTATGCGCGTTCGGTGCTTGCTCCACTGAGAAGGGTCGGCGACGATCTCGTCGGTCGCGGGGGTCAGCACCCACCCCGGCGCGACGCCGTTGACACGGATGCCGTAGGGCGCGAGGTCGACGGCGAGCGAGCGAATCAGCTCGGCCACCGCGCCCTTGGAGATGTTGTACGTCGCCTGGTGCTCCTCGCCGATGAACGACGCGGTCGAGGCCGTGCATGCGATCGTCCCGCCTCCTCGCCGCGCCATCTCTCTCGCGGCCGCCATCGCCATCAGATACATCCCTCGGACGTTGACGCGCAGCTGGTGGTCGAGGTGCTCGAGCGGGGCCTCGAAAACCTCCTCGAAGTATCCGATGCCGGCGTTGTCGGCGAGCGAGTCGAGCCTCCCGAAACGCTCGAGCGTGAGCTCCACAGCCCGCGCCGCTGTCTCGGGTTCGCCCACGTCGGACGCAAGGTGGACCACGCGTGACCCCCGAGCCTCGAGCGCGCCTGCAATCTCCTTCAGCTGCTCCTCGTCTTGTGGTGCCGCGACGAGGCAGAGATCGGCGCCCTCGGCGGCCAGGCGCTCGGAGATCGCCCGGCCGATGCCACTGCTCCCGCCGGTGACGATGACTGCCCGCCCGGTGAAGTTCCCCGTGCCGCTCACTCCTTCGATTCCACCTCGGCGAGCATCAGGCGGGCGTTCCCGGCGCGAATCGCATAGATCGCGAAGTCGTCGGTGTTCGTGCGCGGCGGCTCGACCGCGAAGGCATGAAGGAGGGCATCGCCCGGGCTCAGCTCCTGCGCCACAGCCCGGCGCGCGGCCGCTTCGAGTGCCTGGAGGTAAGCGAAATCTGCTTTCGCGATCGCACGCGCCTCATCCGCCGACAGCGCAGGCCCGTGCCCAGGGACCACCCAGCGCAGCTCGAAGCGATCGAGCGCCTCGATCAGCCGCTCGCAGGCCGCCGCGGCTCGCTCGGGCGAGGCCGCGAGCAGGGGATAGGTGATCGCCGAGATGTGGTCGCCGGGAAGGAGGATCCCCTGCTCGGGGAGGACGAAGGCAAGCCCTTCGCGCCCGTGGCTGGCCGCATCGAGCGCGGCGACCTCGAACGCTCCGCAGGCGAACTCGATGCCCGCCCCGACGACCCGGTCGACGCGCAGGCCGTCGGTGGGCCACTCGGCACCCCATTCGGCGCCTGCGGCCTGCAGCTCGTCGACGACCGACCCGGAATCGATCCTTCGCGCCGTCTCCTCGCCCGCGACGACCTCCGCGTCGGGGAAGTACGGGATGCCGCAGATGTGGTCGAAATCGCCGTGGGTGATGAGCAGGTGGACCTTCTCACCCGCCCGCCGCTCGACCTCGGAGCGGATCCTGGCGATCTCTTCCGGCATGAGCGCCGGGTCGCAGAGCAGTGCCTCACCGTCGGCAAGAACGAGCACGGAGTTCGTCTGCCAGAGGGGTGCCTGGAACTGCCAGGCGCCCTCGCCGAGATCCTGGATGGCCGTGGTCGTCCCCGCCCTCTCCACCTGGCGAGCGATCATAATGGGCACGCGCTTTCGCAGAGGGCATGACGGCTTTCCTCCCCAAGATGCTCGACCTCGACGTGCTCGACGAGGTGATCGCGTCGGACAACATCCCGTGGGTGCCGCAGGAGCCCGGCCGCTGGTTCAAGCCGCTCCACTTCTTCGTCTCGAGCGGAACATGGATCAACCTCGTGAAGATGGAGCCCGGGAAGCAGATCCGCCGTCACGTCCATGCCGGCGGCTCCGTGCACGCCTACGTGCTCGAGGGCAGCTGGCGCTATCTGGAGCACGATTGGATTGCGATGCCGGGCTCGTACGTGTTCGAGCCCGCCGGGGGCGTCCACACGCTCGAGGTGCTCGGCGACGAGATGATGGTGACCCTCTTCATCGTCAACGGCGTCATCCAGTACCTCGACGACGAGGGTCGCGTCGTCCAGCAGGACGACCTGCAAAGCCGCCGGCGGCTCTACATCGACTACTGCCGGGACCAGGGCATCGAGCCGGTCGCGCTGGTTACCTAACGCCTGGGCGTCGTCGCGCTCGCCTGGTTCGAGAACGCCGAGCAGCCAAGCTGGTTGCAGGCGCGGATCCGATACGTGTAGGTCGTTCTCGCCCGCAGCCCCGTGTCGACGAAGGAGACGCTGTTCGCACTCGCCGTGGCGACGAGCTCGAAGGGCCGTCCGGCGTTCGTTCGCTGGATCTCGAATCGCGTCTCGTTCGTGCTCGAATCGCTCCACGAGAGATCGATCCGCGAACGCGAGACCGCAGTCGCCTGTAGGCTGGCCGGTGCGGACGGCACGGCCGCCCCCGTGCGCGCGCTCGCGACGTTCGAGAAGGGTCCGTTACCGCCCGAGTTGAAGGCACGAACGCGGAAGAAGTACGTCGTCTCGGGCGCGAGGCCGAGGATCGTCGCCTCGGTTGCGGTACCGGCAGGCTGCCCGAGTGACGTCCAGGCGACGCCGTCCAGCGAGCGCTGGATCTCGTAGCCGTCCGGGTCGTCGGCCGGTCCCCAGTCGAGATCGACCCGGTCGGAGCCCACCGCCGTCGCGACGAGGTTCGTCGGCGCCGAGGGCGGCGAGTCGAGCGTCGTCGCGCTCGCCTCGTCCGACGGTTCCGAGAGTCCCGCGCCGTTGAACGCGCGCACGACGTACGTATAGGTCGTGTCCTCCGCGAGAGCCGTGTCGATGAACGACGTCGTGTTTGCGCCGAGCCGGATGGTTTGGGGGGAGGTGCCGCTGGACGACCGCGTGAGCTCGAAGCCGGTCTCGTTGCCGCTCCGGTCCTCCCAGCTGAGGTTGATCTGCGAACGCGAAACGGCCGTGGCGCTGAGGTTCGCAGGCGCGGCGGGAACGCCTGGAGGCGGCGGCTCGGCTGCCGGCAGGACGCGCCCGAACAGCTGCGCCTGGCCGTGGCCGGCGCGGAAGTCGTACCAGGCGACGCCCACGTTGCCCGTCTCCGAGACGACGGCGACGGTGGGAACGAGCCGATCCTCGGACACGACGTCGGCGTTCACGCGCACGGCCGCGCTCCAGCTCAGGCCCGAGTCGCTCGAGGAGCGGAGGAAGACCGTGCCCGCCCCGTGCTCGCCGGCGACCAGCTGGTTGCCGCGGTAGACGATGTAGGCGCGATCGCGTGTGCGGTCCCAGGCAGCCTGGGGCATCGCCTGAAACGGGTAGTCGCCGCCCGTCGCGACACGCACCGGCGCCCGGAAGCCCGCCGGGCCGAGCCCGTCCGGATCGACGCTCGACTCGACGAAGCTGATGGTCCCGTTCGAGAGATGCTGCGTGACGACGAGCGCCTTCCCGCCGGGGCCGACGGCGATGTCCGGCTTGTTCCCGATCGTCGTCCGGGGGACGTCCTGCCGGCTGAATGTCCCGACGGCGCCGAGCCCGGTCACGGGTGCGGCGAGCGTCCTCAGGCGCGGCGCCGTGTCGAAGCCGGTGAACGCGAGCCAGACGCTGCCGGCGCCGGCGGCGACGCTCGCGTCTCCCCCGAAGCCGGGCATATCCGGAAGCGCGACAGGCGAGAAGCTCTGACCGCCGTTCGTGCTCAGCGCGAGGCGAAGCTGCGGGTTGAAAGGATCGCTCGCCGAGAGGAACGCCAAGAAGCAGTTCCCGAAGCCGTCGCAGGCAAGGTCGGGGGAGACCTCGCTGTCCGGAACGCCGACGGGATCGGTAGTGGCCGCCCACGTGTTGCCCGCGTCAGTGCTTCGCGCGCGCAAGAGACCGGGGCTCCCGCTGGAGAGGGTTCCATGCCGGGCGACGGCAAGCACACGTCCGGCGACGCTCGGGTCGATCGCCAGCGAGGGGCCGGTCTGATCTTCCGCAGCCCTCACGATCACGGTGGGCCCCACGGAGGCGGCGCCGCCGCTCGAGACCGCGATTCCCGCGGTCGCGAGGTCCAGGTCCGCCGAGCTGCTGTTGTCAGCCCAGGCTGCGCGCAGGATGCCGGCGCGAAAGTCCAGGCCGAGCATGTCTCCGAACGTGCTCGGCCCCTGGCCGTCGAGGCGGATCGATGTCCCGGCGCTGATGCGGAAGTCGGAGCCGCTACTGGTCGTCTGCGAGGCGGCTGATCCCGGGAGCACGACCGCGAGCACCAGGATCAGCGCGAGAGCACGATGGAGAGGAAGACGGTCCCGGCGGGCGGCTCTCACCATGGGCTCGCTCCTTAGCTCTGCTTAAGACGCACCTATCACTACCGCCGAGGGCCGAATTCGGATTGCTCGGGAAGCCAACGGCGTGAGCCATGCGGCTTCTCGGTTACTCTGTCTCGCTTCAAAGTCTCAACGGGGGGGTCCTATGAGTGTCACGAAAGGTCTCGTTGCGGTCGTCGTCTGCCTCGCGCTGCTCGCGCCCGGTGCGGCGGCGGGGGGAAAGAAGGCGCCGGTCGATGACACTGGAGTCTCGTGCGGCCTGCCGGAGTCGAATGCTGAATCGCTGGTCATCCTGAGCAACTTCTATCCGGGCTACTGGTGGGATCACACCGATCTCACCATCGCCGTGCAGGCTCACCCGAGCGCGACCGCCGAGCAGCTGGAAGCGATCAGCGACGCGATCGCTACCTGGTCGACGACGCTCGAGGACTGCTTCGACGGCCTGATCACGCTCCGGGACGTAACCGGCTCC
>Ga0081538_10005620_pt1 | contig 11247 bp, 12 predicted proteins | sample TabmetS5T2R1_FD_71022 | JGI IMG/M metagenome (GOLD analysis project Ga0081538, IMG submission 71022) | Tabebuia heterophylla rhizosphere microbial communities from the University of Puerto Rico - S5T2R1 | ecosystem: Host-associated > Plants > Roots > Rhizosphere ... | reverse complement strand
CGACTGTCTCATCCACGTCCGGCTCGGCGACGAACGCGGCGGTCATTAGTCCTGACGTCGGTGCCCCTAGTAGACGATCGAGCGTTGCGCGTTCCTCCTCGTACCCCGGTGTGCCCTCCTGGCCGAGCTTATCCAACGCCCACGCCACCACCCGGAGCGTGGCGGCGTTGTCAAGCAGCACCCGGCGGACGAATCCGTCAACGGGCAGGTCGTCACCGTTGAACGTGTGGCAGTGGATATCAACCGTAGTCACGATTATCCTTTCACGGTCCTCCGACGTGGTGAGCGGCCTCGCAGTCTTGCGGTTCGGTGAGTCTGCCACCTGACGCCGCAATGCAGCAGCAGCCGCAGCCGGTAGTTGGCGAAGTTGCGGAAGCCGTGCCCGACCCGCTTGACCTTCTTGATGAGCAGGTTGACGGCCTCGGTGGGCCCGTTGGAGCAGCCCTTGGTCGAGTGGAAGGCGAGGATCTCGGCCTCCCAGGCCCTGACCGTGCGGGCAAGACGTGACAGCTCTGGCACCCCGACGCCGTCCGACCAGCGGTAGAAGCGCTCCAGCGCGGCCCGGGCGTGGGCCAGGTCGCTGGCGGCATAGACCGCGCGCAACAGCTCCTTGCCCTGCCAGGCGGCCACCACCTCGCCACCAGGGTCACCGGCGGGCCCCTGAGCCGGGCCGGCGAGCTCGCCGGCGGGCTCCTGGGTCGGGCCAGCGAAGTCGCCGGTGGACCCCTGAGCCCGGTTTCGATGGGCCTGTGCGGGGCTGTGGACAGCCATGCGAACCCCGTCCGCCGGTGCGCTACGCTCCCCTCTGGGGGGCCGCGCTCGGCGGGGGCCTCCTGGCCCTCGGCGCCGGCACCGCCAGCGCCCAGGAGGTCTCCGCCGACATCTCGGCCCGGGTTGGGCGCTCCACCTCCGCCGAGGTGCGGGTCTGTGCCGACGGCCGGGTCCTGTCCAGGCTGGTCGGCAGCTGCAGCGGTCAGGCCAGCTCGCGTCGCACCAGCGTCACCGTCCAGGCCGTACGCGCCGGCGCTTCCAGCGGCTCCGGCGGGATCCGGGCCCGGGTGCCCCCGGCTGGCATCGGCCGACGTCTCGGTCGGGACCAGGCGCAGCCGGCCCAGCGCCACCGCGTCCGGCCATACCTCGGTCACGACCAGGCCGGCCCGGGCCGACGCCACCGCCGCGGCGGCCAGCCTGTCCCGGCCGCGCGCCCGGCGGCTGCTCGGCCTTGGCCCGGTGACGAGCCTGGTCGGGGTGGGCCTGCTCGGGTCGAGCCCTTCACCCTGGTCGGCGACCCGGCCGCGGACAACCTGCTGCCGACCGGCGAGCTGCCTCTCGCCGACCTGACCGGCGAGGCCCGGCCGGGATCGGCGTCCCCGAAATCGGGGCAGATCGCCTCGGGCAACCAGGTCGGGGTGGACGTCGGTGACGTCCCCCCGTCGGTCCCCGTGACCGTCTGCGGCAACGGCGCCGGCGTCCTGGGCGACGTCTCGGCCAGCTGCGGTTCCGACACCAGCACCGATGGGATCATCGCCCCGCCGCCGGCCACCATCCGCCGGGGCAGAGTGACACCGGCACCTCCGGCACCCCGGGGGCGGCGGCAGCACCGGCACCTCCGGCACCCCGGCCTGACCCCGGGCACCAGCGGCCTGACCGCGGGCTCCGGCGCCCTGCCGTTCACCGGCGCCGCCAGCGACCTGCTGGCCGTGCTCGGGGCGGGGCTGCTGGCCGTGGGCTTCCTGGTCGTGCGGGCCCCCCGGCCCGACACCGCGACGAAAGGAGGTGGTGACCGGTAATCCCGCCGAGGCGGCCGGACAGCACGCGCTGATGGTCACCGGCCGCTGATTCGGCACCGACGCGTGGGTCGCACGGCGCGGGGCCTGCGGCCCACGCCTCTCCCTCGGCACGCCCGCCGGGCGGGGCCTCCCGCCGGGCGGGGCCTCCCGCCGGGCCGGAGGTCTCCACCGGGCCGGAGGTCTCCACCGGGCCGGAGCTCCCACGAAGCGGGGCTCCCACGAGGCCGGGGCTCCCTCGAGCCCGGGCTCCCCGGGCCCTCCCACCGCCGACCCAGGCCGGCCCTCAGCGCTCGCCGAAGAACCGCCGGACCGCCTCGACCACGCGGTCCTGCCGGGCTTCGGTCAGCTCCGGGTACAGGGGGAGCGAGAGGCACTCGGCGGCCCAGGCCTCGGTGGCGGGCAGGTCGCCGCGGGCGTACCCGAGGTGGCGCCAGGCCGGCTGGAGGTGCAGGGGGATGGGGTAGTGGACGCCGGCCCCGATCCCGGCGGCCCGGCAGGCGGCGAGCAGCTCGTCGCGGCGGCGGGTCCTGACCACATACAGATGCCAGGCGCTGGTCCGGCCCTCGACCCGGGCCGGCGGCACCAGGTCGCCGACCCCGGCCAGGGCCTCGTCGTAGCGGCGGGCCAGGCGCTCGCGGGCGGCGTTGCCGGCCTCCAGGCGCTCCAGCTTGACCCGGAGCACGGCCGCCTGGAGGGCGTCCAGGCGTTCGCCCCAGCCAACCTCGGCATGCTCGTACTTCGAGGTGCGGCCATGGTCGCGGAGCCGGGCCACCCGCCCGGCCAGCTCGTCGTCGCCGGTGGTGACCGCGCCGGCGTCGCCGAAGGCGCCGAGGTTCTTGCCCGGATAGAAGCTCCAGGCGGCCAGCCGGCCGACTGACCCGGCCCGCCGCACCTCGCCGCCGGCCATGGTCATGGTCGCCCCGTGGGCCTGGGCGGCATCCTCGACGACCGGCACGCCGGCCTCCTCGGCCACGGCCAGGATCCCCGGCATGTCGACCGGCAGGCCGTACAGGTGCACCGGCAGGACCGCGGCCGCGCCGTCCAGGGCGCCGGCCAGGGCCTTGGGGTCCATGCCGCCGGTGGCCTCGTCGACGTCGACGAGCCGCGGCCGGGCCCCGGCGTGGGCGACCGCCTCGGCCGAGGCGGTGAAGGTGTGGGCGACGGTGACCACCTCCTCGCCCGGCCCGACCCCGAGGGCGGCCAGGGCGAGGTGGATCGCGGCCGTGCCCGAGGCCACCCCGACCGCCCGGCGGGCGCCGCAGAAGCGGGCGAAGGCGGTCTCGAACGCCTCCACCTCCGGGCCCAGGATGAACCCTCCGGACCGCACCACTCCGGCCATGGCGGCGTCCAGCTCGGCCTGCTGGGCCAGGTAGGCGGCCCGGACGTCGACGAGCGGAACGGCGTCGGCCACGATGGCGGCTCCCTGGTCTCGGCTGGGCCCGGCCCCGGCATGGTGGCACCGCCGCCCCGATCCCTCAATCCGCCCCCGCAGCGGCGGGGGTCCGGCCGGTCCGGCGCGGACCTCCGCGGCGGGGCCGGCCTCCGCCGGGCGGGGTCGCCACCGGCTACCATCCTCGGCGGCTGATACGGATGGAGGAGGCGGCCGTGCCGGACGGGCCTGGCGTGCGGGTGGAACGGGACGGGCCGGTGACGGTGGTCACCATCGACCGCCCGGAGCGGCGCAACGCCGTCGACGGGCCGGCCGCGGCCGCCCTGGCCGACGCCTTCCGGGCCTTCGACCGCGACCCGGGTGCCTCGGTGGCCGTGCTGACCGGCGCCGGCGGCGCCTTCTGCGCCGGGGCCGACCTCAAGGCCATCGCCGCCGGCCAGCCGCCGCGGGTGGCCGCCGACGGCGACGCGCCGATGGGCCCGACCCGGCTGCGGCTGTCCAAGCCGGTGCTGGCCGCGATCGAGGGCCCGGCGGTCGCCGGCGGCTTGGAGCTGGCCCTCTGGTGCGACCTGCGGATCGCGGCCGAGGGGGCGACCCTGGGGGTGCTCAACCGCCGCTTCGGGGTGCCGCTGATTGACCTGGGCACGGTCCGGCTGCCCCGGATCGTCGGCCACGGCCGGGCCTTGGACCTGATCCTCACCGGCCGGGCCGTCGGCGCCGCCGAGGCCCTGGCCATGGGCCTGGTCAACCGGGTCGTGCCCGACGGCGACGCCCTGGCGGCGACCCTGGCGCTGGCCCGCGACCTGGCCGCCCTGCCCCAGGCCGGCCTGCGCAACGACCGGCTGTCGGCCATCGAGCAGTGGGACCTGCCCGAGGCCGAGGCCATGGCCAACGAGCTCCGCCGCGGGACGGCGACGCTCGCCTCGGGCGAGGCGGCCGCCGGGGCGGCCGGCTTCGCCGCAGGTCAGGGCCGTCACGGCCGCCCGCGTTCCCCGAATCCGGGAGCCGAAACTCGGCAATAGTGCCGTCCGGACGGGTTTGGCCCCCGGCTTGCGTGCTTGTTATGGTTCCGCGGTTCCGCGCTGTCGAACGGCCGTATCCGCAATGAGGGGGCATCGCCGTGACCCGCCGACTCGTCCTGGTCCTCACCCTCGTCGCCGCCCTTGGCGGCACCGTGGTGAGGACCGCCACCGCCGATGTCAACGCCGACGTCAGCCTCGAGATCCGGCTGCCGCTGCCCGCCCTGCCGCTCGGCCCGGGGCCGCTGTACCCGCTGGACGCCTACGGGCCGCGGGCCGACGACAACGCCGTGCTCCGCTGGGGCGAGCAGGCCCTCAGCGCCATCCGGGCCCTCAAGACCGGCCCCACCATCAACGCCCGCGCCCTGGCCATCGTGCACACCGCCATGTACGACGCCTGGGCGGCCTACGACCCGGTCGCGGTCGGGACCCGCCTGGGCGGGTCGCTGCGCCGCCCGGCCGCCGAGCGCAACGACGCCTACAAGAGCCAGGCCGTCAGCTACGCCGCCTACCGGGCGCTGCTCAACGTGTTCCCGGCCCGGACGAGCGACTTCCGCGGGCTGATGTCGGCCATGGGCTACGACCCGGACGACACCTCGACCGACCCGGCCTCGCCGACCGGGGTCGGCAACCAGGCGGCCGCGGCCGTGCTCGCCTTCCGGGCCAACGACGGGTCCAACCAGCAAAACGGCTACGCCGACACCATCGGCTACGTCCCGGTCAACACCCCCGACCAGGTCAACGACCCGTTCCGCTGGCAGCCGCTGCGCCACCCCGACGGCAACGGCAACCTGGTGGTCCAGAAGTACCTGACGCCCCAGTGGGGCTTTGTCACCCCGTTCGCGCTGACCTCCCACGACCAGTTCCTGCCGCCGGGGCCGGAGTACAAGACCCTGCTGCTGCTGGACGAGGAGGTCACCGACACCCTGACCATGAGCGCCACCCTGACCGACCTGACCAAGGTCCGGGCCGAGTACTGGGCCGACGGCCCCCACAGCGAGACCCCGCCCGGGCACTGGCTGCTGTTCGGGGCGGCCGCGTGCCGGGCCCGGGGCTACAACCTCGACCAGAGCGCCAAGCTGACCTTCGCCCTGGCCAACGCCGAGCTGGACGCCAGCATCGCCGCCTGGAACGCCAAGCTCCACTGGGACTACGTGCGCCCGATCACCGCCGTCCGGACCCGCATGAAGGGCAAGCTGGTGCTGGCCTGGGCCGGCCCCTACAAGGGCACCCGGCTGATCAGGGGCGAGACCTGGAACCCTTACCAGGCGTCCACCTTCCCGACCCCGCCGTTCCCCGAGTATGTGTCCGGGCACTCCACCTTCAGCGGCGCCGGGACCAGGGTCCTGCAGCGGTTCACCGGCAGCGACCTGTTCGGGGCCCGGGTGACGATCCGGCCCGGCACCTCCTTCATCGAGCCGGGGGCGACCCCGCTGCTGCCGACCCCGCTCATCTGGCCGACCTTCAGCTCGGCCAGGGACGACGCCGGCATGTCCCGCCGCTACGGCGGCATCCATTTCCCCGACGCCGACCTGCACGCCCGCACCCTGGGGGCCTCGGTCGGCCAGAACGCCTGGGCCAAGGCCCAGACCTACTTCAACGGCACGGCGGGCGGCTAAGCCCCCCTCCCGCCCGCCTGGCGGCTGCCGCGCGGTTCATTCCTCCAGGAATGCGACCGCGCGGCAGAACGCCGCCTCCCCACCGACGAACTTCCACGGGAAGCAGCCGAAGTGGATGCGCCGGTCCAGCACCTCGTCGATCTGGCCGCCCAGGTTCTCGATGTGGATGACGTCGTGGGGGAACAGCAGGGTGTGCATGATCTGGAGGTCCTGCCTGGGGAACAGCTCGTCCAGCGGGCGGCCGAGGGCGGCCTCGGCGTCCTCGGCCTCGTCGGGGCGGATCCTGCGGATGACGGTGTTCATGGGGTGGTCGGCGCTGCCGGCGTCCACGGCCAGCCAGCGCACCCCCCGGTCCAGCACCCACTCGGCGAACTCGCGGGTCGGGCCGGGGTGGCGGACGAAGTAGCGGGTCTCGTCGACCTGGCTCCGGTCGACCCAGTTCTCGTTGTAGAAGCGGTGGTAGCCGGTGTGGATGATGAGGATGTCGTCGCGCTCGACCCGCAGCCCCGTCTCCCGCTCCCAGCGCTCGACGTGCTCGGGGCCGTACAGCTGGTAGTCGCCGACCCCCATCCGCTCCAGGTCGACCACCACCGCCGAGCCGACCAGCCAGGGCAGGGGCAGCTCGCCGATGGTCCGGCCGGCCGACCAGAAGTGCACCGGCCCGTCCAGGTGCGTGCCCACGTGCAGGGTCGAGGTGATCTCCTGCCCGCCGACCTTGTCGAACGCGAGTCGCTTGACCCACTTGATCGAGGGGCCGTCGTAGCTCGCGAAGGCCGGCGTGTGCATGCTGAAGTCCTGCGACAGGTCGAGCACCCGCATCGACTCGAACCCCACGGCACCTCTCCCTTCCCCATGTTCCGCGACCAGGCTTCCGGTGGGGGAGCGTAGCCGAACCGGCGGCTCAGGTGGTGCGCGGCCCCACCGGGTCTGGCAGCGAGGCGGGGAGCCCGAACCGGGGGTAGAGGGCGTCGACGTGGAAACGGGTGATGGCCCGGATGCGGCCGCCGGCCATGGTGAGCACGAACAGACCCGCCGGGGTGGCGACCGGTTCGGCCGGGTCGACGAGGTAGCTGCCGAAGGCCGGGTGGCCGTTGGCCCTGGCCGGCAGCAGCCGGACCCGGCGGTGGCCGCGGTAGCCGAACGAGGCGCGCAGGAAGGCGGCGATCGCGTCGATGCCGTGGTACTCGTGCGGCGCCGGCGGCATGGACAGCCAGGCGTCGTCGGTGAGCAGCGCGACGATGCGGGTGAGGTCGGCGGCGACGTAGGCGTCGGCGAAGCGTCGGGCGAGGTCGTGCTCGGTGGCCGACCCGGGTCGCGGTGCCTGGCCGGCCCGGCCGGCCCGGTCGCGGTCGAGGGCGGCGCGGGCCCGCTGGAGGGCGCCCTTGACCGCGGTGTGGCTGGTGCCGAGCATGACCGCCACCTCGTCGGCCCCGAAGCCGAGCACGTCCCGCAGCACGAGCGCGGCCGCCTGCCGTGGCGGCATGCGCTGCAGCCCGGCCACGAAGGCGAGCTCCACCGCCTCGGTGGCCTGGTAGCGGGCCTCGGGCCCGGGCGCGGTGTCGGCGATCCCTTCCAGCAGCGCGTCCGGATAGGGCTGGAGCCAGGTGAGCTCGCCGCGCCGGCTCGGCTCCGGCGGCTGGAAGGGCGGCACCGGTTCGGTCGGGACCCGCCGGCCGGCGCGGCGCCGCGCGTTCAGGCACCGGTTGGTCGCGATCCGGTACAGCCAGGTGCGGACCGAGGCCCGCTCCTGGAACTCGGCCAGTCCTCGCCAGGCCGCCAGCAGGGTCTCCTGGAGCATGTCCTCGGCGTCGGTCAGCGAGCCGAGCATCCGGTAGCAGTGCACCTGGAGCTCGCGCCGGTACGGGTCGGTGAGCGCGCGGAACGCCTGCTCGTCACCGTCGCGGGCGCGCTCCAGGGTGGTCTGCTCCACCCCGGCAGCATGCCATCTCCCCGGACATGTCGCAGCGGCGTTCCGTTCGCCGCGGCCGCGGTGTCTGCCCACTCAGGAGGACGACAGCGGTGAGGAGCTGCGCCCGATGAGCGACGGAAAGGGAGCCGCCATGACCGAGAACCCCAGCCCCGCATTGCGGGTCGCGCTCGCCTACTACCAGGCGTGGACCGGCAAGGACATCGAGGCCGCGATGCGTCACCTGGCCGACGACGTCGTCTGCGACGCCCCTGCCGGCCGCATCGAAGGCGTCCAGGCCTACCAGCAGTTCCTCGGCCCGTTCGCCCAGATGCTCCTCGGCGCCGAGCTGCTGGCCGCGTTCGGCGACCAGACCAAGGCGGTGCTGGTGTATGACACCCGGACCCCGCCGGTCGCCAGCGCCCCCGGCGCCGAATGCCTCACCGTCCGCGACGGCAGGATCGTCTACAACCGGTTCATCTTCGACCGGCTGCCGTTCGAGGTGGCCCGCCGGGCCGCCGACTGAGCCGGCTCGGCCGCCGGGACGGTTCCCGGCGGCCGAGCGGAGCTACGCCTTGGCGATCTGGATCAGGTTGCCGCAGGTGTCGTCGAATACCGCCGTGGTCACCGGGCCCATCTCCAGCGGCTCCTGGGTGAACCGGACCCCGAGGCCCGACAGCCGCTGGTACTCGGCCTGGACGTCGTCGACGGCGAAGGAGGTGGCCGGGATCCCGTCGGCGACCAGGGCCGCCTTGAACGGCCCGGCGGCCGGGTGGCCGTCGGGTTCCAGGAGCAGCTCCGGCCCTTCCGGGTTGTCGGGGGACACTACGGTGAGCCAGCGCGCCCCGCCGGCGGGGATGTCGTTCCTTTTCTGGAACCCGAGGATGTCGGTGTAGAAGCGCAGGGCCTTCTCCTGGTCGTCGACCAGCACCGAGGTGATGTAGATCCTCATCGGTTGCTCCTTTTGTCGGCGGGTTGCCATCGCTCCAGGATGGTCTGGAGCGGGGTGGGGTCGAGCTGGTGGAACTTGTATCTGCCCTCCCTTCGGGTCTTGACCAGGCCGGCCGCCTCCAGGACCTCGAGGTGTTGGGAGATGGCCTGCCGCGACGAGCCCAGCCCGTGCTTGGTCGCGAGCCGGTTGCAGAGCTCGAACAGGGTCTGCCCGTCGCGGTCGCTGAGCTCGTCGAGGATGGCTCTCCTGGTCGGGTCGGCGAGCGCCTTGTAGATGTCGCTCATGCCCCCAGTATATGCAAGTAACGACTTGCCTATCAAGCGGCCCAAGCCGGGAGCTGGTAGGCATCGGCGGCGGCCCGCGCCCGCGGTTCAGTCATTCGTCCCGATCTCAACGTCGACGACGACGCCGAAGTGGTCGCTGGGCCAGAGGCCGTCAGTCGGTTGGTCGAAGGCGAGTGCGGCGGCGCGGACGTGGCAGTGCGCCCGCGGGTGGGCGTGCCAGGAGCCGATGAAGACGTAGTCGAGCCGGCGGCGGTGCCGGGGCTGGCGGACGATCTGCTCGATCTCGCCGCGGGCGTCGGGGTTCTCGACGGTCCAGGTGTGCCCGGGCCCCTGCCCGGCAATCTCCCACGCGTCGTGGTAGTGGACGCTGCGCCCGGCGATCGACTGGCGGCCGGTCAGGTAGCGGATGCTGGCCGCGTCGGGGGCGGCGTTGAAGTCGCCGGCGATGATCGTCGGCATGCTGGTCCGGTGGCGGGCGTCGAGATCGGTGATCGCGATGGCCTGTCGTTCGCGGGCGGCCTCGGCGTCGAGACGCCACACCGCGGTGGCCGCGATGAACAGCACTTCCCCTTCGCCAGAAAGCGGGACCAGGGCGGCGAGCGTGCACCAGGGGACGTCGCCTGCGTCCGCGAGACGCAGGTCGAGGGCCTCGACGACGCGGTGCGGCCAGCGGGTAGCCATGGCACTGCCGCCGTAGCGGTCCGCGAACGGTGGCGCATAGGCCATCACCTGCGCTTGGTGGGTGCCGTGCAGCTCGGTGCCGGCCAGCAGCTCGTCGAGCTGACTGCGACCATCCGTGTGGATGACCTCTTGCAGCGCGACGAGGTCCGGGTCGAGGCGGTGGAGCTCGCGGTTGACCAGCTCAAGGCGCCGAGGGTCGCCTTCGTCGGTTTGCACGTTGATGGTCACGATCCGTAGCTGCATGAGCAACCCTTCCAGAGTAGGCAGGGGCTGAACCGGCGCCGAGCAGGCTGGTGGTGGCGGCGATCCCGGCCGCGTAGGCCCGGCCGCTGCCGTGGCCCAGCCGCTCCAGCCGCGCCAGGGCCGCCGGCCAGGCCGCCTCGCCACCTGGGCCGAGGTCGAGCAGCCGCCCGGCCGGCTCCAGCAGCCGACGCCGGGCGGCCAGCTGGAGCAGGGTCGCCGACAGGGCGGTGGTCCGCGCCGGCGCCGGGCCGACCAGGGCGGCCAGGAAGCTGCCCAGGAGCGACCGCTCCCAACCGGCCGCCGGCCCCAGGACCGCCAGGGTCCCGGCGACCGCGGCCAGCAGGTCGTCGCCCTCCGGGGTGAGCCCGGGCCCGCGCCCCAGTAGCTCGCGAGCGGCCGGCGCGGCCGGTTCGGGGTCGCGCTCGCGGACGGCACGGAACAGCCGAGCCAGCCCGGCCACGCCGTCAGGGTCGGTGGCGGTGGGCAGACCGATCGCGGTGAGTTCGCGGACCAGAGCGTCCGGGCCCGCGACCTGCGGCTGCCGGGGTTGGAGGAGGGCCGCCCCGCGCCGGGCGAGCACCTCCGGCGCTGCGTGCGTGGCCTCGGGGACCGTCGGGTCCCAGGCCGGAGGGGCGGCCGGGTCCCAGGTGATGCGGAGGGTGCCCAGGTCGATCCGGCCGGGGGCGAACCGGGCGATGCTCCCCGGGGCGGCGCCGGCCCGCTGGAGGCCTCCCGACCCGGCCGCCAAGGAGACGGCGTTGGGGAGCAGGGGCACCTCGCGGGTGGCGATCGCGACCACGAACCCGTCCAGGTCGACCCAGCAGGCGGTGGCCCCGGCGCCGAGGACCACACCGGGGCGCTCGCCGGTCAGGCGCTCAAGGACCGGGGTGGCGACCAGGTGGGCGGGGAGGGTTGGCACAATCCCGGTTCAGGCCGGATCGGGCGGACCGGCCGGGCCCCGGGCGTCGGCCAGGGCCCGGGTGGCGGCCACGAACGCCTCCATGGGGGGCTCGACCAGGCCGGCGCCGACCTGGCCCACGCCCGGGTCCTTGTGGGCGATGCCGGTGTTGACGGTGGGGAGGGCCCCGGTGTGGACGACCTCGCGGCAGTCGATGCCCAGGGGGGTGCCGCGGAAGCCGAGGGTGGGGAGCTGGTAGGAGGCGCTCTCGGTCCAGGTGATGTCGTACATGGCCAGGGTGGCGGCGATGGCGTCCTCGGGGGTGCCGCCGACGAAGCGGACGATGGCCGGGGCGGCGGCCATGGCCATCCCGCCGATGCCGATGGTCTCGGTGATGGTCGAGTCGCCGATGTCGCGGTTGGCGTCCTCGGGACCGAACCCGGGCAGGTACAGCCCGTCGACCAC
>Ga0081538_10005619_pt1 | contig 11247 bp, 10 predicted proteins | sample TabmetS5T2R1_FD_71022 | JGI IMG/M metagenome (GOLD analysis project Ga0081538, IMG submission 71022) | Tabebuia heterophylla rhizosphere microbial communities from the University of Puerto Rico - S5T2R1 | ecosystem: Host-associated > Plants > Roots > Rhizosphere ... | reverse complement strand
CGAGATGGCGCGGGATCAGTGTCTCGAACAGCTCGATGGGCCACTTCTCCAGGGCCTCGGGCAACAAGGTATGATTCGTATAGGCGAGGGTGCGCTTGGTGAGATCCCAGGCCTCGTCCCATCCGAGTTTCCCCTCGTCGAGCAGGATGCGCATCAATTCGGCGACTGCGAGCGCGGGGTGCGTGTCGTTTAGCTGGATAGCCGCGTGGTCCGGCAGGGTAGACCAGTCATTGCGTGCGCCGGTGCGGAAACGGTCGACGATATCCTGGAGCGAGCAACTGACCATGAAGTACTGCTGGAGGAAACGCAAAGTCCGGCCGGGCTCGGTGGAATCGTCAGGATAGAGGACACGAGTAAGCGATTCGGCTTCGACGTTCTCAATGACGGCGCCGACGAAATCACCGTGGGAGAACTCGGCAAAGTCAAAGGATGCCGGGGCGGCGGCAGCCCAGAGCCGCAATGTGTTGGAGCAGGCCGCCCCGTAGCCGACAACGGGCCGATCGTAGGCGATACCCAGAAGGGTGGAGGGTCGGTTGGGGATGATGTGGATCGCGGAGCCCTGCAGTTCGATGCTGCCATTAAGTTGCACCGGGTACATCTTACCGGGCCGCGCGATTTCCCACGGGTCGGGGCGCCGCAGCCACTTGTCGGGTTCCTCCACCTGATAGCCGTCGCGGATTGCTTGATGAAAGATACCGTACTCGTAGCGCAGGCCATAACCCATGGCTGAAAATTGCAGTGTCGCGAGCGAGTCGATAAAGCAAGCAGCCAGGCGGCCGAGGCCGCCATTACCCAGACCCGCGTCCGGCTCTTCCTCCAGTAGCTCTGGAAAATTCCAGCCCTCGCGTTTCATCGCTCCCCGAACGAGAGGTTCAACGGCGAGGTTCATCATATTGTTGTTGAGCGTGCGCCCGATCAGAAACTCCATCGAAAGATAATAGACCCTCTTCGGGTTGGCGTTCTCTCGGGCTTGGCGGGTTTTCACCCAGCGGTGTGCCACCAGGTCGCGAATGAACCGGGCGACGGCCTCGAAACGCTGCCGAGGCAGCGCGGTCAGGGGGTCAACTAGGTGCTCGCACAATAAATAACGATCGGTCCAGTCGTCTTCCTTGCCGGTCAGACCCAATCTGTCGAGCCGGCGCTCGAGCGCCGCGTCACTGGCCCGGGCGCGTGAAGTCGTTGAAGGTTTGGCCATAGCGGATCTCCTTTGCTTAGAGACTGTGTCGTAATGTCATCCTGAGGCGATAGCCGAAGGATCTCGCCTTCGTAGGCGGCAGGAAACGCGAGATTCTTCGCCTGCGGCTCAGAATGACATTCGTAAGATTTTTCACATTGCGACAGAGTCAAGTAATAGGGGGAGCTTCGTCCCCGTCACCTTTTTCAGGTTCAGATTGTTCTCTGGCAAATCAAAAGTCGGCGGCCGTATCCGCGGACTTTCGTTCGACCTTTTTCCCGTTCAGCCCCCATTGCCAGTTCAGGATCTCGGGCATGTCTTCACCGTATTTGTGGATGTACTGCGTGTGCTCGATCAGCTTGTCGCGGATCGCCTGCTTGGCGTAGGCTGCTCTGGCACCGAGTTGCGGCACCCGGTCGATCACGTCCTCCACCAGGTGGAAGCGGTCCATGTCGTTTAACACCACCATGTCGAAGGGCGTCGTCGTGGTTCCCTCCTCTTTATAGCCTCGCACATGGAGGTTGTTGTGGTTGGTGCGCCGATAAGTCAGCCGGTGGATAAGCCAGGGGTAGCCGTGGAACGCAAAGATGATCGCGGCAACTTGGAACGCGACTTCTTTTCCTGCGGAGTTTGTTGGGCTTCTTCGCGCGTCAGAACTGCGGTCGTCATAATTGCAGTCTCCTTCCTTGATCAAGGCACCGAGGCAAACTAGTTAGAAGAGATTGCAGAAAGATGACGATTGGGTGAATCTTAGTTGTCTCGTGACGATGAAAATAAGATGAAGCTTAAGTTACGATGTTGGCAGCTTCACAATTTGGTGATAGGGATTTGCTGCGCAGCCTGAGTCTAGAGCTCGCTGTACGCGAGCGTGTTTAAACGAAGAATCTGCTCCCTAACAGAAAGGGAATACGAACATGTCAACGGAGAATTTAGCCGAACTCTGGTGTGACCGGGACCTCGCTTGGCTTGAATTTAACCGCCGTGTGCTGGCGGAGGCTTTAGATAAGCGCACGCCATTACTTGAGCGGGTTAAATTTCTTGCCATCTTCACGTCTAATCTGGATGAATTCTTCATGAAGCGGATCGCGGTCCTGCGCGTTGAGAACAATGGGACACATACTAAACTTCTGGCCGATCTCCGCGCCGTCATCGTCGCCATGGTCCGGCAGCAACAGGCCTGTTTTGCTGCGCTTTTGCCTCAGCTTGAGCAGCACGGCATCCGGCTCCTTGGCTGGAAAGATCTCACCGATCGGCAGCGTCAGGAGGCAACAGAATTCTTCCAGAAAAATGTTTGGCCGGCTCTCACCCCACTGGTGGTTGACGCGGCGCACCCGACTCCCTTCCTGTCCAACTTGTCCCTCTCCTGGGTTTGCAGGCTAAGTGAGCCCGGCTCTCATAGCCCGTTGTACGGTCGCGTTAAAGTGGCAACGGGTCTGCCTTCTTGGATGCGGGTTCGGGCGGAGAGTCCCAAAGATAGCCATTGGTTCATCAGTCTAACGGAGCTTGTGCGACAGCATCTCGGTGACCTGTTCTCGGGCATGGAGACGCATGATCAGACTCTGTTTCGAATCACCCGGGACGCTGAAGTCGACTGGGAGGGCGATTCCAACGAAAGCGTGCGTGAAGTCGTGGCCGAGCGCATCAGGCTCCGCCGTTACGAGCCTGCTGTGCGCATTGAGTTCGGACCCAACCCAGACCCAGCGCTCCGAGAGATGTTGCTGTCGCTTTTGGAACTGACCGAGGAAGAAGCCTATGACCTGCCCGGGCCGTTTGATTTTAACACGCTCTGGACGCTTGCCGGTTTGGACTTGCCCGATCTGCGCGATCCGCCGTGGACGCCGCGCGTGCCGACGGCGTTTAGAAATCAGCATGTACCCTTGGCCAACGTGATCCAGCGGGGAGACATGCTGGTGCACGTTCCGTACGAGAGCTTCGATGCTAGTGTGGAACGCTTCATCCGCGAAGGCAGCGCCGATCCGAACACCCTCGGCGTCAAGATGACCGTCTACCGGGTGGGCGACGACACGCCGTTCGTCGGATGGCTAATAATGGCAGCGGAAAGCGGCAAACAGGTCGCCTGCGTCATCGAGCTTAAGGCTCGATTCGACGAGAACAGGAATCTTCACTGGGCGGACGCGCTTCTAAAAGTTGGTGCGCATGTTTCGTTCGGTGTTCTCGAGCTGAAGATCCATGCCAAGGTGGCGTTGGTGGTGCGCCAGGAAAGCGATGGGGTCCGCTGCTATTGCCATATCGGTACCGGCAATTACAACGAAAAGACTGCGCGGCTATACGAGGATCTCGGCCTCTTCACTTGCGATCCTGAGATCACCGGCGATGTGGTGCAGCTATTCCATTATCTGACCGGACGCGCTCGGGCACCAAAGTTCGAGAGGCTCCTGGTAGCGCCGTGGAATATGCGGGACCGTTTTATCGGGCTGATTCGGCGCGAGGTAGAACATCACAAAGCGGGCAGGCCCGCGCGGATTGTGGCAAAAATGAATCAGCTCGAGGATGCGCAGGTATGCGAGGAGCTGGTATCTGCGTCGCGTGAAGGCCTGCCGATCGACCTCATAATCCGGGGCTTCTGCTGCTTGCGACCGGGAGTGCCCGGTCAGACGGAAACGATCCGCGTGCGATCGATCATAGGACGCTTCTTGGAGCACTCGCGGATCTTTTATTTCGCTAACGGAGCGAGTGATCCTTGCAACGGCGATTTTTATATCGGTTCCGGGGATTGGATGGAGCGAAACCTATCATGGCGTGTCGAGGTGGTGGCGCCGGTTGTTGCTCCTACTTTAAGGCAACGGCTCTGGGAGATTCTTGAGATCAATCTCGCCGATCGTCGCCAGGCATGGGTGATGACCGCGTCTGGCGAATACCAACGGCCCGAACCCGGACCCGAAGCACGCGGTCCTGAAGTCGAGGGCACGCAGTCCACGTTGATGCGTCTAACGGCGACGGCTGCGCCTACGAGCGATGGGAATGCGGTCGTTCAGGAATTACCGTTACACCACAGCCCGGAATTGGATTTCACCACTCCAGGGAATAGCGCCTCCTTGACTGCTATTGCTTTGGAAAGCAAGCGAACGTGATCAAGATGAGCAACGTCCTCGTGATCAACGCGCTGAAGAGCTGACAATCATGGGCGAAACGCTTGCCGTGTTGAGTTAAGGAATAACCTGTATGTCTAGCGATCCTCATCCCCATGCGACGACCGGGTTGGCCCAGGAAAAGCGGCCTCATGCCTGCGTCCTGACGATCTTCGGCGCCTCCGGCGATCTCACTAAACGAAAATTGATTCCGGCGTTATACAATCTCGCCTTGGAAAGACGTTTGCCCGAGCGATTCGCCGTCGTCGGTTGTGCCCGCAGCGAAATGACCCACGAAGCGTTTCGCGACAAGATGCGCGAAGCGGTCAGCCTGTTTTCTCGGACCGGCCTCAAGGACGAAGCGGTCTGGAACCAGTTTGCGTCTACGCTCTACTATGTCCAGGGCGGCTATGACGGCCTGGACGGCTACGAGAGACTCAAGGATTTTATCGATGGCTTCGACCGCGGCAGCCGCGTCCCACCCGTGCGGGTTTTCTACCTGGCAACGCCGCCGGATCTCTATGGTCCGGTCATCCAGAAAATTGCCGGCGTAGGATTGGCGTTCCGGGAAAGCGGCGGTGAGCCACGCACCCGAGTGATCATCGAGAAACCCTTTGGCACGGATCTCGAGACGGCGAGGCAGCTGAATCGCAAAGTGCATGAAGTGCTGGACGAAAATCAGATCTACCGAATCGATCACTATCTCGGCAAAGAGACAGTGCAGAACATCATGGTTTTCCGTTTCGCCAACGCCGTTTTCGAGCCGATCTGGAACCGCCGCTATGTCGACCATGTCCAGATTACCGCGGCTGAAACCGTCGGCGTGGAAAATCGCGGCGGTTACTACGATCGATCGGGCGTCGTGCGCGACATGTTTCAAAACCACTTGCTGCAATTGCTTTGTCTCACCGCCATGGAACCCCCGGTGGCGTTTTCCGCTGACGCGACACGCGATGAGAAAACCAAACTACTTCGATCGGTGCGTCCCATGACGCCGGATAAAGTGACGGCAGCCGCGGTGAGAGGACAGTACGGCCCCGGCAGGATCGGCGGTAAAGAGGTCATCGGCTATCGGCAAGAACCGGATGTTGCGAAAGATTCGCCGACTCCGACCTACGCCGCGATCAAGTTTTTCATCGATAATTGGCGCTGGGAGGGTGTCCCATTTTATCTCCGCTCTGGCAAGCGCTTGGCCAAGCGGGTCACCGAAATCGCGATCCAATTCAAGCGACCCCCGCTACTGCTATTTCACTCTTGTGCGGTGGAGGACGTGAGTCCCAACGTGCTGGTGATGAGGATCCAACCCGATGAAGGCGTGTCACTAACGTTCGAAGTTAAACCGCCGGGACCGGATATCTGTGTCAGTCCACTCAGCCTGGATTTCAAATACGAACAGGCCTTCGGCAATAGTTCGCCCGAGGCTTACGAAACTTTGCTGGAAGATTGCATCGAGGGGGACTCGACTCTCTATACGCGCCACGATTGGGTGGAACAGGCGTGGGCACTGGTGGATCCGGTCATCAAGACTTGGGAGAATAATCGGCCGGCTAATTTTTCCAGCTACGAAGCCGGCAGCTGGGGACCAAAAGAATCGGATGAATTCATGCAGCAGGCGCAGCACGACGGCCGGCGCTGGCGTCGGCCGTAGGCTGTGTCAAAGCTGCAGCAAAGATTAAACCCGTGGCTGACAACGAATTAATTCTCGCCGGGGACATCGGCGGGACCAAGACCCATCTGGCGCTCTTCTCGGTCGAAGGGAAAGAGCTTCAACCCAAACTCAAGAGAACGTTTCCCAGCAAGCAGTATCCGGGTCTCGAACCTGTTGTCGAAGAGTTTTTGGCCGGCAACAAAGTCGTGATTAGCCGCACGGTTTTTGGTGTTGCCGGTCCGATCGTGGACGGCAAGGTGAAAACACCCAACTTGCCGTGGGTTATCGACGCTGCCAAAATGGCCCAGCTGTTTGAAGTTGGTTCTGTCGCGTTGCTCAACGATCTGGAAGCCGGCGCGTATGGAATTTTTACTCTCAAACCCGAAGAGCTTTTCACTCTCAACGAGGGGGTAAGCGATCGAAGGGGAAACCGAGTCTTGATCGCCGCCGGCACGGGCTTGGGTGAGGTAACCCTCTACGACGACGGCCGGCATTATCATCCCATCGCTTCGGAAGGCGGGCATGGCGATTTTGCCCCCAGGGATGAAACGGAAATTGATCTGCTGCGCTATCTCATCAAAAAATTCGGTCACGCCAGTTACGAGCGGGTGGTTTCCGGACCCGGAATCGCAAATATTTACGCTTTCTTGCGAGACAGCGGCCGGATGGACGAGCCCGGTTGGCTGAAAGAAAAAATAGCGGCGGCCGAGGATGTGAGCGCCGCTATCTCTCAAGAGGGCTTGGCGGGGAGCAGCGCCATCTCCGTTCAGACGATGGATCTTTTCGTGTCGGTTTACGGCGCAGAGGCGGGAAATTTGGCTCTGCGGGGGAAAGCTATCGGCGGCGTTTATGTCGGCGGCGGGATCGCGCCGAAAATCCTCGCCAAGCTCAAAGATGGAACTTTCATGCGCGCCTTTCTTGACAAGGGCCGTTACCGTCAACTGCTCTCCTCCATACCCGTGCAGGTCATATTGAATGACCAGTCCGCGCTTCAAGGCGCGGCCTTCTACGCCGCATTTCGGTCCGATGGGTGAGCGGGAGCGAAAAAATTACCCAGAATTTTCACGGCGCGGACCAAGCTGTTGAGCCCTTGCCAACCGGGGACCGTGAGTTGTAACTCTAAGTTTCCAGCCGATCCCGACAAATAGCAGCAGGCAGGCGAGCAGCGTACTCCCCGCTGCCTGCAAGGGCCGAAACACAGAAACCGGCAACGTGAAGGCGATCAGCGTAATGCTTGCCCAAAACCAGACCCAACCGCGAATCCTCTGGGGTGACCGTGGGGGCGCCGTCAGCACCAAATGCAGGACCACGACCAGCGGATAGAGAAGCCACACGAAGAAATAGGTGAACGCGAGCGGCGTGAAGATCAGTATCAACAATAGAAGCATGGCTTGTTCAAGCGCATCCGATGAGTTCGTCCGCTCGTTGTGTGGCGGCATGCAGAAGATGTAGAAGAGGCAGAGACCGAGACCGGCCACTACGATCACGAGCGTGACGTACTTGAAGTCAATGTCGGCGATGTTAACCCACAGGGTTTGATCCCGTTTACGGTGAGCATTGACCGGGCGGAGAAGGCGGTGGGCGACCGCGACCAGAGAGTGATTGGACCAGCTATAACCGCGCTGCTGGCGTTGTGAGAGCGCGCTCGCGTCGTAATGTAGCATTCCTCGGGTCCAGGTGTTGAGGTCCTCTAGGTTGCGCTCAAAGCCGCGAAACAGGGAGGGAAGCAGGACGAGAAGCAAGATCAGGAACATCAGGGTGGCAAGGGTCGCTTTCCAGTGTCTTCGGTATACAAGATAAACGAGGGCGAGCACGGGAAAGGCTTTGATCGCGCTAGCAACCGCCACCAGTGCCCCAGCACTCCATGCCTTGCCGCTGCGCAAGCAGGCGAAAGCCGCAAGCATAAGCGCCAAGAGCAGGAGGTTAGGTTGTCCCAGGAGGAAATTTTCCACCACATAAGGGAGGCAACAGACGCCAGGCAGGAAGTAGAGCAGAGGGTGATTGCGCCATGCGGTGCCGGTAGCGAGGAAGACAGAAAGGAGCAGCGAGGCGATCCACGCAACCGAGTACAAGAGGACAAGAAAAACGATCAGGGGCAGCTCGCCCAGATAGCTGGGAATGGCTAAAAGCGCCGCAGCCGCAGGCGGGTACATAAATTGAAAGGTTCCGTCGCCTCTCGGCGCGTAGATATCACCGCCTTCGAGCACGGCCTGCCCGACGCGAAACCACTTGGCATAATCGTTAGTGCTCTCGCGGAAGTAATTTCTGATCGGCAAGAAGGCAAGAACTGAGATTGTAATTGCAAAAAAGATTACGAGGAGCTTGAACGGTCGCATGACCTCAAAATTGTCGCTTTCCCGCATGACACGCTGTGCAAAATGTATGAGCAACCCTTGATCTGACAGCCGTCGGACAACGCCCTGGTCAGAATAAACTGTGATTTGATGTTAACAATAGTAGCAAAATATTCCTCCAGTTCAGAGAGAAAAAACTCCAATTCCCAAATTTTTACTTCTTTCTACGTACGCAACAAACGTGGGTTGGGTCGATTGGTTTTTTAAAGACATGAATGTGGGTGAGGGTAGTTCCAGCTCTCCCGGAAATCCGCGATACGGATCTCCGCTTTCTCCGGATTTTCATCATGATCGTATTGATCAGCCGGTGCGCCCGCTGATGGATTGTAAATCCCTGGCAAGAGGATTAGATTTGGCTCGTTTTCTAAAGCGAAAAGTAAGGAGGGGTTATGACACGGTATTACTGTCGCGTCGCAATCGTATTTTGCTTGTTCGCTTTGCTTGGAGCGGTCACGCGAATGGCCGAAGCGAAGAGCTATGTCGCCTATATTTCGGATTCGCCAGCAGCGGCTTCTGCGTACTGGGTGACCAAGGATGCAGGATTCTTTAAAAAGCATGGTCTGGATGTTGATTTGATTTTTATCGACGGCAGCACCCGTGGCATCCAGACTCTCATATCGGGGGGAGTTCCTTTTACGAGCGCGGTCGGAACCTCAGTCATCAACGGCAAACTGGCTGGCGGGGACATCGCCATCATCAACAGCTTGACCAACACCTTGCCTTATTACGTATTTGGCAAGCCTGAGATCAAGTCTCCGGAGGATCTCAAAGGGAGATCCGCAGCCATGCATATACCGGGGACCGCAGCGGACTTCGCTTTGCGGTTGGCGCTCAAGGGAATCGGTCTGTCGCTCAAAGATATCAAGGGAGTCACCGTCGGCGGCGCCCCGGCCCGGGTAGCGGCCGTAGCGAGCGGACAGCTCGACTTCACGGTGGGGACCGACGCGGAAAGGATTCGGGGAGAAAAGCTTGGACTCAAGGTGGTTATCGACATGGCCAAGCTCAATATTCCGTTTCAGTTTAACTGCACGGTGGCCACCCGGCGCACGATTCGGGAAGATCCCGATCTGGTTCAGCGCCTGGTCAGGGCTATGGTCGAAGCGGTCCACTACTACAAAAACAACAAAGAGCCGGTCGTGAAGATCATGCAGAAGTATACGCGCGGACCGAGTCGCACTTTCTTCGAGGAGGTCTACGACTCCAATCGAGAGCTACTGGTCGAGGACACTTATCCCACCCTGGAAGGGCTAAAGAACATTCTGGAGATCCAGGCCAACTTCGATCCCAAGGCCGCAAATGCCAAGGCGGAGGAGTTCGTCGATTTGCGCTTCGTGGATGAACTGAAGACCAGTGGATTCATCGCGAAGCTCTACGGGAAGCGGTGATCGGAAACGTCGGGAGGTGTCTCCTAATGAAAGGCGAAAAGATGGATCTGTACAATCATGAATCCAAAAATTTTTGTAACAATGAGGTCTGGTGGATCGAGGTAGGACTCTCATGCCCCACCGCTTACTGGAAGATCGCGCAGCAGCGCGTGCGATAGGCGCTTGGCGGCAGTTGGACAAGGTTACGCCAATCGTCCTGCTGGGTGTATTACGGAGTCCATCATGAAACTCGTTCAAGCAGTCACCGTTGTGTTCTTGTTTTTATTTTCGACTTTGACCTTGGGTGCGGATGGTCTGATCGTGGTTAAGAGTTCGCATACCCCGAAGGACACGATGGATCGTTTCGAGGCCGTCGTTAAAGAGAAAGGCCTGACGATATTTGCGCGTATCGACCATGCCGCCGGAGCGGCGAAGGTAGGGAAGAGCTTGCGCTCAACCGAGTTGCTGATCTTTGGTAATCCCCAGGGCGGCACGCCGTTCATGGAATGCAGCCAAACGGTCGGTATCGACCTTCCGCTCAAGGCGCTTGTCTGGGAAGATGCGTCCGGGCAGGTATGGCTCGGCTATAACGATCCCGAGTTCCTGGCACGACGCCATGGGGTGTCGCAATGCCCGGCTGTGGAAAACCTGAAGAAGGCACTTGCAGGCTTTGCTCAGACAACTGTATCTAAATGAGTTGGAGAAGAGAATCGGTCCGGAATACGCGCAATCATAATACAAGGAATTAATAAATCATTCGCCTTTGATGGGCGGATCCATGACGGATTTGAACTTCTAATGGGATTTTGAAAGCCAACCGCTTAAAGGCAGATTTAGAGGAGGGCCTATGGAAGAGATCGTGAAGAAACTTGTGTCCCGATCAGCTAAACCTGCAGCCGGCGGTGTTCCTGGCAGCCTACAACCCCACCAGGACCGCGAATTGCGGGTGGCCATCGAGGCCGAAAGCCTCGAGGGAATGAAGAAGCGAGCGGTCGTGACCCTCGAGCAGCCCGAGGGCAGTACGTTCTCTATCATCTGCGACGAGGGAGCCTATCTTGCCGGAGAGGACACGGCGCCGCCCCCGCTCGCGTATTTCAGCGCGGGCATCGCTTTCTGAATGCTCACGCAATTGTCCCGGTTCGGGACAATCACAAAGCTCAACGTCAAGTCGATCCGGCTCAAGCAGATCACGCGCTTCTTCATGAAGGGTTCTGCGCTGCAAGGGACGTTGCGAGGCGGCAGCCTCGGCCTCGAGACTCACATTGAAGTCGAATCCAGCGAGCCACCCGAGAAGATCCGCCACTTGATCAAGATGGGCGAGCAGACCTGCTTCACGCTCCAGTCGCTCATCAATCCAGTGCCGGTGAAGACGTCCGTCACGTTGAACGGAGAGCCGCTTTCCCTGGAACCGTAGGCGGGGGGAATGCCTTCAAAAGTTTGACGCTCTCATGCGTGTTGGGCACTCCCCGACGAGCTTCCCAAAAAATGGACGTGATGGAGCCGTTGTGGAACACCGCAAGACTTGAGCGAGTTTCTTTATAAAGCATGAAGATCACCCGATCGTGCTGCAAAGTAAACTATTATCCCCCGACCTAGCCTCGCAAATAGCATTATCGAA
>Ga0081538_10005618_pt1 | contig 11248 bp, 10 predicted proteins | sample TabmetS5T2R1_FD_71022 | JGI IMG/M metagenome (GOLD analysis project Ga0081538, IMG submission 71022) | Tabebuia heterophylla rhizosphere microbial communities from the University of Puerto Rico - S5T2R1 | ecosystem: Host-associated > Plants > Roots > Rhizosphere ... | reverse complement strand
GCCGACGCTGGACTTGCTGCAGGCTAGAGCCGCAGGGCGAACACCAGCTTGGTCTCCTCCGGAGTTGGCCCCGGCAGCACGAACATCTGGCCGCGGGCGTTGCGGAACTTGCCGGTTCCGCCAACCACCGCAAGGGCCGGCCGCTGCTCGGTGAAGCTGAGGCCACCCTCGACGACGATCTGCCCCCGGCCCTGGAGGACGAAGGTTGCCTCGACGAAGTCCTCTTGGCGGAACATCACCGTGAACCGAACCTGATTGTGTCCGACGCGCCGCCCGGCCGGGGTGAACGCGTCCTCGGTGACCAGGGCGCTGTCGCCTGGGTTCCCCTCTCCCTCTGGTGGTACGTCCACCTGGAACTCATCGACCGAGCGGACGATCAGGACCAGCCGGGTGACATCCTTGGCCGTGGCGGCGCCCTCGGCCGCGGCCGTGGCTGTGGTGGCGTTGGGAGCCGACGGCTTGACCCAACCGCGTGGCCGGGAGGAGCTCGGCGCCGCGGCCGAGCTGACCGCCATGGCCGCTACGCCGACCGCGAGTAGCAAGACGACGGCGACGGCAACCAGGGACTTCTTGCGCATGCGCTACCACCTTCTTCCGGGTGCGCGATCTCGCGGGGCGCATGCCCTGGCGTGGGGAGGGGCGATGCCTCCTCCGCGCCCGATGCCACCCCCTTTCGTCCTCCGGGGCATGCCCCGTGACAGACAGGCCGGGACACTACCGCATTCCGGACAGTCCGCCTATGGAAGGGATGACCGATAGCGTTGGATCGACCGCCAGGAGGTGGAGGCGGTTGGTCACGCAGACCACCCTGGGGGTGGGCAGGTCAGGCTGAGATTGCCACCAGAAGGCGGCGCGGACCCGAGGTCCGCCAAGAACGCGGCCGCGTCGTTGAATCGATGGCGCGAAGCGCAACGCACGGCGCGGCCACGCCACCCCCGAGGGGCTTGTGCAGCGGAGCGGAACGCACTCGGGGTGTCGGCGGCGGATCGGTGCACCGCCTCGGATCAGCGAGACCATGACATCGACTCCGTGTCTCGACCCGCCCGCCGCCCGGAACCAAAGCCAATGGACCGGCCTACCTCAGGCGGCCGCCGGGGTGCGGCTGGCCAGGTCCCTGATCCGGCGGGTGACGTCCCGGATCCCGAGACCGATCAGGATGAACAGCACGCCGATCGCGATGGCCATGGCGGCCACCCCAAAGGCCACCACCGAGGTGAACAGGGAGGCCTGCAGGAACGAGGCGGTCTGCGCGGTCTGGCGCTTGGGATCCTCGCGGTCCAACTCGGCGTACCGCAGGCCTCCGGTTGCCTCAAGGGCGTGCTTGTCGATGACCATCGCCTCACAGTAGGCGCTGAACGGTCCGTCGACCTCGTCGCCGGCCAGGCAGGAGGCGTCGTCGGACACGGTGATCTTCTGATCGGCCAGGGTGGTGCTGACCAGGATCCAGGTCGCGACCCCGCCGATGATGAGGATCGCGCCGAGCACGATCGACAGGGTGGAAGCGGTCCTTCGCATTGGAGTCCTTTCGTCGATGGGGCGTGTTTCGCAGCCAATGGCCTGGGAGGCAGCTGCCCTGGGTTGATGGTCGCCGGGGCAGCTAGAGGCTCACGATCGCCGCTGGGGATGGACGTCCGTTCACGATCAGCGGGGTGGCGGGAAGCGGTGAGTGCGTCGGTGCTCAATTGAACCAGGACGGCGAGCCTTGGGAAATTCGGTTGCCATGGGCCGTCGGTGCATGCCGGCCGTGCGAAGCGGCTCGGAACCGCCGAGGTGGATGGTGGCCCCGGGCATCAGCGGGTCTGAGCGGCGCAGAAGCAGTGTTCACCGCTGCGCGGCCGCGCGGAAGTGAACCGGACGAATCATGACGAATCGAGAGAACGCCGGGGCCCTGGGGTGGCGCCTGATCCGCAGGCGATCCTCTGTCCGGAACCACCCGGCCCGTGAAGACGGCTCGCCCCGGCCTGGTGTAAGACTACCGCCGACCGTGCGCCGAGTTGGCCGACCCAGAGGTGGCCGCGGCAGGGCCCCGGACATGGAGGCATGAGGATGGTGGTCGATATCGTCATGGCCTCCGTCGGAGTATGTTCCAGGATCACCGATGCCGAGGCGGACTCAGCTGGGCACGGATATGCACATCGAGACCGACCTGATCGACGGCGAGACAGCGGCCGTGCTCAAGCGCCGCGCTCACAGCAGGTGAAGGTGACCAGCAAGTAGGAGACGCCCCCGCGAGTGGCGTTGTACAGGGGATCGGTAGGGGAGCATGCGATGAGCGACGCCGTTGTGGAGTTCTTCAGGGAGCTTGGCCGGCGCGGGCACGAGCCGCTTTTGGCGAAGGTCACTGGCCGGGTGCGCTTTGACCTGGTGGACGGTGGTCGTACCGATCGATGGCTGGTTGCCATGGACAAGGGCGACACGACGGTGTCGCACAAGGGTGGCCCGGCAGAGTGCACGATCGGCGCCGAGTGGGCGCTGTTCGAGCGGCTGTGCCGCGGTGAGGAGAATGCGATGGCCGCGGTGCTGCGCGGTGCGCTGGTGTGCACTGGGGATGTCGAGCTGCTGTTCGCGATCCAGCGCATCTTTCCCGGGCCGCCGCGCGATCGACCGGCGATGCGCGGCGCGGAGGGCTCACGATGACCGACACCCAGGTCAGGATCCTCGATGGCAACACCTTTGTGGTGAGCGATGAACGCGGCGACATCGAGGCTTCCCTCACCGATCCGACGGGGTTGTTCTCGTTCGATACGCGCTTTCTCTCCCGATGGGTGCTGACTGTGGATGGCCAGCGGCTCACGCCGTTGTCGGTCGACGACCTGCAGTACTTCGAGACGCGCTTTTTTCTGGTGCCGGGGACCGGCACGGTCTATGTCGACGTCAAGCTGTCGGTGATCCGTCATCGCTCGGTGGGACACGGCTTCCACGAAGAGCTGACTATCCTCAACCACGACGCCAAGCCCGTGGAGCTCACCGTCCGGGTCGAAGCCGGCTGCGACTTCGCCGACCTCTTCGAGGTCAAGGATGTGGTGGAGAAGAAGGGCTCGTACTCCACCCGTCTGGACGACCAGAGGCTGGTGCTCGCCTACCAGCGCGAGACGTTCAGCCGCTCGACCGCGATCTCCTCATCCCAACCGTGCGCACTCGATGAGCATGGGCTGACCTTCCAGCTGACGCTCGGACCGCACGGGAGCTGGAAGACCGGCCTCGACGTTGTCCCCGAGCTACTCGGGGCGACCGGCGGCGCGGACACCGAGCCGTCGCTGGCCTGGCAGGCCAGGCGACCACGGACGAACATGGCCCGCAACCTCGAACGGTGGCTGGATCAGGCCCCGCGACTCGAGTGTGACTGGGAGCCGCTGAAGACGACCTACCGCCGCAGCCTGGTCGATCTGGCCGCGTTGCGGTTCTCCCCGATCAGCGCCGGACGCCACAGCCTCCCCGCAGCGGGGCTGCCCTGGTTCATGACCATGTTCGGCCGTGACAGCATCCTCACCAGCCTGCAAGCGCTGCCCTTCAACCAGGAGCTGGCGGCGACGACCCTGCGCGAGCTCGCGCTCCGCCAGGGCACCCGCGTCGACGACTTCCGCGACGAGGATCCCGGCCGGATCCTCCACGAGATGCGCTATGGCGAGATGACCGCCTTCGAGGAGCGACCCCATTCGCCCTACTACGGCAGCGCCGACGCGACCCCGCTGTTTGTCGTGCTGCTGGACGAGTACGAGCGCTGGACTGGCGACAGCCGGCTGGTGCGGGAGCTGGAGTTCGAGGCCCGAGCGGCGTTGGCCTGGATCGACGAGTACGCCGACCTCCAGGGCAACGGGTATATCGCCTATCAGCGTCGCAACCAGGAGACCGGGCTGGAGAACCAGTGCTGGAAGGATTCCTGGGACTCGATCTCGTACCGCGACGGCACGCTGCCGGGCTTCCCCCGGGCCACATGCGAGCTCCAGGGGTACGCCTATGACGCCAAGCTGCGCGGCGCCCGCCTGGCCCGCCTGGTCTGGCGTGACCCGACCTTCGCCGAGATCCTCGAGCGCCAGGCCGCCGACCTCAAGCGGCGGTTCAACCGCGACTTCTGGGTCGAGGACGGCGAGTACTTCGCGATTGCGCTGGATGCCAACGGTCGCCGAGTCGACTCGCTTACCTCGAACAACGGTCATCTGCTCTGGAGTGGCATCGTCGACAAGTCCAAGGCTAAAGCCGTCGTGCAGCAGCTCATGGGCGAGCGGCTGTTCTCCGGTTGGGGGGTACGGACCCTGGCGGTGGGCGAGGGCCGCTACAACCCGATCGGCTACCACAACGGCACGATCTGGCCCTTCGACAATTCCTTTGTTGCCTGGGGGCTGCGCCGCTATGGCTTCAAGGAGGAAGCGGCCCGGGTCGCCGCCGGGATCCTGGAGGCCGCGGAGTTCTTCGAGGGTCGGCTCCCCGAGGCGTTCGGCGGCTACCCCCGCTCGATGACCAAGTATCCGGTCCAGTACCCGACCGCGTGCAGCCCACAGGCCTGGTCCACCGGTGCGCCGCTGCTGCTGCTGGCCACGATGCTCGGCCTGGAGCCGGTTGGGGAGCACCTGGTGGTCGATCCCGTCCTGCCCACGGCCATCGGCCGTCTTGAGCTGCTGGACATCCCCGGCCGCTGGGGCCGCGTCGACGCCTTCGCCCGCGGCCGCGTCGACACCTCGCCTTCGGATCGGAAACGTCGAGCGCGCTAGGCACCCGGGCCAAACAGATGGAGCTGAGGGCCCGTCTGCGCGACCAGGTCGACCTCGACACCCTCACGGCTGACCTGCTGGCGGTGGTCGACCAGACCATGCAGCCGACCCGGATGTCGCTGTGGCTACGACCCCAAGCGCCGTCGGGAACGGCTGGTGTCACCCTGGCTCAGCAGCGAACCTGAAGGCCGCAACGACCGCCAACCAGACGACCTCCGACCAGACGACAGCCGACCGGCCCGCCGTAGCTGCGGCCTTAGTCATGCCGTACCACCCTGGGTGGCCGCCACGTCAGGATCAGATCGCCGCCGCAGGCGGCGCGGACCGAAGGTCTGTCGACGACGGCCCAATCCTGAACATCTGACGACGGCCGGAACCTGGACACCTCCCACAGGGTGAGCAGGTTCGGATCGATCCTCGAGCCGACCGGTGTCGAGTTCGAGGAGACAGGAGATGTTCTCCGTGCACGACTGGGCTGAGGTCCATCGACTCCACGATGCCGAGGGCATGAGCAAGGCCGCGATCGCGGCCAAGCTGGGGATGAGCCGCACCACCGTGTACCGGCTGCTGGCGCTGGATCGCCCGCCTCGCTACCAGCGCCGACCGGCTGGTTCCATGGTTGACGGGTTCGCTGATGCGATCGCGGCGATGCTGCGCGAGGACCCGAGGGTGCCGGCCACGGTGATCGCGACCAGGCTGCGGCCGCTGGGCTACGGGGGGTCGCTGACGATCCTGAAGGACTATATGCGTCGGGTCCGCCCGGCGTTTGTGGCCGCGGCCAGCTACCAGCGCACCAGCTACCTGCCCGGTGAGGTGGCCCAGGTCGACTGGTGGCCTACCGGGCTGCGGGTGCCGGTCGGCAAGGGCGCCACCCGCCAGGCGTTCGGGCTGGTCTCGACCTTGCCCTGTTCGGCGGCGCTGCGGGTGGTGTTCACCTTGGCCTGCACCACCGCGTCGTTTTGCGCGGCGCTGGTTGGTTGCCTGGAACGCCTGGGTGGGCTGCCACAGGCGATCGTGTCCGATAACGACGCCGGGATCGTCGCCAGCCGGCGGGGTGGGGTGGTGCGGCTGGTGGACGAGGTGGCCGCGCTGTATGGGGCGCTGGGGCTTCGCCCGGTGGTGCTGCGCCCACGCCATCCGCAGGGCAAGGGCCAGGTCGAACGCTCGATCGGGTATCTGGAGACGTCGTTTCTGCCCTTGCGCTCGGCCGCTGGGCTGGCCGACCTCCAGGCCCAGGCCGATGCCTGGACGGTCGAGGTGGCCGACCAGCGGCAGGTGCGTCGGCTGGGCGCCCGGGTGGCCGATGCGCTGGTCGTGGAGCGGGCAGCCCTGCGCCGGCTCCCGGAGCGCTGGCCTGATACCGACCGGCATATGGAGGTACGCGCCAGCCGCGACGGCTTTGTGCGGGTGGCCGGCGTTGACTACTCGGTGCCGCCACGGCGTGCCGGTCGGCGGCTTGGGGTGCGGCTGTCGCCCACCGAGGTCGTGGTGGGCTGCGAGGGCGCCCAGGTCGCCCGGCATGCCCGCTCCTGGGTGCCGGCCGATGTGGTGCTGGCCCCCGATCACGCCCGCCAGTTGCGCCTGGCCCGCGAGGCTGCAGGGCGCCTGCAGGCCAAGGACGTCCAGGTCCAGGTCGCTGAGCTTGCCCGCTACGACCAGCTGGCCGGGGTGGGATCGTGACTGCCACCGCCGAGCTTGCGCATCTGGCTCGGGCGCTGAAGGCGCCCAGGGTCAGGCGGGTGGCCGGCCCACTGGCCGAGCGAGCCCGCGCCGAAGGCTGGCCCTATGAGCGCTACCTGGCCGCGGTGCTGGAAGAGGAGGTGCTGGCCCGCGAGAGCTCGGGAGGGCAGCTGCGGGTCAAGGCGGCACGGCTGCCGGCGGTCAAGACCCTGGACGACTTCGACTTCGCCTTCCAGCGGTCGGTTCGCAAGCAGGTCATCGCCCACCTCGCGCAACTCGACTTCCTGCTGGAAGCCCACAACGTCGTCTTCCTCGGCCCACCCGGCACCGGCAAGACCCACCTCAGCATCGCCTTGGCCGTCCAGGCCGCTCGGCGCGGCCACCGGGTCGCGTTCGCCACCGCTCACCAGTGGGTCAACCGGCTGGACGCCGCAGCCCGGGCCGGCCGGCTGGACCAAGAGCTGGAACGGCGGCGCCGCATCCCGCTGCTGGTCTGCGACGAAGTCGGCTACATCCCCTTCGCGCCCGAGGCGGCCGCGCTGTTCTTCGCGCTGGTCTCCTCACGCTATGAGCACGCCAGCATGATCGTCAGCTCCAACAAGCCGTTCAGCGCCTGGGCCGAGATCTTCGGCGACGCCGTCGCCGTCGCCGCCATGGTCGACCGGCTGATCCACCACGCCGAGATCGTCAGCCTCAAAGGCGACAGCTACCGGCTCAAGGACCGCCGCAAGGAGGTGGCCAGCACCGAGTGACTGTCCAGATTTCAGCCGTCGAGAACCGTCCAGGATTCAGCCGCCGTTGACACGCGGCCGCTCCACTCCCCCGAGGGGGCATGACCAGCGGTGATCCGGCCGTCAGACGGCGAAGGGGTACGCGGGTGGCCGGCGTAGGGACTAGCGTACCCACTAGCGTAGGGTCGACGGCCTCGGCCACGGCGGCTCCCGGGCCGGGACCGGCAGGGCTGCGGAGCTTGCCAGCGAAGCAGCACGCGCCGAAGGCGCGTCCCTCACCCGCCACCGACCGTGGCCGGCGCCGACCGGGTCCCGGGCAGGCTGTCAAGCACGAATGGCTGCGCCCTAGGACCTGCGCGGCGGTGGGGAGCCGGACATTCGCGCTTGACAGCCGGGCATCGCCGCGCCAACTGCACCACGGGCCTTCCGGCGATCCAGCTGCCAGTAGGCCGGGGGAGGTTCCCTCCCCCGGCACACCCCCTCCTCCTCGATGCGTCACGGGCGGATCGTCACGCGCGGCCCCGAGTGCTACGGAGCGCGTGACGTTCCGTTGGCGTCCGCTGCGGACGGGGGTTGCAGACAGAACGTAACAGCAGCCCAAGTAGGCACGGTGGGCGGGTGGCGGACGGATCGTAACGCGCCCCTCGGCCGAGCAAGGAGAGCATTACGGTTCGTCCGTCACCGGCCGTTCCGAACGGTTCTGTGAGTCTGTCGGAGCGGTCTTGGGGATCGCGTCAGGCTTCGACGTCTGGCACCTCGGTATGACTCACAACGGTTCAGGCACCCCGTCTGGGTTGCCTTGGTTACGAGCTGTCTGCCGGCGGTGCCGACGTCGACCTGGCACGCCGCTTGCTGGCCTGATGAGCAGCCTGTCCAGCCCCTCGGGGTTGTGACCCGTCACAGAAGCGCCGCGCGGTGGCCGCAGGCCGACACGACCAGGCGTCCATCGGAAGGAGCGGACCACGATGACCAGACTGGCCGAGACCGTCGATGGGGTGATCGGAGTGGACACCCACCGCGACACCCTCGCTGCCGCCGTGACCGACCCGGTCGGCGGGACCCTGGGGCAGACCGCGGCGACGGCCGACCTGGCCGGTTACCAGCGTTTGCTTGTCTTCGGCCGGGCGGAGGTGCCGGGACGGCGCTGTTGGGCGGTGGAGGGTGCCGGCAGCTACGGCGCCGGGCTGGCCAGCTTCTTGCAGGCCCATGGCGAGCGGGTGGTCGAGATCGGGCGGCCCAAGCGGCCGGCGCGGCGAACCGGTGCCAAGAGTGACGCCTTGGACGCCCTGCGGGCGGCGCGGGAGGCCTTGGCCTGCGACCATCTGATCACTCCTCGGCGGCGTGGCGATCGGGAGGCGCTGCGGGTGCTGTTGGCCACCCGCCATAGCGCCTGCCGGGCCAAGGTCAGCGCCATCAACCAGCTCAAGGCGCTGATCGTGGGGGCGCCCGAGGAGCTGCGGGCCGAGCTTCGCGGGCTTGGGACCAAGCAGCAGGTCCGCCGCTGTGCCAGGCTTCGGGACCGGCCCACCCGGTCGCTGGAGCACCGCATGACCGTGCGGGCCCTGCGCTCGACCGCACGGCGCATCCAGCTGCTGGCCACCGAGGCCGCCGGGCTGCGGGCTGAGCTGGAGCGGCTGGTGGCCGCCACCGCGCCGTGGCTGTTGGAGCTGGCTGGGGTGGGGCCGATCAGTGCCGCCCAGGTGCTGGTCAGTTGGTCGCACGCCGGCAGGCTACGCTCTGAGGCCGCCTTTGCCGCCCTGAGCGGGGTCAACCCGATTCCCGCGTCGTCAGGACAGGTGACCAGGCATCGACTGAACCGTGGCGGGGATCGCCAGCTCAACCGGGCGCTGCATAGCATCGTGCTGGCCCGGCTCCGCGACGACCCTACCAGCCGCGCCTGCGCCGCTCGGCGAAGGTCACAGGGCAAGAGCACCAGGGAGATTCGCCGGTGCTTGAAGCGAGCCGTCGCCCGCCAGCTCTTCAAGCTGCTTGAGGGCCACGATCGGGCGGCGGTGGTCGAGATCCTCCGGGCTTAGCAGCAACCGGCTACCCCCTGGTGGTCGCGGTCAGGGCCTCGGCCAACAGCGCCGGCCGGGACACGTGTGGGCAGTGGCCACCGGCCAGCTCGACCACCTGGGCGCCCAGCCGGTCGGCGGCGACCCGCCGCGACCAGGCCGGCTGAATGACCCGGTCGCCGGTGCACACGATGGAGGTGGTGGGGATCGGCGGGAACCCCACCAGCGGGCAACGTTCCTGGTACAGACCTTCGGGATACCAGGGGGTCTGGGTGGCGATGGCCCAGCGGGCGGTTTCCTGGTCACAGTCGTGGAACAGGAACCGTCGTGCAGCCTGGTGGTCCTGGTACGGGTCCACGCCGACCCAGGCCGGGTTGAGCATGTCCGGCTCGGCCGCCAGCTGCTCATCCAGCGTCATCCCGGGCTGGGGGACACCCGCGGCCAGGTACACCAGGTGCGCCACCGGGTGAAAGGACGGCACCAGCGGCAGCAACAGGCCACTGGCGGAGTGAGCAATGACCACCACCGGCTCGTCTCCAGCACCATCTTCGGCCAGGCCGGCGTCCAGCTGCTCGGCGACTAGGCGGGCGTAGTCGGTCCCGGTCAACTCCGGCCGGTCGACCGGCAACTCCACCAGCAGCACCCGCTGGCCCCGGCGGTGCAGCTCCTCGGCCAGCCGCATGTAGGCGGCCGGGCCAGCCATGCTGCCGTGCACCACGGCGAAGAGGGCCACTGTCCGTCCTCTCCGAGGACTGTCACCAGGACCGGAGCGGTTCGATGAGCCTGATTTCGCCTCGTGATCTTCGCTTGCAGGGCGTGCTGTTGCCATGTCCGATCCCCACCCTACCTACTCGCTTGGCGGAGCCCCGTGCGGCGCGCGGCCGGCCAGCACCGAGTTGTTGGCTTGCCGGAACTCAGAGGCGAGCAGGTCCATGAAGACCCCGTCGTGGCGGCGGCCCATGGTCAGCCCCGCGCCGCGGCGGCGGCCCACCCCGCGGAAGCCGACCTTGGTGTAGATGTGGATCGCCCGCTCATTCCATGCCGCCACCGCCAGCAGGATGTTGTGCAGCCCGAGCACGCTGAAGCCCCAGTCGAGGGTGAGCCGGGTCGCCTCGGTGCCCAGCCCCTGGCCGCGTCGCTCGCCCAGGTCGATCCCGAACTGGGCGCTACCGCTGCGGTGGTCGATGTGAAACAGCGAGCTGATTCCGACCGGAGCCTGGTCGGCGCGGTCATAGACGGTGAACTCGCAGAACTCAGACTTGCCGCTGCGGCCGGCGATACGCTCGCGCATCGCCTCAAGGGTGAGCGGGATGACCCGGCCGTTGGCGTTGGCGACCTCCAGGTCGTTCTCCCAGCACTGGTAGGTCGGGACAAGGTCCATGCGGAGCGGTCCGAGGGCGACCCGCGCTCCTTCGACCACGAACCCTGACTGCTCATCCACGTCGATACCTCCTGTGGTGGCGCGGCGCTCAGCCTGCCCGTAACAAGCTAATCGCCCGCGTCGGCGTCCAAGGCGACGGTCAAGCGGCTGGCGATCTCGCGCAGCGCCTGGGCCGGGCGGCTGGCCGGATGGGCCAGCAGCAGCGGCCGGCCGCTGTCACCGGCAGTGGCCACCGCGGCGTCCATCGGCACCCGACCCAGCAAGGCCACCCCAGCCGCCCAGATCGACCGCTCACGAGCGACGCGCGGGAAGACCTCGACCGGCGCCCCGCAATGCGGGCAGGACAGGTCAGTGAAGTTCTCCACCCCACCCAGGACCGGGACCCTGGCCTCGCCCAGCAGGTCCAGGACCTTGCGGGCATCGAGATGGGCGACATCTTGGGGGCCGACCACGATCACCGCACCGGCCGGGCGAACCAGCCGCAGCAGCTGCTGTTGCAGGTCAGCGGTGCCCGGCGGCAGGTCGACCAGCAGCTCGTCCAGCTCGCCCCAGGCGACTCTGGTCAGCAGCTGGTGCAGCACCACCTGGACCAGCGGCGCCGCAAACGCGAGCGCCTGGTCCTCGCCGAGCAGGAACCCGGCCGACATGACCCGGATGCCGAAGCGCTCGACCGGGTCCAGCCGCACCGGGCCGGAGGACCGCCACAGATCCCAAGACCGAAGCCGATGCTGG
>Ga0081538_10005617_pt1 | contig 11250 bp, 7 predicted proteins | sample TabmetS5T2R1_FD_71022 | JGI IMG/M metagenome (GOLD analysis project Ga0081538, IMG submission 71022) | Tabebuia heterophylla rhizosphere microbial communities from the University of Puerto Rico - S5T2R1 | ecosystem: Host-associated > Plants > Roots > Rhizosphere ... | reverse complement strand
GCATGGACTTTAGAAGATTCGCCAAGTTCATTCAGGATTAATTGAGCAGCTTCTTTTGCGCTTGCAAAAGAAGCATTAGATAACAATCCCTCTGATCCCACCCAGTCTCCTACTATGTATAGACTATCTTCGATTTTTGGGTCCGGTCGTCCAGATAATCCACCATTTCCGGCAGTAACCAGAGCATTGGAAACCACCATGCTGGGGAGAGGTCTCTTCTTAACAAGCACATCTCTCCAGCCAGGTTGAAGCAAATCAAGCAATTCTTCCAGTTCCTTTTCATCTTCTTTTGGCTTTGGGTCGATTGATGTACCCAAGTATTTTGCCAAGTGGATCAGCGCTCCGTTCTTGGCAGCAAGCTTGGCATAAGCAGAATGCACTGAAAAGTATAGAGGCGACTCAATTCCCAGAGCGAACAACACATCCTTTTGGGGCAGGCTGCTAAGAGCGACGTCAAGACATGCCAGGCGTACAGGCTTGAGCTCTTTGACTGCTTTTGACAACACTTCAGACCTCTCCCCATCATGAAAAAGACCGTAAGCATCTCTGGGACCTGTCGCTATTACTAATATCTTTGCAGACATTTGGGTTCGGTCAGACAGGGTAACTAGCCACCCTGAATTGCTCCTCTGGACCTTGACTGCCTTCTTTCCCATGACAATCCTTGCCTTGGCATTTGTGGCTGCAGCGACGAGTCCGTCTACTAGCGTCTGCCATCCTCCATCTAAATACATGACTCCGCCTAAATTGGATATTTGAAATTGGTGCAATACCGAACCTGCGCTTTGGATATCGGGGTCGTTGCCATAGGTACTCAGCCTTACAAAAGTCTTAATTATCTCAACTGCGTCTGCATTCTGGACATTTCTCTCGAGCCACTCCTGGACAGTGACATTCTCCAGTTTTGTGAAATCAATTCCGTTAAGTGAATCGAAGAATTGATTGATCATATTCTCGGTCGAGGTCTCCAAACTTTTTGTAGCAAGTACAGGAGAACCGCCCCTGATTAACAATCTGTATTTCTTTCCATGATTTATCTCATATCTTGTCGTCGGAGGTTTTCCTCCCGTATAGGCGATCCCTAACTCCCGTAAAACCGCAGGCCCTGCATCAGAGAGATACAACGCATGCGCCCCTTGATTAAAATAATATCCATCGAAAACAGAAGTTCTTGCGCGGCCTCCTATTTCTTTTGTTGATTGTTCAAACAACGTTACGGATTTTCCAGCGCGAGCGAGGAACGTGGTTACAGTTAGACCTGCAAGCCCTCCGCCAATGACAATGACATCCGGATTTTCAATTTTATCAGTCATTATACGCCTTATAACGGCGACTTTATTCTTAAAGAGTTGCCTCGCAATTCATCGATTACTTCAGGATCTATTAGATTCAAGTGTGGATTGTCAAAGCTGACACAGGCCAGTAGGCGGGAGAGTGTTGAGTAATACGTAGTTTCGTGATATGTTTCTATCCTAGCGGCATTACTAGTTAAGCACATTCTCAGAAATTATGTCATGAATCACACGTTCTTTGTTATCAGACAATAAAACTCAATTCACATTGCATCTTCTCAACTACTACTTCATATTTCCTGATGCGTAAACCGACATTATGGCACTTAATCCTTAACTAGACAATCTTGGAGATTGTAAGGAACGTCCATGACAATAGATGATAGCAAGAAGTTTAACAAATATTTATTGTGGCTAAAGAAAAGTTACAATCTTCAAGAATATAGTGTACATCTTCTTCTGATCGCTCTATCTTACTGATCTCATCCATAATTGCGCCCCTATACTCTGCCAATTTGTGGTATTCTGGCTCGATTTCTCTGAATCACATGACTTACTGAGAGTTCAAGGGTTCAACTGGCTAGCTAGTGGTAAAGATAACTGCTGGATAAAGATGAGAGAAGGCTAGCGATAATCAACAGCTATAAAGAAGAATCTTTCCTTCACACTGCTTAAATCGCATCTATTCTATAAGACATTTGAATGTCTCCATCTTCATCAACTGGCATTTCGTCAGAACAAATAGCCCACATCGACATTTCGCCGTTTTGGAAGAAAAATGAGTCGCTGCTGAAAGAGTTGGAAAGGTCAGAAATGCCTTCAAAGTCTAGGTTAATCTACAAAGAAATAGCCAGCAATATAGATAGTCGCAACAATAATCGTGTAGTGACAAACTATGACCTTGTTAACATCTATGATAATCGAAAGCGCTTTTTTGGCATTGTTGCAGAGCTTACACCAGACCGTTCTTCCATAATAAGAGAGGAAATCGTTGCAGGCAATACGTTATCTGATGCTAAAAGAACCGTAGTAGATGGTAGCAGGATAAGCAACAAGGCGCACATCGATTGGCTAAAAACCCTGAGCCAAAATGATGCCTGCCGCTTATTTCGCACCTAGAATAATGTCATCAACTCCCGACCTGAAGCAAAAACTCCCGAAGTGAAGCAGTCAGTTAAAACTTCCCCGTTCGAAGCAGAACTCAATAACAATAAGATGGAAAGGTTGAACGGCGAGATAAGAGATAGGGAAAAGACAGTACGAGACAGTCGCAGCCCAATCGACGATTATCCTATTTAAGGAGAGCCTGCTCGGAGAAGCACCCTACCTTGGCTGACTCGCACGAGTCAGCTATATGTACGCATAGCCTCTTAAGATGAGTCGATCGACTCACCATCACACCATCTTATTATCATCATAACTAAGACAGTTCAAACTTTTTAAAATAGAAAAGCCGTATATCATCAGAGCCTGAAATCAATTGGACATGGATATGGGCCCTTTATCTGGAATATTAACAGAGCGGCATAGTCTCACGAATATAATTATTGGGACTATAATTGCTAGCTTAGGAGTCAATTTGGTATCTGAAAGTATACTGCAGGTTTTCTTCTTTGAACCTCATATTGTGTTAATCATTGGTATAGGAGCGTCTCTTGTATCTATCTGGTATTTTATGCGAGTCATGACGGCGAAGAGAACTCAAGTAAGAAACTATTCAGGATTCTTTATTGTCAATTACGTCGAAAAGAAGGTTATTCCGGTAAGTCGCTACCCTTACTCTGAAAACCTTTCTCGATATTTAGAGTCAGCCTGTGCCGAGAGTCAAGACATCAAGATGGTATTGGAGAGGTCAGTCTATGTACCAGATACAACGATTAAGATTCCCCAAGAGAACATTGATGATGTAAGGATTCAAAGAGAAGAAAGGGCCGCTGTAAAAAAACTTATGGCTACCCCTGACAGGCGGCTGATTTTAGAAGCTACGGAATATTTTGTACTTAGAATGTTGTCGACTCACCTCACGAATTATTTTAATGATGAAAAATTCAAAGAAAAAAATCTTACCAAATTTGAAAGGAAGGATATCCCCCACGCATTGCTTGAAAATCGTTTCTTGAATCTTTTTTCTAAGCCGATGGAAGAAAGGGCAGCATTTAAAGACCGAAACATCTCAAAAAGTACTCAGGGTGCCTCTGGTGAAAGCGGTGCTGACTTTAGTCACTTTCATTTGATCTTGCCTACCAAGGCGAAGGTGAGCAGGATAGATGAGAAGACTTGTGAAATTACTACCCAAAAGTTCACGCTGAGGATTGCTATACTTTATTTGGGGGCTGATGAACTTTTGCCAACTGATTTTGAAAAATACTATCTAAGGATGCAGCAATATCACCAAAGGTCGAATCCATCCGTGATCAAAGAGAAGGCGATTGGAATAGAGGTCAAAGTATTTTTTAAAAATAGCATCTTCTTCTCAACGACTGGATTGCAATACTATGAATGGCTCGATAGTTATTTAGATAAACTAGAAGAAGAATTTTCCAGCTCCTATTTCTTCAAAAAAATTGGGTGGGATTCAGTATCGACTCTGATGGATTATCTTAATAGGGGTGGAGAACATTTTAACAGTGGTGCTAGAACGAATGCCTAATATTATATTCCGTTTTTCTTCTCCCTCTCTTCAGCGGCCTGTTGTCCGGGATAGGCCCCGGAGTAGTTTGGATAGCTCAGTCAGGCCTGCTAGAATGTTATCTCTTGGGTTAGCATTGGGTACCAAATAATGTGTCTCTGCTTTGTTTGGATCTATTATTGCTAAGACTTTATCATATGGCATTCCACGGTTTCATTTTATTTTTCTTAACTCTTAATTATCTATTCACGTATATGTTTCCCAGGGATAACACCGCAATGCGTATTCAGTATTGACTGTCAAATTTATCAATGAAGAGAACTCTTCATTTTATATCTCATTTTTCTCAAAAAACAATGTTTCTGATAATACTTGTTGCAACCAACACTGTTCCCATCCTCTCGCTAGGATTAAACCAAAATCGGATTGCAATAGCGCAACAACAAGGACTCCAAAATGATGATCTAACCTCCTCATCGTCGTCATCATCGTCGTTGTCTCTTACCAACCCACAACAACAGCAGCATAATGCTACTACTGGTATATGTTTTGAGATTGGCGACGCTACATTTTCTCATCATATGGCTAGTGTTAATAATGGTACTATTCAAATGCATTACGTTATTGGAGGTCATGGTGATCCTCTAGTTTTATTACATGGATGGCCAGAAACATGGTATGAATGGCACAAGGTGATGCCAGCCTTAGCTAAGAACTATACTGTTATTATACCTGATCTGCCCGGGCTTGGAGACTCTTCTTCTTCAAAACCATCATCGACTGGTTATGATGGTAAATCCGTAGCAGAGGACATACACCAGTTGGTATCGCAACAATTAGGATTCAAAAGTATCTTCATAGTGGGTCACGATATTGGAGCACAGATGGCCTATTCTTATGCAGCTGCACATCCTACTGAAGTAAGGAAGTTAGTAATCATCGATTTCACAGGTTTCTTGCCGGGTGGGCGTACATTATGGTGGACCGCATTCCATCAAGCACCCGATGGTATACCAGAAGCCCTTGTACAAGGAAAAGAGATGATGTATTTGTCATGGTTCTATCATAACCTTGCGTATAGTCCATCTGCAATTACACAGACAGATATCAACGAATATGTTAGTCACTATTCTGCTCCCGGTAGTATGCATGCTGGATTTGAGTATTACAGAGCTTTTCCACTGAATGCAATTCAAAATGGGAATTATTCAAAGACAACAAAGCTTACAATGCCAGTGTTGGCTATATGATCATCGTATATTCCAGCATTAGGAGGTAATATTACTACTAACATACCACAGAAACAGATGATGGCATTAGCTCAAAATGTTCAGGTTATCCAAGTTCCTAATTCCGGTCATTACGTTCCAGAAGAGCAGCCATGTTTTGTAATAGACAAGCTATTCAAATTCTTTGGAAACAGCACCAATGAATGACCTTATGTGCCCTCTCTAACATACTCGTGTAAATTTCAACTATGATGGTCGATCCAATAACTTAATGAATCAACAAACCATAAATCTCCAATCCACCTAAGAGCACCGTGAGCCCGATCAATGCATACGTCAGTTTCTCTAGCCTCCCCGCATATGCAGTAAATCGCTTGATGCCTTCATGAAGTTTTTCGAGATCGTGATGTTGTCTATGAGATAGTATATAATTAAGTTCCATCTGTCTCAGAATTACCTCACGAAAATCCCGCCCAACAACTAGTCCATCAGAATGCAAGCTCAAATTCCTCAACTCTTCTAATTTCTTGACAAAATCCTGCTCCTCAACTTCATCGCTCATAATGATGATCTTGTATAGGATTATTAGGTATATTTTAGCTTTGAAGATGTGGCTGCTTTTAGCAGGGCCAGATTAGTTATAAAGAGATAACGTCAGATAGAATGTTTCTTTTATCCTCTCTGCATCTTCTATCATTTGCAGACAATGCCCCACTATGTAGGTATTCTCACTATTGAAGTGCTCAATCTTTTCTTGCATTGTCTGCAAGTCTTGTGAGTCCAAATATTGTTCTTAAATGGACTGGCGAAGATTCTAGAACCTTTTATAGCTATGATAAGTCGAGCACAAAAATGCTCAATTGTGGACAGTCGAGCGTCCAAGATTGTGTCCAAAATTGAAAAACCCTGAAAGCTAATACTATGATATCGATGGAAGAAGTTTATGACGGACAACAGCTTTAGGGTTTATGGCAAGGTGCTCTCCGTCTTTGCCTAGTCCAGTCCTTATCAATACCCACTGTAAGTAGGTGTTACGAGGATAGGGTGTCAAAAGTTGAGGATCTTTCAGCATCGACTTTAGAAGATTCGCCAAGTTCATTCAGGATTAATTGAGCGGCTTCTTTTGCGCTTGCAAAAGAAGCATTAGACAACAATCCCTCCGATCCCACCCAGTCTCCTACTATGTATAGAGTATCTTCGATTTTTGCGTCCGGTCGTCCGGATAATCCACCATTTCTGGCAGTAACCAGAGCATTGGAAACCACCATGCTGGGGAGAGGTCTCTTCTTAACAACCACCTGTCTCCAGCCAGGTTGAAGCAAATCAAGCAGGTCCTCTAGTTCCTGTTCATCTTCTTTTGGTTTTGGGTCGATTGATGTGCCCAAGTATTTTGCCAAGTGGATCAGCGCTCCGTTCTTGGGAGCAAGCTTGGCATAAGCAGAATGCACTGAAAAGTATAGAGGCGACTCAATTGCCAGAGCGAACAATACATCCCTTTGGGGCAGGCTACTAAGAGCAACGTCAAGACATGCCATGCGTATAGGTTTGAGCTCTTTGACTGCTTTTGACAACACTTCAGACCTCTCCCCATCATGAAAAAGACCGTAAGCATCTCTGGGACCTGTAGCTATTACTAATATCTTTGCAGACATCTGGGTTCGGTCAGACAGGTTAACTAGCCACCCTGAATTGCTCCTTTGGACCTTGACTGCCTTCTTTCCCATGACAATCCTTGCCTTGGCATTTGTAGCCGCAGCGACGAGTCCGTCTACTAGCGTCTGCCAGCCTCCATCTAAATACATGACTCCGCCTAAATTGGATATTTGAAATTGGTGCAATACCGAACCTGCACTTTGGATATCAGGGTCGTTGCCATAGGTACTCAGCCTCACGAAAGTCTTGATTATCTCAACTGCGTCTGCATTCGGGACATTCCTCTCGAGCCACTCCTGCACAGTGACATTCTCCAGTTTTCTGAAATCAATTTCGTTAAGTGAATCAAAGAATTGATTGATCGAATTCTCGGTCGACGTCTCCAGACTTTTTGTAGCAAGTACAGGAGAACCGCCCCTGATTAACAATCTATATTTCTTTCCATGATTTATCTCGTATCTTGTCGTCGGAGGTTTTCCTCCCGTATAGGCGATCCCTAACTCCCGTAAAACCGTGGGCCCTGCATCAGAGAGATACAGCGCATGCGTCCCTTGATTAAAATAATATCCATCAAAAACAGAAGTTCTTGCGCGGCCTCCTATTTCCTTTGTTGATTGTTCAAATAACGTTACGGATTTTCCAGCGCGAGCGAGGAACGTGGTTACAGTTAGACCTGCAAGCCCTCCGCCAATGACAATGACATCCGGATTTTCAATTTTATCACTCATTGTGTGCCGTATGATGTTGACTTTATTCTTAAAGAGTTGTGTTCTTTGTTATCAGACAATAAAACTCAATTCACATTGCATCTTATCAGCTAGTTCATATTTCCTGATGCGTAAACTGACATTATGGCGCTTAATCCTTAACTAGACAGTCTTGGAGATTGTAAGAAACGTACGTGACTATAGATGATAGCAAGAAGTTTAACAAATATTCAATCTTCCCTACCACACTCTTTGGCGCGATTCTACTTGGCGGTTTTTTCCCATAAGTAGCAATATAGCAGCATTATAACACAGCAAAAGCCTCAGCAGTCCAAAATTCAGAGCAGACGCAAACGAGCGTTGACAACGCACAAAATATCGTACTAGTCCATGGCTTATGGGCTGATGGTTCTTCGTGAAGTAAAGTAATTCCCATTCTGCAGAACGCCGGACACAGGGTCATTGCTGTGCAGCTTCCTCTGCATTCACTGGCAGACGATGTCGCCACGGTAAAACGTGCAGTGGTGCTCGTTGGCGGACCAACGATTCTTGTCGGGCACAACATATGGCGTATTTGTAATCACGAACGCTGCATATAATAATCCAAATGTTACGGTCCTTGTTTATGTCGCTGCCTTAGGTCCTGATGAGGGCGAGTCTCTCGCAGATCTCGTTGACGTTGCAATGCTTCCTAAAGAGGATTCTTGGTCCCTGATAGCGGCGGATTTGTCTACATAAACTCTACACTTTTCCCACAAGAGTTTGCCCAAGATGTTATAATTCTACTGAAGCTGATATAATGGCTATCGTACAAAAGCCACATTCCATCAATCGATTCTTGGCGAAGAATCAGGCCCACCAGCTTGGAAGCAACTTCCGACTTGGTTTCAAATATCTGAGAACGACCGCATTATCCCTCCGGACACAGAACGTCAATTTGCATAGCGGATAAACGCAACTACCGTTTCACTTAACTCTAGCCATGCCTCACTTGTATCACAACCAGACGAGATTGCCAACTTAATCCTAGATGCTGCAAATGAGAATAGAAGATGATTACTCTTATGGCTCAACAATGACGCTAGTAACTTGACAGGAGATGAGCACAATTTACGAAGGAAATCCAAGCTGATCTCTCCTGACGTTACCAGAGCTTTCTGAGATAGGTGTGTATATCGTTAAGGGTCGATTCTACTGGGCGTCCTAAGCAGAAGGGCACACCTAGTGGGTTAGCTCTGGATCATTAGCGCCCTCGTTGCTACCGCAGCTGTGTTATTATCTACTACCTTGCCCTTCCATTTGTTTATGAGTTTGATGACCTTCTCCATCGGTTCTGGAACAACAACTATGCAGCAGATCACCCTAATAGAAAAGAGCCACAACCGCCTCACCGTTGTAGACCTCGGTAGATAAGCTCAAAGGGCTGCCACCAGCACTTGTCATAACTAATGAGCATGACGTACTACGCGACGAGGGTAAAGCCTATGCTGACAAGCTCAGGCAGGCAGGGGTTCCAGTCACCGCAGCTTGCTATCTCGATACTATAAATGACTTGATGATGTTGAATCCAATATCCGATACACCCGCAGTAAGGCGAGCTGTCGATCAAGCTTCCGAAATGCTGAAAAAGAAGTTATCAACGGTTCAATAGCCAATTATTGAATTCCGGAATATTTCGCGAGAAGCAAACGGCTTGAACTTTCTCCAATTACTATTATGGATTAGAGGATTTTGTTAAATAGTACCTTCACGTAACATTGCATGATGACATCGGGAGAATATTTTAACAAAGGTGTCAAGGCGTTAGATTCTCCTCATATAGGACATGTTGTAACAGAGAGCGACGAAAAGATTGTAGTATTTGGCGGTGGGGATGACAGATATGATATTCCAAAGTCTGAAATCAGGTTTACCAGCGGCAACGTTCTGATCGATCTTCCAATGTACGAGATTGCAAAAAGATACAAGGTTAGCAGGGAAGAACCCCTGCCGACGGTCGTCAGGACGCACGACGAACACCACATCGGCCACTCCGAGTATCCAAAGTCTCTGTTCAATAAAGGGGTAAGGACAGACAATGCAGATCATGTAGGCCACGTGGTAAAGGAAACAGATGACAAAATTGTTGTATTTGGACACTATGACTACAGGTTTGACATACCAAAATCAGAGATAGTGGCGGCAGGCAGGAACGTAATACTGGGAATAAACTTTCCAGAATTATTGAAGTACAGGGTAGACAGAAACGCTGCCCTGCCGACGGACGGATCAATAGATAAGTCGGCAGAAGCTCGGTAAAACTTGGAGAACTGAATTTCCTACATTTACCATTTTTTACCATCCATTCAGCTATTGATTTTGAAATGTCAGTCTATTGAATAGCCTTGAGTCGCCCAATAGGAGCAGAGATAGCTCCCTTGCTACACTAAACAGCAGAGCATCAGTCTACCATCATCTTGTTTTGTCATAATCAGATTGCAATCACAATACTCAGGTTCATCGCATGTTCAAAAGATGAACTGAAATTATACAGTTGGCGTTGGGAAACATAAGCCAGCCCCACCAAAGAGCTGCAAACGGAATGTCGCCATGCGTCTTTATTTTGGCCTCTGAGCCATATTTTCTGAGTTGTCATTGAAAAAAAGTCTATGATCTTGATTGTCGAGGTCTTTCTGTCATAACATCTTATAGAACTAATTTTTGGAACGGCTTTTGTAGAAAGTCACGGGTGACAAGAATACCATAATGCTTTCTTCACTATTATGCTCTTGAATCAGCGAAAGAACATCTATCGTAATTGTCATGATCAAAATCAGATCATTTGTAATATCAAGCCCTTCTGCAATTGAAGAATAAGACCGGATATTAGTTGGTTAGTTTTATGTCTTAAGCGGCATTTTGTAAGATAGCGCCTCAATCCTTATCAACAGAAAATTGAATCTTATGCTAATATGATCCACACTATGTTTCTGGATAGGTGTTCGAACTGAGTCTACGAGATTCAATTAATAACGGCCCTTGGGTATCTAGACGCGATTTTCTAAAATTAATGGCCGCAGCTGGAACTGTCATGACTTTAGCGCCATTTGTTGACTGGGCCAAGTTTTTGCCAAGAGCAAAAGCCCAGCTTCCTAATGGAACCCAGGCAAACAACACACTCCCGGTAAATCCAAAAGATGCCGAGGAGGCAACTGACAAGACCGATATTCGTCCGTTTCATGTGAATGTCCCGGAAGCAGAACTTACCGAATTGCGCAGACGCATAAACGCGACGCGCTGGCCTTCTAAAGAGCTCGTCGCCGACCGGTCGCAGGGAGTGCAGCTCGCGACGATTCAGGCGCTGGCGCGCTATTGGGCAACAGATTACGATTGGCGCAAGGTCGAGGCGAAACTGAACGCCCTGCCGCAGTTCACGACCGAGATCGACGGGGTCGAGATCCACTTCATCCACGTCAGGTCGCGGCATGAGAATGCGTTGCCGCTGATCATGACGCATGGCTGGCCCGGCTCAGTCATCGAGTTGCTGGAGACCGTAGGCCCGCTGACCGACCCGACCGCTCACGGTGGCACTCCCGAGGATGCATTCCATCTGGTGCTGCCGTCCTTGCCTGGCTATGGCTTCTCGGGCGAGCCAACCGAGCTTGGCTGGGACTCGAGCCGCATCGCACGCGCGTGGGCGGAGCTCATGAACCGCCTGAACTACACACGCTACGTCGCCCAGGGGGGCGACGTGGGCGCCA
>Ga0081538_10005616_pt1 | contig 11250 bp, 11 predicted proteins | sample TabmetS5T2R1_FD_71022 | JGI IMG/M metagenome (GOLD analysis project Ga0081538, IMG submission 71022) | Tabebuia heterophylla rhizosphere microbial communities from the University of Puerto Rico - S5T2R1 | ecosystem: Host-associated > Plants > Roots > Rhizosphere ... | reverse complement strand
GGGCCCCCCGGCGGCCTGCGACCAATAGCGTTCTCGATCCCGGAGGAAAAGATAGTCAGCGCTCCGACGGAAAAGTCGACGCTACTCGCGACTCAAGTTGTGGATCCGGAAGTCGCAGAGCGCACTGGGCACCCCACTTCCGCGCCCTTCGCCGAAGAGGAGGAGTACTACGCCGACCTGCAGGCGGCGCGCTTCGGCGTCACTACCAAGCGAGCGGGGTGGGACTGCATGCGTCATTACGAGCTCGCGGCCAACGCGTGCGTCCCATGCTTCCGCGACCTTGCCGCCAAGGCCGTCACCTGCGCGCCGCACGGTCTGCACGACGGGAACTGCGTGCCGTACAAAGACGCTGCCGACTTGTTCGCGAAGCTCGACCGGATCGATGACGCGGCGTATGCGCGCCTTCAAGCCGGCGCCCTGCAATGGGCACGCAAGAACAGCACGCGAACCCGCGCCGTCCAGTTCTTGTCTGCCGTCGGGTTGCCGGCGGTGTGACCGCTGAACCGGCAGTATTCGCTCATGCCAAATCGGCATCGCCTAATCCGCACGCTCGGCCACGCTCGCCGTCGCATGGCGGAGAGCGTCGGCTGGTACCGCTTCTCACGTACGGCGGCGCACGACATCGATGAGAAGCTCCAGCGACACCTCGATCTGGACTGCGGCTTCTTCGTCGAAGCGGGGGCCAACGACGGTGTCAATCTCTCCAACACCTACTACCTCGAGCGGGCGCGCGGCTGGACCGGCCTGCTCGTCGAGGGCATCCCCGACCTCTACCGCGCCTGCGTCCGCCATCGGCCACGTTCGCGGGTGGTGAATTGCGCGCTCGTTCCTCCGGAGCGGGACGGGCGCCCCGTGACGATGCACTACTCGAACCTGCAGTCGATTGTGTCAGGTGCCCTTCCGTACCAGCACGTCGAGGAGGGCCTGCGAGTACAGGGCGAGCGGACTTACGAGGTCGAGGTGCCCGGGAGGACGCTGAGTTCCGTACTAGACGAGGTGGCACCTCCGCGATTTGACCTGCTCGTCCTCGACGTCGAGGGCTACGAGGCGCAGGTCTTGCGAGGTCTCGACCTGGAACGCCACGCGCCGCGGCTGGCCCTAATAGAGGCCCTGGACGACACAGCCCGAGCCGCAGTCGACGCGGCTTTGGGGTCTAGCTACGAGGAGGTCGACCGCCTCACCCCCACAGACGTGCTCTTCCGACACCGCATCAGTTGAGCGCGTGGGCTAGGAGCCGCGCGTCGCCACGAGCCACACGTTCCTGCGCACCACCGGCAACCAAGCCGCCGCGGCGAGCAGGCGCGGCCTCCGCTTGCGCCTAGTCCCGCGTGACACGATGCTCGTGCCCGGCATGACCGACTCGTAGCCGATCCGCTCGACCCGGAAGCCCTGATCCTGAAAGAGCAGGCGGTAGGCCTTACGGGTGAAGGGCCGCCGGTGGGTGTAGTCATCCCAGACCCAGCGTTGCGCGTCCGGGGATGAGGCGAACACACGCCCGCCCGGTCGCAGCACCCGGCCGGTCTCCCTCACGAGCTGTACCGGGTCCCGAACGTGTTCGAGCACGTCCTTGAGGACTACTCCGTCGAAGCTCTTGTCCTCGAAGGGGAGCCGATCGTCGACGTCCGCCAGGAGTACCTCGCGGCCGCGCCGACGGGCGGCCTCGACGGCCGCGGGAGAGACGTCGATTCCCGTGTAGTCGGCGAAGTGCTCACCGAGCCAGGCACTGCCGGAGCCGACGTCGAGCAGCCGGGTCTCACTCGGAAAGTGACGTACGACGTCGTTCCAGTAGCCCGGCTTGTCGTGCCATTCGAAGTAGCCCATCGGGCCGGCACGGTACCGCCGAGGTGAGTTCGGCGATGCGTACGATCACCGAGTGGAGGGCCCAGGTCACGTCATTCTGAACGCGCTGTTTCTCGACCCGTCAGTGTCGGGCGGCCCGGAGACCTACCTACGCGGCCTCGCACCGGCGCTCTCCCGTGAGGCTCCAGAGATGCGGCTGACCGTCGTCACCACCCGGAGTGGCGCGGACGCGCTGAGGGCCGATGGCTGGAATGAGTGGGCCCAGCTCCGCGCCCTCCCGTGTGAGGATGGCCAGCGGCTACGGCGGATGTTCGCCGAGCAGGTTCTCCTACCGCGATTCGCGCGAAGCGAGCGCGCCGCCCTCCTGCACAGCCTCGCAAGCGTCGCACCCGTCAGGGCTCGCGTGCCGAGCGTGATCACGCTTCACGACGTCACGTTCATGCTGCGACGGACCTTCGACCGTGTGACTACGTTCGGCATGGCGAAGGTCATCGCCCGGGCCGCGCGCCGCGCGGACTCCCTGATCGCAGTGTCCGCCGCCGCACGAGACGAGATATGCAGAGTCCTCGAGCTCGATCCTGCTCGCTTCACGGTGATTCCCCACGGCGCCGGAAGATTGCCGGCGGTGGAGCCCGTGGACGAGGTGCAGCTCCGCCGGCGGTACGGGCTGGAGGACGCACGCGTCGTCCTGTGCGTGGCCGCGAAGCGGCCCCACAAGAATCAGGAGTTGCTGCTCCGCGCGCTGGTTCGACTTCCCGGGGATGCTCGCGTCGTTCTGGTCGGGCACGCCGAGCCCTACGAGGCGGAGCTCCGCAGGCTGGCGGAACGGCTGGGCATGACAGCGCGCGTGAAGTTTCTGGGGTACCTGCCCGACGCGGAACTCGAGGGGCTTTGGCGCCTCGCGTCCTGCGCGGCGTTTCCAACGCTCGGGGAGGGGTTCGGGTTGCCCATCATCGAGGCGATGGCGCGCGGCGTGCCGGTGGCGTGCACCGACCTGCCGGTGCTGCGCGAGGTGGGCGGTGATGCGGCGCATTACTTCCCGCCAAATGACACACAGGCGGCTGTCGCTGCTATTGAGGCGGCGTGGGCGGACCCCGACGCGCCGCGCTCGGGACGCGAACGCGCTACCCGCTTCTCGTGGGAAGCGGCAGCACGTGGCACTCTCGATGCCTACGCGCGCGCCTTGGAGCGCACACGCTAATGCACGTCGGCCTGAACCTCGTTTTTCTCGTGCCGGGAGAGACCGGAGGAATGGAGATCTTCGCGCGTGAGCTGATCCCCGAGCTCGCGCAGCTTTCTGGCCTGCGACTCACCGCATTCGTGAACCGCGAGGCCGCGCGCGCGGGTGACGGGCCCTGGGGCGAGACGATCCCGATGGTCGAGGTGCCGGTGCAGGCGCGCAACCGGTTCGCATGGGTGTGGGGTGAGCAGCGACACGTGCCGTCACTCGCTTCCGCGGCGGGTTGCGACGTCGTCCACAGCCTCGCGTCTACGGCGCCGCTCCGAGGGAAGTTCCGCCGAGTCACCACGATCCACGACCTCAACTACAAACTCGTGCCGGAGTCGCATTTCGGCCTTCTCGGCCTCGGCATGCGCGTTCTTGTACCCGCGGCCGCGCGCCGCTCACACCGTGTGATCGTGGACACCGCCTCGACGCGCGAGGACCTTATTCGCCACTTGCATGTGCCGGCTGGCAAGGTCGATGTGGCGCCGCTCGGGGTGTCGGTTCGGCACGAGGGCAAGGCCACGCCGTGGGCGGAGCTGCGGTCGAAGCTCGATCTCGATGGGCGCCCGATGGTGCTCTCGCTGTCTGCAAAGCGGCCACACAAGAACCTGGCCCGCCTCTTCCGAGCGCTGGCAGCGATGCCGTCCGGCGACCAGCCGTCGCTGGTCGTGCCGGGCTACCCGACCCCGTACGAGGCCGAGCTTCGCCAGCTCGCGGCGGTGCTCGGCATCGCGGAACGCGTGCGGCTGCCGGAGTGGCTTCCTGCGGAGGATCTCGAGGGCCTGTACGCGGCGGCCGCCTGTGTCGTCTTCCCCTCGCTGTACGAAGGCTTCGGTCTTCCCGTGCTGGAGGCGATGGCGCGCGGCGTGCCGGTGGCGTGCTCGAACCGCTCCTCGCTCCCTGAGGTGGCGGGCGACGCCGCCCTGCTCTTCGACCCCGAAGACGTCCAGGCGATCCGCAGCGCGCTCGAGCGCCTGCTGCGCGATGCGGACCTCGCCGCCCGCTTGGGCGAGGGAGGGCGCGCCCGAGCGGCCACTTTCACGTGGCGGCGCACGGCAGAGTTGACTGCCGCGAGCTATGAGCGCGCACTCCACGGCGACTAGCCTGGCGCCCTGCATGCTCGGCGGCCGCCCACCGGCGATGGTCGCGCGCGAGGCACTGCGCGGCCGCAACTACCAGGCGCTCTGGCGAATGCGCCGCGTGTACCCGCGCCCCATCGACAGCGCCCGCCGCTACTTCCTGGGGTGGGGCGACTACCCCTATGCGTGCCCCGTCCGAACCCCTCTGGGAATCGTTGCGCCCACGCTGTTCAACTCGCATGACATGTGGACGGTGAACGAGGTCTTCTGCCGTCGGGACTACGGTGACGATCGCTCAGCCCGGACGGTCGTCGACATCGGATCGAACATCGGTATCAGCGCCCTGTACTTCCTCACCCGCAACCGCGAATGCCGGGCCTGGCTCTACGAGCCCGTCCCGCGCAACATAGGGCGGCTGCGCGCGAACCTCGCCGGCTACGAGGATCGCTACACCGCGCAGGAGTCAGCGGTCGCTCCCGTCGCGGGTCGGGTGAGCTTCGGCGTCGAGGACAGCGGCCGCTACGGGGGAATCGGTGTGCAGACGGGCCGCACCATCGAGGTCAGCACCGTGGGCATCAACCAGGTCTTGGGCGAGGTGCTCGAGTTGATTCCGGCCATCGATGTGCTCAAGATCGACACGGAGGGAACCGAGCTCGAGATTCTAGGCGCGATCCGGCCGGAGCTACTCCGTAGGGTGCGGACGGCGTATCTGGAAGTCGAGCAGCGGCCGGCATCCGCACCCGAGTCCTTCGACGCTGCTTTCCGCAACGAGACCTGGGTGCTGCGGAACCGTGCGCTGAGCGCCTAGCCCTTCTTGACTAGCACCTTGGCGATCGTGTTCGGCGGCGACAAAACGTCGAAGCGCTCACGCAGCCATTGATCCAGCTCCGGCGACAGGTACTCCTCGAAGATCTCGTCCTCGTAGGAGTCGCGCCGGTAGTGCTCGAGCAGCTCGGGCGTCCAGTCCTTGCAGAGGTCGTAGTGACGAAGTACCCGCCGGGCACGAGACCGGCGGTCAGCGCCTCGACGGCGCTCCGCGCGTCGCGGACGTGCTCGAAGCTCGACCACTCGATGACCAAGCCGTAGTCGTGGCTGTCGGAGCCCGTGTCGTAGAAGGCCTCCTCGGTCTCGGCCTTGATTAGTACCGGCTCCAGGCCGCGGACATCCGCCATGAACTGTTGGAAGTCCAGGTACTCGCGCATCACATCGACACAGACCGTCCGATACCCGGCCGCGGCGAAGGCGAGGCCAGTGTGGGCGACCCCGCAGCCGAAGTCGAACACTGATACGCGCTCTGGACCCCCGAGCTCCTCGAGTCGCTTCAGGAGCCCATCGTAGATCCAATACAGGTCGTGCCGCTGGGGGTCCATGCGGCTGAACAGGCTGTACATGTGGAGGATCGCGTGGGTCAGGACGTCGAGGCCGAGTTGCTCGCGGTACCTGTCCTTCCGAGGATCGTCCTCGTAGAACCACGGGACGCAGTACGGCGCCTTTTGCGCCGGGCCGGTGAAGCGGCCTGAAGACCAGCCTCCTGGCGTCGGCGGCGGAAGTCCCGCAGCATGTCGCGACTGTCGGTGACGGCGGCCCGGAGGCGGCGGACAAAGCTGATCGGCTGGAAGGTCATCGCCAAGTGGGCCAGCCTAGTGGCGCTTGCCTTGGCTCGTGGCGTAGGCGCTGGAGACGCGATCGAGCGACGAGGCGATCGATAGGCGGCGTGCGTTGCCGGCGAACCAGGCGGCGGTGGATCGGCGCAGCTCCATGCCGCCGGCTATGGCGCGCGAGATCGAAGCGGCAAGCTCATCTGGTGAGGCTGAGGACGCGACGAAGCCGTTCACACCTTCATCGATCAGTTCCGTCGCCGCGTTGTCCTCGTCGCGTACGACCACGCTCGGCGTGCCGACCGAGGCGGCTTCGATCACCACCAGGCCGTATCCCTCGCGCCGGGAGGGCAGGATCATGCAGGCGGCCGTCCGCAGCGCCTTCTCCACCTCCGCCCCAGGCACGAATCCGGGCACCGCCACCACTCCGTCGAGATCGAGCTCATGCACGAGCCGTTGCACGATCGGCCGCTCAGGGCCATCGCCGAAGATCACGCATCGCACCTCGGGCGACGTACGACGAAGGGCGGCCACGGCGGGCACGATCGCGGGAACACGCTTCTCCGGGATGTGTCGGCCTGCAAACACAACAACCGGCTCGGGCGCGAGCGGCTCGTGCTCGTCGAGCGGGCCTGCATATTCGCCCTCCAGGACGGTGACCTCACCTTGAAGGCCTCCGTCGCGCAGTCGGCGCGCATGAAGGCGTGAGAAGCAGAAGGCGCGCTGCGGGATGCGCATACATAAGGCTTGCACCGCGTAGCCGATCCGCCCGCCAAGTCGTCCGAGGTACTCGTTCCAGTAGGGGCGGCTCCAAACCTCGTGCCAGTCCACGACTAGCCGGAAACCGACAAGCCGCCGAGCAGCGCCGGCGGCCAGCAGCGAGAAATATGGAAACGAGGCGGTGTGGACGATGTCGTAGCGCCGCCCGCGCCGAAGCAAGTGATAGAGCACGCCCACGCCGAAGACGAGCGGCGGGACGACACGACGGCGTCCTCCCTTGGCGTAAAGGGCCATGCGCGGCCCGACCGCGACCACCCGTACTCCAAGGACCTCAGCGCGCTCACCCCGTTCCCACTGCCGCAATGTGAGGTATGTGACCTCATGTCCCCCAGTCGCGAGCCGTTCCCCCAGATTGCGGTACCAGCGCTCGGCGCCGCCGACGGTGTAGGGGAAGAGGCAGTCGTAGACCAGGCAGATACGCACGCGGAGGTGGAGCCTTCCAGACCGTTCGCTACCATCGCGGCGCGAAAGGCGCGACTTCAGCGCAGCTCAAGCGTTGTTGCGGTTTGGACGCATCAGCCGCACGAGGCTCGCTCTCCTGAGCACGGTCGAACAGACAAGACGCCCGCCCGCCGCCGAAGCCGGGCCCGCAGAGTCCATCAGGGTCTCGATAGTCATCCCCTGTCTCAACGAAGCTGCCTCGATTGAGCGCTGCGTCGCTCGTGCACGCGCCGCCCTCGAGGGACAGGAATGGAAGGGCGAGGTGATCGTCACGGACAACGGCTCCGATGACGGAAGCGCCGAACTGGCACAGGAGGCCGGGGCAATCGTGGTGCACGAGCCGCGACGGGGCTACGGCAGCGCATACCGCGCCGGCTTTGCCGCGGCGGCGGGGGACTACATCGTGATGGCCGACGCGGACCTGACCTACGACTTCGGCGACATACCCCGCTTCGTCGAAGAGCTCGACCGAGGTGCGGACCTCGTGATGGGCGACCGTATGAAAGGCATCCAGCCCGGCGCGATGTCATGGCTGCACCGCTACGTCGGAAATCCTGTGCTCAGCCGCACGCTGAACCTGTTTTTCCGCACCGGCGTCCACGACGCGCACTGCGGCATGCGCGCGTTCCGCCGAGCTGTACTACCGCGCTTGGACCTACGCACCACCGGCATGGAGTTCGCCTCCGAGATGGTCGTCCGCGCCGGCAAGGAACGGCTCGAGATCGCCGAGATCCCGATTGCCTACCACCCGCGCGAGGGCGAGTCGAAACTCTCGAGCTTCAAGGACGGCTGGCGCCATCTGCGCTTTCTGCTCGTACACAGCCCCACCTGGCTGTTCATCGTGCCGGGCGCGGTCATGGCTCTCCTAGGCGCGCTGATCGCGCTCACCGTCGTGTTCCAGATCAAGCTTCTCGGCCGCGAGTGGGATCTGCACTCGATGGTCGCCGGGGCGCTTCTCATGGTCGTCGGAACGCAGACCTTGGCGCTGGGACTCTGCGCGCACGCCTACGGGACCTACTTCATGGGTGAGCGGGACCCCTGGTTCGACCGAATGCGGGCCCGCTTCCGCCTGGAACATGGGCTGTTGGCGGGGGCGCTCTTGATGCTCACAGGCCTGGTGCTGATGGCCGTGATCGTAGGCGTGTGGGTGGATCGCGGATTCGGCGCCCTCTCGGAGGAACGGCTCGCCGTGCTCGCCGCGGCCCTGTTCATCATCGGGGTGCAGGTGTTCTTCTCGTCGTTCCTGCTCAGCATCCTCGGCCTGCGGCGGAGCCCATCCACCGTCACCGCGGCCGGTCAGTCGGAATCCCGGAAGCTCGAAAGCATCGAGTAGACGGCGGCCGCCGGCACTCCGATGGCCACAAGCATGAGCACGAGCCAGAGGAACACGGGCGCCCCGAACAGGCCGGGCTTGAAGGCCGCGGCCCGGTCCACCATCTCCCCGGCGCGCTCGAGGACGGTTCCGCTGTCGGTCGACAGCAGGCGCACGGACACGTCGGGCACGACCTCCTGACCGTCGATCCGAGTTATGGGCCGAGCGATGACCGTGCGCGGATCGGTGGTTCCGAGGAGGACCACTTGCCGCTTCCCGCGGTTGCGGACGCAGAGAGTGCCGAGCACGGATCGCTCGGGCGGATCGATTGCGGTACGCAGAACCGACGGTCGCGAGTAACCCCCTTCGACGGTGGCCGCCGCTCGGTACCCCGGACCTTGCGCGACGACCGTCAACGGGGGAGTGGGCCGTCGGCCGGCGAGCGCCGTGAACTCGACGATCGCCGCGTCGGTATCGAACGCGACATCCGAAAGGCAGCCCTCGGATCCGGGCTTCAGCCCCACCCTCTCCTGAGCAAAGAAGGGTGGTGGCACCGGAACGCCGGACACGTTCTCACGCTCTCGCGTGAGGTATGGAATGAACCAGGCAAGGCAAGCAATCAGGAGGCCCAGCCCGGCGCCGAGTGCCGCCAGGGTCCGCGGGGAGGAGAGTGAGTTACGCATAGAACCTCACGAACGCCATGCCGAGGCCCGTCAGCTGGAGAACGATCCCGGTGGCCACGAGCCCACCGGTCGCGAAGGCGCCAAGCCGGCGCGGCAGGGCCATAACTACGACGGTCACCGCGATCGCCAGGATCGACAACAGCGGCAGCAGGTAACGGCCGGTGAAGAGCGGGTCGGCGGGATTGATCAGCATGCTGTTGTACGCCGTGACGTGAAGCAAAGTGAGCAGCGCGAGCCCGATGAGGACGAGGAACGCGATGATCGGCCAATTGCGCTTGACCGCCCCCCACTGGGTGATCGCGACGGTGTAGAGGGCGAACAGCAGAAGGATCGTCGCCACCTGAAGGAGGTCGTCTGCAAAGCGCGGATACTCGACCTCGAGCGAGGCGAACTGGCCATAGAACGACTGGATATAGACCTCGCGGAATCCGTAGTCCGGGACGCCGATGCTCGGTTGCATGAACTGCAGCTTCGGCAGGTAGAACTGCCAGACATAGGAGAGGAGTTCGCGGACGTTGAAGGCCTTCTCTCCAATCCGGCCAATTTCGCCGCCGTAGATGGTGCCTCCGCCCGAAACTCCCGAGGTAAAAAGAAAAACAACTGCCAGTCCGAGCCCCGCTATCCCCAGACTGAGAGCGGCGCCTCGCAAAACCAGCCGGGGCTCTGGGCGCCATCGCAGATAGGCGATGCCAAGCAATACCAGGAGAGCGCCGAGGATCGCGAGCCCGCGACCGTGGGTGAGGACAGACGCCGCCGCTGCAATTCCCGCGCCCGCCAGTCTTCTCACGCTTGGGCCGTGGCGGATGATCCGCAAACCGACGTAGATGAACGCGGTCCATGCCAGCACCAGCAGGATGTCGGCATTGACGCTGGCGCCAAGCATCGCGAGCTTGGGATGCAGCGCGACGATGGCCGTCGCAAGGGTCCTGGCCCAGAGCGGGCGGAAGAGCTCCGCGGCTATTAGCCACATGAAGGCGATGGCGGCCAAGTAGATAGCCGCACTCCCGAGCCGCGCCATCTGGAAGCGGTTGAAGAAAGAACCGCCGGGGGCAAGGTGGTACGGAATGGTCTCGAGCGCGTAGTACAGCGGCGGGTTCTGTCCGACTGGGTTCGGGCCATCACCATTCGCGCTCGCATCGTCAGACAGCGACGTTTCGACCTCGCGCCAACGGCGCTCCTCCGCCTCGGTCCACCCAGGACGCATGCCGAGGACCCCCACGAGTGCGTGCACGTTCTCCCACCTGATGGCCTCCGCCTGCTCGCTGGAGACGTTCGCGCCGCTCCCACCGGTCTGCTCCGGCGCCTCGCCCGTTTCGGCCAGGTGCTGGATGTACGCGAAATGCGCCATCTCGTCTGGCGCCTGGAACGGCGGCATCACGAGTGTCCAGGCCACGACCTGGATCGCCGCGACCACGAGCAAAAAGGCAAGCGGCCGGGGGGCAGCTCGCACGCGCGCGAGCCCGCCGCGCGCGACAGCCCGCGGGGAACGTCCTCGCGTCCGTGCCCGGATCGCTCCGGGAGCCATGCGTGACAGAGCGTCGGCCATCACGCCTGAGCGGCGCCCCAATAAGCCGTCATCGCCGTCGTAACCTAGCGGTGCCCACAGCTGGAGGAGGCCACGCGTGTCACCATGCCTGGCTTTGTGGCCCGAGTGACTCATCCTCGAGCAGAAGAGTCCACGCCGGTCCCGCGCCCATTTCCCGGGGCGCATCGACAGGCGCGCAGGACGGCCTTGGCGCAGCGACTCGAAGACCGGGATGGCCTCGCGTTCCTCGCCCTGGCCGGCGTGGTGCTCGGCATTGCCCTACTCATCGGGCGTCTCGCGGTCAGCAGCCATCACGTCTTCATCGACGAGTTCGCCGCGATTTCCTTCGGGCGCAGCATCGCCGACGATCCCTCGCTGGCATTCACGCAGTCCCTCGGCCGCGGGCCGGAGCGTCTCACGAGCGTGATGGCCGCGCTCTTCGCCACTGCATCCGACTCCCCGAGCCAGCAGATTTGGCTCCTGCACGCGGCGACGGCGCTGTGCCAGGGCCTCGTCGCGGTGCCCGTGTGGCTCGCCGGGCGGGAGCTCGGCCTTGGTCGCTGGGCCGCGGTGATAGCCGCTGCGATCGCCGCCGGCGGCAGCTTTGCCATCTACGGCGTCTCGACGCTGAATCAATCGGTAGGGCTGTTGTGCGCTACGACGATGTTGTGGGCGATGGTGCGAGCCCTGCGCTGGCCCGGTCTCGTGTCGGACATCCTTGTGTGCGCGGGACTCGCGGCGACCGCATTGGCGCGACTGGGGTGGGCCCCGCTCGTCGTGGCGCTCGTGCCCGGGACCTTGGCGGCG
>Ga0081538_10005615_pt1 | contig 11250 bp, 12 predicted proteins | sample TabmetS5T2R1_FD_71022 | JGI IMG/M metagenome (GOLD analysis project Ga0081538, IMG submission 71022) | Tabebuia heterophylla rhizosphere microbial communities from the University of Puerto Rico - S5T2R1 | ecosystem: Host-associated > Plants > Roots > Rhizosphere ... | reverse complement strand
CAATAGATCGTCTATATGGACAGCATCGGGTTCTTCTATGGCTTCGGGTCTTCTCTGGGAAGGGAGGGCGATGCTCCCGCAGATCGAGGCGTTCCTGGAGGTCGCCCGGCGCCAGAACCTCAGCCGGGCCGCCGAGGCACTGTTCGTCTCCCAGCCGACCCTCACCGCCCGCCTCCAGAGCCTGGAGTCGTCCCTGGGCGAGCAGCTGTTCGTCCGCACCCGGCGCGGGATGCGGCTGACCGAGGCCGGGGCCGCGTTCCTGCCCTATGCCGAGCATGCCGTGGCCGCCCTGGCCGACGGCCGCGAGCGGCTGGGCGAGCTGCGCCGGGGGGTGGCCGGCCGGCTGGTCCTCGGGGCGCCCCCGACGGTCAGCACCTACACCCTGCCGGCCCTGCTGGCCCGGTTCAACGCCGCCCATCCAGGAGTCCGGCTGGCCGTCAAGACCGGGACCTCCGAGGAGATCCTCCAGATGGTCCTGCACGACCAGGTGCAGCTGGGCATCATGCGCTCGCTGGTCCACACCGAGATCGAGAGCATCCCGCTGTACACCGACGCCCTGGTCCTGATCGCCGCTCCCGGGCACCGGCTGGCCGCGCCGGGCGCCGGCGCCAAGGCCCGGCTGGCCGACCTGGCCGGCGAGACCCTGGTGCTGTTCGGGCGCAGCTCCAGCTTCCTCGAGTTCACCACGGCCACGTTCCGCCAGGCCGGCGTGCTGCCCCGCAGCGTCCTGGAGCTGGACAACCTGGAGGCGGCCAAGAAGATGGTCGAACGCGGGCTCGGGGTCTGCCTGGTCCCGGTCAGCACCATCGCCGCCGAGCTGGCCGCCGGCACCCTGACCAGGATCGAGCTGGTCGACGCGGCCCCGGTGCGGCGCGAGATCGTGGCCGTCCGGCGCATCGACGCCGGCCCGCCGGTGGGGGCGGCCGGCCTGTTCCTGGAGATGCTGACCGGGTCGCTCCAGTCGGGCTGACCGAGCGGCGGGGAGCTCAGCCGAGGTTGGCGAAGTCCTCGACCCTGCGCTTCTCGCCGGCCACGACGATGATGTCGTTGGGGCCGGGGACGGTCTCCTGGGTGGCGTAGGTGAAGGCGCCGCCCTCGGGCTTGATGCTGACCACGGTGATGCCGTGGCGGGACCGGACCTGGCTGTCGGCCAGCGACCGCCCGACGATCTGCCTGGGGGGCCGCAGCTCGACCAGGGCGAAGCCCTCGTCGAGCTGGACGAACTCGATCATCCGGCCGCTCAGCAGGTGGGCCACCCGCCGGCCCATGTCGTGCTCGGGGTAGACGACGTGGTGGGCCCCGACCCGCTCCAGGATGCGGCCGTGCGGCCGGGTGATCGCCTTGGCCCAGATGTCCGGCACCCCCAGCTCGACCAGGACCGAGGTGGTCAGGATGCTGGCCTCCAGGTCGGTGCCGATGGCCACCACGGCGCGCCCGAACTCGCCGGCCCCGAGCTGGCGCAGGACCTCGATGTCGGTGGCGTCGGCCTCGAGGACATGGGTGAGGTCGTCGGCGTGGTCCTGCACGATCCTCGGGTCGGCGTCCACGCCGAGCACGTCGTGGCCCAGCTCCATCAGCGTCTCGGCCAGGGCGCTCCCGAACCGGCCGAGCCCGATCACCAGCACCCCGTCCTCCGGCACGCTCCTAGCCAACGATGGGTCGCTCCTCCGGGTAGCGGTAGCGGGGCTCGCGGTCGCGCAGGGCGAGCGCGGCGGCCAGTGTAATCGGGCCCGTCCGGCCCAGGAACATGAGCAGGATGAGGAGGTTCTGGGAGGGCAGGGGGAGCTGGGCGGTGATCCCGGTGGTCAGCCCGACCGTCCCGAAGGCCGAGAAGGCCTCGAACAGGGTGCGCGACAGCGGGAACCCGCTCTGGTGGGTGATGGCCATGGTGGCCGCGACCACCGCTCCCAGCCCGATGAGGGTGACAGTCAGGGCCTGGCGCTGGGCGGCCTGGGGGATGCGCCGCCCGAAGGCGTTGACCGTCGACAGCCCGCGGGCCTCGGCCACGACCATGAGCACGAGCACGGCCAGGGTGGTGACCCGGATGCCGCCGCTGGTGCCGGCGCTGCCCGCCCCGATGAACATGAGGATGTCGGTGACCAGCCAGGACGTCTCCCCCATGGCCGCGTAGTCGACCGAGTTGAAGCCGGCCGTGCGCGGGTTGGCGCCCTGGAAGAAGCCGGCCAGCAGCTTGCCGGGCACGTCCAGGGGGCCGAGGGTGCGCGGGTTGGTCCACTCCAGGCCGAGGATGGCCAGGGTGCCGGCGGCCAGCAGGATCCAGGTGAGCGTGAGGGTCAGCTTGGTGTGCAGCGACCACTGCCGGGGCCTGGCCGGGGAGCGGAGGAGCTCGATCAGCACCGGGAAGCCGAGCCCGCCGGCGATCACGGCCAGAGTGACGGTCAGGCTGATCCAGCCGTCGTCGACGAAGCCGACCAGGTTGTCGCTGTAGAGGGCGAACCCGGCGTTGTTGAAGGCCGACACCGAGTGGAACAGCCCGAGCCAGGCCGCCCGGCCGAGCGGCTCGCCGTAGCCGAGCCAGAAGCGTGTGGCCAGCACCACGGCGGCCAGGGCCTCGAAGGCCAGGCTGAAGGCGGCCACGGCCAGCACCAGCCGGCGGGTCTCGCCCAGCTCGACGACATTGATCTCGGTCTGGGCGAGCAGCCGCTGGCGCAGCCCGATCCGGCGGGACAGGGCCAGCGCCAGGAGGGAGGCCAGGGCCATGAAGCCGAGGCCGCCGACCTGGATGAGGACCAGGATCACCACCTGGCCGAAGCCGGACCAGTAGGTCGGGGTGTCGGTGATGATCAGCCCGGTGACGCAGACCGCCGAGGTGGCGGTGAAGGTGGCCACCTGGAGCGGGGCCGCGTCCGGCCCGGCCCTGGCCACCGGCAGGGCGAGCAGGATGGTCCCGGCCACGATGCCGACGGCGAAGGCCGCGGCAACGTTCTGGGCGGGGTGGCGCAGCCGGTAGCGGCGGAGGCGGTCGCGCAGGGGCCCGGGTCGCATGGTCCGGACATTCTCCGGCATGCCGGGGCCGCCGGTTTCCCGGGCTGGGGTCAGGGGTAGCTGCCGCCCCAACAAGAGGAGGGCTCATGCGCGTCGTCGTCACCGGGGCCAGCGGGAACGTCGGTACCAGTCTGCTCCGAGCCCTTGGCGGCGAGGCGGCCGTCACCTCGGTGCTGGGGCTGGCCAGGCGGCGGCCCGGCCTCGAGCTCCCGAAGACGACCTGGGCGACCGCGGACGTGGCCGCCGACGACCTGAGCGGTCACTTCCGCGGAGCCGACGTGGTCGTCCACCTGGCCTGGCTGATCCAGCCGTCCCACGACCCGTTCGCCATGTGGCGGACGAACGTGGTCGGCACCGAGCGGGTGCTGGCCGCGGCCGCCCAGGCCGGGGTGGGAGCGGTGGTCTGCGCCTCGTCGGTCGGGGCCTACTCCCCCGGCCCCAAGGACCGCCCGGTCGACGAGCGCTGGCCGACCCACGGGATCACCACCTCCAGCTACTCCCGCGACAAGGCCTACCAGGAGCGGCTGCTCGACCTGTTCGAGCGCGACCACCCCGGGACCCGGGTGGTGCGGCTGCGCCCGGCCCTGACCTTCAAGCGCATCGCCGCCTCCGAGATCCGCCGCTTCTTCCTCGGCCCGCTGGTCCCCGGGTCGCTGGCCAGGGCCGGGGCGATCCCGGTGGTGCCGAGGGTCAGGCGGCTGCGCACCCAGGCGGTGCACACCGACGACGTCGGCCAGGCCTACCAGCTGGCCGTGGTCGGCGACGCCGCCGGCGCCTTCAACCTGGCCGCCGACCCGGTGCTGGACGCCGACACGCTGGCCGGCCTGCTGGACGCCCGGCCCGTGCCGGTGCCGGCCGGGCTGCTCAAGGCGGGCGCGGCCGCGACCTGGCGGCTGCATCTCCAGCCGGTGTCGCCCGGCTGGCTCGACCTGGCCCTCCAGTCGCCGCTGCTGGACGCCGGCCGGGCCCGGGCCGAGCTCGGCTGGACGCCGCGGCACAGCGCCACCGACGCCCTCTCCGAGCTGCTGGCCGGGCTCCGCGAGGGCGCGGGGGCCGGCACCCCGCCGCTCGACCCGGACGCCGGGGGGCCGCTGCGCCTGGGCGAGTTCCGCACCGGCGTCGGCGGCACCAGCGACGACTGACCCCACCACCAGCCCCAGACACGAGGAGCGCACCACATGGCCGAGATCGGCTACTTCCTGTCCAGCGAGGAGCACGGCCCGGCGGAGCTGATCCGCCAGGCCCAGCAGGCCGAAGAGGCCGGCCTCCGGTCGGTGTGGATCTCCGACCACTACCACCCCTGGAACGACAACCAGGGTCAGAGCCCGTTCGTGTGGTCGGTGATCGGCGGCATTGCCGCCACCACCAACCTCAAGGTGACCACCGCGGTCACCTGCCCGACCTTCCGGGTCCACCCGGCCATCCTGGCCCAGGCGGCGGCCACGGCCGCCCTCCTGCTGCCGGGCCGCTTCCTGTTCGGGGTGGGCAGTGGCGAGAACCTCAACGAGCACATCCTCGGCCAGCGCTGGCCCAGGGTGGACACTCGCCTGGAGATGCTGGAGGAGGCCGTCGAGGTCATGCGCAAGCTCTGGGAGGGCGGGCTGACCAGCCACGACGGCCGCTGGTACCAGGTCGAGAACGCGCGCGTGTACTCGCTGCCCGAGACCCCGCCGCCGGTGCTGGTCTCGGCCCTCGGGCCCAAGGCGGTCAGCCTGGCCGCCCGCATCGGCGACGGCTACATCAGCACCTCCCCAGACAAGGAAGCGCTGGAGAGCTACGTCTCCCAAGGCGGCAAGGGCATCAAGCAGGGCGGCATGAAGGTCTGCTGGGGCCGGGACGAGGCGGCCGCCCGCAAGACCGCCTTCGAGCTGTGGCCCAACACCCTGGTGCCTGGCCAGCTCTCCCAGGAGCTGGCCCTGCCCAGCCACTTCGAGCAGGCCTCCCAGCTGGTCACCGAGGAGAAGCTGGCCGAGACGATCCCCTGCGGGCCCGACCCAGAGCGGCACCTGGAGAGCTTCCGGCAGTACCTGGACGCCGGCTTCGACGAGGTCTACGTCAGCCAGATGGGCAGCGACCAGGCCGGCTTCTTCGAGTTCTACCGCCGGGAGCTGGCCCCCCGGCTCTCCTGAGCCTGGTCGTCGGCGGCGGCCGACGGCGGCTCGGCCTCTGAGTCCGAGTCGGACCGGCCGGTCAGGGGCACCACGTACCACAGCACGGTGAACAGGATCACGGTCCCGACCGCGGTCCAGATGGCCTGCTGGGTGGTGAACAGCAAGTCGGTGATCACGTACAGGGCGAGCACGATCGCCGCGGCCAGGAAGATCGTGCCGGCGATGGCCATCCAGTTGCCCATCCGGACCAGGCGCTCCTTCTCGCCGGCCCGCCAGCGCAGCCGGTGGTGGGCCGACGGGGCGATCAGGAAGGCGGTGGCCAGGGTGGCCGAGGCGATCGAGGCGAAGAAGGCGTTGCGCATCGAGCCGGGGAGCTGGGTGAAGCGCTGCTGGAAGGGGGCGGTGAGCAGGAACGCCAGGAGCACCTGGACCCCGGGGATGACGACCCGCAGCTCCTGCAGCAGCTCCATCAGCTCGCGGTTGAGCCGCTCCTTCTGGGTTTCCTCATCAGACACGCGCCGTCCACCTCCCGCTCAGGTTTCCTTCAGTGTGAACGGAAGGTGGACGGCGCAAACACCTCTCACTCGCCGCGGAGCTGCTCCTTGCGCGCCGCCATCTCCTCGCCCAGGCGGGTCAGCTCCTCGTCGCCGAGAATCTCCTCGGACTGCGGGAGCATCTCGGACTCCTCCTCCTCGACGTGGTGGCGGACGTTCTCCATGAGCACGGTCACCTTGGCGTCGAAGGCCTCGTCCTCGGCCGACATCGCGCCCAGCTCACCGAGCAGGATCTTGACGACGTGGTGCTCCTCGACCGCCTCGGCGACCTGCTCCTTGCCGTCCTTCTTGGCCTTGGCCTCGACCGCCGGGTAGTAGAGCTCCTCCTCGATGGCGGCGTGGACCTCGAGCTCCCTGATGATCTGCCCGACGAGCTGCTGCTTGGTCTTGTAGGCCCGGTCCCCGGCCTCCTCGAACTCGCGGAACAGCTGCTCCACCTGGCGGTGGTCGGCCTTGATGAGCGCAACGGCGTCCTGTGCCATGCAACCTCCTCCTAGGAGACCAGCAGTTGGGTGCGCATGCGGCCGAGGGCGCGGCGCAGCAGGCGCGAGACGTGCATCTGGGAGCACCCGACCCGGGCGGCGATATCGTACTGGTCGAGGTCGTGGAAGAAGCGCAGGACGACGATCTCCCGCTCCGGCTCGGGCAGGCCGTCGACCAGGCCGGGCAGCAGGAGCAGGTCCTCCAGCTCCTCGCGGGGTGGGGCGGCCGGCAGGCGGTCGCCGAGTGAGGCGTCGTTCTCCTCGCCGATCTGCTGGTCGAGTGACACCTCCGAGCGGGTGTGGACGACCTCGATCGCCTCCAGGACCTCGTCCTCGGAGATCCCCAGGTGGTCGGCCAGCTCGGCCATGGTCGGCGACCGCCCGAGGGTGTGGGGCAGCTCGTCCAGGGCCTTGCACAGCCGCAGGGAGCGCTCCTTCACCGGCCGCGAGACGTGGACCCGCCAGCTGGTGTCGCGCAGGTAGCGCTTGATCTCGCCGACCACGCAGGCCACCGCGTAGGGGACGAACGGGTTGCCGTAGTCGGGATCGTAGCGGTCGACCGCCGCCACCAGGCCGACCCGGGCTGTCTGCCGGAGGTCCTCGGGGGTGGCCCCCCGGCTGGTCCGGTAGCGGTCGGCCAGCCGGTCGGCCAGGCCGAGGTAGGCGACGATGATCCGCTCCCGGAGGCTCGGATCCCGGGTGTCGGCGTACTGCCGGAACCAGCCTTCGACGCGGTCGACGGCGACCTCGTCACCGGGGAGGACGTCATCGATGGCAGGGTTCGACCGGGTCGCGTGGACCACTGGCTTCTCCCGAAGTCGGTCGTCCACGGGGGCTCGGAGGACGAGTCGAACTGGAACCGTTCTACGCCCTGTTCCTCATGTCCGCAACCGCAAACTTGCCGCCGGAGCGTCCGCTAGGGAAACGCGCCCGCCCGCGGGACCAGGGCCGGCACCTCATGGCCGAGCCGGTCGGCCAGGAAGGCAGCCGTGGGTAGCAGCCCCGCCAGGTCGTAACCGGTGTCCAGGCCCATCCGCTCCAGCAGGAACACCAGGTCGTCGGTGGCGATGTTGCCGGTCGCCCGTGGGGCGAACGGGCAGCCGCCGATCCCGCCGGCGCTGGCGTCCAGCACCCTGGCCCCGAGCTCGACGGCGGCCACGGCGTTGGCGAAGCCGCTGTTGCGGGTGTTGTGGAAGTGGAAGCGCAGGGGCGGCTCGGGGCCGACGGCGTCGCGGACCCGTCCGGCCAGGTCGCGCACCTGGGACGGCACCCCGACCCCGATGGTGTCGGCCAGGCACAGCTCCTGCGCCCCGGCCGCCGCCCCCCTGGCCGCCAGCTCCACCACCCGCCCCGGGTCGACCTCACCCTCGAACGGGCAGCCGAAGGAGGTGGCCAGGGTGAGGGTGGTGAACAGCCCGTGCGACCGGGCCCGGCCGAGCACGTCGGCGGCGGCCGCCATGCTCTCGGTGGTGGAGGCGTTCTGGTTGCGCCGGTTGAAGGTGTCGCTGACGCAGACGACCATGTTGACCTCGTCCACCCCGGCGGCCAGGGCCCGGTCGAGGCCGCGGCGGTTGAGGACCAGGCCGGCGTAGGCGACCCCGTCGGCCCGCGGCACCCGCTCCATGACCGCCTCGGCGTCGGCCATGGCCGGGACCATCCGGGGGTGGGCGAACGACACCGCCTCGACCCGCCTGGCCCCGGCGGCGACCAGCCGGCCGATCAGGGCCACCTTGTCGTCGGTGGACAGCACCACGGCCTCGTTCTGGAGGCCGTCGCGCGGGCTCACCTCGACGATGGTGACATCCATGCCCACCATCGTAGGTCAGGCCTTGACGGCGAACAGCCGCCACTCGCCGGCGATGCCCTTGAGGTTGTGGGCGCCGCGGTCCTCGAGCACGTAGTCGGACCCGGCCACCAGGTCGTGGACGGTGCCCGACACCAGCACCTCGCCGGGGGCGGCGGCGGCCATCACCCGGGCCGCGAAATGGACGGCGATGCCGCCGACGTCGTCGCCGCGGAGCTGGACCTCGCCGGTGTGGACCCCGGCGCGGATCTCCATCCCGCTGCCCCGCAGCCGGTCACGCAGGGCGGTGGCGCAGCGGATGGCCCGGCCGGGCCGGTCGAACAGGGCCAGGATGCCGTCGCCGGTCGACTTGACCAGCTGGCCCTGGAGCTGGCCGACGAGCTCGTGAGCGGCCCGGTCGTGGCTGTCGAGCAGCTCCCCCCAGCGTCGGTCGCCGACCCGCCTGGCCTGCCCGGTGGAGTCGACGATGTCGGTGAACAGCACCGAGGCCAGGGCCCGCTCGCCCCGCTCGGCGGCCCGGGCCGGGGCCGGGGGCGGCGGGGAGGGGCGCTGGCGGGACGGCCCGCTCATGAACACGACGGCGGCGTGCAGGGCAAGGGGGATCAGCAGCAGCAGCATGAGCAGGCCCGGCCAGTAGACCGTCCGCATCCCCTGGGAGCGCTCGGCGATGAGCCAGATGCCGGTGGTGAGCACGCCGACCAGCAGCCAGGCGCCGGCGTGGAGCACCAGCCAGCGTCGGCGGTCGCCGATTGATCTCACGGACGCGAGTGTAACGGAGCCCCCGGGCCAACCGGCTACCACCGGGCTAGCCGATCGGCTCGGCGATCCTGGCGGGCTGGCCGATCCGCGGGCCGGGTCGCCGGGCGCATCCTCGAGGGCAGGGAGAGGAAACCGAGGAGGACAGGCCCGTGCCCATCATCGAGGTCGAGCACCTGCACAAGCGCTACCGCGACACCGTGGCCGTCGAGGACGTGTCGTTCACGGTCGAGCGGGGCGAGATCTTCGGGATCGTCGGCCCCAACGGGGCCGGCAAGACCACCACCGTGGAGACGATCGAGGGGCTGCGCACCCCCGACCGCGGCACCGTCCGCGTGCTCGGGCTCGACCCCTGGCGGGACCGGGCCGAGCTCCGCCAGCGGGTCGGGGTCCAGCTCCAGCAGAGCGACCTCTACGACCGGGTCCGGGTCGGCGAGGCGCTGGAGCTGTTCGCCTCCTTCTACCGCGACCCGGCCGACCCCGACCGGCTCCTGGCCGACCTGGGGCTCGAGGCCAAGCGCGACACCGCCTTCGACAAGCTCTCCGGCGGCCAGCGCCAGCGGCTGTCGATCGCCCTTGCCCTGGTGGGCAACCCCGAGGTCGCCATCCTGGACGAGCTCAGCACCGGCCTCGACCCCCACGCCCGCCGCGACACCTGGCGGCTGATCGACCAGGTCCGGGCCCGCGGGGTCACGGTGGTGCTGGTCAGCCACTACATGGAGGAGATCGGCCGGCTCAGCGACCGGGTGGCGGTCCTGGACGCCGGCCGGGTGGTGGCGATCGACACCCCCGAGCGCCTCACCGCCCGGGTGGCCGCCGAGCTGGGCGTCGACCAAGTCACCCTGGACGACGCCTTCCTCGCCCTGACCGGGCGACCGATCCCTGACCCCGTCCCCTGACCGGTCCGTACGAGGAGCTCCCGATGCAAGGACTTGCCAAGCTGACCAAGATCGAGGCCAAGCTGCTGTTCTTCCGCGACCCGGTGGTCCTGCTGGTCGCCCTGGCCGTGCCCATCGGCATCCTGCTGGTGTTCGGCCTCCCCGGGTTCGCCCGCGACCCCGCGCCCGAGCTGGGCGGCCAGCGCCCGATCGACACCGTCCTCCCCTCCATCGCCCTGGCCATCAGCGTCGGCGTCCTGGCCATCTCGGCCCTGCCCGGCTACCTGGCCATCTACCGCGAGAAGGGCATCCTGCGGCGGCTCTCCACCACTCCGGCCAGCCCGGCGATGCTGCTGATCGCCCAGGTCGCCGTCAACCTGGCCATGGGCGTGGCCGCCCTGGCCCTGGTGCTGGGGATCGGCGCCATCTGGCTGGGCATGGCCATGCCGGCCAGCCCCGGCTGGTTCGTGGTCGCGTTCCTGCTCGGGGCGGCGGCGCTGTTCGCCGTCGGCCTGGTCATCGCCGCGGTCGCGCCGACCGCCCGGGCCGCCAACGCCATCGGCCTGCTGGTCTTCTTCCCCTCGCTGTTCCTGGCCGGCGCCTGGCTGCCCAAGCACCTGATGCCCGGCCTGCTCAGCCGCATCGGCGACCTGACGCCGCTCGGCGCCTTCCGCGAGTCGGTCCAGGACGCCTGGGTGGGGACCACCCCGGAGCCGGTGCACCTGGTCGCGCTGGCCGTGGTGGCGGTGGTCGCCGGGGTGGCCGCGGCTAAGCTGTTCCGGTGGGAGTAGCCGCGACCGGAAGGCCAACCCCGTGACCGTCCCCCCGACCGACGTCCGGCTCGACAGCTCGGACCGGCTGGAGCGCGCAATCCGGTGGGTCCCCTACGTCCTGCTGGCCGTGGCCACCCTGATCGCGTCCATGGCCGGCGACCTGATCGAGCACCGGTCGCCGGCCTACCGGCTGACCACGCTCGCGGTGGCCCTGGTGGCGGCGGGGTGGATGCTGTGGTGGGTCACCCTCCACCCGGCCTGGGAGCGGCGGCGCGGGCTGATGGCCGTGTACTGTGCCGGCCTGCTCGTGCTGATCGGCGTCCTGGTCACCCGCAGCGGCTGGTTCGGGCTGTTCGCCATCACCGGCTACGTGCACTGCTGGGAGCTGCTGACCGGACGTTGGCGGGTCGCCGGGGTGACCGCCACCGCCGCCCTCCACGTCACCGCCATCTTCGGCGGGCGGCCGCCGGAGCCGAGCGTGCCGGCGGTGACCGCCTTCGTGCTCCTGGTGGCCGTGTCCGCCGGCCTGGCCGTCGCCTTCAACCGCTGGGGCGAGGTCACCACCGCCCAGAACGAGCAGCGCAAGCGGATCATCGCCGAGCTGGCCGAGGCCAACGCCAAGCTGGAGGCCGCCGCGGCCGAGAACGCCGAGCTCCAGGTGCGGCTGCTGTGCCAGGCACGGGAGGCCGGGATCCTGGACGAGCGCCAGCGCATGGCCCGCGAGATCCACGACACCCTGGCCCAGGGCCTCACCGGGATCATCACCCAGCTCGAGGCGGCCCGGAACGCCGGGGACCGTCCGGCGGACTGGCGCCGCCACCTAGAAAACACCGCCGCCCTGGCCCCGCACAGACTGACCGCGGCCCGCCGAACGGGCCGGGCCGTC
>Ga0081538_10005614_pt1 | contig 11251 bp, 10 predicted proteins | sample TabmetS5T2R1_FD_71022 | JGI IMG/M metagenome (GOLD analysis project Ga0081538, IMG submission 71022) | Tabebuia heterophylla rhizosphere microbial communities from the University of Puerto Rico - S5T2R1 | ecosystem: Host-associated > Plants > Roots > Rhizosphere ... | reverse complement strand
CTCACCCTCAGCCGTGGCGGCCTGACCAAGCTGGCTGATCGACTTGCGGTCGCCGGACTGCTCCGCCGGCAACCGGCCGAGGACGACGGCCGCGGCCTGTATGCCGTGCTGACCGACGCCGGGGAGGACATGCTGCGGCGGATGTGGCCCGTCTACGCACGCGTCCTGCGCGAGACGTTTGTCGAGACCATCAGCGCCGACGAGGCAGCCGCGATCGCCGCCGGACTGCACCGAGCCACGGCCGCGGCCTCGGCCACGAGGTGACCGTCGGTCATCGAGGTCGCACGCGACCACGACGTGCTGGTGAGCGCCATCGGCGCCGCCCGCACTCGCCCAATCCGGATCCGACCATCGACCGCCGCGCCGTCGAGACCCTGCGGCTTGCGCACTCATCAGCCTCCCAGTTTCTCCAGGTCCAGGGCACCCTGCGGCGGCCGAATGGGGACACTCCGGTCATAGTTGGAGAAGGCCGTGTCCAGGTTGTCCCCGGCGTGGTCCAAGAGCAGCGGGTATGGCTTGCCGGTGGCGGCCACGTAGTACGACCCCTCCACTGACCACAACCGCACCGCCGGCAGCCGGCCAACGGTCGCCCTGCCCTTGCGGATGAACCGCGGCCTGTCCTTCGGCCTGAACAGCTCGTCCGCCAGCCCATCGATGGTGAAGTCGTCCCCCAACGGCGTCAGCTCGCCGGCGACGCTGCGGGGGACCAGCACCCAGCGGTCACCGATCAGCTTGGCAAGCTCGGCGTTGCCCTGCTTCGCCCAGAACCTGCGGCCGCGGAAGTAGAACCTGCCGCCAGTGACCCGGAAGCTCATCCGAACGCCTTGCTGCTCGAACCATCCCGCTGCCAGATCCTGCTTGTGGGTCAGCGTGAGGTTCGCCTTGACCACCCCGGCCCTGTCTTTGAAGGTGACCTTGACCTGGACGGAGCGGGCCGAGCGGAACGCGCGCTCGGTGGCGGCCAGGATCTCCTTCACGGGCTTGGCCGCGATCCCGTTGTCCGGCGGCCTCGTCGACCTCGCCGCCGTGGTCGGCGAGGCCGTCCCGCCGCCGGGTCGAGACGGGCGGTCCGGACCACAGCCCGCCAGCAGGGCGACGGTCACGATGCCGGCACACAGGCCGACGGTCAACCTGGACATTGGAGCTCCTCCATCCTCGTCGTGGCCGATCCGGTGGGGGCGGCGACGATCGGCCGGCTGCATCGGGGCTTGGCATGCGAACCCGGAACCGAGTGCGGCGCCGCGCAGAGCACCCCAGCATCGCGGGCCTGGTCCGCAACTGGCGGCTGACGCTCCAGGGGAACGAGCTTGGCAGCAGCCGGACGGCCACGCCCAGCCTCGGTTCCTGGCGACGGCCGCATCGACCGAAGGCCAGGGGGGTTGATCGCGACGGCTGCACCGAGCTGGCTCCCGTTGTCCCTTGTCTGCTCTGGCGGCTGGAAGCCAAGCGGGTCGCGGTGCGGGCTGCCAACGATTCGGCCTGGACGAAATGGTGGCCACGCAGGCGAGTCCCCGCTGATCAGCCCCGGGGGGCGCAGCAGCGTGTTGTGGGCCGAGCGCTCCTCGAAGCGGGCCAGCACCGCCCGGGCCCGCGGCAGGTAGGCGGCCTCGTAGTCCTCGCCGTCGAGGTCACGCCGCAGCAGAGAGGCGCCGTGATGGCCGTCCAGGTTGCGGGCGGTGATGCCGAGCAGGACCTCCTCGCTGACGATCCGCTGGTAGGGGTCGGCGTCCGGGGTGGTCCAGCCTCTCCAGATGTGGGCGACCACGTTGGCTTCTCATTGCCTCAAGACGCTCGAGTTCGGCTGGTCTCTGCTCCCATGTCGGTCAGCTGGCGGCCCTGCCGTCGCTGTCCTGCCGCGTCCTGGCCCGAGCCCCTGCGGCGGCTCGGATGTAGGCGTTGGCGGCCGGGTGGAACATCAGGATCAGGGCCGCGATGACCGCCCCCAGGTGCACGGCCCGGCTGGCCGCGAACAGCACCGACCCCAGATCCGCAGCCGTCATCGCCTCGGCCGGCGATCCCCTCTCGGCCAGCCAGGTCAGCGGCCCGATCACCAGCGACAGGGTCCCGATCCCGCCCAGCCCAACCGCCAGGGTGACCCGGGCCCAGTTCTTCCCCAGCCGCAGCTGTCCGGCCAGGTAGACCGCCCGGTGAAGACCAGCAGCCTGACGGCGACGCCGACGGCCACCTGGTTCGCCGACTCCACGCCGCCGCGGGCGGCTCTTGCTCTGGACATCAGATCCCTCCTTCCGGGGGTCTCACACGGTGATGTCGCGGCGGTTGAGTGACCACAGGGCCAGGCCACCCATGACCGGGGAGACGGCGGCCAGCAGGGCCAGGTGGCCGTGGTCCAGGCCACGGCGGAGCGGGTCGCCGCCCAGGTACCAGGAGAACGGCGACCAGCGGTCGATCCCGGCCAGCACCTGAACCTGGGGGCCGAGGGTCCAGGCCAGGTAGGCGGCGAGGGCCGCGGCGGCGGCGACCCCTAGGGTGAGGCCGCGGCGGCCGCTCAGGGCGCCGGCGGCCAGGGCGACCGATCCGAAGTCGAGGGCGAGCAGGACCAGCCCGGCGGTGGCGGCGGCGATGCGGCCGGCGCCGACGCCCAGGTCGGCGGCGGCCACCGCGGCCACGGTGGCGGCCCAGATGACCAGCCCCAGCCAGGCCACGGCGGCGGCGAGGGCGCCGAAGCGCTCCAGGACCAGGCGGGTGCGGCTGACCGGGTGGGCCAGCAGCAGGTCCAGGGTGCCGGCCTCCTCGTCGCCGGCGACTGCCCGGGTGCCGGTTGAGACCGCCATCATCAGCACCAGCAGCGGCCCGAGCAGCGCGAACACGGTGCCCTGGAGGTAGCCCGGCGGGGTGGCGTCATAGCCGAGGGCCTCATACAGCGCGGAGTCGGTGTTATTGTTGACCACCCCCGACGCCAGGTACTGGCGATAGGGCAGCACGTACACGGCGACCAGGCCCAGCGACCACCACCCCAGCGACCGGCGCTGGTCCCACAGGGTCTTGACCAAGACGCTAGGCAGCACGGGGCGCACCTCCCTTGTGGGCGTAGTAGGTGAGGAAGATCTCCTCCAGGTCGGGCTCGTGCGAGGCCAGGCTGACCACGGTGAACTGGGCGGCCGCCTTGACCAGGGCGTCGGCGCCGCCTTCGATCACGGCGTGCAGCACCTCGCCGTCCACGGCCACCTCGCGCACGCCGCCCAGCCGCTCGAAGGCGGCCGCCGGGACAGGTGCGGCGAAGCGGAGCTCGACCCGGCGCACCGCCCGCCGGCGCAGGCTGTCGATGTCCTCGACGGCGACCAGGCGGCCGGCCCGCAGGATCCCGACCCGGTCGGCGACGTGCTCGACCTCGGCCAGGACATGTGAGGACATGAACACCGTCCGGCCCTGGGCCCGGACCTCGGCCACCCTGGCCAGGAGCGCCTGCTGGAGCAGGGGGTCCAGGCCGCTGGAGGGCTCGTCCAGGATCAGCAGCTCGGGGTCGCCCATGAACGCCTGGATAAGCCCGAGCTTCTGTTTGTTGCCTTGGACAGGCCCCGGATGGGCCGGGACAGGTCCAGCTGGAGGCGCTCGGCCAGCCCCCGGATGCGGGCCGAGGGGACCCCGCCGCGCAGGTTGCCCAGGAAGCCCAGCAGCTCCCCGGCGCTCTGGCGGCCCGCCAGGGCCAGCTCACCCGGCAGGTAGCCGAGCCGACGGCGCAGCCGAACCCCCCCGGCGCGGGGGTCCTGGCCGAGCACCTGGATGGTGCCGGCGCTGGGCCGCAGCAGGTCCAGCAGCAGCCGGATGGTGGTCGTCCTGCCGGCCCCGTTGGGCCCGAGGAACCCGAACACCTCACCCCGGCGCACCTCCAGGTCCAGCCCATCCAGCGCCGGGTGGCTGCCATACCGTTTGACCAGGCCCTTGGTCCGGATCACCGGGTCGCTCAACGGGCCACCTTCCTCTGCTTGCTCGCGCACCCAAGCTCCACCAGCGGCCACCTCGATGGTGTGGTCTGGGATCGCCCCAGGGCATCACCCGTACGGGGAATCGCGAGTGGAATCCTCTCGGGCCGAGGCTCTGGACCGTGGGGACCGCTACCAAGCGGCCGCGCCGGTCGTCCATCGGACTGACGCCCGAGCAGCTCGTACGACGGGCGTCGGTCCGGTGATCGTCTTGGCCACAAGCCTGGGATCAGGCGCTATGTGCCCTCTCCGCGGAAGATCCAGATGCGGAGATGGCCATATCTACGCGGTCTTTGCGGTGGTGGGGTCGAGTCCGGGGGCGGCCCGGCGGCCGGTGAGGATCTCGTCGACCAGCCCGTACTGGAGGGCCTGGGTGGCGTCGAGGATGAAGTCGCGGTCGGTGTCGCGGGTGATCCGCTCGACCGGCTGGCCGGTGTGGCGGGCCAGGATCCGGTCGACCAGCCCCCGCAGCCGCAGGATCTCCCGAGCCTGGATCTCGATGTCGACCGACTGGCCCTGGGCGCCGCCGTGGGGCTGGTGGAGCAGGACCGTCGAATGGGGCAGGGCGTAGCGCTTGCCGGGCGCCCCAGCGGCCAGCAGCACCGCCGCCGCCGACGCCGCCCAGCCCAGGCAGGTGGTGGCCACGTCGCAGCGCAGGTACTGCATGGTGTCGTAGATGCCGAGCAGGGCCATGACCGACCCGCCGGGGGAGTTGATGTACAGCTGGATGTCCTTGTCGGGGTCCTCGCTCTCCAGGTGGAGGAGCTGGGCCATGATGAGGTTGGCGCTGGTGTCATCAACCGGGGTGCCGAGGAAGATGATCCGGCCGGCGAGCAGCCGCGAGTACAGGTCGAAGGAGCGCTCGCCCCGGCTGGTCTGCTCGACGACGATGGGCACGAGATTCGACATGTGACCTCCAGCTTGGTGAGCCCGAGCGGGGACGCCGGCGCCTCCGCCGCCCAACTGCCGGGCCACGGCACCCGGACGGCCGGGTTCCGCCTGTGGCAGACGAGCAGGCTGGACGACGCGGGCGATCTCGGCTCGGGTGCCGGTTGAGAGCAATCGGTTGGAAGAGCCTGCCGCCGTGGATGGCCGAAGGCATGAACCAGGAAGACGACAGGTCATGCGGGCGCGGAGGTGGGCTTGCGCAGGGCAAGCAGGGCGGTCAGGAAGGCGACCCCGAGCAGGACCATGCCCAGCAAGTAAAGGCCAGCCGCGATGAGGGTGCCGCCAACGAGGTAGGCGAACCGTTGCCAGGGACGGGCGTCGTGCCAGTAGCCAGGCAGCGAGCTGCGCATCCGTGCCGGCACGGACGCGGCGACCGGCTTCACGTCAGCGGCCACGGCCAGCTCCGTTCCCCAGGCTCACACAAGACCAACGATGAGTCCTCCCTCTGTTGGTGCCCCTCCGACCACCGCGATGGTCGGCAACGACGTTGCCGTATCAAGGGGTCTCGGCCAGCCGGTGCTTCGCCGCTACACCATGCGACAACCCGACAACCCGTCGTGAGCGATGAGGCTCGCGCGGCGTTCTTCCGCCAAGCACGGTAATAAATGAGGCGGCTGGAGACATTACCCGAAAGCGGAAACGAAAAGAGGAAGACTTCACGCGCCCGTTCGCGCGTGGTGGGTGCCAACGTGGTACCGGAAGGCCAGTGCCGTCAGGGCATCAATCCCAGCTCCTGCGCCCGAACCACGGCCTGGGTGCGGTTGGCCACCCCGAGCTTGTCGAAGATGTGGCTGACGTGCTTCTTGGCCGTCTCCAGCGTCACCACCAGGTCCTCGGCGATCTCCCGGTTCGCCTTGCCTGCGGCTAGCAGCCTGAGCACCTCCAGCTCACGCGCGCTCAGCGGCTCGATCAGGCCGGCCACGACGACGGCGCCACGCCGTACCGGCGGGCGGATGAGCAGATCGGCTTGCTCGAACGCTTCCACCAGGCGGGAGCGGTACTCCCGTGGGCCGGCGCCGACCCCGGACCCCTGCTCCTGTCGCCGGCCGGCCACCAGCTTGCGGAACAGCTCGGCCATGGGGAGGCCCTCGTCGACGAACACGCGCACGTAGCCCTCTGGTGCCGCCAAGGTGAGCGCCTCGTCGAGCACGGCCAGCGCGGAGGGTTCGTCACCAGAGTCCGCATAGGCCAGCGCCTGCAGCGCCCGGAGTTCGATCAAGCTGCCGGTTCGCCCCTGGGCCACCGCCAGGGCGTGCCACCGCTCCAGCAGCCCAAGCGCCCGGGCGGGTGCCTGCTCAGCCAACAGCACCCGCGCGAGCACCAGGTACTCACCCTCGCGCGGGTAGCTGGGTACGTCCTCGGCGGCGAGGCCACGCGCCTGGACCCAGCGAGCGGCGTCGGCAAGCTCGCCACGGGCCAGAGCCAGACGGACCCGAAGCGCCGGCACGGGATTGAACAAGGCGATCACCGATGGGCTCAGCTCGACCTGTTCGGCCTCGCCGATCGCCTCCAGGGCGCCGGCTCGGTCGCCGCGGGCCTGCCGGATCCAGGCGAGGAGGGCCAGCCCGGTGGCGAGCGATAGCGGCGGGATGTAGGCGAGCTGCCGGCACAGTTCGACGCCCTTGGCGGCCTGCTGGCGCGCCGAGTCGAGCTGGCCACGCTGGTAGGCCACCTGGGCCATGCCCACATGGGCGATGCCGGCGGCGGGCAGGGTGGGCCGGCCGGGCGCCGCGGTGAGGTCGAGCACCCGCTGGTAGGTGGCAAGCGCGGCATGCAGGCGGCCTCGGGTGATCTGGATGCGGCCAAGATGCTGGGAACTCCAAGCGGCCAGCGTGGGCTCGCTCGCCGCCCATGTGCTGGTGATCGACGCGAACGCGCGCTCGGCCTCGGGCAGGCGGCCCTGCAGCCACTCGGCCACGGCCAGGTGCCATCGGCCAAGGGACGCAAGCATTGCTTCGTCCTCGCCCAGCTGGGCCAAGGCCTGAGAGGCGAAGGCGGCCGTGGCCTCGAAGTCACCGCGGAGCTCGGCAAGGAAGGCACGGTCCAGGGCGATCGTCGCGGGGATATTGGCCGACAGGCTGGCCGCCGTGCCAACCGACGGCGCAAACGGCTCCTCGGCAGCATCCGCGAAGGCCTGTTCGGCGGCGTCCAGCGGGCCCTGGACGGCATCCACATCGCCGTCAAGGAAGGCCATGCGGGCCTGCGCCAGCAGCAGCCGTGGCCGGGAGTCGACCAGCTTGGCCGGCAGCGCCGCAACCCAGCGCTGCAGGGTTGCCCCCTCGCCGCGCAGGAGCAGCTCATCGACGTGCCGCTCGACCAGCCGGGCCGCCCGGACGGTGTCCCCCGCGTCCAAGGCATGGCGTACGGCGTCGTCGGCCAGCCCGTGAGCGTCGTACCAGGCGGCCGCCTTGTGGTGCAGCTCCGCCAGCCGCTCTGGCCGCTCCCGCTCGAGGCGGGCGCGGAGGAGATCGGCAAATAGGTGGTGGTAGCGCCACCAGCCCCGCACCTCATCCAGCGGGACCAGGAACAGATTCGCCCGCTCGACCTGCTCCAACAGCTCCTGGCTGTCGGTCCGGCCACAGACCGCATCACACAACGGCCCCGACAAACGGTCCAGGATTGAGGTCTCGAGCAGGAACTCCCGCAGTGGCTCGGGCTGGCGGTCCAGCACCTCCTCGGCCAGGTAGTCCAGCACATAGCGGTGGCTGCCCGAGAACCCCTCCACGAAGGCATTAACGTCGGCGTAACCGCGCAGCGACAGGGCGGCCAACTGCAGTCCGGCAGCCCATCCCTCGGTACGAGCCTCCAGGGCGGCGACCGCGCTGTCGGACAGCTCGGACCCGACGGCCCCGCCTAGCAGCTCAGCGGCCTCCTCCAGGGTGAAGCGCAGGTCGGCGGCGCGTACCTCGACCAGCTGGCCGCTGGCCCGCAGCCTGGCCAGCGGCAGCGGTTGGTCCCTGCGGCTCGCCAGCACCAGCCGCAGGGAGGCTGGCAGGTGCTCCAGCAGGAACCCGAACGAGGCGTGGACCTGGGGCGCCTGGATCAGGTGGTAGTCGTCCACCACCAGCACGACCTCCTCGGCCACGCCGGCCAGCTCGTTGACCAGCGCGGTCACCAGTCCCTCCCAAACGGGCGGGGGCGGGGGGCCAAGCAACCCGGCGACCCGCTCGGCTACGCCCGGGCACACTGTGTCCAGTGCCGCGGCGGCGTGGCGCCAGAACCGCGCCGGGTCGTTGTCGGCTTCGTCCAACGACAGCCACGCGACCGGCAGCTCGCTGTGCCGGGCCCAATCGGCCACCAGCGCGGTCTTGCCGAAGCCCGCGGGCGCGCACACCAGGACCAGCTCACCCTCTCCGGCCCCGGCGAGACGGTCAGTGAGCCGAGGGCGGACCACGAACCGGGGACGGGTCCGCGGCAGGTGCAGCTTGGTGGCCAGCAGCACGTCCCGCTCGGCGCTGGCGGCCGCAGGGGAGGTCGTCGCGGGCGGCTCAGCCATCGGTGCGCCCCACACCCTCATGCCGTTCGGCAGTGATGGGTTCCCAGGCAGCCGATTATAGTGACAGTGGGCGGGCGGATGGTCGGCCATTGTGGTGGCAGGCGCCGGCCAGGTGACCATCGTCCTACCCTCGGTGGGCACCTGAACGTTCTCCCTCAGATTCCACCTTTGCGTGATACCCCAGCCCAGATACGTCCGTAGCCTGCTGGAGCAGGTCAACGCCAGCCTAACGGGGCGTGCCGGGCAGTGACCATCCTGATACGGCATGACCGCAGGGAAGTGCCGCGGCAGGCGCGCTGCCGCAACACACCCAGGAGTCTGTCGTGGACGTGATCGTGGCCAGCGGCCTCCGCAAGCACTACGGCCCAGTCGAGGCGGTAGCCGGCATCACCTTGGCTGTGGCCGCCGGCCAGATCGTGGCGGTACTGGGTCCCAACGGCGCTGGCAAGACCACCACGATCGAGCTCCTGCTTGGCTTGCGACGCCCGAGCGCCGGGCAGGTGCGGGTGTTCGGGCAGCGACCCGACGCCCCGCAGGTGCGCGGTCGGGTCGGGGCGATGCTGCAGGACGCTAACGTGCCCGAGAGCCTGACCGTGGCCGAGCTGGTCGGGCTGGTGGGTCGCTACTACCCCTACGCCCTCCCGGTCGGCGAGGTGCTCTCGAAAGCGGGGTTGGTCGGCAGAGACGGGGTCCGGGTTGGCGAGCTGTCGGGCGGGCAGCGCCAGCGGCTGTCGTTCGCCCTGGCGATCGTCGGCGACCCAGATCTTCTCTTTCTCGACGAACCAACCGTGGCCCTGGACGTGGAGGCGCGACGGGGGTTCTGGGAGCAGGTCCACGGTTTCACGGCGCTCGGCAAGACGATCCTGTTTTCGACCCACTACCTCGCCGAGGCGGACGCCTTCGCCGACCGGGTGGTCGTGATCCATCAGGGGCGGGTGCTCAAGGACGCCCCCCCGGCGGCGATCAAGGCGCTGGTCGCCGCCAAGACGGTGCGGCTGGCCACCGACCTGCCGCTGGCCGAGGTCCGGCGCATCGATGGCGTCGAGCATGCCGAGATCCAACCGAGCAGCCCAGGCGACGTGCCGGCCGGGCTGGAGCGGCTGGTGGTCCAGTCCAACGCACCCGAGCAGCTTCTTCGCGAGCTGGTGTCCAGGGGCGTAGCGCTGTATGACCTCACCGTGGTGGACACCGACCTGGAGGCGGCGTTCGTCCGCCTCACCCGAGGCGACCGCGTCCAGGAGGCGGCAGCATGACCACCCCCGCCACCGCGACAACTCCGGAACGACGGCTCAGCCCTGGCGCCAAGCCGAGCGGGTCGATTGCTGGCCTGCTGGCCGCCCAGGTCCTGGCTGAGGTGCGACAAGCCCGGCGCGTGCCCCAGTTCCTGATCGGCGTGGTCGCGGTCCCGGTGATGCTGTACGCCATGTTCGGGCTGCCCGAGGCCGGCCAGATCATGGCCGGCGGCACCGACATCGGCGCGATGATGTTCGCCTCGCTGTCCTGCTACGGAGTCGTCAGCCTGGCCATCTTCACCTTCGGTGTCGACGTCGCCCAGGAGCGGGGCAGCGGCTGGCTGCGCCGGCTTCACGTCACCCCCATGCCCATGTGGGTCTACCTGGCCGGCAAGTGCGCCATGGCCGTGATCTTCACCGCCGCCATCCTGGTGGCCACCCTGGCCGTTGCCGTTCTGGCCGGCGGGGTCCGGTTCGACCCGGCCCGGCTCGTCCGCACCTGCCTGGCCCTGATGGCGGGGGCGCTGGCGTTCTCGCCCATGGGGTTCGCGCTGGCCTTCTGGGCCCGTCCTCGGGCTGCCGCGGCCATCGGCAACCTGGTGTTCCTGCCGTTGGCGTTCGCCTCCGGGTTCTTCTACACCCTGAATGCGCTGCCGGGCTTTCTTCAGGATCTCGCCCACTACCTTCCCACCTATCACTTCGGGCAGCTGGTCTGGAACCAGCTCGGCCCGACCACCGACGTCGTGGCCTTCGGCAGTCCCGCCCCCGACCCCCTGCCGGTCCATCTGGCGTGGGTCCTCGGCTGCTTCATCGTCTTCGGCGCCCTCGCCGCCGCCGGTTACCGCCACCACCTGGGTCACGAGCAGTCATGAGGGGGCGGTACGCGGTGGAGAGCTCGAGGCGCGCAGGTTCCAACGACTCAACGACAGACCAACCCAGCGCGGTCGGCTGATGGCTTCTGACCCCGTGACGGCTGGGACGATGGGGATGCGTCGTTGGCGGCGGCGGCTGCTGGTTGCGCTGGCGGCCTTGATTGCGCTGGCCGGGGTTGGCTATGGGGGCCTGGCGGCGTTGACCTCGCGCTCCCAGCTGGCCCGGGCGGTCGTCTGGGGCGAGTCTGACACCGGCGACTACCGCCGGTTCCCGGCCCGGCCGGTCCACGCCGGGCCGGACCGGTTCGACTTCCGCCGGCCGCCCGAGGGCAGCCAGGTCCCGCCGGCCGCGGTGCGCCGGATCAGCGTCCAGGACGGCGACCGACGGGTCGAGCGCGACCTCACCCAGTTCCTGGCCGCCAGCGACACCGCCGCCTTCCTGATCGTGCGGGGCGACACCCTGCTGTACGAGGGCTACTTCAACGGCTCCGGCCACGACGCCACCCAGACGTCGATGTCGGTCGCCAAGTCGGTGCTGTCGACCCTGGTCGCGATCGCCGTCGGCGAGGGCCGCATCGGCTCGGTCGACGACCCGATCACCCGCTATGTCCCCGAGCTGGCCGACCGCGACCGACGCTTCGAGAAGATCACCCTGCGACACCTGCTCTCGATGACCTCGGGACTCCGCTATGAGGAAGGCGGCGGCCCCTGGGGCGACGACACGGCCACCTACTACGCCCCCGACCTGCGGGCGCTCGCCTT
>Ga0081538_10005613_pt1 | contig 11252 bp, 10 predicted proteins | sample TabmetS5T2R1_FD_71022 | JGI IMG/M metagenome (GOLD analysis project Ga0081538, IMG submission 71022) | Tabebuia heterophylla rhizosphere microbial communities from the University of Puerto Rico - S5T2R1 | ecosystem: Host-associated > Plants > Roots > Rhizosphere ... | reverse complement strand
GCCCGTAGTGGGACTACGGGCTAGCGGCCTGACGCCGCGGATGCCCGCCGCTGGCGAACCCGAAGGGCCGGGCGCTTTTCGGCAAGGGCCGCGTCAGAGGCCTTGGCGGTAGTCCCACTACCGCCTGCGGCCTCTTCCTTCCCCTTGCCGAAAATCGCTCCGGCAGAACCGCTTCCAAATCAGGGAATACCGCTCTCACTGGAGCATTTTCCGCCGAAGTGGATGCCGGTTCGGCGTAGAAAATGCGACCAATGTTGGCTACTCGCGCATCCACTGCTCGCGCAGCTTCTCGCCGATCAGGCAGTCCATCGGCCCATCGCTCGCCGTGGCGGCGGCGGGGATGATCTGCGGTTCGCGGCCGGCGATCTCAAGCACCAGCTTGCGGCGGATCGCCTCGGCGAACTGGTCGGCGGACTGCACCACCACCAGGAACGCGCCGAACCCGCCGATGACGCACTGTTCATAGTACTCGTCGAGATCGGGGATCGAGGCGAAGCCGCTCGGCTGCTTGATCATGATCGGCAGGCCGTTGATGGTGATGCCGGCCTCGAGCACCGGCGCGCGCGCCACCTCGATCGGGATGCCCATGTTGTTGGGCCCGTCACCCGACACATCGATCACGCGGCGCACGGCCTCGAAGCCATTGTTGTCGAATTGCGGCGCGACGAACACCAGGCTGTTGGAGATCGACGTGCCGCGGAAGCGCTGGATCGGCGCCTGCGCCAGCACGGCGGCGAACGCCCGCGCCGAGTCCGGGCCGTCGATCGCGCGCCAGTCCACCACCTTGTATTGCGTGTCCGGCCCCGCCCATTCGATGTAGGTGAGCGCGATCCTGCCGTTCCGACCCTGGGTGATGGCGTCGATCACCTCGGGGTGGGTGAGCGCCGCGACATAACCGTCGCGCTGCAGCTGCTGCTCGTCGATATCCATCGAACGCGACACGTCGACGGCGAGGATGAGCTCGAGATCGACCCGCGTGTCGGCTGCCTGGGCCGGCGGCAGCGCCGCCGTCCACAGAATGGCCGCAAGGACAAGCGCGCTTCGCCGCATGGCTATGCCTCCCTTTGCCCTCCGAGGCCAGAGTAATGCGCTGGAGAATGACCGCAAGTCACTTGTCCACCGCCGGCATTTCGGGCATTGAATTCCGCGCCAAATCCATCCACTCTAGGCTGTGGAAGCGAGTTCGCCGCGCTTGCCGAATGAGACAAGTGACGCGACGGATTGCCGATCGCATTTGCCGCCAAGCCGGCCCCCGCTGCGGGAATACCGCGTTTTTCGCCAATGCAGCCAGCGACTGCGCCGACGCGCAGCCGAACCATTGCGGTGAGCCGCCCCTGCGGAGGGCCGATCATGCGCCAGACGTCGCCGACGAAATACCTCTACATCATGGGACGCGGCTATAGCGGCACCACGATCCTCTCGATTCTGATCGGCCAGTCGAACGCGGTCGCCAGCGAAGGCGAGATCGTGATGAGCTTTCGTGAGGGCTATGAGGCAAGGCGCTGCGCCGACCGGGAGGTGTTTTCCGACTCCGCGTTCTGGACCCGGGTCGGATCGACATTCGAGCGGCGGACCGGCACCGCGTTTGGGCCTGCCGTGCGGCAGCTGAACCAGCAGGCGCACTATAGGCGGATCGTTCCGAACCTGCTCTCCTCCTCCGACAGCGCGCATGTCGCGGAAACGCGGCGCCTGATCGAGGCTCTCTATGACAGCATCGCCGAGGCTGCGAGCCGGCCGGTCGTCCTCGATTCGTCCAAGGAAGCGGCGACGGCCGTGTTCCTGTTGCGGCATGTGAGTGGATCCAAGGTCATTCACTTCGTCCGCAACCCCATCGGCATGTCCGATTCCTATGTCCGGCGGATCAAGTCGGCCAAGTGGTTCCACATGTTCAGGCGGCATTTCCGCGTGGAGCGACACTACCTCATCCCGATGATCACCGCCGCCATCGTGTGGGATCTGCAGAACGCCGTTTGCGAAGTGCTGCGCCTTTTCTATCCGACGCGGATTATCCAGCTTCACTACGAGGATCTGTGCAGCGATCCGCGCGCATTGCTGGAGCGGCTGGAACAATTCGCCGGCGTTTCCCTCACTGCGTCCAAGGCGGCGGCCGCCGGCAGGCTTCCGCTGAATCCGGGCCATGCGCTCTCCGGCAACGCGATGATGCGGAAAGAGAAGATCGTGTTCGCGCCGGAGGCGGGGCTGCCCCGGCATCTGACGGCCTTCGACAAGGCCGTCGTCACGCTCTGCACGTTCCCATTGATGATCGCCTACGGCTATTTCGGCCGTCGCGGCACGAAGCCAGCCGCGATCATGCGACCGTCGCCGCAATGATACGGCCTATCAGCCCGCCGACTTCACGATCGACTTGATCGGCCCGCGCGGCCGCCCCGACTTCTCCGCGATCTCGCGGTCCTGCGCTTCGATGGTCGCCTTGACGCGCGCCTCGTAGTCGTGCTCGTGCGGCTCGGCCGCCGGAACCTTGCGGTTCGACGTCCGGGTGCCGTCCTGATAGATCACGTCGAACAGCGCGAAATTGCCGACCGTCTGCTGCTTCTTGCGGGCCAAGACTTGCTCCGAATATCTGGTGAGGACCTGTCCTGCGCAGCGCATCGGCGCGAAGCAGGTGGCGGAGAGGGTGGGATAGCAACCCACTACGCCAGGAACGGCGGATTTCTGCGGTTTCTGCAACCCCGCCTAGTGACCTTCTGTACCAGTGCTTTGTACCAGTGGCAAGCTGGCGGTAGCCCTCATTTGAAGTGCTTGGTAAGCCGTGATCCACGGATCATTGGCTGCGCGGCTTGCAGGGATTGATGTACGGATCAACGCTGTGGTTAACATTCTCACGACACGCTCAAGGCGCGGCTTTTGCGGCCGGCTCTCTCGGGAAAGTCGAACGCAACTATATCCCAGAATCCAGACGATGCCGAAGTCTTGACCAAATCGCGCCTGGTTCAATCGAGTCGAACTCGGCTGATCCGCGGGTCCGGTGCTGCCTACAAATTGGGCTGAGGGAGTCCCACTTGTCCTCCTGGAAGGGGCAGCAGCATCGGCGGCTCTGATTGCCACCGACCGGCCGGATTGCCGGGAAGTCATCGAACACCCAAGTAAGTACGCTCCAGCTGACGTTCCTCGATCGTCGGGAGATCGTATCCCCGTTTTAGCTCGAGCAGCGTTGCCGCATAGAGCAGCCCCTCGCGCCAGCGCGAGAGCAGAGCCCGAATCGAACGCCAGCGCAAATTGTACCAAAGTGGCAGCAATTCACATTCAAACAGCTCGAGGATCGTGACGAAACGGCGCATCGCCGGCATCGCTTCGCGCGTCGCATGATAGTGGACGCGCTTTGAAATGCCTGCGCTGCTGAACATGTTCTTCGTCATCGCCTGGAGAAATATGATCGCGGGGAACTCAATGCGGATGGCGAAGGTGTCGAACTCCTCAGGGGGGACGCTGCGCACCGAGCCCTTGCTTGCAAGGTCCACTGCGAACCCGTCGGCGGTATTGCCGGCATGCGCGACGATCAGTACCTCGCGGCCCTTGAGCGGGCGAAGAAGCAGACTAGGTGTCTTAGCGGCAATGTCGGCGAAATAGCGCTGTGTCCGTGCGAGAGAGATTTTTGCCTTCGCCTCGATCTTGGCCTGGCGATCGAGCGTCGGGCGCACCCGCTCCCGATAGGCAGCGAGATGCTTGTCGCGCTGTTCGAACCAGTCCTGCTCGGCAATCTTGAAGCCCTCTCCCTGTTCCCATCGGTCGCCGGGCACCATGATCTGCAATTTGGTACCTAATCCACGCTCCGCGGCGAAACGTCCGAAGTAGCGCTGCGCGGTGAACGGCGTTTGTGCCAGCGGATTTAGGTGGAAAACGTCATCGTGGAGCAGGCAGGTGTTGCTTGCGAAGGGAATGGCGTAGCGCGGCGCCACCTTTTCGATGAACAATGAAAAGGCGCGCAGATAGTGTTCGTTGTCGTCCATCACGACGTCAGGTTCACCGATCACGTGCCTGCAGACGCGCGAATTTGCTGAACTGTGGCTTCGGAAGCAGAAATCAATGGTTGGATAATCGTTGAGCACCTGCCGTAACGGCGATCCGGCGAGTTTTGCGTCGTTGGCGTTAAACAGCACCGTGTCGCCCGCTTCGATCACGACCGCGCTGTCGGTGACAAAGGGCGAGAAATGATAGGAACAGATCGCGAGCCGGGGCGCTAGCTGGACACGCTCTCCGTGACGCACTTCTCGGATGTTCGTCATGCCGATCGCGGCAAGATCGCGGCGCATGCGGTCATAGCGATCGAACGGCACAAGGATCAGCGTGTCGGAGGCGAATAGCCGCAGCGACGCTCCCTGGAAATGATCCCAATGCAAGTGCGTCAGATAGATAAAATCGGGCTTGAGCGTGGCGATCAGTTCGTGCGGGACTGGCGGATAGTTCCACCAGGACCGCCAGTAGCAGCTGCCGATCAGCCATGGATCACACAGCAATTCCTTTCCATCGACACCGACGCGCAGGCCTGCATGCGACAAAGTCTGAAAATACACGTCCTGTCTCCCGTTGTGGCTTCTGCGCGGCGCACGGATGGTGGAAGGTCATTCGAATCTTTTCACCCTAACTTCCCGCGTGGTCCGCTGCTGTGCGGCAGCGCCAAGCGTGAGATCCGAAGGTATGCCTGCTCACCCCGAGTAACCTGACGCCTATGGGCGTAGCCGTCGTAGCTTCAGAGACCGTGCTCTCCCAAACTCCATCTCGATCTTGCGACGCGCCGCCTTACCAAGCCGAACCCGCGCGCCAGGATTCAGGATCAGCGTCCTTAGCGCCGCGGTGAGCGCTGACACATCGCCTTCCGGCGACCAAGAGACCGCTCACGTTGTATGCAATCCATAATATCGCCCTGCGGTGCCCCTCTACTCTACGACTTTAGTTATGGAGGCCGGATATTCGTACCAATTACGGTGCAGTGGACAGGCTCGTATGTGAACCGATAATGAACGCAAGGGGGATTCCCGCGTGTGAGCGGCGCAGCGCATCGGCGCGAAGCAGAGGATGGCGGAGAGGGTGGGATTCGAACCCACGGTACCCGCAAGGGTACAACGGTTTTCGAGACCGCCCCGTTCGGCCACTCCGGCACCTCTCCGCACGAAAGGGTGTGGCCTGCTGAAGGCGGCCGGACAATAACGATGCGGGGCCCCCACTGCAAGCCCGCCTTTCCCCTTCATTTTCCTGGTTTTCCGGCCCTCGACGGGGCTTGGCAGGCCCTGCGCCACCTGTGGCATAGTTGCCGGGTTCAGAGGGGCGGCGGCTCAGGCTCGCCCGCCGCATTTGGGAGGGAAGTCCATGGCCACGCGCAAGCTCCGTTGGGGCATCATCAGCACGGCGGATATCGGGGTGAAGAAGGTGATCCCCGGCATCCAGCGCTCGCCCCATTCCGAGGTGGTCGCCATCGGCTCGCGCGACCTGAAGCGTGCCCAGCAGGCCGCCGAGAAGCTCGGCATTCCGCGGGCCTATGGCACCTATGACGAGCTCTTGGCCGATCCCAATGTCGATGCGGTCTACAACCCGCTGCCCAACCATCTGCATGTGCCTCTGACCATTCAGGCCACCAAGGCGGGCAAGCACGTGCTGTGCGAGAAGCCGATCGCCATTACCGCCGCCGAAGCCGAGCAGCTGCGCCAGTGCCCGAAGGACCGCATCGTGCTGGAAGCCTTCATGGTGCGCTTCCATCCGCAATGGCTGCGCGCCCGCGAGATCGTCAAGAGCGGCGAGATCGGCGAGCTCAAGACCGTCAACGTCGTGTTCTCCTATTTCAACGCCGACCCCAACAACGTGCGCAACCAGGCCGACATCGGCGGCGGCGGCATCCTCGACATCGGCTGCTACCCGATCGTCGGCGCGCGCTTCCTGTTCGGCAGCGAGCCGAAGCGCGTCGTCTCCGTGATCGAGCGCGATCCGACCTTCCGCACCGACCGCTTGGCCGGCGCGCTAATCGATTTCGGCGGCGGCCGGCATCTCAACTTCACCTGCTCGACCCAGCTGGTGCCGTATCAGAGCGTGCAGGCGCTCGGCACCAAGGGCCGCGTGGAGATCATCATCCCGTTCAACGCGCCGCAGGGCGAAGCAACCACCATCCTCATCGACACCGGCAAGGCGCTCGATCGCAGCTCCGCCCGGCGCGAGACCATCGCGCCCTGCGATCAGTATGCCGAGGAGGCCGAAGCCTTCGCGCTCGCGGTGCTGGAGGGCAAGACCCTGCCCTATGGGATCGAGGACGCGATCCAGAACATGCGCATCCTCGATGCGCTGTTCCGCTCCGACGTCGAAGGGGGCTGGGTCAGCCTGTAGTCCGCCATGCAGTACCGCGACCCCAACGCACTTCTGCCGGAGATCCCGATCATCGATTGCGATGAAGGCGGGGCCACACGGCTGTTCGAGCTGACGACGCCTGGTGCGCACAGGTTGGCCGAGGTCGCGCGGCACACCCTCACGCCCCCGGTCGTCAGCTGGCTTAATTGGCGCTCGCGCAAGTGGATCGAGCGCAACGATTCGCCCTACGTGCCAGAGATCGAGCATATCGCCGAGCGGCTGCCGGGCGCCGGCGTGCATGCGCTCAACTGCTCCTACGAATGGGCCTGCACCACGGCGGCGGTTGGACCAACGATCTTGCGCGCATTGGATTGGCGCATGGACGGCATGGGCAAGGAGGTGGTGGTCGCGCGTCATCGCAGCCCGGCCGGAACGTGGCTTAACGTCACCTACCCCGGCTTCGTTGGCGTGCTGACCGCGCTGGCGCCAGGCCGCTTCGCCGCCGCGCTCAACCAGGCGCCGCTGCGACGGCGTACCTATGTGTTTCCGATCGACTGGCTGATCGACCGGATCAAGGTCAATGGCACGCGCGCGATACTGCCGGCCCACCTGCTGCGCCTGGTGTTCGAGACCTGCAGCAATTTCGAAGAGGCAGTGGAAGTGTTGCGTGAGACGCCGATCGCCATGCCCTGCATGTTCGCGATCTCCGGCGCCAAGGGCGAAGCCTGCGTGATCGAGCGCCAGGAGGAGAAGTCCTTCGTGTTCGAGGGCAACGAGGTGATGGCCAACCACTGGCTGAACAGCCAATGGCGGCGCGCCCGCTCGCGCGGCATCGAAAGCGAGAAGCGCTGGCACGCGCTGCGTGCCGTTACACAGCAGCATGGCCTGGGCCAGGGCTTCGGCTGGCTGCGCCCACCCGTTCTCAACCGCCTGACCCGCCTCGCCGCGGTCATGAATGCCGCCACCGGCGCGCTCTCGGTGATCGGCCTGGAGGCCAAGGGCACCACTGCCATGCCCGTCACCAAGCCCCTGCACCTCAACTCGCCGGTCCCGGTAAAGAGATAGCCGTTATATTTCAATAAATTAGGAAGCGCGCAGCGCCCGGCGGAGCCTATGGCGAAGCCGGGGGAATCCAATTGACAGAGCGGGTTGCCACTGTATATTCCCGCGCCTTGGACGGGCCGCCCCGGAAATCCGGGCAGGCGGCCCCTGTTTTTTGCCCCGAGGGCGGCACTCGCCAAATGGGGAAAGATCGAGACGGGACAACATGTTCGCAGTGATCAAGACGGGCGGCAAGCAATACAAGGTCGCCAAGAACGACGTCATTCTGGTCGAGAAGCTGGAAGTCGAAGCCGGCGCCGACGTGACGTTCAGCGAAATCCTGATGGTGGGCGAAGATTCCAACCTGAAGGTCGGCGCGCCGCTGGTGAAGGGCGCTTCGGTCGTGGCCAAGGTGCTGGACCAGGCCCAGGCCGACAAGGTGCTGATCTTCAAGAAGCACCGCCGCCACAACTACCGCCGCAAGCGCGGCCACCGGCAGCTCCAGACGGTGCTGCGCATCACCGATATCAAGGCCGCGTAAGCAGGGCCGAAGGAGTCTGAGCTATGGCACATAAGAAAGCAGGCGGTTCATCCCGCAACGGTCGCGATACCGCCGGCCGGCGCCTCGGCGTCAAGAAGTTCGGTGCGGAAGAAGTCCTCGCCGGCAACATCCTGGTCCGCCAGCGCGGCACCAAGTTCCACGCCGGCGCCAATGTCGGCATGGGCAAGGACCACACCCTGTTCGCCAAGGCGACCGGCACCGTCAGCTTCAAGCACTCCAGCAACGGCCGCACCTTCGTTTCGGTGAAGCCGAGCAACTGAATGCGATCGGCGCGGGACTAGCTCCCAGCGCGGCCATTCACGAGACGGACAAAGGGGAATGGCAAGCGTGCCATTCCCCTTTTTGTTTTTGCGTGTAGAGACTGAGCGATGAAATTCCTCGATGAAGCCAAGATCTTCGTGAAAAGCGGCGACGGCGGTGCCGGTTGCGTCAGCTTTCATCGCGAGAAGTTCGTCGAGTACGGCGGGCCGGACGGCGGCGACGGCGGCAAGGGCGGGGACGTCGTGGTCGAGGCCGTGCCCAATCTCAACACGCTGATCGACTACCGCTACCAGCAGCATTTCAAGGTGCGGCGCGGCCATCACGGCATGGGCAAGCTGCGCTCCGGCGCCAAGTCCGAGGACATCGTGATGCGCGTGCCGGTCGGCACCCAGATCCTCGACGAGGACAAGGAGACGGTGCTGTTCGACCTCACCAAGCCAGGCCAGCGCATCGTGCTCGCCAAGGGCGGCGACGGCGGCTTCGGCAACGCGCATTTCAAGAGCTCCACCAACCAGGCGCCGCGCCACTCGACTCCCGGCTGGCCGGGCGAAGAGCGTTGGATCTGGCTGCGCCTGAAGCTGATCGCCGATGCCGGACTCGTCGGACTGCCCAACGCCGGCAAGTCGACGCTGCTGGCCGCGGTCACGCGCGCCAAGCCGAAGATCGCGGACTATCCCTTCACCACGTTGCATCCACAGCTCGGCGTCGTGCATGTCGACGAGAAGGAGTTCGTGCTGGCGGACATCCCCGGCCTGATCGAGGGCGCGCATGAAGGCGCCGGTCTCGGCACGCGGTTCCTGGGGCACGTCGAGCGCTGCGGCGTGCTGATCCACCTGGTCGACGGCACGCAGGACGACGTGGCGGACGCCTACAAGACCATTCGCGCCGAGCTCAAATCCTATTCGCCGGTGCTGGCTGAGAAGCCGGAGATCCTCTGCCTCAACAAGTGCGATGCGCTGAGCGAAGAGGACATCGCAGAGAAGACCAAGGCGCTGATGAAGGCGGCCAAGCTGAAAAAGGGCCGCGCCAAGAACGCGCCCTCGCCCGTGCTGGCGATCTCCGGCGCCGCCAAGATCGGCACCACCGAGCTGCTGCGCCGCGCCATCGCGGTGATCCAGGAGACGCGCGCCAAGGAAGCCGACGCGAAGGCGTCGACCATCGAGGCTGCGCAATGACCGAGAAGCGCCGCACCTCTGCCAGCCTGGCGAGCGCCAAGCGCCTGATCGTCAAGATCGGCTCTGCCCTGCTGGTCGATGAGGAGAGCGGCGGCATCCGGCGCAAATGGCTCGATGCATTGGCCGACGACGTCGCGGCGCTGCGCGAGCGTGGCACCGATGTGATCCTGGTTTCCTCCGGCGCCATCGCGGTGGGCCGCCGTCATCTCGGCCTCGCGACCGGCACGCTTCGGCTCGAAGAGAAGCAGGCCTCGGCGGCCACAGGCCAGATTCGTTTGGCGCACGCCTATCAAGAGACGCTGGCGCGCCATCACATCACGGTCGCGCAGATCCTGCTGACCCTCGGCGATACCGAGGAGCGGCGGCGGCATCTCAATGCCCGCTCGACGCTCAATCAGCTGCTCAAGATGGGCGCGGTCCCCGTCATCAACGAGAACGACACGGTGGCGACCGCTGAGATCCGCTTCGGCGACAACGACCGGCTGGCGGCGCGCGTGGCGGCGATGATCAGCGCCGATACCCTGGTGCTGCTCAGCGACATCGACGGCCTCTACACCGCCGATCCGCGCAAGGACAAGAGCGCGACCCACATCGCCGAGATCACCGAGATGACCGCCGACATCGAATCCATGGCCGGCGAAGCGCCGACCGGCTACTCCTCCGGTGGCATGGTGACCAAGCTCGCGGCGGCGCGCATCGCGATGAGCGCCGGCTGCCGCATGGCGATCGCCGACGGCCGCCGCATGAACCCGCTGCAGGCGATTCTCGACGGCGGCACCTGCTCCTGGTTCCTGCCGGCCTCCGAGCCGAAGACCGCGCGCAAGCGCTGGATCGCCGGGTCGCTCAAGCCGTCGGGCACGCTGGTGGTCGACGCGGGTGCGCTGGCCGCCCTGAAGTCCGGGCGGTCGCTGCTGCCCGCCGGAGTCATCAAGGTCGAGGGGCGCTTCGAGCGCGGCGATGCCGTGGTCGTCGCCGATACCGACGGCAACGAGGTGGCGCGCGGGCTGGTTGCCTATTCGGCCCGCGATGCCAAGCACATCATGGGCCACAAGAGCCGCGAAATCGCCGACTTGCTCGGCTATCGCGGGCGTGATGAGATGATCCACCGCGACGACCTGGTGCTGTCATGAACGTGGTGAAGGCCCCCGATCTGCACAACGCGATGCGCGCCCTCGGCCGCGCCGCGCGCGCGGCTGCGGACAAGCTGGCCCTCGCCGACACCGACGCCAAGAACCACGCGCTGCGCGCGATGGCGGAAGCGATCCGCGCCAACGAAGCGCGCGTCCTGGAAGCCAACGCCGCCGACATGACCGACGCCAAGGCCAAGGGCCTGAGCGCCGCGCTGCTCGACCGCCTGATGCTCGATCCCAAGCGCGTCGAAGCGATGGCGAAGGGGCTGGAAGAGATCGCTGCCCTGCCCGATCCGGTCGGCCGCACGCTGGCGGAATGGGACCGTCCCAACGGCCTCGAGATCGCGCGCGTCGCGGTGCCGCTCGGCGTCATCGGCATCATCTATGAGAGCCGGCCCAACGTGACCGCCGATGCCGGCGGGCTGTGCCTCAAGTCCGGCAACGCCGCGATCCTGCGCGGCGGCTCGGAAAGCGCGCGCTCGTCGGCTGCGGTCATCGAGGCGCTGCAGGTCGGGCTGCGCAAGGCCGGGCTGCCGGCGGAAGCGATCCAGGCTGTGCCGACCAGCGACCGCGCCGCCGTCGGGATCCTGCTCGGCATGCACGACCTGGTCGACATCATCGTGCCGCGCGGCGGCAAGGGTCTGATCGAACGGGTGGCTGCCGAGAGCCGCATCCCCGTCATCATGCATCTCGAAGGCAACAACCACACCTACATCGACGGCGACGCCGATCCCGAGAAGGCTCGCAAGATCCTCATCAACGCCAAGATGCGGCGCACCGGAGTCTGCGGCG
>Ga0081538_10005612_pt1 | contig 11253 bp, 10 predicted proteins | sample TabmetS5T2R1_FD_71022 | JGI IMG/M metagenome (GOLD analysis project Ga0081538, IMG submission 71022) | Tabebuia heterophylla rhizosphere microbial communities from the University of Puerto Rico - S5T2R1 | ecosystem: Host-associated > Plants > Roots > Rhizosphere ... | reverse complement strand
AGCTGGCAGCGCCCGCGTGCGCCGACGGCGGCGACCGTTTCTGGCTCGACGACACGACGATGGCGGTCGGGCTCGGCTACCGGACCAACCGGGCCGGTGCCGAGGCGATCGCCGGCTTGGTCGAGCCAGAGGGGCTGACGGTCGAGGCCTACGACATGCCCCACGACCGCGGTCCGGACTCGGTGCTCCATCTGCAGTCCTTCGTCTCTGGGATCTCCGAGGACCTGCTGGTCGTGTACGAACCGCTCGCGCCCGTGCGCCTGTTGGAGGACCTGCGCGCCCGCGGATTCGACTGGATCGCGATCGACCGCGACGACTATCTGGCGCTGGGCTGCAACGTGCTCAGCGTGCGCCCCGGGGTGGTTGTCATGTGCGATTCGGCCCGTGGGGTGCGGCGCTCGCTCGAGCGGCGCGGGATCGAGGTTCACGTCTATGAAGGCTCCGAGCTGTCGCTCAAGGGCGACGGTGGTCCAACCTGCCTGACCGCGCCGCTCTTGCGCTCGGCGTAGCCACACCGAGGGCTGTCAGCCGCCGCCGGCGAACTCGGCCTCGTCGTCGCGGATTTCGTCCAGGTAGGTCTGCGTCTCGGGCAGGAGCCGCTCGCGGTTCGGCCCCTGGTAGTAGGAGGCGACCGTTTCGTCGCCGTCGCCGCCCGTCACGTGGTAGAGGTGGTGGAGGTAGAGCACCCCCGCCTCGACGTTGTCGGTCGCCGATGCGGGATCCAGCGGCCGGTGGGCGAGCTGCTGGTCGATGAAGTTCCAGGTGTCGGGGATGATCTGCATTACGCCGCGAGCCCCGGCTCTCGAGACCGCGGCGTTGTTGAATCCGCTCTCGTTCCAGGCGATCGACTGCACGAGCGGCGCCGACATTCCATGCTGGGCGGCGATCGATCCCACCTGCTCGGGTGTGACGGTCTCGTCGGTGGGATGGGGGTGGTCCGCCGAGGCGCAGTCCCAGACGCATGCGCCGGAGGCGGGTTGGGCGGGGCCGGGGGAGGGCGCCGCCGGTGGGATTAGCACGGTGTCGCCGGCCACGAGCGCCGCGTCCGGCGAGAGGCCGTTCGCGGCCGCGAGCTGGTCGACGCTGAGCCCGTCCTCCGCGGCGATCGACCACAGGCTCTCCCCGGGCTCGACCGTGTGGGGCACCTGACCGTGGGCCGCGATCGGGCTCGTGGCGAGAAGCAGCGCGACCGCCGCGCAGAGGATCCAGGATGTTCGAAGCTTCACGAGCGTCTCCACGAATGCGAACACCGCGACTGCTTCGCGTGCGCCAGTCGGCGTCCTGCGTCCGCGACGCCGGCTGCAACTTCCGCTGCGTGCGCGTTGCGCCTTAGTGTGCGCGCAGGTACGGCCAGCATCCTGGATGGCGGTCTATGCCCGCCGCCGGCGACGCCGTGCGGCTGGCGTCGCTGTCAGACTGCTCGCGCCGTGCGGTCCCGCCAGCTCTCGTTCGACCCGATCGCGGAGGCGCGCCGCCAGTGGGAGTCGCGCTGGCCCGCGGAGGTGGCTCCGAGCATGGTCGCCGTGACGTCGATCATGCGCGTCCATCAGATCCTGATGGCTCGTCTCAACGAGCTGCTCGAGCCGTTCGGGCTCACCTTCCCGCGCTACGAGGCTCTCATGCTGCTCCACTTCAGCCGGCGCGGGTCGTTGCCGCTCGGGAAGATGGGGGATCGGCTGCAGGTCCATCGCACGAGCATCACCAATACGATCGACGGCCTCGAGCGCTCGGGCTTCGTGCGTCGAAGGCCGCACGAGCACGACCGACGAACGGTGCTTGCCGAGATCCTGCCCGAGGGCCGCCGCGTGGCTGAGGCGGCCACCGAGGTTCTGAACGACGCGGCGTTCGGCACCTCTCCCCTGTCCGGGCGGCAACTCGAGGGCCTGTTCCGGACCCTGCGGACCCTGCGCGCGGAGGCGGGCGACTTCGGCGGCTGACCCCGGGATACCTCGCTCGGAGGTAATGTACGACATTCGAACTATCTGAGTACCACCTATCATGGAGTCCAATGACCCTCGAGACACAGCCGCGGCTCGATCGCTGGGAGGAGGCGTACGCGGCATCGCCTGAGCGCGACGCCGGCTTCACGACGCTTTCCGGGGAGCCGGTCCGCCCGCTCTACACGGATGCAGATCTTCCGGCGCCCGGGGAGATCGGCCTACCGGGCGAGTATCCGTTCACCCGCGGCGTTTACCCGTCGATGTATCGCGGCCGGCTGTGGACGATGCGCCAGTTCGCGGGCTTTGGCACCGCGGAGGAGACCAACGAGCGCTTCCGCTACCTGCTGGAGCACGGCCAGACGGGGTTGTCGACGGCATTCGACATGCCGTCGCTGATGGGCCACGACTCCGACCATCCGCTCTCGCTCGGCGAGGTTGGGCGCGAGGGCGTCGCGATCGACACGGTCGATGACATGCAGACGCTGTTCGGAGGGATCGACCTCGGCAACGTCAGCGTGTCGATGACCATCAACGCGCCGGCCGCCATCCTGCTGGCCTTCTACGTCGTGGCGGCTGAGCGCCAGGGCGTCCCGTCGGAGCGCCTCGCCGGCACGATCCAGGCGGACATCCTCAAGGAGTACATCGCCCAGAAGGAGTGGTGCTTTCCCATCGACCCGGCGATGCGCCTGCTCGGTGACATGATCGAGTGGTCCTCCGCGCACATGCCGCGCTGGCACCCGGTTTCGATCTCGGGCTATCACATCCGCGAGGCCGGCTCGACCGCCGCCCAGGAGCTCGCGTTCACGCTCAAGGACGGCCTGACCTACGTGGAGCAGGCGGTCGAGCGCGGCCTCGACGTAGACGATTTCGCGCCGCGGCTGTCGTTCTTCTTCAACGCCCAGATCGATTTCTTCGAGGAGATCGCCAAGTACCGCGCCGCCCGCCGCATCTGGGCGCGCGAGCTGCGCGAGACGTTCGGTGCGAGGAACCCGAAGTCCTGGCTGATGCGCTTTCACACTCAGACCGCCGGCGTGTCGCTCACTGCGCAGCAGCCGCTCAACAACGTCGTCCGGACGGCGATCGAGGCGCTCGCCGGCGTTCTCGGCGGCACCCAGTCGCTGCACACAAACTCCTACGACGAGGCGCTCGCCCTCCCCACAGAGGACGCCGCTCGGACCGCGCTGCGAACACAGCAGGTCATCGCCCACGAGACCGGCGTTACGAACACGATCGACCCGCTCGGTGGAAGCTACTTCGTGGAGGCGCTGACCGACCGCATGGAGCAGCTCGCCTACGACTACTTCGCGACCATCGACGAGCTCGGCGGGATGGTCGCCGCCGTCAAGCAGAACTACCCTCAGCGGGAGATCGCCGAGGCGAGCTTCGAGCTCCAGAACGAGATCGACGCCGGGCGGCGGATCGTCGTCGGCGTCAACCGCTACACGGAGGGCGACGACCGTGAGACGCCGATACTTCGCATCGATCCGGCGCTCGAGCGCAAGCAGATCGACCGCGTCCGGGCGGTCAGGGCGGCCCGCGACGCGGACGCCGTCGAGCGGGCGCTCGCGGAACTGCGGACCGCCGCGGCGGGCGAGCGCAACCTCATGCCGCCCCTCATCGACGCCGCCCGCGTACACGCCTCGGAGGGCGAGATCGTCGAAACGCTCCAGCGCGTCTGGGGCGCGTACACCGAGACACCGGTCTTCTGAGAGGAGCTGAGTCATGACGATCGAACGGGTGGGCGTACTCGGCGGGGGGCTGATGGGCTCGGGCATCGCCGAGAGCGTCGCGGCGGCGGGCCTGCCGGTGGTGGTGAGAGAGATTCACGACGAGGCAATCGCTGCGGCGCGGGGGCGAATCGAGGGCTCGCTGGAACACGCCGTCGAGCGCGGCAAGCTCGATGCCGCGGCACGTGAGGCCATCCTGGCGCGCATCGACTTGACGACCGGGATAGATGACCTCGCGGACGCAAATCTCGTCATCGAGGCCGTTCCCGAGGACGCCGCGTTGAAGGGCGACGTGCTCGCCGACGTCGCGTCGCGCATCTCGGCCGACGCGATCATCGCCTCGAACACCTCGTCGATCCCCATCGCCCAGCTCGCCGCTCGCGTCCCGCGGCCGGAGCGCGTGCTCGGACTTCACTTCTTCTCTCCCGTGCCGGTCATGAAGCTCGTCGAGGTGGTCGTCGCGCTCGACTCGAGCGACGAGGTGGTCGCCACGGCGGGCGAGTTCGTCCGCCGGATCGGCAAGGTCCCGATCGAGACGAAGGACCGCTCCGGGTTCATCGTGAACATGCTGCTCGTTCCCTATCTGATGGCCGCGGTGCGCATGTATGAGGACGGGTTCGCCACGCGCGAGGCGATCGACGAGGGCATGCGCCTCGGCTGCGGCCATCCGATGGGGCCGCTGACGCTCTGCGACTTCATCGGCCTCGACGTGCTCTACTCGGTCTGCGACTCGCTCTACGAGGAGTTCAAGCGGCCCGAATACGCCCCGCCGCCGCTCCTCAAGCGGATGGTCGCCTCGGGCCGGCTGGGGCGGAAGACGGGCCACGGCTTCTACGAGTACGAGCCTGCGCCTTCGCCGGTGGCGGCTTGATCGCCAGGGCAATGGCGTGAGCCCGGGCGTTCAATAACCTCAGCCGCGCCGTCCGCCCCCGGAATTCGAAAGGCCGCCCAATGCCAGACCGCGCCGCCATCGTCACCGGAGGATCGCGAGGGATCGGTCTCGCGATCGCCCGTGCGCTCGGTGAGGACGGCTACGCCGTCACGCTCGCGGCGCGCAAGCCGGAGTCGCTTCGGCACGCCGCCGAGGGGCTGCGCGACAAGGGGCTCGAGGTGGAGCAGGTGGCGGTAAATCTGGTCGACGAGGAGGGCATACGCTCCGTGGTGGCCAGCCACCGGGAGCGCTTTGGCCGGCTCGACGTGCTGGTCAACAATGCCGGCGTCGGGGTCGGAGCGGCCGTGGCTGAGCAGCAGGCCAAGTACGTCGACCTGCAGATCGACGTGAACCTGAGAGCGACGATCCTCTTCTACCGCGAGTGCGTGGAGATGCTTCGCGCCGCGGGCGCGGAGCACCGAAGCGCCCTGGTGGTGAACCTGTCGTCCATATCCGGCAAGTCGGGTCAGCCGTGGCTGTCCGTGTACTCCGCGACGAAGGCCGCGGTTGTCGCTTACACGCAGGCGATGAACAAGGAGCTGAACTCGGACGGTGTGAAGTCGGTTGCCTTCTGTCCCGGCTTCGTCGACACCGACATGACCGACTTCATCAAGGGGAGCATCGACGCCGCTGAGATGGTGCGCCCGGAGGACATCGCGGAGGGGGTGCGGTTCATCCTGCGGCTGTCGCCGGCCTGCGTTGTCCCCGAGATCGTGTTTCAGCGGCCCGGGGAGGCTCTCTAGCCGATCGCGGCTACGACCTTCGCCTTGCTAGACCCCTACCCCGACGAGCTCGTGCGCGGGGACGGTGTCGATCGTCTCCATGTCCTTGGTGAACTCGACGAACTCGTCGTCCACTAGCGCCCGCGGATTGAACTCGGGGTGCGCGAGGACGCCGTGGACGCGCCGGCGCTGCATGCCGAAGTTGCCGGCGTCGTAGAGCGGCAGAATCGTCGCCTCACGCAGGAACTTCTCGAACCTGTGCTGCTTGTCGACGCTGTTGACGCCGACGACCTGCATGCACTTGAAGACGGCGTCGAACAGCAGCTCGGTGCAGTGGATCTTGCACATGGCGCCGATCAGCTCGCCGTGGTACTCGTGCTGGTCGAGGTAGTGCGCTGTCTTCCAGCAGAAGTAGCGGCAGGCCTCGATCCGCGCGGCAACGTCGCCCAGGACGTAGCCGACGTTCTGATACTGGATGATCGGCTTCGGTCCGCCCGCCGTGTACGTCTTGGCGAAGTCGAGCGCCGCCTCATACGCGGAGCGGGCGACGCCAACCGCGGCGATGCCGGCGACCGGTCCCGACCAGGCGAAGTTGCGGTTGATCAGCAGATCGCCGTTGCCCCGCGTGCCTTCGACCAGGTTCGCGGCCGGTACGCGGGCATTGTCGAATGTGATCTCCGCGTTCGGCGTCAGCCGGTGCCCGATCTTGCTGATCAGCTTGTAGCTCACACCGGGGGTTCCACGCTCGAGCATGATCGCGGAGAGCCCCTCCGTGCCGCCCTGGTCCTGCCCGGTGCGGACCACGACGATGCTGACATTGGCGCCGTCGCCGTCCCAGCCCGCCACGTTGCAGGGCCAATACTTCCGGCCGTTGAGGACGTACTCGTCGCCGTCGAGCTCCGCCGTTACGCCGATGCCCACCGGGTGGGGAAGCGGCGTGTCGAAGTTCGCGGTCCCACCCGGTTCCCCGGCCGGCTCGCTGACCGCATATCCGACGAGGTACTCACCGGTTGGGTCGGAGGTCGCGGCCCGCAGGAACCTGTCCTTCTGCTCCTCGGTCCCCCAGTACCAGACCGGCATCAGCCCGAGGCCGTTGACGAGCACCGTACAGGCGAAGCCGGGGTCGACGGCGCAGATCTCCTCGGCGGCCAGGATCACGTCCACGTTCGTGAGTCCGCCGCCGCCGTACTCGCTGGGGAGCATGCAGAACGCGATCCCCCGCTTGTAGGCCTCGACGTAGGCCGGCTTCGTCATCTGGAAGGCGCGCAGCGGGTCGGGCTCCGCGTCTGCCTCTGGCACGAGCGGGGCAAGCACGTTCTCGGCAAAGTCCCGCGCCTCGAGCTGCAGTTTCCTCTGATCGTCCGTGAGGGTGAAGTCGATAGCCATGTGTCTCCTCTCAGCGCATGCTCACATGCTTGTGATACCCGGCCATGCGCACCTTGAACGACGGCAGGGCCCAGCGCTGTCGAAGGGGCGACCGCGGGTCCGTCAGTAGACCCGCGGCACGAAGGTCTGCTCGTCCAGAGGCGGACGGACGTAATCGCGGTCGGGGCCGCGCGCCGGCAGCTCGAGCGGCGGCGGGGTCAGGTCCTCGTAGTCGATCAACGAGAGCAGGTGGGCGATGCAGTTGAGGCGCGCCCGCCGCTTGTCGTCGGCGTCGACGACGTACCAGGGCGCGTGCTTGATGTCGGTGTAGCGGAACATCTCGTCCTTGCTGCGCGAGTACTCGACCCAGCGGGCGCGGGACTCGAGGTCCATCGGGCTGAGCTTCCAGCGGCGCATCGGGTCGTGTACGCGGGCCTGGAAGCGACGCTCCTGCTCCTCGTCGGAGACCGAGAACCAGTACTTGATCAACTGGATTCCCGAGCGGACCAGCATCCGCTCGAACTCTGGGCAGGAACGCATGAACTCCTCGTACTCCTGCTCGGTGCAGAAGCCCATCACGCGCTCGACGCCCGCTCGGTTGTACCAAGAGCGGTCGAACAGCACGATTTCCCCGCCGGCGGGCAGGTGCGCGACGTAGCGCTGGAAGTACCACTCGCTCTTCTCGCGTTCCGTCGGCGCCGGTAGCGCCACCACTCGGCAAATGCGCGGATTCGTCCGCTCCGCGATCCGCTTGATCACCCCACCCTTGCCGGCCGCGTCGCGCCCCTCGAAGATCACGACGACCTTCAGCCCCTTGGCCTTGACGTACTCCTGCATGATCACGAGCTCGCGCTGAAGCTTCAGCAGCTCCTTGTCGAACTGCTTGCGCGAGAGCTTCTTCGGTTTGGGCTGGGCGTCCACCCCAACGCCGTTCGACGATCCGCTCGACTTAGCCATCTGGTTGCCTCCTCCGGGCGGATTCTATGACGCCGGCAGCGGCCACGCCCAGCGAGTACAAATTCGCTGATGCGAGCGATCACGGTGGTGCCCGGAGACCCGTCCAGCGCCGGGCTGAGCGAGCTCGCGGAGCCGCAGGCCGGCCCGGGCGATCTGCTGGTGGAGCCGCTGCTTCTCGGGATCTGCGGCACCGATCGCGAGATCGTGAACGCAGGCCACGGCGAGGCGCCCGAGGGCGAGGAGCGGCTCGTGCTCGGCCACGAGCTTCTGGCTCGCGTGCGCACGGCCCCCGACGGCAGCGGAGCGCGCGAGGGCGATCTCGTCGCGGGCATCGTCAGGCGGCCCGACCCCGAACCCTGTGCCTGCTGCGCGCGGGGGGAGTGGGACATGTGCCGCAACGGCCGCTACACGGAGCGCGGCATCAAGGGCCGCCACGGCTTCGGCGCCGAAGTCGTCGCGCTCGAGAGCGACTTCGCGATCAGGGTCGATCCGGAGCTCGGGGACCTCGGAGTGCTCACCGAGCCGGCCAGCATCCTCGCCAAGGCCTGGGAGCAGATCGAGCGCATCGGCGGGCGGGCCTGCTCGGAGCACAGGCGCGCCCTCATCACCGGCGCCGGTCCGATCGGCCTGCTTGCCGCGCTCATGGGAGCGCAGCGCGGGCTGGAGGTCCACGTCCTCGATCGCGACGAGGAGGGCATCAAGCCGGAGCTCGTCCGCGACCTGGGCGCCGCGTATCAGACCGGATCGGTCGCGGAGCTCGCCGAACGGACAGAGCCGGACATCGTCGTCGAGTGCACGGGCGTGGCGCAGCTCGTGATCGACGCGATGCAACACAACGCCCCCGGTGCGGTCGTATGCCTGACCGGCGTCGCGGCGCAGCGCACCCTCAGCATCGATGTCGGCGCGCTCAACAACGAGGTGGTGCTCGAGAACGACGTCGTGTTCGGCTCCGTCAACGCCAACGCCCGCCACTTCGAGCAGGCCGCGGAGGCGCTCCGGAAGGCGGATCGCGCCTGGCTCGGCCGCCTGATCACTCGGCGCGTGCCGCTCGAGAGCTGGCGGGACGCGCTCGACAAGCGCGAGGAAGACATCAAGACCGTCGTCGAGTTCCCGGCGTCCGCCCGCCGCGACGGGTAGCCTGCGCTCCGATGCCTACCTCCCTGGTGACCGGTGGGGCCGGCTTTCTCGGCTCGGCGCTCTGCGATTACCTGCTCGAGCGCGGCCATCGTGTCGTCTGTGTCGACAATCTCGACACGGGCTCGTTGGAGAACATCAAGCACCTGAAGAACGGGGCGGACTTTCGCTTCGAGATGCACGACATCACCCGTCATTACGAGGTCGACGAGCCGATCGATTTCGTCTACCACATGGCGTCGCCGGCGTCGCCGATCGACTATGCGCGGCTGCCGCTGCACACGCTCAAGGTGGGCGCGTACGGCACGCACAACACGCTCGGTATGGCGAAGCGCCATCGGGCGCGGTTTCTGCTGGCGTCGACGAGCGAGGTGTACGGGGATCCGCTGGTGCATCCGCAGCCAGAGTCGTATTGGGGCAACGTGAACCCGATCGGCCCGCGCGGCGTCTACGACGAGGCGAAGCGCTACGCGGAGGCGCTGACGATGGCCTATCTACGCCAGCAGGGCGTGGACACCTGCATCGCGCGCATCTTCAACTCGTTTGGCGCCCGAATGCGTCCCCGGGACGGGCGCGCGATCCCGACGTTCCTGCGCCAGGCGCTCGCCGACAAGCCGGTCACGGTGTTCGGCGACGGCTCGCAGACCCGCAGCTTCTGCTATGTCGACGACATGATTCGCGGCCTCGTGCTGCTGGCGGAGTCGGACGTGCACGAGCCCGTCAACCTGGGCAACCCGACGGAGATGGCGCTGCTCGAGATGGCGGAGCTGATCGTCGAGCTGACGGAGTCGCGCTCGGAGATCGTGTTCGAGGCGCTGCCGGTGGACGATCCGCAGGTGCGCCAGCCCGACATCACGCGCGCCAAGCAGCTGCTCGGCTGGGAGCCCGAGATCGAGGTGCGCGAAGGGCTCCGCCGCACGATCGCGCATTACATCCGAATTCTCGGGGAGCCCGCGTCGCGATGAGCTCGTCCGAGGTAAAGAATCTCGAGCTGATCAGCAAGGCCATCGACCAGCACAACGCGGACTGCGAATGGCCGGCCGTGGCGATCGAGATGAACCCGTTCGAGGTCGAGCGGCTCGGCTGGGACTCGATCCGCGGGCTTCCGATCCGGCCCAATGCGAACCTGGGCACGGGTCGCTTCCGGATCGTTTGCGCCCGCGACGAGGAAGAGCCCGGCGAGATCGTCGAGGCGGTGGCCGAGGAGACCGTGCCGGCCGAGGTCACGCCCGTTCGCTGAGAGCGCACTCTTTTAGGGCCGAGGCGCGCAGCTACCCTCCATTGCTGCATCCGGAAAGGCCCGCGGATCGACCTCCCTCGCTCAGGCTCGCTGCTCGCTTTATCCCTGCTTCTTGCCGCCCTCGTGGCCGGCGGCACGCTCGCCGATGCGCAGTCGCCTTCCGCCCGCGATCGGCCTCATCTGCTCGTCGTGCCGCACAGCCCCGAGGGAGACGCCGCTCTCGACCGCTCGGACGCGCGCACGGTCGCCCGCTACGAGGAGTTCACACTTGTGGAGGCCGCCGGCGGCGACGACACTCGGCTGCGTCAAGCGGGGGCCGACCGTCGCGACGACATGCGTCAGGTGAGCCTGCCCTCCGCGGAGTTCGATCCCGGCAGCGAGCGGGCCTCCCTTGCGGCCAAGACCAGTCCCGATCCGGACGTCGTGCTCGCGGTGGTCCAGTTCGTCGGTCCCGTGAAGGACCCCTGGCTCGCGCGGCTCGAGGACACGGGCGCGCGCGTGGTGCAGTACGCGTCGCAGAACGCCTACCTCGTGCACGCCGATGGCGCCGAGGTCGACCGGCTCGCCGGGCTCGTCGGCGCCGACACGGCGGTGCGCGCGGTGACGCCGGTGGCCCCGCAAGACAAGCTGGACGATCCGCTGACGAGCGGCGGCCCACGCACAATGGCGGTCCAGACGGTCGCCGGCGACGCGGGCGCCGCAGCGCGGCAAGCGGCGGCGGCGACCGGGCCGACGGTTCGCCCCGAATCGGGCGTCGGCGAGCTGCGCACCCAGTTCGTCCGGATCGACGGCGCCGATGCCGGCGCCCTCGCCGCGGATCCCGGGGTGGTCTCGATCACGCCCTGGTCGCCTCCGCGGTTGCTGGACGAGCGGGCGGCGCAGATCGTGGCGGGGAACCTCCTGTCGAGCGGCGGCCCGGACTACCTCACCTGGCTCGGTAGCGAGGGCTTCCCGTCCTCCACCTTCAACTTCACGATCGACGTGGCGGACGAGGGGCTGGACAACGGCTCGGCGACCGCTCCGGGTCACGCCGACTTCCGCGAGAACGGTCTGCCCTCCGGGGCCGACCGAGTGGACTACGCGTTCAACTACACCTCGGACGCAGGGCCTAATTCCGCACGCGACTGCGGCGGCCACGGCACGCAGGTCGCCTCGATCGCCGCCGGCTTCGGAACCCAGGGTGCGGATCGCCAGGACGCCGCCGGGTTCAGGCACGGGATGGGAGTCGCGCCGCGGG
>Ga0081538_10005611_pt1 | contig 11256 bp, 11 predicted proteins | sample TabmetS5T2R1_FD_71022 | JGI IMG/M metagenome (GOLD analysis project Ga0081538, IMG submission 71022) | Tabebuia heterophylla rhizosphere microbial communities from the University of Puerto Rico - S5T2R1 | ecosystem: Host-associated > Plants > Roots > Rhizosphere ... | reverse complement strand
AGACCTGACCCCATGACGTGGCTGCCGGGGACAGGCGATCAGGCCGGCGCGCGGGTCAGCGGGACGACGGCGGACGTCGCCTGCGACTCGAGCGCGGCGGTGAAGATCCGATGGGTCGCCGCCGCCTCCTCCGGCGTGGCGCAGTAGAAGGGTTGGCGCATGCCGTCCCGGCCGTGGGCGAGCTCGTCGAGGAAGGCGGCCCACATCTGGAGGATCGCGTCCGAGAAGCCGGACTCGAAGATCGCGCCCGTGATCGACGGGTAGGCGGACTCCGACCCCAGGTCGACTACGTTCCAAGCCTGCGGCCCGCCGGGCTCGTAGGCCATCGACCGGAGCGTCTTCGGCTGCTTCGTCGTGTAGGCGATCGACCCCTCCGTCCCGTCCACCTCGATGCTCCACGTGTTCGTCTCGCCCGGCGCGATCCGCTTCGTCTCGATCCGCAGCGGGAAGACGTCGCCGTCCTCCTCGACCTCGCAGACGAGGAGTGCGTTGTCCCACGTGTCGCAGGGAGCGGTCCCGCCTTTGCCGTCGGGCCGCTCGCGGACGACGTCGGAGAGGATCGCGCGCACGTTGCTCGGAAACCAGCCGGCCCGCAGCGGCAGGTGCAGGGCGTGCATGCCGAGGTCGCCCATCACGCCGTACTCCCCGTTCTGCGCCGCGCGCCGCTTCCAGTTGATCGGCTTCTCCGGGTTCAGGTCGCTCGAGTGCAGGAAGGCCGAGCGCACCTCGAGCACCCGCCCGTACCGGCCCTCGGCGATCCAGCGCCAGACGCGTTGTCCTCCCGGGTAGAACGGAAGCTCGGAGGAGCAGCGGACGAGCAGCTCGGGATGGGCGGCGATCTCCTCGCCGATCGCCCGGTTCGCTGCGAGGTCGATCCCGAACGGCTTCTCGCCCAGCAGGTGCTTCCCGGCCCGCAGGCACGCCGTGTAGATCTCCTCGTGCAGGTGGTGCGGGACGGCGCAGTAGACCGCCTCGACCGCGTCGTCCGCCAGGAGGTCGCGGTAGTCGGAGAGGAGCCGCGGCGCCGGGTCGAGCTGCTCGTACCAGGCGAGCACGTCCGGGCTCACGTCGCAGACGACGGCCAGCTCGGGGCGGACGCCGGGGAGGTCGACGTGCGCCCAGCGGGCGGCCGCGCTCGCGAACTCACGGCCCATGAGGCCGCCGCCGATGAGCCCGAAGCGAACGACCCGGTCAGGCACGCGCGACCAGGCCCGCCAGCGCCTGCTCGGCCGAGGAGCCCTCGTGCACGATCGCCATGAGCGCGCGGGTCATCCCGACGGGGTCCGCGTGCTGGACGACGTTGCGCCCGTAGACGATCCCGGCCGCGCCCTGCTCGAGCACGGCCTCGGTGCGGCGCAGGATCTCCTCGTCCGGAGCGCGCCCGCCGCCGCGCACGAGCACGGGCACGCGGCCGGCGGCCTCGACGACGCGGCCGTACGCGTCGAGCTCGTCCGTGGGATCGGCCTTGACGACGTCGGCGCCCAGCTCGACCGCCTGGCGCACGAGCGTCACGATCGTGTCCGCGTCGCCGTTCACGCCGTAGCCGGCCTCGCCCGGCGTCATCGCCAGCGGCTCGACCATCAGAGGCATGCCTACCCGTTCGCACACAGCGCGGAGGAGCGACACGTTGCGGACGCACTGACGGTAGAGCTCGGGCTCTCCGGGGAGCGAGAGCAGGTTGACGACCACGCAGGCGGCGTCCAGCCGCAACGCCCGGCCGACCGCGTCCTCGACGAGCTCGCTCCAGAGCGTCGTCGGCGGGCTCGGGCCGTAGACGTTCGCGACGTCGGTACGGAGCACGAGCGCCGGCTTGCCGGGACCCGGCAGCCGCTGCAGGATCGGCGCCTCGCCGGGCGAGAGCTGGATCGCGTCGGGGCCGGCCTCCACGAGCGTGCGCACCGCCCGCTCGAGGTCCTCGATCCCGGTGAGGAAGGAGTGCTCCCCGAAGAAGCCGTGGTCGACGGCGACGTCGAAGCAGCGCCCGTCGGCGGCGAAGAGGCGGTTCAGGCGCGCGCTAGCGATACGCGACCTCCTCGCGCCGGCCCGACTCGCTCGAGCGCACGACCGCGTCGCAGACCTCCGCCGCGCGGTAGCCGTCCTCGAGCGTAGCCCCGTGCGGCCCGACGTCGCCGTCCTCGGCGATCGCCGTCAGGAGATGGTGCAGCTCGTGCACGAACGAGTGCTCCCAGCCGATGATGTGCCCGTGCGGCCACCAGTGCTCCCAGAAGGGGTGGTCCGCCTCGGAGACGAGCACGCTCCTGAACCCCTGCGCGCGGTCGGCCGGCTTCGAGTCCCGCACGTACACCTGGAGCTCGTTCAGCCGCTCGAGGTCGAACGCGATCGAGCCCTTCGAGCCGTTGATCTCCCACGCGAAGGCGTTCTTCCGGCCCGGGCAGAACCGTGAGGCCTCGATCGTGCCGACGGCGCCGTTCTCGAACTCGACGACGGACTCGAACGCGTCGTCGACGTCGCGTCCCTCCTTGAACGTCCGCGTCGCTCCGCTCACCGACGCGATCTCCCCGACCAGGTAGCGGGCCAGGTCGATCACGTGCGCGCCCAGGTCGCCGAGCGCGCCCGAGCCCGCCGCCGCGCGGTCGAAGCGCCACACCTCCTCGTCGATGTCGCCCCACTCCTGGAGGTAGCGGCCCCTGAAGTGGTAGATCTCGCCCAGCTCGCCGGCCTCGAGCAGCTCGCGCGCCAGGCGCACGGCGGGGACGAAGCGGTAGTTGAACGCGCACATGTGCTTCACCCCCGCGGCCGCGACGCGCTGCCACACCTCGTAGCTCTCGTCGGCGGTGCGCGCGAGGGGCTTCTCGCAGACGACGTGCTTGCCCGCCTCGGCGGCGGCGATCGTGGGCTCGGCGTGCAGGTCGTTCGGCCCGCTGTTGTCGAAGAGCTCGATCTCGTCGTCCGCGACGAGCTCCTTCCAGTCCGTCACGTACCGCTCGAAGCCGTAGCGGCGCGCCGCCTCCGCGACCGCGTCCTCGGTCCTGCCGGAGATCGCCACGAGCCGGGGCGCGAGCGGCGGGGGCCAGGTCATGTAGGCGATCTTGCGGTAGGCGTTCGAGTGCGCCTTGCCCATGAAGGCGTAGCCGAGCATGCCGATCCCGATCGTCCGCACGTCGGTCGGGCCGCCGGCACGGCCCATGGTGAGGAAGCCGACCTCGCTCTCGTCGGGCATCGTCAGCTCCTCTCGTAGGCCGCGTCGAAGGCGAGCGCGGACGGGACGAAGTCGCTCCTGCGGACGAAGGCGAGCGCGTCCTGGGCGCCCCACTCGCGGTCCATGCCGGCGTCCTCCCACTCGATCGAGAGCGGGCCCTCGTAGCCGATCCGGTTGAGCGCGCGGAAGAGCGACTCGAAGTCGACGTCTCCGTGGCCCGGCGAGACGAAGTCCCAGCCGCGCCCGGCCTCGCCGAAGTTCAGGTGCCCGCCGAGGATCGAGCTGCGGCCGTCGAGGGTCTTCTTCGAGTCCTTGACGTGGACGTGGTAGATGCGGTCGGCGAACTCCATGACGAAGGCGGCCGAGTCGAGCGACTGGTGGGCGAAGTGGCTCGGGTCGAAGTTGATGCCGAAGCCCTCGCGCCTGTCGATCGCCTCCAGCGTCTTGCGCGTCGTGACGAAGTCGTAGGCGATCTCCGTCGGGTGCACCTCGAGCCCGTAGCGGACGCCCTCGGCCTCGAAGACGTCGACGATCGGCCCCCAGCGCTCGGCGAAGTCCTGGTAGCCGGCCTCGACCGCGTCGAAGTCGTTCGGCGGGAACGAGTAGAGGAGGTGCCAGATGGAGGAGCCCGTGAAGCCGTTCACCTGCGTGACGCCGAGCCTCGCCGCCGCGCGGGCGGTGTCCTTCACCTTGTCCGCCGCCCGCTGCCGGACCCCCTCCGGGTCGCCGTCGCCCCAGACGTCGGGCGGGAGGATCGCCCGGTGGCGCTCGTCGATCGGATCGCACACGGCCTGGCCGACGAGGTGCGTCGAGATCGCGAAGCACTGGAGGCCGTGGCGCTCGAGGAGCTCGCGGCGGCCGTCCGCGTAGCCCGGGTCCGCGAGCGCCTCGTCGACGTCGAAGTGATCGCCCCAGCAGGCGAGCTCGAGCCCGTCGAAGCCCCAGGCCGAGGCCTTGCCGGCGAGCTCTTCGAGCGGCAGGTCGGCCCACTGGCCGGTGAAGAGCGTGACTGGACGTGCCATTCGCTGTCCTCCTTAGGCGGTGATTGGAGCGGCGGGCTGCGGGCGCTCCGCCAGGACGAGGTTGACGCCGGCCGCCTCGTAGGCCTCCACCGTCGTGCGCGGAAGGCCGTCGTCGACGACGAGGGCGTCGAGCTCCTCCGGGCGCGCGATCGAGAGCAGGGCCGAGAGGCCGAACTTGGACGAGTCCATGAGGCCGATCGTCTTCGCGGAGGAGGCGGAGGCGGCCTTGATCGTGTCGGCGAGCGCGCGCCGCGTCGTGGTCAGGCCGTTCTCGAGCGTGATGCCCCCGGCCGAGACGAAGGCGGTCTCCATGTTGAGGCCGGCGAGGAACTCCGCCGCCCAGCGGCCGCCGATCATGTGGAGCGTCTGGTCGACCTCGCCGGGCGTGACGATGACGTGGATGGACTGCGCCTGGAGCTCGCCCGCGATCGCGGGCGAGTTCGTCACGAGCGTGAGCGCCCGCGGCGGGTGGCGCTCCAGGTGGCGGGCGAGCACGAGGCAGGTGGTGGAGGAGTCGACGAAGATCGTCGAGCCGTCCTCGACGAACTGGGCCGCGCGCGCCGCGATCGCCTCCTTCTCGGGGAGCGCCTGTTCGAGCCGCTTCGCCCAGTCGGTCGGCACGCGCAACGCCCGTGGGCCGCTGCCGGGGCTCCGCGCCCCTCCGTGGACGCGCTCGATCAGACCGTCGCGGCCGAGGCGCTCGAGGTCGCGGTGCACGGTGATCTGCGAGACGCCGTAGTCGCGGGCGAGATCGCCGATGGAGGCGCCCCCGTCGCGCTGGATCCGCTCGAGCATGCGGGCTCGACGCAGGTCGGCCGGCAGCAGGCCCTGTGGCATCAGGTCGCCGAGGGGGTCGAGGCCAGGACGAGGTACCGCTCCGCGACCAGGTCTGCGAGCTCGGGATCGTTCACGTGGGTGTCGACGAGCTCGAGCGGGATGTCGGAGCGGAGCGCGCCTGCGAGCGCGTCCAGGAAGGCGGCGTCGGCCTCCGGAAACCAGAGGTCGCCGCCCTCGACGTCGGCGAGCGAGAAGCCCTGCGTCGGGGCGAGGACGTGGACGGGCCCACGCGCTTCGTTGAGCCGTTCGGCGACGATGCGCCCGAGCTCGGCCATCTCCTCCGGCTCGAGGCGGACCAGCGTTGCCACCGGATTGTGGTAGTAGCTCTTGCGCGCGCGGTACTCGGCGGGGACGGTCTCGGGCGCGCCCTGGTTGAAGAAGTCGACGCAGCCGGGGACGACTACCTGCGGGAGGCCCCGCGCACCTGCGACCCGCAGGCGGTCGGGCCCGGTCGCATGGAGCCCGTCCAGGAGCGAGTTCGCGAGCTCGGAGAGCGTGTAGTCGATCACCCCGGCGAGCGCCCCCGCGTCGGCGAGCTTCTCCATCGCGGGCCCGCCGACGCCGTTCGCGTGGAAGACGACCGGCTCGTGACCCGCCCGTTCGAGGACTGCGCGGACGCGCATCACCCCGGGAGTCGTGTGGCCGAGCATGGTGATGCCCACGCTCCTGCCGTCCAGGTCCGAGAGCGCCGTGCCCGCGTTCCGAGCCATGCCGACGACGGCCGCGGCGGCGTTGTCGAAGACGGCCCGCGCGATCGGGTTGAGGCCGAGGATGTCGACGACCGAGTGCATGACGAGGACGTCGCTCTCGCCGACGAAGGGCCCGAACGAACGGCGGCCCGACGCGCTCGGGGTGACGATCACCTTCGGGACGCCGAGCGGGAGCGCCCGCATCCCGGCCGCTCCCAAAAGCGCCCCCTCCGCCCCGCCCAGGCAGAGGACGCCGTCCAGGCGGCCCTCCAGCCAGAGGCGAAGGCAGACCGCGCGGACGCCTTCCTCCATCAGCTCGACCGCGGCGCCGCGGCTGCCCGCCGACTGGATCCGCTCGAGTTCGTAGCCCGCCTCGCGGGCGACCTCCTGCCGCGTGACGTCTGCGCTCGCCCCGGGCTCGCCGAGGATCCCCGAGTCGATCACGAGCGGCCGCGACCCGAGGGCGGCGAGCCGGTCGCGCACGTAGGCGATCTCCTCGCCCTTCGTGTCGAGGGTTCCGATCAGCGCGATCTGCGGCTCGTCCGTCAAGCCCTGCCTCTCACGCCCGCTCGCGCCACTCCCGGGTGTGCACCTCGACAGGCGCCTTCTGAAACTCCTCGAGCGCCGCGGCCAGGTGCTCGGCGTAGAGCTCGTACGTCTGCTCGCCCTTCTCCGCCGTCGCCCTGAAGGGATTTCCGATCACGCCGCTGGGCGTGAAGTCGCTGTGGTCCGTAGGGAAGAGGAAGTACTGGTAGCCCTGGAACTCGACCTCGGGGGCGCCGTCGAGCTTGACGAAGCCCTCCGGGAACCAGTCCGGCCGCTTCACCTTCTGGTTGACGGCGCGGTCCATCCGGACGAGGCGCTCGTCGTGGGCCAGCACCTGCGCGGTCTCGAGCTCACTGGAGTGCCATCCCGGGGTCTCCTCCGGCGGGTTCTCCATCACCGGGTCGACGAGGCCGAGGTAGCGCTCGGCGTAGAGCTTGGAGAACGCGACGAACGCGCCGGTCTCGTAGCGGATCCGCCGCAGCAGCGGGTCGATGATCTTCGTGTTCGAGCCGTGGTTGTTGACGAACACGAGCCGGTTGAACCCGTGGTGGACGAGCGAGCGCGCGACGTCGTGATAGAGCTCGAGCAGGACCTGCGAGCGGATCGTGATCGTCCCCGTGCCCTCGCCGGGCTCGTACATGTGCTGCGGCGAGTAGCCGAACCAGACGCAGGGCGTGTAGAGGACCTGCGCGCGCTCGGCCGCCCGCCGGGTGATCTCGTCCGCCTGGATCGTGTCCGTCGCGAGCGGCAGGTGCGGCCCGTGCTGCTCGAGGCTCGCGATCGGGATCATGACGATGTCCTTCTCGCTCAGGTACGCCTTGATGTCGGGCGGCGCCAGATCGGCGATGTTGTAGGAGGGCAGCTCCATCTGATCTCCTCTAGGCGGGGGCCGCCGCGCTCATCGCCTGGCGCAGGCAGTCGATCGACTCCTGCACGTAGCGGTCGTAGAGCTGCTCCGGCACGGCCCCGGTGCCGTGGTCGCGCAGGAACTGCTCGAGCCCGACGCTCGCGTCCGCCTCGGACGCGTCGCCGATCTCCGTCCGCTCCGAGATGCGGCTGCGGTCGACGGTGGCGACGAACTCGACGGTGAGGTAGCCGTCGTAGCCGACCTCGCCGAGCGTGCGCACGAGCAGCTCCCAGTCGATCGCTCCCTGCCCGGGCGGCATGCGGTTGTTGTCGGCGACGTGGAAGTCGACGAGCTGGTCGCCGGCGGCCCTGATGGCCCCGGGCCAGTCGGCCTCCTCGATGTTCATGTGGAAGATGTCGAGGCAGACGCCGCAGTCGCCGCCGACGTCCTCCGCCAGGGCGAGCGCCTGGTCGCAACGGTTCAAGAAGTACGTCTCGAAGCGGTTCAGCGGCTCGAGCGCGAGCCGGACGCCGCGGCTCTCCGCGTGCGCCTGGCACTCCTTCAGGCTCTCGACCGCCCACTTCCACTCCTGCTCGGGCGTCGACATCGGCGTCACCTTTCCGACCGTCGAGGGGACGACCGTGAGGATCGAGCCGCCGAGCGCCTGGATCAGGTCGATCGTGTCCTTCACGTACTGGACGCTGCCGACGCGCACGTACTTGTCCTCGTGCAGGAGGTCGCGGCCGCCGACCATGAGCGTCACGGAGCCCCAGCACTCGAGACCGTGCTCGTCGAGCAGAGAACGCACGTGCTTCGCGTCGTAGAGCGCCGGCTCCCCCGAGATCTCGATGCCGTCGTAGCCGCAGGCGCCCAGGCGCCGGATCGTCGTCTCGATCGGCTCGGGCCGCATCCAGTTGTGCATCGCCACCTTCAGTCCCATCGGTCCTCCTTGCGTTGCCGACTGCCTTACAGATCGAGCTTGCCGGGATTCATGATCCGGTTCGGGTCGAGCACCTCCTTGATCCGCCGCAGGACGTCGAGCGCGGGCCCGTGCTGGGCGCGCATGTACGGCGCGAGCTTCAGGCCGACGCCGTGGTGGTCGTTGATGACGCCGCCGGCGCCCAGCATCGCCTCGACCGCGTCCTCCCAGATGCGGTCGTGCAGGTCGACGGCGTCGGGCCCGCCCTCGGGAACGATGAAGCGTCCGTACATCATCGTCCCCCACGGATACCAGTGGCTGAAGTGAACCTTGAGCACGAGCCCGTGCTCGGCGTAGGGCGCCTCGACGGCGGTCTTCACCGCTCGGTAGACGTCGTGGATGCGCGCGTAGGGGGCGACGGCCTCGAGCGTTCCCCAGATGGCGGGAAGCTCGGGATGGTGAGGCGGCTTGTAGAACTCGTAGCGGCGCCGCCACCACGTCTCGCCGATCCGGCCGTCGAGGATCGCTCCCCCGTGCTCGCGTGCAAGCGCGAGCAGCGTCTCGGCCTCGGCGTCCGCGACGGCCGGCTCGCCTTCGAAGCAAAGAACGGCGGACACTCCGTCGAGCTCCTCGCCGACGACCGGGCCGAGCGACGTCCGCGTCGCCAGCTCGTCGTAGAGGCGCACGACCGAGGGCCGGAGGCCGCGCGCGATGCACGCGCGCATGGCCGCGATCCCTGCGGGCACCGACGCGAACGAGATCGCCTCGAAACGGCGCTTCGCCGGTAGCGGGGCCAGCTGCAGGGTCGCGCGGGTGACGACGCCGAGCGTCCCCTCCGAGCCGACGAAGAGCTGCGTCAGCTCGGGCCCGACCGCGTGCCTCGGGACGGCCACCGTCTCGATCACGCTGCCGTCGGCGAGGGCGACGCGGAGCGAGAGGACGAGGTCCTCGATCTTGCCGTAGCGCGTCGAGAGCACCCCCGAGCCGCGGGCGGCGACGTAGCCGCCGACGGTGGCGAGATCGACCGAGGCCGGGTAGTGCGGGAGCATGAGCCCGCGCTCGTTCAGCGCGTGCTCGAGCGTCTCGCCATTGACGCCCGCCTCGGCCGTCACCGTGAGCGACTCCTCGTCCACCTCGACGATGCGGTCGAGGCGGGTGAGGTCGAGGAGGATGCCGCCGCCGACCGGGACCGCGCCTCCCTGGCTCCCGGAGCCGCCTCCGCGGGGGACGACGGGGAGGCCCCGCTCGTTGGCGAAGCGCAGCACGGCGGCGACGCCGGCCTCGTCGGCCGGCGCGACGGCGACGTCCGGGAGCCCGAGCGGAGCGCCGTTCGCCCGCGCGGCCAGCGCCTTCCAGTACGTGTCGGCGGCGTAGCGCTCGAGCACAGCGGCGTCGGCGACGACAGCGTCGGCGCCGACGAGGTCGCGGAGCTCTCGTGCCACGGCTTCGGCGTTGACGGTCCTGACGGTCACAGCGCCCGCAACGACCTCCAGGGCTCCTCGCCCGAGACGTCCACGAGCTCGTAGCCGCCCTCGCCGGCGCAGGGTCCGAGCGCGACGGTCAGCCGGGCGGGCTCCTGTCCGGTGTTGAAGGAGGCGTGAACGGTGCCCATGCCGATGAACACGGCCTCGCCTGGGCCGAGGACGGTCTTCTCGGCCTCGAGCCACTGCTCGATCTCGCCCGACTGGACGACGATCACCTCCTCCTGCTCGGGGTGAGCGTGGTAGTCGTGGCCGTGACCAGGCTCGAGAGTCACGTCGAGGACGGTGAGCTGCTTCGCGCCGGTGGACGGCGGACGGCTGATCCAGCCGAGGCCGCCCCAGTCGAGCTGCTCGCGCTCGATCTCGGCGTCGTGGACGAATCTCCCGTTCACACCCGCTCTCCTTCCCGACCCGGAACGGCGATCGACTTGAAGCGCCTCACCGTCTCGGTCAAGGCAAGCTCGGTCGGCAGCCGCTCCATGCTCGAGGCGCCGAAGAAGCCGACGACGCCCCGCGTGCGCTCGAGCACGTAGGCCGCGTCCTCGGGCTCGGCGATCGGGCCGCCGTGGCAGAGGACGAGGACGTCCGGCGCGACCTCGACGGCGGCGTCGTGCATCGCCTGGATGAGCTCGACGCACTCATCGAGCGTCCTCGCGGTCTCTGCGCCGATCGTCCCGCCCGTGGTCAGGCCCATGTGCGGGACGAGCACGTCCGCTCCCGCCTCCGCCATGGCCCGAGCGTCCTCCGGCGTGAAGACGTAGGGCGCGGTGAGCAGGTCGAGCTCGCGGGCGGCGCGAATCGCCTCGACCTCGAGCGCGTAGCCCATGCCCGTCTCCTCGAGGTTCTGCCGGAAGGTGCCGTCGATGAGGCCGACGGTGGGGAAGTTCTGGACGCCGGTGAAGCCGGCCTCCTTGGCCTGCCGGAGGAAGACGGGCATGAGGCGGAACGGATCCGTTCCGCACACGCCGGCGAGCACGGGCGTGGACTCGACGACCGGGAGCACCTCGCCGGCCATCTCCATCACGATCGCGTTCGCGTCGCCGTAGGGAAGGAGGCCCGCGAGGGATCCCCGTCCCGCCATCCGGTAGCGCCCGGAGTTGTAGATGATGATGAGATCCGCGCCGCCGGCCTCCGCGCACTTCGCCGAGAGCCCCGTTCCCGCACCGGCCCCGACGATCGGCCGGCCCTCCTCGACCTGCGTGCGCAGGCGCGCGAGAGCCTCCGCGCGCTTCATGCTCGCACCTCCTCGGCCGCCCGGGCCCGGTAGCGCTCGTGGAGCGTGTCGGCCAGCTCCCGGGCGAAGGCCGGGTCGTTGATGTCGGTGTCGAGCTCGCGCACGTCCACGCGGGGGTCGACGGACTCACGCAAGGCGTCGAACAGGGCCCGATCGGCCTCCGGGTCGTAGAAGACCTCTCCCTCGACGTCGATGAGGGAGACGCCGCGAAGCGGGACGAAGAGCGTCACCGGCCCGGTCGCGGCCGAGAGCTTGCGCCCGATCCGCCGTCCGAGCTCGGCGCACTCGTCCGGCGTCGTCCGCATGAGCGTGACCGTGGGGTTGTGCTTGTAGAGGAGCCGGTCGCGGAACTCGGCCGGCACGGAGTCCATCGGGCCGAAGTTGACCATGTCGAGCGCGCCCAGCGAGACGACCTGGGGAAGCCCGAGCTCCCCGGCGGCCTCGAGCCGGTCGGGGCCCGCGGAGAGGACGCCGCCGACGAGGTCGTCCGCCAGCTCCGTCGTCGTGATGTCGAGCGAGGC
>Ga0081538_10005610_pt1 | contig 11257 bp, 6 predicted proteins | sample TabmetS5T2R1_FD_71022 | JGI IMG/M metagenome (GOLD analysis project Ga0081538, IMG submission 71022) | Tabebuia heterophylla rhizosphere microbial communities from the University of Puerto Rico - S5T2R1 | ecosystem: Host-associated > Plants > Roots > Rhizosphere ... | reverse complement strand
AAGCTCTGCCGTGACCAGGAACCGACCGCTCGACCCCGCCTGGGTGCGGGGGATGACCATGCCCCGCATCAGCCGCCGCGACGCCCTCCGGGGCGCCGGCCTGCTGAGCGCCTCCGCCTTCCTCGCCGCCTGCGGCGTGGAGGGGACGGCCGGCGACGACGCCCCCCAGGCGTCCGGGTTCTGGGCCAGCCAGACCAAGGCCGGACAGCTCGACTTCGCGAACTGGCCGCTCTACATGGACACCGCCAAGGTCGGCGGCAAGACCGTGCACCCCTCGCTCCAGGCGTTCACCAAGGAGACGGGGATCAAGATCAACTACAAAGAGGCCATCGAGGACAACGACTCCTTCCTGGGCAAGATCAACCCCTCGCTCCAGGCCGGCCAGGACCCCGGGTGGGACCTGATCGTGATCACCGACGGCGGCTCGATCGAGAAGCTGATCCGCCAGAACTTCCTGACCGAGCTCGACCACTCCAAGCTGCCCAACTTCGCCAAGAACGCCTCCCCGTCGGTCAAGAACCCGGGCTACGACCCGGGCAACAAGTACACTCTGGCCTGGCAGTCGGGGCTGGTCGGGCTGGCCTACAACCCCAAGCTGACCAAGCGCGAGATCACCAGCCTCCAGGACCTGTACGACCCGGCCTTCAAGGGCAAGATCACCGTGTTCGGCGACGACACCGACCTGCCCACGATGGCCCTGATCGGGCTCGGCATCGACCCGGCCAAGTCCACCGAGGAGGACTGGAAGCGGGCCGCCGAGGAGATCAAGAAGCTCAAGCCCCAGCTGCGGGAGTTCGTCGACAACTCGGGGATGGCCGACGCCCTCAGCTCGGGGAACGCCTGGATCTCCCAGGCCTACTCGGGCGACATCTACCAGCTCAACATCGGCGGCTCGCCCGACATCAAGTTCGTGATCCCCAAGGAGGGGGCCACCTATTGGACCGACAACATGGCCATCCCCAAGAACGCCAAGCACCCCCTGGACGCCATCACCTACATGGACTACGTGTACCGGCCGGAGGTGGCGGCCCAGCTGGTCGAGGGCATCGCCTACATCACCCCGGTGCCGGCGGCCAAGGAGCAGCTCCAGGCCAAGGCGGCCAAGGCGTCGGGCGAGGACCGCGCGGCGCTCGAGGACCTGGTGCAGAGCCCGCTGATCTTCCCCACCGAGGCCGACCTGGCCAACGTCAAGCGCTACCGCGCCCTCACGGTCGAAGAGGAGCAGGTGTGGGACAGCATCTTCCAGCCGCTCGTCCAGTCCTAGCGCCGGGACGATGAGCGCCCGCAGCGGCCGCGGCCGGCTCGCCCCCTACCTGGTCGGGCTGCCGGGCGGGCTGTGGCTGGCCATCTTCTTCGTGGTCCCGCTGCTGGTGATGTTCTCGCTGTCGCTGCAGAGCGGCAACGTCGAGTCGGGCTTCCAGTTCACCTGGGAGTGGTCGAACTACAGCCGGGCCTGGGAGCTCTATTCCACCCAGTTCATCCGCTCGGTCGTCTACGCCCTGATCGTGACCGCGCTCTGCCTGGTCCTGGCCTACCCGATGGCCTACTGGATCGCCTTCTACGGCGGCGCCCGCAAGTCGACCTACCTGTTCCTGATCCTGCTGCCGTTCTTCGTGTCGTTCGTCATCCGGACCGCCTCCTGGAAGTTCATCCTCAACGACCAGGGGATCGTGCTCGGGCCGCTCAAGGAGATCGGCCTGCTGCCCCAGGACTTCCACCTGCTGGCCACCACGACCGCCGTGCTCGGCGGCCTCACCTACAACTACCTGCCGTTCATGGTCCTGCCGCTGTACGTCGCCCTGGAACGGGTCGACCCCAGCCTGGTCGAGGCCGCCCACGACCTGTTCGCCAGCCGGGCCAGCGCCTTCCGCAAGGTGGTGTTCCCGCTGTCGCTGCCGGGGGTGTTCGCCGGCGTGCTCATCACCTTCGTGCCGGTCGCCTCCGACTTCGTCAACACCAGCATCCTCGGCGGCACCAGCACGACCATGATCGGCAACGTCATCCAGACCGTGTACCTGAGCAACAACAACTACCCGCTCGCCTCGGCCATGTCGTTCCTGCTCATGGCCGCCCTCCTGATCGGCATCTTCGTCTACGCCAGGGCGCTCGGCACCGAGCAGGTGATGGAGGTGGCCCAGCGGTGAGCACGGTCGCCACCCGGCAGGCGCCGCCCGAGGTCGCCCCGGCACCGGCCGTTCCCGGCCGGCGGCGCCGCTGGACCCGGCTGATCCTGCCCACCTACACCTGGCTGATGATCTTCTACTTCAGCCTGCCGATCCTGGTCATGATCGTCTTCGGCTTCAACGACATCCAGGGCCGCCTCAACCTGCGCTGGCAGGGCTTCACCCTGAGGTGGTACCGGGAGCTGTTCGCCATCCCGGGGCTCACCACCGCCCTGCGCAACTCCCTGCTGATCGCCGTCATCGCGACCATCATCAGCGTCATCCTCGGGACCATGATCGGCCTCGCCCTGGGCCGCTACCGGTTCCGCGGCAAGGGGGCCTACGACCTGGTCATCTTCAGCGCCATCTCGGCCCCGGAGCTGGTGCTGGGGGCGTCGCTGCTGTCGCTGTTCGTCACCACCCAGTTCGTGCGGGGCTTCGTCACCATCGTCATCGCCCACGTCGCCTTCAGCGTGTCCTTCGTGGCCGTGACCGTGCGGGCCCGGGTGCTCGGGCTCGACCCGGCCCTGGAGGAGGCGGCCCAGGACCTGGGCGCCGACCCCTGGACCACCTTCCGCAAGATCACCCTGCCCCTGCTGGCCCCCGGGATCCTCGCCGGGGCGCTGCTGGCCTTCGCCCTGTCGATCGACGACTACGTGGTCACCAGCTTCGTCAACGGCCAGGTCGAGACCTTCCCCCTGTGGGTGTACGGGGCCACCCGGGTCGGGGTGCCGCCGCAGGTGAACGTGATGGGCACGCTGATCTTCCTGGGCGGGGTGGCCATCGCCGTGGGCAACGCCGTGCTGGCCCGGCGCCAGCGGGCATGAAAGGAGCAGGCAATGGCGTCACTTCGCAAGCTGCAGAACTTCATCGGAGGCGAGTACCGGGACGCGGCCGACGGGCGCACCTCGACCCTGATCAACCCCTCCACCGGCGAGGGCTTCGCCGAGGCCCCGGTGTCCGGCCAGGCCGACGTGGACGCGGCCATGCAGGCCGCCCAGCGTGGGTTCGAGCAGTGGCGCGACGCCACCCCCTCCGAGCGCAGCCTGGCCCTGCTCCGCATCGCCGACAAGATGGAGGAGCGGGCGGACGAGCTGGTCCGGCTGGAGAGCGAGAACACCGGCAAGCCGATCCAGCTCACCTTGGACGAGGAGGTGCCGCCGGCGATCGACCAGATCCGCTTCTTCGCCGGCGCCGCCCGCATGCTCAACGGCCTCTCCACGGGCGAGTACATGGCCGGGCACACCTCCATGATCCGGCGTGAGCCGGTCGGGGTCTGCGCCCAGGTCACCCCGTGGAACTACCCGTTCATGATGGCCGTGTGGAAGTGGGCCCCGGCGATCGCCGCCGGCAACGCGGTGGTGCTCAAGCCGAGCGACACCACCCCGGTCACCACCGTCTGGATGGCCGAGCTGATGAGCGAGTTCCTGCCCGACGGGGTCATCAACGTGGTCGTCGGCGACCGCGACACCGGCGCCCTGCTGGTGTCGCACAAGACCCCGGCCATGGTCTCGATCACCGGCAGCATCCGGGCCGGCCGCGAGGTCGCCAAGGCGGCCGCCGACGACCTCAAGCGGGTCCACCTGGAGCTGGGCGGTAAGGCCCCGGTGATCGTGTTCGACGACGCCGATGTGGAGGCCGCGGCCGAGATGATCGCCGCCACCGGCTACTTCAACGCCGGGCAGGACTGCACCGCCGCCACCCGGGTCCTGGCCGGCGGCCAGGTCCACGACGACTTCCTCTCCGCCCTGGTGGAGCAGGCCGAGGGCACCACCACCGGCCCGCCCGAGGACGCCGACGCCGCCTACGGCCCCCTCAACAACGCCAACCAGCTGGCCCGGGTCGAGGGCTTCCTGGAGCGCGCCCCCGGCCACGCCGATGTCGCCACCGGCGGCCACAAGCTCGACCGCGGCGGCTTCTTCTACGAGCCCACCGTGGTCGACGGCCTGGAGCAGGACGACGAGATGATCCAGCAGGAGATCTTCGGCCCGGTCATCACCGTCCAGCGCTTCGACGACGAGGAGAAGGCCCTCGCCTGGGCCAACGGCGTCGAGTACGGCCTGGCGTCCAGCGTCTGGACCCGCGACCACGGCCGCGCCATGCGCATGGCCCGCGCCCTCGACTTCGGCTGCGTCTGGATCAACACCCACATCCCCCTGGTCGCCGAGATGCCCCACGGCGGCTTCAAGCACTCGGGATACGGCAAGGACCTGAGCCTGTACGGGTTCGAGGACTACACGCGGATCAAGCACGTCATGTCGAACATCGAGGGGTAGCCCGCCGTAGCCCCTATTGACGGCCTCGCCGCGCCGATTAGGATCAAGCGGCTGCGGAGGGCGAAGCTCGCGAGCGTGGGGGTGCGTCGACATGGGGCTCAGGGATTCGACGGAGATCCAGGGCAACATCTTGGCGCCCTTCAACAAGCCGCACCAGGTATTTCTGTTCATCAGCTTCAAGCACCAGGACGCCGCCGCCCGCCAGTGGCTGGGGCGCCTCGCCGACCGGGTGGCCACCACCAGGGACGTGTCCGGCCTCAACAAGGAGTACCGCAAGCTCAAGAACAAGCATGGACGGACTAAGGCCGCGGCGATGCCCGAGATCAGGCGGGCCTGGACGGGCGTCGGCCTGACCTCCTGGGGCCTGGTGACGCTACATCCCGAGCTCGCGGCCGACCTGGCGGCCTACGAGGCGTTCTGGCGGGGCCCGCTGGGCGAGGGCACGGATGAGTACGGGAACCGGACGGCCCCGGCCGCGATCCTCGGGGACCCAGAGCAGAGTGACCCGTGCGACTGGGTCGTCGGAGGACCGGGGCCGGACCAGATCCCGGTCGACGCCCTGGTGACCATCGCGGCCGACGACCAGGACCTGGTCCGGACGAGGCTGGACCAGGAGCTGGCCGCGCTGAAGGTCGACAAGGACCACGAGCTCGTCGTGGTCGCGACGCAGTGGGGGGCCACCCTGCTGGGTCCGAACGGGGGCAGGGAGCACTTCGGGTTCAAGGACGGGGTCTCCCAGCCCGGCATCCGAGGCTTCACCAGCGAGGTCGTCCAGAAGAATGGACGGCTGGAGAGCCAGGACCAGCCCGGCTCCCCGATCATCGCCACCGGTGAGTTCGTGCTCGGCTATGCGGGGGAGCGCGGATCCTACCTGCGTGGCCGCCGGCCGAACCCGCCCGAGTGGATGCACGATGGGTCGTTCCAGGTCTTCCTCCGCCTCACCCAGGACGTCGCCGGCTGGCACAAGGAGTTGGAGCGGCCCGGCGCGGCGCTGACGAAGGAGGTCGCCGAGAAGCTGATCGGCCGCCGCAAGGACGGCACGCCGCTCGCCCAGGGCGGCACGGGCCTCAACGACTTCGACTACGCCGGTGACCTGCTCGGCGACGACACGCCGCGCTTCGCCCATATCCGCCGGGCCAACCCCCGCGACGACGACGTCTACAACGACCGCTCGCACCGGCTGCTCCGCCGTGGCATCCCGTTCGGCCCCTTCGCCAACGACGCGGCCGAGGCCGAGGCGAACCAGGCCGAGCGGGGGCTGCTGCTGAACGCCTTCATGGCCAGCATCGAGGACCAGTTCGAGGCCGTGCAGCGCAACTGGGCGAGCAACGCCGGGCTCCTTCCGGTAACGGCGGGGCCGGGTCGGGGTGTACCCGAGAACGCCATCACCGACGGGCCCGATCCCCTCATCGGCGCGAACACGCATCCCTGCCTGCTGCGCCGCCACGGCCAGGACCCGGTGCCGCTCTATCTGCCGCGCTTCGTCCGGACCACCGGTGCGGTGTACGCGTTCGCGCCCTCGATCCCGGCCCTGCGCCAGCTGGGAAAGACGGACCAGATGCAGCCGGGTGTCCGGGCGGCGCCCGGCTACACCGAGACGTTGTCCACCTGACGGAGCAGCGTATCGAGGTCGCCCACATCCTCCTCGAGCACGTCCGGCAGCGGCGGCAGCGGCGGGCCCGGTGGCAGCGTCGCTCCGGTCAGCCGCGCGTACGCCTCGCGGTACCTGATGCTCGGGGCCTGCTCGTAAAGCGTCCGGTACAGCTTGGCGGCGGCCCTGCGCGTCGCCTCCTGGGTCGGGTCGAGCTGCCAGAGCGCGTCGAGGAGCAGGGCCCGTTCCTGGGGCTCGACCCAGTCGATCTCCAGCGCCCGGAGCCGCTCCGTCGCCGCATCGGAGCCGGTACGACCCAGCGCCACCTCCAGCTGCGCCGAGAGGAGGAAGGCCGGCACCTGGACCTCGCGCTCCTTGCTGCGGTCGGCGATGTCCAGCGCCTCCCGGTTCAGCCGGTGCGCCTCCTCGACCCGGCCCTGAGCCAGGCGGAGCTTGGCCAGCTGGTGCAGCCAGCCGCAGAGGAAGTAGGGGGCGTCGAGCAGCCGGGCCAGGCCGATCGCCTGGACGAACAGCCGCTCGGCCTGCTGGTGGTCGCCCTGGGCGACCGCCGTGGCGGCCAGGTTCGCCAACTGGTCGGCGACGGTGGGCCAGTCCCTGAGCTGGACGGCACCCCGGAGGGCGTGGACGAAGCACCTGGTCGCCCGGACGTAGTCGCCTTGCTCCCGGTAGACCTCGCCCATGTTCCCAGCATAGACACCGGCGGTCTGTCGCTCGCCCATCTCCTGGGCCACGGCGAGCGCCTGGTGGCAGCAGCGCAGCGCCTGAAGATGGTTGCCCTGCCGAAGATGCAGTAGGCCGAGGTTGCCGGCCGCGTACAGCAGGCAGCGCCGGTCTCCGGCTTCCACCGCCGTATCGAGTGCCTGCTGCAGGAGCGCGAGGGCCTCGGTGGTCTGGCCGGTGTTCATGCGGACCAGACCGGTGTGGTTAAGGGCGATGCTCACGCCGGCCAGGTCGCCGGCCGCCGTCGCCATCTCCAGGTGACGGCTGGCCATGGCGAGCGTCTCGTCGTAGGTGCCCTGCTGGTAGAGGGCGAAGGTGATGCGGTCGAGCGTCCTCGACAGGCCCTTCCGGTCGCCCAGGCGCTCGAACTCGTCGACGGCACGGGTGAGCCAGCGCACCGCCTCCGCGTACGACTGGGTGTACATGAACAGGTCGCCGAGGTCCCGCTGGCTGCTGGCCAGGACGTCGCGGCGGCCGGTGTTGGCGGCCACCTCCATCGCCCGCCGCAAGGCGTCCTCGGCCTCGGTCCACTGGCCGGTGAGGCGCCAGATGGCGCCGAGCTGGACCAGCACCTCTCCGGTCTGCTCCTCGGGCTGGATGGGGAGCAGGCGCTCGTAGTAGCCGACGGCCGCCTCGTTGGCGAAGGCCGCCTTGGCCGCGTCGCCGGCCGCCTGGAACCAGATCCGCTGCTTGTCGACCCTGCGGGTGCGCCCGTAGTGGTGGGCGAGCATGTCGACGTACTGGGTGAGGCGGTCCGGGAAGGTTCGCTCGATGAACAGGCCGACTCGTTCGTGCAGGGCCTCGCGCAGCTGAAAGGTGAGGATCTGGTAGGCCACCTCCTGGGTGATGGCGTGCTTGAACTGGTACTCGGGCTCGGGGTGGGCCGCCCGGAGGGGCATCAGGTCGAGCTCGTGGAGCCGTTCCAGGTGGTCGGCGATCTCCTCCGGCCGGCCCGCGGGCGGGTAGCTCTCGGCGATCCAGCGCGCCCGGCACCGTCGGCCGATCACGCTGGCTACCTTGATGGTGGCCTTCTCGCCCTCGCTGAGCCGGTCGATGCGGGCCATCACCAGACGCTGAAGCCCGTCGGGCAGCTCCAGCGACGCCAGCGCCCGCGGGTCCCGCGGGTCGATGCCCTGGCCGTGCAGATAGTTAACGAGCTCCTCCAGGTAGAACGGGTTGCCCTCGCCCCGCTCGGTGATGCGGCGGACGACCTCGGGAGCGGGGACGGTGTCGGCGCCGTAGCGCTGGCGGAGCCGCAGGCCCACCAGCCGCTCGGCGTCGGCGCCGGCGAGCTCACCCAGCCGCAGCTCGGTGAACCGGGGGAGCTGGGACAGCGTCGCCAGCGGCGAGGAGTCACCGGCCGGCGGGCGCGCGATCACCAGGATCAGCAGCGATTGATCGGCGACCTGCTGGCCGAGGAACTCCAGCAGCCCGTACGAGGCCGGGTCGATCCAGTGGCAGTCGTCGAGCACCAGCAGCAGCGGCGCCGCCGCCGCCCGGTCGCGCAGGCACTCGAGCAGCAGGGCCCGGAGCAGCTCGTCCCGGCCCTGTGGGTCGAGCGCGGCGGTGAGCTCGCTGTCGGGCATGGGGAGGTTGACGACCGGTCCCAGCAGCGGCGAGCGCTGGCCCGAGTCGCCGTCGCGCCGGGCGATCCTACGGGTGAGCTGCGCCGCTTGCTCGGCGATGGGCAGCGAGGTGTCGAGCTCCAGCAGGTCACTCCAGATCGAGCGCCAGACGAGGTAGCTGGTGGTCGTCCCGTGGGAGCGGCAGGCACCGGTGAAGCTGGCGAACCCGAGCCCCTCCGCCATTCGGACGATGTCGGTGCCGAGCCGCGACTTACCGATCCCCGCCTCCCCGGCCAGGCAGACGACCTGTCCCTCCCCGGCGAGCGCGCGCCCGGCGAGCGCCCGGATCCTGGCGACCTCGCCGTCCCGGCCCACCAGCGGCTGCGGGGTCGCCGGCGAGGGGAGTCCGCCCCGCGGCCGGTCCCGCACCGCGTGGACCGTCCAGACGTCGATCGGCCCGCGCTTGCCCTTGACACGGATCGGCGCCCGCTCGTCGTGGACGGTGGTGTCGCGCACCCGCTCGTGGGTGGGCCGGTCGATGAGGAGCTGGCCCGGCTCGGCCGCCTCCATGATGCGCGAGGCGAGGTTGACCGAGTCGCCGATCACCGAGTACTCGCGCCGGGAGTCCGAGCCGACCTCGCCGCAGTAGACCGAGCCGGTGGTGACGCCGGCCCGGAACGGCCCCCCCGGGAGCCGGAGCAGCTCCAGGCAGGCGTGGATGGCTCGCTCCTCGTCGTCCTCGTAGCTGACCGGCGCTCCGAAGCAGGCGACCAGCAGGCTGCCCTTGTCGCCGGTGGCCACCTGGCGGAGATGCCCGCCGTACCGGTCGATCACCCGCACGGCGGCGGCCAGGTAGCGCTGCAGCGCGGCCACTGACCCCGGGTCGTCCATGCTGAGCTCGGGCACGCCGACGAAGGCGACGGTGACCTTGCGGTGCTCGTTGACGAAATCGCGGCGCCCCGAGCGCAGCCGCTCGGCGATGGCGGGGTGGAGGAAAGGAGCCAGCCGCCGCGCCGTGGTCTCATCGACGGGGTCGGGCGGAGCCAGCGGCGCCAGCGACACCGCTCCGCGCACCCCGCCCACCACCGACCAGCCGCCGCGGCGCTCCAGGACCTCGGCATCGAGACCGGCCTCGAGCAGGCCATGGTCGACGACGACCTCGCCGCGTCGGGCGTGGCGCTCGGCCCGCACGGCGCGGTCGAGCGCCGGCCCCGCAAGCACGTAGCCGAGCCGGATGACCGGGTCGCCCAAGATGGTGACCAGCAGGGGACCGGCGGCCAGGCCGGCCTTCATGGCTAGCTCGAAGGTGCCGGCCCGAGTGACGATGGTCTGGAAGCGGGCCATCTCGGCCTGCATGGAGAGCGCGCAGTGGACCGCGCGGCGCTCAGTCACCCTCCGGGACGCGGCGTCGTGCCAGAACAGCGCCGTGAGCGCGTCGCCGGCGAACTCGGCCACGGTCCCGCCGTATCGCGAGACCAGGCTCACCATGGTGTCGAACCAGCCGTTCAGGATCCGGGTCAGCGCCTCGGTCCCGTATGCCCCTGAGTTGGTCAGCGCCTCGGACATGGGCGTGAAGCCGGCCACGTCGATGAAGAGCGCCACCGCGTCCGCGCGCTCGCCGTCGGCGACCGGCGTCGCCTCCGGGTGACGGAGCAGCGTCTGGAGGACGTAGTCGGGCACGAACGAGCGCCACGCCGAGCTGAGGTTGTCCTCCTCACGGCGAAGGTTGGTGTCGGGGACCGATCGGTTGTCAGCCACGGCAGCTTCTCTTGTGCTCGAGCCCCTGTCGTTCTACGTTATGCCGGGCGTCAATGTGGGTGCCGAACCGTGCCCGCAGCGATTGGGGAGGCAGCCATGTCCCAGGCCGGCAGCAACGCGATCTTCGACTTCCTGCAGATCTGCCGCCACGGCGTCAAGCTGGTTTTCGGGATCATTCCGCCCACCAATCCTCAGGCGCCTGCTGGGAGCCGGCCGCCGGCTGTCTACGTGCGAATTCAGGCGGCGTCGCCACCTCCGCGCCGAGCCGACGGAAGCGAATGGACGTACGGAATGCTGAATGATGGCCTGGCATTGCCGCCGTCGCCGCCGCCCGGCGGTTGGGAGAAACCGGCTGAGCGTTTCGCCGATGATATTGCCTCCCTGGGCCAGCCACCGCCCGACACGATCAAGCTCGACCAATGGCTCACCGTGCCCGCCGACCCGGGCAAGCGGATGTTCACCGACGAGCCGGCTCCCCTGGGCTTCTTGTCAGCCCGCTACCCGCAGCCGGTCCTCGGGGCTGATGGGGTGGCGTATGTCGAGGTGGAGTACAACATCGCGACCGACGAGCCCCTCCCCTGGTCCAATCCCTCCGATCCCCCCAAGCCGGGAAGCTGGGCGGCCTTCAGCTTCGACCGCTTCTGGCCGCCGGAGCGCGAGAGCGTCGAATTCATCGGGCAGGTCCAGGCGGACTGCGACTGCGACGACCCGAACGCGGCCGGCCAGGAGCAGGCCGCGCAGGTGAGGTCCGGCTCGGCCTAGCGGCCGACCTTCACCTCGCGGGTCTCGGCGTCGGGGGTGAGGAACGCGAGCAGGCGGGCGCCCTCGTCGGCTACGGCCGTCCGTGAGTCGCCGGACAGGCGCTCCAGGGGCTTGACGACCAGGGTGGCCGCGCCGCGCTCGACCTTGAGCCGCCACACCCCGCCCACCACCCCGTCGACCAGCACGGCCGACCAGTGGAGGCCGTCGCTGGGCCAGCCGCGGGCGGCTTCGCCGGTGACGTGGGTGCGGTCGGCGTGGGAGAGGGTCAGGTTGTCGTACTGGGGGAGGAGCCGCACCGGGGCCGGGGTGTCGGGGTCGGGGCGGGGGGCGTCGGGGAGGTCGAGCAGCTCCCGGCCGGCCTCGTCGCGGAAGGGGCGGAGGCCGGGGCGGAGGCGGTCGACC
>Ga0081538_10005609_pt1 | contig 11260 bp, 10 predicted proteins | sample TabmetS5T2R1_FD_71022 | JGI IMG/M metagenome (GOLD analysis project Ga0081538, IMG submission 71022) | Tabebuia heterophylla rhizosphere microbial communities from the University of Puerto Rico - S5T2R1 | ecosystem: Host-associated > Plants > Roots > Rhizosphere ... | reverse complement strand
GGGCGCGCTCAAGGCGCTGGCCGAGGCGATGCGCGACGCCCTGCTGGCCGGCGACCTGGCCACCTTCGCCGAGGGGCTGCGCCAGGGCTGGGAGCACAAGCGCCGGCTCGCCACCGGCATCGCCACCCCCCGCCTGGAGGAGCTGTACGAGGTCGGCCGGGCCGCCGGGGCGGCCGGGGGCAAGGTGCTGGGCGCCGGCGGCGGAGGGTTCATGCTGTTCGCGGCCCCGCCGGAACGGCGGGCCCGGATGGTGGCCGCCCTCGAAGGCGCCGGCGCCCCCTGCTCGCCGGTCCGCTTCGACCCGCACGGCGCCTCCGCCGACAACCACCGGACCCGGGGGAGCGCGTGAACACGGAGGGGTTCGGGGGACCCCAGGGGGGTGCCCCGATGGAAGGGATCGAGGGGTACCTGAAGGACTCGGCGGCGGTGGCCGCCGCCCTGGCCGAGCGGCCCGGCGCGGCCGCCGTCGAGCGGGCCGCCCGGCTGGTCGCCGACGCCCTGGCCGGCGGCGGCCAGGTGCTGTTCTGCGGCAACGGCGGCAGCGCGGCCGACGCCCAGCACCTCGCCGCCGAGCTGGTCGGGCGCCTCCAGCTGGAGCGGCCGGCCTACCGGGCGGTCGCCCTCACCACCGACACGTCGGTGCTGACGGCCGTCGGCAACGACTACGGCTACGCCGACGTGTTCGCCCGCCAGGTCCAGGGCCTTGGCCGCCCCGGGGACGTGCTGGTGGCCATCTCGACCAGCGGCCGCTCCGAGAACGTGCTCCGGGCGGCCGCCGCCGCCAAGGCCGCCGGCATGGCCGTGGTCGCCTTCCTCGGCCCGGCCGCCTCGCCCCTTGACGACACCGCCGACCTCGCCCTGCACGTCGACGGCGACGTCGCCGGCCTGGTCCAGCAGGGCCACATCACCATCGGCCACGCCCTCTGCGGCTGGGTCGAGCAGCGCCTGGCCGGCTCTTGAGCCGGCCGGCGGTGTTCCTGGACCGCGACGGCACGCTGGTCGAGGAGGTGCCCTACCTTCACGACCCGGCGCGGGTGGCGTTGCTGGGCGGGGTGGGCGCGCTGGCCCGGGTGGCCGCGGCCGGGTACGCCCTGGTGGTGGTGACCAACCAGGCCGGGGTGGCCCGCGGCCTCTACGACGAGGCCGCCGTCGACGCCGTCCACCGGCGGCTGGCCGAGCTGCTGGCCGCGGCCGGGGTGCGGCTCGACGCCGTGCTCCACTGCCCGCACCACCCCGAGGGGACGGTGCCCGGCTACGCCCGCCGCTGCCGCTGCCGCAAGCCGGGCCCGGGGATGCTGGAGGCGGCCGCCGGACGACTCGGCCTGGACCTGGCCGCGTCGTACCTGATCGGCAACCACCCGACCGACGTCGGCGCGGCCGTCGCCGCCGGGGTGACCCCGCTGTACGTGACCACCGGGCAGGCGGCCGGGCGGCCGCCGCCGGAGGGCGTCGCCGTCGCCGACGGCCTGGAGGCCGCGACCCGGGCCGTGCTGGACGGGACCGTGGCGCCGCGGCGGGCGGGAAGGCGACCAGGCCCGCTCCGGCCGTGACGGAGCGGGCCTGGCCCGGGATGCCGGTTGGTCGCGGGCGACCGCGCCCCTGACCGGCACCTCCAGCGGCGGGTTCGGGCCCCCCCGTTCCGGTGACCACCCCCGTCGGTCCCGGACCCCCCCGAACACCGAATCCTTCCGCTGTGTCCCATCCCCCTGCCGGTTCCGGCGGGCTCCTCCTGTGTCTCCGCCGGTACCTCTCGGGAGGACGAGATGAGCGTAGCCGCCGCCACCCGCCGTCGTCGGTGCTGTGGATCACCGCCCCTTGGTGATCTCCGACACAACCGGGCTCAGGTGAGCCGGCGGAGGGCGTCGGGGTTGCGCAGGCGGATCGAGTCGGAGTCGTAGTCGATGAAGCCGCGCTTGCGGAACGCCCCAAGGGCCCGGCTGACGTTCTCGCGGCTGGCCCCGACCATGCCGGCCAGGTCGCGGTGGGTGAGGCGCAGGGAGATCCTGGTCCCGCCGGCGGGGTCGGGCTCGCCGAGGTCGTCGGCCAGGCTGAGCAGGACCTTGGCCAGCCGGCCCTTGACGTCGAGCGACAGCAGGTCGTCGATCAGGGCCTCCCGGTCGGCCAGCCGGGCCGCCACCTGCCGCAGCAGGGCCGAGGAGGCGGGCGGATTGGCCTCCAGGAACCCCCAGAAGGGGTCGCGGCCGATGGCCCAGGCGGTGGTGGGCGAGGTCGCCCGCGCCCCGGCGGTCCGCCGGCCCTCGTTCAGCAGGGCGAGCTCGCCGATCAGGTTGCCGGCCCGGACGATCGTGTGGACGAGCTCGCCGCCGCCCCGGACGGGGGAGACGATCGCCACCTCGCCGGCGGTCAGCACCAGCACGTGGTCGGCGGGTTCGCCCTGGCGCATCAGGAAGCTGCCCACCGGGTAGTCGAACGGGGTCGCCTGCTTGGCCAGCTGGTCGAGGGCGTCGGGCCGCCCGTGACGGAAGATCGGGCTCTGCCCGAGCACCTGGAGCAGGGCCGCCTCTTCGGCCTGGGATCGCCGTCGGGTCATCTCCCAACCCCCCCTTCCGGGACCTCTGCCTGGGTCAGGCGGCCGACCAGGGCGTGCGCGCCCATGGTGGTCGCCTGGTCGAGCGCCTGCTTGGCGACGTCGCCGGCCTCGTCGGCCCGGCCGGCCCGGCGCAGCGCCGGCGCCAGCTCGACCAGCGTGTGCAGCTGGTCGAGGCGGTGGCCGGTCGTCTCGAGGGCGGCCAGGGAGCGCTCGAGCAGCGCCACCGCCCTCGCCGGGTCGCCCGAGGCCAGGGCCAGCTTGGCCTCGGTGCGCTGCAGCCGGGCCCGCGAGAACACGTCGACGTCCTGGAGCGCCGCCCGGGCCCGGGCCACGGCCGCGGCCGCCTCGTCCGGGTCGGCGCCGGCCAGGCAGGCCTCGGCCAGGTGCAGCTCGGCCTCGACGTCGGCGCTGCCGTCGGGCTGGGTGGTGAGCTCGATCGCCTCCAGGGCCCGGCGCCGGGCCGCCTCCGGCTCGTCGCGGGCGATCCCGACCAGGGTCAGCCCGAGCAGCGACCACAGCCGCTTGCGGGTGAAGCCGACCTCCAGGCTGAGGCGGTTGCCCTCGGCGAAGTGGCGCTCGGCGGCGTCGGGGTCGCCCTGGAGCCAGGCGACCTCGCCCAGGGAGACCTGGGCGGACGCCTCGGCGCTGCGCCGGCCGGCCGCGCGGGCGTCCTCGATCAGCCCGAGGGCCTCGGAGCGCAGCCGGTCCAGCGGGGTCGCCAGGTACAGGCGCAGCGGCAGCAGGCTGGCCCGCAGCTCGATCACCAGCTTGTCCTGGCCGGCCCGGCGCGCCTGGACGATCGCCTCGTCGAGCAGGCGGCCCGCCCCGGCCAGGTCGCCGGCCAGGTACGGCGGGTAGGCCTTGACCCGGGTCGCCTGGGCGACGAGGGCGGGGTCGCCGGCCTCGGCGGCCTCGACGATGGCCCGGTCGGCGGCCGCCGCCGACTCGGCGAACTGCCCGAACAGGACGTGCACCCGGGAGAGCTCGGTCCAGGCCTGGGCCCGCACGGCCGTCCGCTCGGCCGCGGTCGCCGGCCCGAGGTCGGCCAGGGCGCCGGGCAGGTCGCCGGTGGCCCCCCGGACCGTCCCCCGCTCGAGGTGCAGCTCGGCCCGGTCCTCGACGCCGGTCGCGGCCAGGTCGGCCAGGGCCAGGGCGTCGTCGAGCATCTGGGCGGCCGCGGCCAGGGCCTCCTGGTCGCGCAGGCGCCGGGCGGCCCGCTGGCAGGCGGCGACGGCGCGGGCGGCCAGCTCCCGGTCCTCGGCCGTCGGGGCCCGCACCTCGCCGGCCAGCTGGACGGCCTGGACCAGGTGGCGGGCGACCACCTCGGGCATGCTCGGCTCCTCGCCGGGCGCCCCGGCCAGCCAGTCGGCCAGCCGGCCGTGGAGCTCGGACCGCCCGGCCTTGGGCAGCATGCTGTAGGCCACGTCACGGAACAGGGCGTGATGGAAGGCGAAGCGCTCCTGGCCGCCGGCCAGGCGCTCGGGCAGCCGCTCGATCAGGCCCACCCGGACCAGCCGGTCCAGGTCGGCGTCGAGGTCGCCGTCGCCCGGCTGGGCCAGGGCGGCCATGGCGGCGTGCGAGAACCACTTGCCGACCACGGCGGCCCGGCACAGGACGCGCTTGGCCGACAGCGGCAGCCGGTCGAGCCGGGCCGCGACCAGCGCCTGGAGGGAGTCGGGGATGGGCAGGGAGGGCTCGTCGGGCCCGGTCCGTTCCGCCTCCCGGAGGGCGAGGGCCAGCTCCTTGACGAACAGCGGGTTGCCCTTGCTGTGCTCGAAGACGCGGACGGCCAGACCCGGGTCGGTGTCGGCGCCAAGCACCGAGACGAGCAGCTCGGCGGCGGACCGCTCGCCGAGCGGGTCGAGGTCGATCCGCTGGGTCCCCGTCCTGACCAGCCAGGCCGGCAGGCCGGGCAGCTCGGGCCGGCTGATCCCCAGGTAGGCAAGCTGCCCCTCGGCCTGGCAGCCGTCGGTGACCAGCGTCGAGGCCACCTCCAGCAGGTCGCTGGTGGCCCAGTGCAGGTCCTCCAGCACCACCAGGACCCGTTCGCTCCTGGCCAGGCCGCACAGCACCCCGGCCAGGGCGGCGGCCAGCTCGCGGGCGTCGCCGAGGACGGGCTGGGACATCGGGCCGGGCTCGTCCGGGTCGAGGCCGGCCAGCCGGCACAGGGCCTCGGCCGTGGCCGGAGCGGCCCGCGGGTCCGGCCAGGTCTCGGCGACCAGCCGGCCGATCGAGGAGGCGAGCACGCGGGCCGGGTCGGTGGCGGCCATCCCGGCGGCCGCGGCCAGCACCTCGCGGACCGGCCAGAAGGGCAGGCTCTGCCAGTCGGGCAGGCAGCGTCCCCAGAGGACGTGGACGCGGTCGCCGATCTGGGCCGTGGCCGCCCGGGCCAGGGTCGACTTGCCGACGCCGGCGTCGCCGACGAGCAGCACCAGCCGGTTGTGGTGGGCGGCGTGGTCGAGGGCGCCGATCAGCCTCGGCAGGTCGGCCTCGCGGCCGACCATCGCCTCGGTCACGGGCTCGGCCGGGGCCAGCCCGAGCACCTCGGCCACCTCGACCGGCTGGCGCTGGCCGCGGACGGTGAGCAGCTCGGCCGGGCCGACCTCGACGATGTCGCGGGCCGCGCGCAGGGTCCGGGCCGACAGGAGGATCTGGTCGGGCTCGGCCGCCTGCTGGATGCGGGCCGCGGTGTGCACCGCCGGGCCGGTCACCCGCAGGTCGCCCGACCACGGCCCGGCCGCGACCTCGCCGGTGTCGAGCCCGATGCGCAGGTGCAGGGGGAGGTCGCCGAGGGCGGTCTCGGCCGTCTTGACGATGTCGCGCAGGGCCAGCGCCGCCCGCACGGCCCGGGCGGCGTCGTCGTCGTGGCCGGTCGGGAACCCGAACACGGCGAAGATGGCGTCGCCGATGTACTTCTCCAGGGTCCCGCCGAAGCGGCGGACCTCGGCGGCCAGGCGCCGGAAGGTCTCGTTGAGCAGGTCCCGCGCCGCCTCCGGGTCGAGCGACTCCACCAGCCTGGTCGAGTCGACCAGGTCGGCGAACAGGACCGTCACCACCCGGCGCTCGTCGACACCGCCGAGCAGCCGCTGCCCGCAGGCCGGGCAGAAGCGCGCGTCAGCCGGTGTCGCCACCCCGCAGGCGGGACAGGGGGCCGTGATATGACCCTCCGTCAACATCTCTGTCTCATCGGGCGTCCTCGCCGCGCGGATTACTCGGCGCATTCAGGGATGGCGCGAACTCGGCGTCGGCTCTCATGCGGAAGGCATGCTCGATCCTGTCCAGCAGCCGCCGGTTGTGACCTGTCTGGTCACTCATCGCGGCCCCCCGAATGCAACGCGTCTTCGAGCTTGCGAAGTGATGTGCATGAGAACGATGAAGCTGTGCAGTCACGGTCCCGGCTGAAGCCCCAGCCTGGTGCCGTCAAGGCCATCGTTAGCGGGTCGAACCAGGCCCGGGTCAACAGCGCGTGTGCGCCAAGCAGCTCCTGTCGATGACGTGTACTACAACAATCCCGTCCATCGCCGACCCTCCTGCCAGCCTCCACTGAGCGAAACACTCAATAGCTTCGCACATCTCAAATCCTCGCTCGCCAGTCGATCATGACACGCCAACCACCGCTTCCGACCCACCGCCATAACGGATGAAGCTTCGCCGCTCGTTCTACGCTCGACCCGAAATCATCCGAGGACAGCACTGCACCCCCGGTGCCATCGGGCTACTGGGAGGCCACGCAGGGTCACGACTCTGCCGTGCCGATGCATGGCGTCTCCTGCCTCAGAAGCAACGCGGCGTCTACGCCTCAACCTCGGGATTCGCTATGCCATCAGCGCCGCCTGGCGGCCCTACAGTAGCGTTGGAGCCCTTCAGGGGGGTTTGGTGTCACCAGGTCAGCTGACGGGAGTGATCGTGGTTCTCGCTGACGGCGACGTTAGAGATGCGCTGGTTGTCGTTGCTCACCCGGACGATGTCGATTTCTGGGCGGGTGGGACAGTCGCTTCCTGGACCGATGCTGGCACCGCTGTGACCTACTGTGTGCTGAGCGATGGGGACTCCGGTGGGTTCGATCCTCAGGTCCCCCGATCGGCCATCCCAGGGATTCGCCAAGCCGAGCAGAAGGCTGCGGCCGCTGTGCTCGGCGTATCTGACGTGCGGTTTCTTGGCTACCCAGACGGCTGCATCGAGCCGACCTATGCGCTCCGCCGGGACATCACGCGGCTGATCCGCCAGGTGCAGCCCGCCCGGGTGCTCAGCTGGAGTCCTGAGTGGAGCTGGCGTCGCTCCCATCGGAACCATCCTGATCATCGCGCCGCCGGCGAGGCGGCCCTGAGCGCAGTCTTTCCGGATGCCCGCAACCCGTTTGCTCATCCAGAGCTGCTGAACGAAGAGGGGCTGGAGCCGTGGGAGGTCGGCGAGGTCTGGCTGATGGGCGGCCCGAGCCCGAACCACTTTGTGGACATCACCCATGTGTTCGACCGCAAGATTGCCGCACTTCGGGCCCATGAGAGCCAGACCGCACATCGGGACCGGTTGGAAGAGGAAATGCGCGAGCGGCTCGCGCCCAACAACCAGGCGGCCGGGCTGCCGGCAGACCGTCTCGTAGAGGCATTCCAGGTGGTCAAGATCACCTAGCGTGATGCCCGTCGCCGTGCGCAAGCTACCGGGACTTCAGTACCTCGCGGGCGTCCTTGACGAAGTCGTCCGTCGTCTCGCTTGCGTTCGCGCTAACGACTTCAACGAGACGAGCGACATCATCAGAGGTTCGCTTGGACCGAAGCCTGCCTAGCTCCTCAAGCGCTTGCCGACCGACCGCGCAGGCTCCCTCAAGGTCGCCTTGTTGAGCGTGGGCGCTGGCGAGAATGGCGTAGCGCTGGACGCGAGTCCGCAGATGCGTGGGTCGGCAGAGCTGGATCGATCGGACGGCGAACTGCTCGGCCTCTCGAGGGCGATTGAGGTCGCGGAAGGAGCGCGCGAGGTGACCGGCTAGTCCTCCCTCATCGAAGTCGATCCACGGCGGGTCCTCTGACGGGTTGGATCGCTCGAAAGCAGATTCGGCGTCCGTCAGCGCTCGCAGGCATGGCGAGGTATCACCACGAGCGGCATGCGCGCAGGCTTCCATGGCGGCCAGCATCGCTGCCGTCGTCGGTGTGACCCCGCCTTGGGTCCCGGCGCGTGCCGCGCAGGCAAAGTCGAGCCCGTGCCGCACGTCGCCGAGATGCAGCGCCTGGTGGCTCATCGCGGCGAGGATGCGGCCGCCAAATGCCCGGTCGTTGGCTGCATGTGCTATCCGCAGCGCCTGGGCCATGTAGCGTTGGGCCAGCCCGTGCTTGCCCGCGTCATAGGCCATCCACCCGACACCCAGGGTGAACTCGGCGGTGGCACTGAACAGCGTCCGTCCCACCGCGTCGTTGTACCGGCCATGGAGCAGGGGCGCGACCTCTCCACGCAGGTATTCCACGGCCATCGGGAGGGCCACTCCGCCGCCATGGGCGTCGTCGATGGCCTTGAGGCTGCCCTGCATCGCCCGAACCGCTTCGATGTCCGAGTGCCCCACCCACCCATGTCCTGTGTCCCGCTGAACCCGCTCGTCAGGAGGACTGACCAGCCATCGCAAGGCAACCTCGCTGGTCACGGCGGCAGCAGCCATGGCGACCAGGAACTCACGACGGTCCAGCCTGCACCTCCACAGTTCGATCAGCACCCCTAGGGCGTCCTCAAGGTCATCTGTCCAATGGAGGCCCACCTCTGCCTCTTGGCGGCGTACCACCCGGCCATGGGTAGAGCGATGGTCGACAAAGTGGTCCCGCGGGATCCCGGTGACACCCTCGATGCGGATGGCGTAGTCGCGGCTGACGCCGCGCTTGCCGGTCTCCCACTCGCTGACGTAGCTGCGGCTGACACCAAGCGAGCGGCCAGCACCGTGCCGGTACTCCCAGTTCTGGATCTGGTCGGCGAGGTCATCCTCTGACCAGTCTCTGGCGAGCCGGGCTGCCCGAAGTTCTTCGCACCAGGTGGGGATGAGGGACACGCCAGGGTCCTCTCGCTGCCGGTTCGGCGGCATTGTACCTCCTGGCGCACTTGATAGGTGGGATTTCGCTCACCAACTATTAACGACTCAGTCGCCTCCAGGCTTCTGTTGCTGTTTTGAGAACAAGAACAGAACAGGAACAGAGCACGACTCCCGTCGCCAGCGTCCAGGCGTTTGCTCCTCCGCACAAGGTTCCTGGTGTGGAAGGAGCAAGCGATGCGGCCCAACCTCCCCAAACTTCTGGTCACCGACCAATGACGCCGGGCGAGCGCACGCTTCGTGCCCGCGCCGCCGCCTACGAGATGCATGCGAAGCATGGGGCGCAGAAGGCGGCCCTCAGGGGCCAGGCGGCGCTTCTGGCCAAGTTCGAACGCCAGGTTGATCCCGAGGGTCTACTGACGCCTGAGGAGCGCCGACGTCGGGCCATATATGCCCGGCGAGCCCACATGGCTCGGCTGGCGCTGGCCTCGGCTCGCTCCCGGCGGGCCAAGTGAGGGCCACCATGTCGGGCGGTAGCCGCTTCCTCGAGCCTCGGCTTGGCCAGTGGATGGACTTGGCTGCCTGCCGCGGCACCGTTACGTCGGCCGATGAGGACATCTTCTTCGCGCCCGACTTGGACGAGCTGGGTGGGAACCGCGGGGCAGCAACCCGCATGGCCGCCACACGAGAGCGGCAGGCGCTGGCCGTCTGTGACGGTTGCCCTGTCCAGGCCGAGTGCCTGGCATACGCCATAGCTACTGGGCAACAGCACGGCGTCTGGGGCGGGAAGACCCAGCAGGAACTTCGACGCCTGGTCGCGAACACGGGTCGCCCGAAGCGACGTCCACCGATCGATGTTGGGGTCCGGCGCGGACCTCGGCCTGGATCAGGCGATCGCTGCCCGGCGGGACATCCATACGAGGAAGCCAACACCTACCAGTACGGCAACAGGCAGGTGTGCCGGACCTGCCAGCTGGCCCGGGTCCGCGCCCGACGCCTTGCCGGCTCAACGCACTGTCCTCAAGGACATCCGTACGACCGGGCCAACATCACCTATGACGCTCGTGGGCACCGCCGTTGTCGGGCTTGCCTGCGGGCCGGCCGATCGATCCGTGCTCGTCGACACCTTGAAGGGGATGGCTGTAGGCGTCCCACAGCGTGGTGGAGTTTGAGGACGGGCCGATCGCCTGAGTAGCAAGGCGAGGGGCCATCGCGTGAAGCTCAGTGTGTCCCTGCCAAGGTGCACACCAAGGAGATCCGCCGCGATGGCCCTGGATCAGTCTGCCCTGTCTGAGCTGCTGGATGCACTGCGCGCTGGCGGCGACCTGGATGTCGTCCGTGAAGCCCTGGCGCTGGTGCTGCAGGCGCTCGTCGAGGCCGAAGCCACCGAGCAGATCGGCGCTGGCCGCTACGAGCGCTCAGCCAGCCGGACCACCCACCGCAACGGCAGCCGAGCGCGGCTGCTGTCGACCAAGGCCGGCGATGTGGAGCTTCGGATCCCGAAGCTGCGGGAGGGCTCGTTCTTCCCGTCGCTGTTGGAGCCGCGCCGCCGCATCGACCGGGCCCTGCTGGCGGTGGTGATGGAGGCCTATGTGCATGGCACCTCTACCCGCAAGGTCGACGACCTGGTGCGAGCGCTGGGTGTGGACGCCGGGATCTCCAAGTCGGAGGTCAGCCGGATCTGCACCGAGCTGGACGCCGAGGTGGCCGCCTTCCGCAGCCGGCCGCTGTCGCACACCGCCTTCCCGTATGTGTTTCTGGACGCCACCTACGTCAAGGCCCGCGTGGACCGCCGAGTCGTCTCCCGAGCGGTGGTCATCGCCACCGGCGTCACGGCTGACGGTGGCCGTGAGGTGCTCGGCTGCGAGGTCGGCGACTCCGAGGATGGCGCGTTCTGGACCGCGTTCCTGCGCTCGCTCAAGGCCCGCGGGCTGGCCGGCGTCCAGCTGGTCGTCTCCGATGCCCACACCGGCCTGAAGCAGGCCATCGGCGCGGTCCTGGCCGGTGCGGGCTGGCAACGCTGCCGGGTCCACTTCCTCAGAAACGCCCTGGCCAGGGTGCCCAAGGCCTCGGCCGAGATGGTGGCGGTCACCATCCGCACGATCTTCGCTCAGCTCACCCCGGCCGAGGTCGCCGACCAGGTCGACAAGGTCGCTGCCACCCTCCAGCCGCGGTTCCCCGCCGTGGCCGCGTTGCTGGCCGAGGCCAAGGAGGACCTGACCGCCTTCCGGCACTTCCCGATCGCCCACTGGCGCAAGCTCTGGTCGACCAACCCGCTGGAGCGGCTGAACAAGGAGCTGAAGCGGCGCACCAATGTGGTCGGCATCTTCCCCGACGACGCCGCGGTCACCCGCCTGGCCACCGCCGTACTGGTCGAAGCCCACGACGAATGGCAGATCGTCGACCGCCGCTATCTGTCCGAGGGCTCGATGGCCTTGCTCAACCCGATCAGCGATGATGACCGCCAACCCAAGGAGGTGAAGAGGGCACCCGCCGAGCTCGTCGCCACCTAGCGACCAACTCCAAGCACGTCACTGAGGTTCACGACGACGCCCTCAATTCCACCACTCCACGGGACGCGGCCGGATGGGCGATCCCCGGGCGCACCGTGTCCAACGCGGCGGCGACGTGCCGCCAGAACCGGGCCGGCTCGACCATCGGTGCCCCACACCCTCATGCCTGTTCGGCGATGACTGGGGTTCGCA
>Ga0081538_10005608_pt1 | contig 11260 bp, 7 predicted proteins | sample TabmetS5T2R1_FD_71022 | JGI IMG/M metagenome (GOLD analysis project Ga0081538, IMG submission 71022) | Tabebuia heterophylla rhizosphere microbial communities from the University of Puerto Rico - S5T2R1 | ecosystem: Host-associated > Plants > Roots > Rhizosphere ... | reverse complement strand
TACCCTGGAAATCGACGGCAAGCCGCCAGTGACACTGAAGCCGGGGGAGAGTGGTCATGTGCCGCCCAAGCAGGTGCATGACGACAAAAACCCCAGCCGGACCGCGCCCCTCAAGTTTCTGGTCTTCCATGTGGCCGACAAGGGTCAACCCCTCGCCGTGCCGGTGCAGTAGGAGACACCTGTTGCGGATCACTGCCTTGGGCTTTGAGCACTTCAATGGCCACGACAGGGAGCCCGTGTCTGGAAGTCAAGAGGATGGTGGTGGAGCCACCGCAAGCTGGGCTTGCCTGTGGCTCACAAGCCGCTGGGGGTTGACATGTCTGAGGCTCGATGATTCGCTGGGAGCACCACGCCGTCGTCGGAAAGGAGACCCCCATGACTGAGACCGTCAGCCGTGAAATTCGCCTCAAAAACCGTCCCGTTGGCCTGCCGAATGCGGGTGACTTCGAGCTCGTGGCCGTGCCGATTCCCCCACCACGCCCAGGCGAGGTGCTGGTACGCAACCTCTATATGTCGGTCGATCCTTACATGCGCGGGCGAATGATCGAGCAGCCGAGCTATGTCGAGCCGTTTCCGCTCGGCCAACCGCTGGAAGGGGGCTGCGTCGGCCGGGTCGTAGAGTCAAATAGGAGAGAGCTTCAGGTTGGTGACTACGTCCTGGGCCGGAAGGGATGGCGCGAATATTACGTCTCGGACGGTGCGGACCTCACCAAGATCGATCCCACCATGGCGCCGGTGCAGGCTTACCTCGGCATTCTGGGGATGCCTGGGTTGACGGCGTATGTCGGCCTGCTCGACATCGGCCGACCGACGGCTGGGAACACCGTCTTTGTCTCCGCCGCCGCTGGTGCCGTGGGCTCGGTCGTCTGCCAGATCGCCAAGCTTAAGGGCTGCCGCGTGGTGGGCAGTGCCGGTTCGGCAGCCAAGGTGCGGTGGTTGCAAGACGTCGCCGGCATCGATGCCGCCTTCAACTACAAAGAGGTAGACGCGCTGACCGCCGAGCTTGGTAAACACTGCCCGCACGGCGTCGACGTCTACTTCGAGAACGTCGGTGGTGCGCACCTCGAGGCCGCCCTTGAGCATATGAATACACGTGGACGGATCGTGCTGTGCGGTATGATCTCCCAATATAACGATAGTGCACCGTCTTCCGGGCCGCGTAACCTGCGCCTGGCAGTGCGCAAGCGGCTGACGCTCACGGGTTTCATCGTCTCCGACCACGTCAGTCGGCAGCCGCAGTTCTACGCCGACATGGGGGCATGGATTGCTGACGGGAAGATCAAGTGGGAGGAAACCATTGTCGATGGCCTCGAGAACGCACCCAAGGCGTTCCTCGGCCTGTTCACGGGGGAGAATATGGGCAAGATGCTCGTCAGGCTCGGTCCGCAGGCGCTTTGACAGGGCCCCAACAGGACACCGAAGGTAGCACCATATGGCTGATGCGCTGCGTACCTATGTCGGTCCGGTGAAAGCATTTTTTTCCGACATCGCGTTTATCCTCAAGCTGGCTTGGGACGAACACAAACGTCCTGTTGTCGGCCTAGGGTTGGTGAGAGCGCTGGGCGCCGTCATCCCCTCAGTCCAGGTCTATGTCGGAAAGCTCATCGTCGACCAGTTGGTCTATCTCATTCAAGATCGGACCACCGCTGTATGCGGTGTTGTTCTTTGTGGGAATCGAGATCGGCTTGTTGATGCTCGCTCAAGTACTGACGAGCATCACCGCGGTGCTCGAAGACGTCCTGGGAGAAGGATTTCCGTTTACGATCTTGGGTCGTATTCTGCGACATACCAGTACGTTGGATCTGTCGTATTTCGAGAATCCTATATTCCGCGATAGGATCGAAGCGGTTGATCGGGAGATGACCTGGCGAGCCAAGGACATGTTAACGATCATCTACAGCCTGGGCAGTGAGGCCATTAGCCTGATCTCGTTTGGCGTGGTGCTGTTGAAGCTGGATTGGATTTTTGTGGCGATTCTTGTGGGGACGATGATCCCGGTAATTCTCATCGAATTTCGCCAATCGATCATCACTTATCAATGGCGGACCGGTTGGAGTCGGTGGTGGAGGCATGCCTGGTACTATCGCTGGGTTCTGGCAGCCTATGATTATCTCCAGGAGTTTCGTATTTTTCGCTTAAGTCCACTGTTTATTAATCGGTATTTGGATATCGGAAGCAGATATATCACAGCCTATCGAGCGCATAGTTTGAGGATGCAGAATCTGCACTTCCTGAAAAATATGTTGGCAAATGTCCTCGGATATTACGGTGGACTTATCATTTTACTGGTTCGAGCCTTATCGAAACAGATTACCATTGGTGACGTGACGATGTATATGTCTGCATATCGAGCCTCGCTTGGAAGCCTTTCAGCACTTGTGAAAACCATTGCCGATATCTATGGAAACCATTTATTCATTCAAGATCTGCGCGGCATACTCCTCTATCAGCCACACATTCGAAGATCACCGCATGCACGAATCATCGAAAAGGATATGCCGCTCGCGATCGAGTTCGACCACGTCCGGTTTCGTTATCAGGAGGAGGGCCCGTGGGTCCTTTCGGACGTCTCATTTCGCCTCGACGCGGGCGTGCGGATGGCCTTGGTCGGCGACAACGGATCGGGCAAAACGACGCTGGTGAAGCTGTTATTGCGCTTCTACGATCCTACGGAGGGACGGATCCTGGTCAACGGGGTGGACCTGCGGGAGGTCGATCTGGACTCCTATTATGCGCGGATCGGCGTCATCTTCCAGCAGTTTGCCCAGTATGAAGGGCGCATACGCGAGCAGATCGGCTACGGCGAGATCGAGTCGATGGAGGATCTGGAGCAAATTCGGCATGCGGCCCGCCTCGGTGGCGCTGAGTCGTTCATCGAGGAACTACCCCAACGCTGCGAGACCCCACTGGGCAAGTGGGAGCTGGAAGAGGGGACGGTGAAGCTCTCCGGTGGTCAGTGGCAACGGTTGGCGCTGGCGCGGGCGTGTATGAAACCGCAGGCGGCGTTGCTTATTCTCGACGAACCAAGTGCCGCGCTGGATCCCGAAGCCGAGGAGGTCTTTTTCGAACAGCTGCTGCGCGAGATTCACGGCAAGAGCATCATCTTCATCTCACATCGCTTCTCGACGGTGAGAAGGGCTGATCAGATCCTCTCACTCCGCCATGGGCAGATCGACGAACAGGGTACTCATGAGGAGCTGATGCAGCTCAACGGCCGCTATGCCGCATTATTTCGGATGCAGGCGCGCTGGTATGGATGACTGCCGGCGGAAGTTATGCTATCTTTGCAGGCATCTCGGTGGCAAAGCAGGTGGAGCAATCGCCTCTCCCGCCTCGGAACGTTGCATCGTGACCGTTGAACCTTAAACGCGAGCGGGCTATGCCAACAAATCCCGGGTTCACCTACCAACAGGCAGGCGTGGATGCCGAGCAAGCCTCAGCGGGCCTGAAAGGGCTGCTGCATTGGGTGAGGCAGACGCATGCGCTGCGCCAGGATGCGGGGGCGGTGCGCCTCCCCATCGGCTACTATGCCAATGTGATAGACATCGGCCACGGTATCGGGGTGGCCATCTCCACCGATGGCGTCGGTTCAAAACTCCTGGTGGCGCAATTGATGGACAAATACGACACTGTGGGCATCGACTGCGTGGCCATGAACGCCAACGATATCCTGTGCGTCGGCGCCCGGCCGCTGTCCATGGTCGATTATCTGGCGGTACAGGTGCCAGAGGCACGTCTCCTGGAGCAACTGGGGAAGGGGCTGTATGAGGGGGCGAGGCAAGCGAACATCACCATCGCCGGCGGGGAGCTGGCGCAGATCGGCGAGATGATCAAAGGGGTTCGCGACGGGTATGCCTTCGATCTGGCAGCGACGTGTGTAGGCGTCGTACCGTTGGACCGCATCCTCGTCGGGCAGGAGATTCGCGCCGGCGACGTGCTGATTGGACTGGCTAGCACCGGTATCCACAGCAATGGCCTGACGCTAGCGCGTCGCGTGTTGTTGGACCAGGAAGGGTTGCGCATCGACCAGCACGTCCCAGAACTCGGCCGGCTCCTGGGAGAAGAATTGCTGGTGCCAACGCGCATCTATGTGCGTGAGGTCTGCGCCATGCTTGACGCTCAGCTCCCCCTCAAGGCGCTTCTGCACATCACCGGCGATGGGTTGCTCAATCTGCGTCGCATTCAGGCGCCGATGGGTTTCGTCATCGAACAGTTACCGGAGCCGCCGCCGATTTTTGGGCTGATTCAAGCGCGTGGGCAGGTCAGCCATGCAGAGATGTACCAGGTCTTCAATATGGGGGTGGGTTTTTGCGTCGTGACAGTGCCAGCGGCTGCCGCCCAGGTTCACGCCATCGCCCGCCAATATGGCGTTATGGCCTCTGATCTGGGCCATGCTGTGGCAGACGCTGAGCGTCGTATCTGGATCCGATCGAAGAATTTGGTCAGTGCTGGCAACGCCTTTATACGGGGGGAACCTGATCCCCTGTGACTCCCGGGAGTATACAGCGTCCCATGACTACTCGGCCGGCATCGCATGCCCGGCGCCCGATAGGCTCACGGCCCTGGAGATGGCCGTCCATCGTCAGTTTCCTCCGGTAAGCCCGCTTCATTCCGCGCTGGCGTATAGGCTGTCGGCTGTTCGTCACTGTTGGTGAGATGAAACGGTGGCGGTTAAAGCATCTGAAGGCTCTGAACGGGTTTGAACGCCGCTTGAGCCAAGCACACAAAAGCCCTTTCGCGAGACTGCGGAAGGGCTTTTGATCTGTCGACGAGCGACGTGCACACCGAGGCATCACCGCACGACCAGTGACGTGAGGGTCGCCCGGCAGGGTTGCCCCCCCTTGTCAGGCGTGATCACCAGTTGTAGGTGGGTGACCCCCTCGAGCGTAACTGCCCACTCCTCGCGCTCAAATGTCGTGCCCGGCGGGCTAAAGTTGAATTCCTGTCGCCGCAACTCCTGGTAGACCTGTCCACCATCACAGGAGACGGCCAGATGCAGCACTTGGGTGCGGCTCACATCTGATTCCTCGACTTCCAGGCTGATCGTGCGGATGGTCTGCGGGGTATCAAACGCCAGGATCAGCCGCTGTTCCCCAGGCACAGCGGCGACCCAGCGACTGCCCCCTGGTCCTCGGCTCTCATCAAATGCCCGGTCGATAGGGGCGTCTGCGGCCTCAGAGGTCACCCACACCGTTGCGATCGCCGCAATGTCTTTCGCACCGGATTGGGGGACGCCGGCCATCGGGGGTTCTGTGAGGAGGTGTTTCCGCAGCATCGTTCCTCCTGCCTTGCGTGGGATACGTCGTCGCCGGAAGGCCATCTGGTCCTCTCGACGGCGAGGACTGTTGCAACTTTTCCATCGACTTGTCGGAGCAACAGCCCGGCGAACCGGAGCATTTGATGTTTAGAGGCCAGGTGCGCGCCAGTTTAGTGCAAGGCCTCGTCGGCTCGCTACGACGGTTCCTCCGACCGACCACTCTTCACCTGCGTGGGTTACTACACCCCTTCCGCGGTATGGCGTAACCGTTCGACCGCCCGTTGTAAGGCCTCTGTTGTATCGTCGGCTTAGCTACCGCTTGGGCCCTCCGGCAAGAGGACCGACCGTCCATAGCTGAAAACTGCGTGCCTCAAATGTATGGTAACGGATCAGCAGTTGAGAATCCAGGTGCGTTCCCGGGTCATGAAAGCTGAGGTTTTGCCTTGAGTGACTGTAGGGTAAAACCAGCACCAAACGTGGTGCTGACTTGACGAGGTTTGGTCTAGGGCGTGCGTTCCATCGAGATCTCTGGCTCCCGCTCTGGCGCCCGAGCCAGCTCAGCACGCTCCTCCGCTGACAACTCCAGCACCGTCGCCTGCAGCCCGAAGTCTGGGTTGATGAGCCCCTGGCGCCCCTGCTGGAACACCCAGCCCTTGGCGAACCCATCAGCGACCTTTTCATCCGCGAACACCCCGAGCCGTTGGCCACGCTCATCCACAACCTTCCACAACGGTTTGTCACTGGCATCGTCGGGCCACACTTGACCCAGATTTTCCAGGGTGACGAGGATGGCTCCCGCATCAGTCGCCAGGGTACCCAGCGTCGCGACGACGCGCCCTCCTGTCCGACGCTCGAAGACCCGAATCACCCCATAGGCCAGGCCGATGGCATAGACCTCGGACAGCATGACGTGCCCAGAGCCTTGTCTGTGCAGCACTGGGATCATCTGGCGAATCTGCTCTGCCGTCAGCAAAGGCACAGCCACTTATTCCCCCCTTTTGATTTTTTCCAGCTCTTCACGGAAGAACTCGCGCAGGTCGATGCGGCGATATCCCTCTGGTACTTGAAACTCGCGCTCAGGGATATCGCGCTTGTCGAGGTGCACCACCTCAGTCACCGATTCGGGCGCTCCCCCCTCCCCGAGCTCGATGATCTTGATCGGATAGCCCTGCTCAAGTAGCTGCTCGTAGGCTGGATCCTCCTCCACCGCCTGCCGACCGGGGATGTTGGGCATGATCGCCTGCGTGAGCTGGGCCTGTATGCCCTTCAGCCGCTTCAAGTCGAGATCGGCTTGCAGCGTCAGGCCCTTGGCCAGCCACACCTCCTGATAGGGCTTGCTGTCGGCGTAAACCTTGATTTTGGTCGCCTGATGCCCGGCAATCGTGGCGGTCTCGGCGGTCGGCTCGACTTTCACCGCTGGGCGCTTGGCCGCGGGCCGTGATAGCGATGACACCTTGGAACTTCGCATCTGCTGGAGGAGATCCTCCGCCGACTTGCGCTGGTCGGGAGGCATCTCTTTCATCGCTTCCTCCATTTGCTCGCGGGCAAGGTCATTGGCGGCTTGTTGGAAAGTCTCGACCTCTTGAATGTAGATGTCGACCGTGCCACTCCAGTACACACGATTTTCTTGATCGGCCGCGATGAACAGATTCTTCGCAAAATCCATGATGAACATGTTGCCGTCACCCACCGTTTTCAGGCGGTTTTTCGAGATATATTGGAGCGTTCTGGTGCCTTCCGCCCCAAGATTGGCGTATTCGATCTGCTCGATCACCCAGCCAGCGCCAGCCGTCATGGGCATCCCCAGGCCTATCGCCCAGAGAGCGACAGCGTACAGTGTGATCCATTCGCGTCCTAGCCGTCCCATTTCCCCCCCAGGGGTGCTCCTGCACGCGTGGCGAGACTACAAGTCGTGCCTCGACCGCGACTGATAGGTCAACCCGATCTCTTCACGAGTACCATGGCCGTTGCCAAGTCCATTGCCGTTCAGTTCTTTCGGCTTCCGGCCCAGCAGCGACAAGAGGCCTGACCTGGCGTCCATCCACAGTGAGAACATGGTGGGAACCAGGATGAGGGTAAACACGGTGGACAGCGCCATGCCCCCAAGCTGGACAGCACCCATCCCGCGATACAACTCGGAGCCCGCGCCACTGGAGACCACTAACGGCAGAAAGCCGAGGATGCTGCTGGCGGTCATGAAAATCGGCCGCAGTCGGTTGCGAGCGCTCTCGATGATGGCGTCTTGCGGGTGCATCCCCTCATGCATATGGTTCAGCGCCTGCTCGACCAAAAGGATGGCGGCGTTGACCACCACCCCCGCCATGATGATGAAGCCGAGCATGGTGACGACGTCAAGCTTCACCGTCGGCTCGATGTGATGGAGGAGTCGCACTCCCAGCACCCCGCCGACCATCGCTGGCGGGACGCTGAACATGATGATGAAGGGATAGGTGAAGGATTCGTACAGCGAGCACATCAACAAGTAGATCACGACCACGGCTAGGAGGAATGACCATTTGAGTGAGTTCCAGGTGCGATCCAAATCCTTCGCCTGACCGCTGACGTTGATGCTGTAACCCAACGGCAACTCCTGACGTACTTGGCGGAGCACCTGGGCGTTGACGGTGTCGATGGCCTCCTGCATCGACACATCGTCTTGCAGGTTCACGGTCAGTTTGATGGAACGGTCGCGGTCGATGTGCTCGATCTTCGTTGGCCCCTCCGCCTCGCGGATGTCGGCAATAGCAGCCAGACGGAGCGGACCGCCGTGCGGAGGATAGAGCACGACGTTATCCAGCGCCTGCGTCCGCGCCGACCCACGCTCGCTGCCGATCAGGGTCAGGTCCCGCTCCCTGCCCTGCTCACGGAAGGTGCCGGCGAGCGTGCCGGCGATCAGCGTCTCCACGATGTAGCCCACGTCGCTGACCGAGAGCCCCAAGTCCGACGCCTTCTGGCGGTCGACAGCCACCTGTAATTCCGGGTTGCCCCATTCGAAGCTCGAGCGCACGAAATTGACGCCCGGCAAGGTGCGCACCGGCTGCTCGATGGTGGCCGCGATGTCACGTACTTCGTCCAGGCCGTGCCCCTTGACGTCGACTTCTATGTTTGTGCCGCCCAACAGCTGCCCACGCTGCCGGAACAATGCCATCTGGGTGACGAACACCGCCCGCGTGCCTGGAATGCCGGTTGAGTGTCGTTTCAGCTCTTCGATGACCCGCTGTATCCCGGCGACATCCGCATATTGCCGTTTGACGATGACGCCCAGCAAAGGGTTGTCCGTGCGTACCACCGCGAAGAGGCGCTCGATCTCTGGCATCTGCAGGTAACGCCGCTCTAACTCGCTGATGATGCCATCGATCTGATCCAGATTGAAGCCGGGCGGCAGCTGCACGATAGCCAAAATCAGATTGCGGTTCCCCTTCGGCAGGTAGTCGATGGGTGGCATCAGATAGAGCGCCAGGGCCAGTGAGCCAAGCGTCATGCCGAGCACCACGACCAGCCGTCGCCCAACCCCGCGGCGCAGCCAGGAGAGGCTGCGCACCAGGCCATTGCTGAAGGCCTGTCCTAGCCAGCTCAGCAGGACGATATCCAGGATGCGCTGCAGACGCGGATAGCGAGACGCCGCGGTGCCTGTCTGTAACACCCGGGAGGCCATCATGGGCACGATGGTGAGGGCGCAGCCCAGGGAGAGAGCCGTGGAGATCGAGGTGGCGATGGCGATATCTCGGAAGAGCTGTCCCACCTCATCCTTCATCAGGATGATCGGCAGGAACACCGCCAGGTTGGTCAGCGTCGAGGCCAGGATCGCGCTCCAGACCTCACTGGCGCCATCCAACGCCGCCTGGGTACGAGATTTTCCCATCTCCCGGTGGCGGAAGATGTTTTCCAGCACCACGATCGAGTTGTCGACGACATTACCCACGGCGAAGGCCAGGCCGGCCAGCATGACGATGTTCAGGGAACGCCCGAGGGCATTGAGGACGATGAACGTCGTTACCACCGAGATCGGAATCGACAGGCCGATCACTAGAATACTGCTGATGCTGCGCAGGAAAAAGAGCAGGACGACCACGGTCAGGAGCGCTGCCTCATACACGTTCTCGGTGACGAGACCGACGGCATCGTAGATGTAATCCGTTTCATCGTAGACCTGCTCGAACTGGATGCCCTTATCGGCATAGATCGCATTCAGATAGGCCAGCTCTTTCTTCACCCCCTTCATCACCTCGACGGTGTTGGCTCCGGTGCGCCGCACCACGCCGAAACCCACAGTGGGGTCGCCGAATTGGCGGATGCTGCGGTCGCGCTCCTTGAGGCCGAAGCGCACGGTGGCGATGTCGCGCACGTATACTGTGTGCCCATCCTGAGTGGCGACGATCGTCTCTTCGATGTGCTTGAGGTCGGCGAATTGGCCGACCGTGCGCACCAGAAACCGTTTTTTGCCCTCGTCGATGTTGCCCCCTTTGGTATTGCGGTTTTCGCGCAGCAGTGCATCACGCACCTGGTGGATCGTCAAGCCGCGGGCCGTCATGGCCTGATAATCTAGAATCACATGCACTTCACGCTCTTGGCCACCGAACAACCACACCGCGCCCACACCCTCGACGCGTTCTAGGCGTGGCTTGATGGCGTCCTCGGCCTCCTGCCTGACTTCGTTGATGTCACGCTTGGTGGTGATGACGATCCAGGCGATGGGGGTTTCCTCATCCGAGCTCACAGCGCGGATGACCGGTCGTTCGGCGTCGTCGGGGATATCCTGCACGAGGTCGAGCTTCTCCGACACCTCCAGGCGGGCCACGTCTTTATCGACGCCCCAGTCGAAGCGCAGCGTGACCACGCCCCGGCCTTCATGGGAGGTCGAGACGAGCTCTTGCAGGTCCTGGACGGAGATCAGTTTCTCTTCCTGACGGTCGACGATCTCGTTCTCGACCTCCTGCGGCGCCGCGCCACGGTAGACCGTTTCGACGGAGATCTCCGGACGCTCCACCGTCGGTGTCATCTGGATCGGCAAGCGCAGCAGTGCGATCACGCCAAAGAGCAGGGCGAGGACCATGCCGACGATAACCGTGACGGGATAGCGCACACAGAACGTGATCAGCGTCATGAAAAGGTCCTCAGTTGCGGAGGGTGGGTCTTGCGACGACGGCCATCTGATCTTGGAGCGTTTCGTTGCCGGTGACGACGACTGTGTCGCCGGGCGTTAACTGCCCCTCAACCACCTCGATCAAGCCTTCGTGGGTCCGCCCGGTCTTGATCGGCACCAGGCGGGCTTTGGCGTCCACCACCACAAACACCACCTGTCCGCTGGCGCGCCGCACCACCGCATCTTTGGGTACGAATACGCCCGGCTGGGCCGCTCCAACGCGCAGGGTGACCCGGGCAAACATCCCAGCCTTGATGGCCGTATCGGGAGTGTTCAGCACCTCGATCTTCACCGGAAAGGTGCGGCTCGCCAGGTCGGCTTGCGGCGTGATGTACTTGACGCGCCCGGTGAACGGCCGGTTCGGGAGGGCATCCAGGACGACCACCGCCTCATCGCCCACCTGCACGAGACGGATATCGCGCTCGTGGACCGGCACTCGCACCAGCACGGCGGCCAGATCAATGATATCGACCACTTTCCCGCCACGTTCGATCCACTGGCCGACCTCGGCATAGCGGTTCGTGATAAACCCCGACACCGGAGCGCGAATCACCGTCTTCTCGACATCCTCGCGCAGGCGTTGCACCTTGGCCTGGAGACGCTGGGCCTCCGCTTCGGCGGCGGCGATCTCCTCCTGCCGAAAACCCAGTTCGGCGACGCGCAACGAGCGCAGCGCGCGTTCATATTGGGCCTTGGCGGCGAGATGGTTCGCTTCTGCCTGGTCGAACTCTGACTTGCTGACCATCTCCCGCGTCATTAGGGATTTGGTGCGCTCGACGTCCTTGGCGTATTTCTCGACCCAGGTCTTTTTCTCGGCCGCTTCCGCGCGCTTCTCGTCGATTTCCTCCGGCCGTAGGCCA
>Ga0081538_10005607_pt1 | contig 11263 bp, 19 predicted proteins | sample TabmetS5T2R1_FD_71022 | JGI IMG/M metagenome (GOLD analysis project Ga0081538, IMG submission 71022) | Tabebuia heterophylla rhizosphere microbial communities from the University of Puerto Rico - S5T2R1 | ecosystem: Host-associated > Plants > Roots > Rhizosphere ... | reverse complement strand
CCCAAATGGTGCGGATCGCGAGCCACGGTCAGGAGGGTCTCAGCCACCGCCTGAAAGAGGAGGGAATACAGCACCCGCGGGTTTTGGAGCGCGAGTGGGCTGAGGGAATGCGGGAGGGTAAACACCACATGGACGTAGGGGACGTTGAGCAGCTCCGCTTCGCGGGCCGCGAGCCAGGCGGCTTGCGCCCGGCCTGGACACTTGGGGCAATGCCGATTGCCACAGGAGTTATAGGTGATCTCCAGGTGGCCACACTGGTCACACTGCGTCGCATGCCCCCCGAGGGCCGCAGTGCGACAGACCGCAATCGCCCGGAGGGCGCGGTGCTGCTCGGGGGACAGGGTGGCGCCATAGCGTGCCAGATAGGCAGCGCCATACTGGCGCACCACGTCTGCCACTTCGAGGGCGGGGCGGGTCATAAGGGTTCATCCAGCGGCAACGCATCCAGGGGGCTGGGGGTCGCATGGAGGGCCTGTGGGGTGACATGGAGGTAACGGCTGGTGGTGCGCAGGCTCCGATGGCCCAGCAAGAGTTGGATCCGCCGCAGATCCACCCCCGCTTCGAGGAGATGCGTCGCAAAAGTGTGGCGAAGTCCATGGGGGTGGATGGCCTTCGGCAGGTGCGCGGCCTGCCCAGCGTCTCGGCAGAGGTTATACACGGCGCGGGTTGTCATAGGACGGGTCCGCGGATGACCAGGAAAGAGCCAGGGGCGCGGTTTCTCCTGCTGCCAATACTGCCGGAGTAACGGGAGGAGTTTCGGGGACAGCATGACGTACCGATCGTGCTGGCCTTTGCCTTGCCGCACCCGCAGGACCATGCGCGCGCTGTCGATATCCGTGACCTGCAACTGGCAGAGTTCGGACACCCGCAGCCCCGCGGCATAGAGCGTGGTGAGGATGGCGCGGTGTTTCAGGTTGTGGGATGCGGTCAGCAAGGCGGCCACTTCCGCCTGACTCAGAATCGTCGGGAGGGTGAAGGGCCGGCGGGGATGGGCGATATACTCCAGCATCCCCGGGCGTCCGAGGGTGACGCGATAGAAGAAACGCAAGGCACACACGGCTTGCACGACGGAGGGCCAGGCAACGTGTTTCTCCTCGACAAGAAAGAGCTGATAGGTGCGGACCTGCTCTGGACCAAGATGCGCGGGGGAGACCCCAAAATGCTTGGCGAAGTCAGCGACACAGCGGAGGTAACAGCGCATGGTATCGGGGGAGTAGTTGCGGAGCTGCAGGTCTTCCAACATGCGTTGGCGCAGAGGTGTCATGCGCGAGCGTGTGGTCCTCATGAGCGGACTCCTTCCGGGCAAAAGGTGACTGGCGCGGCGTGCTCTCCACGCCGCTCACGGAGGAGTCATTGTGGTCCAGACAGAGGCCAGAGGCGAGACGGGCGCAATGATGGAGGGGATGGTAGAGGAGAAAGGCATTTTACCCGAACGCAGTGAGTGGTTTCGTTCAAGAGGGATTATCGGCACCGCTGAAGGAGACTGTGTCTGGTAATAGGTGGTTATCGACAGGTGGGGAGGGGGTTGGGGAACGTGCGTAAGATGCGTTTTTGGGAGATGCAGTCACCGCTTCACCGCCATGTCCAGATCAATGTCGGTATACTTCAGGGTGTGCTGTGTGGCACCGCCAGCACGAGAAAGTCAGATGCATGGAGACCGACCAATCCTTCCCTCCGCTCGTCATTGCCGTGGTGGACAATAACCCGGCAGATGTGTATATCATCGCGCGGGTACTCCATGCCCATGGGTTGCCCTACCTCCTGCAGGTGCTGGAGAGTCGGCAACGCGCGCTGCACTTTTTTGACCAGCTCGCCGGGGAGGACATCCGGTGTCCTGATCTCCTGCTCCTTGACTACACCCTTCCGGGGCTGGACACCCGCGAGCTGTTGCAATGGATCAAAGCCGTTCCTGTGTGTCGGCGGTTACGTATTATCGCGATGACCGGATCAGACGACCCAGACATACAGGCTGAGGCACTCGCATTAGGGGCAGATGCCTTCTTTCGGAAGCCTGTGAGTTTCCAGAGATTTCTCGCATTAGGCGACCTCATCAAAGTTGTGGTGTTTGGGCATGGCAGAGCAGAATGAGGCGGACACCCGCTTTGACCGGCTCCTCGCCCTCATCCAGGACGCCTTTGCCGCCAGGCACGAGCAGCTCACCGCGCTTTTCGGGTCTTTGTATACGGCTAATTTAATTGCAACACATGCTCTTTCATGCTATATTCCGTGTTTCATCCTGTGGAGTTGTTCGCTCTGGCTGATAACTTCGAGGTTCTCTCGCCGTTCTTCCCTGTATAGTGCGCTTGCGTTTGTTGCTTCTGCATGCTGTTCGGATGACCTGGCGATTGTTTCCACACTTGCTTATCAAAGGACTCTCGCGTGAATATTTATGTGAGCAATATTGCGTTTACTGCGACGGATGCTGACCTCCGCCAGCTCTTCGCATCGTATGGAGCGGTGGACAAGGTCAGTATTATTACCGATCGTTACACGGGCCAGTCGCGTGGCTTCGGCTTCGTGGAAATGCCAGACAGCGCCGCCGCTAAAGCCGCCATTCAAGGCGTCCATGGCAAAGTGTTGGCGGGGCGGACCTTAACCGTCAATGAAGCCAAGCCGCGTGAACCACGTCGCGAGCCCAACCGGTCGCGCTGGTAAGCCACCCCGTCCTACGGTGCTGTCGACGTGGGGAGCGCGTGGCGTGCAGATGGCCATCCCGGAGGATGGCTGGTGCTGTATTTCCCGACCGTGGCAGCCTAGGCAGAGAGGTAAGGCGTGGACGTAGTGATTGAACTCGATAACGAGGGACGCATTTGGGTCTCTCCCTCTGATGGCAGTGCGCCAGAGGAGGCATGGCTCCAAGGAGCCACCGACACACCCGAGACCCTCCGCGCGAGTGGCTTATGCTTGCTGGAGGAAAAATATACGCCAGGGACGTGGAGTTCCACGACCCTCGATCCACGGGAAATCGCCGGTCAGTTATGGGTCGAAACCTTCCATGACACCTAATCGTGTCTACCCTCCCAATACTCACGCGCACTGACGCTCTCACACAAAGAGCGTGATACGTCCTGCTTGGACAAGCGCTGCAATGTGCGAGGTATCCAGAACGGGACATACCATAGTGAGTACATCGGCTGTGGTCCACAAAAAAAATCCTGCACAAAGAAGTGAGAGGATAACAGTATGGCAGAAGAGCGAACCTCAGAAGATACCGCAAGTCGGATGACCAGAGCGGGCTCAGACGAACTGGAGGCCAGCCGCGCGGCACAGGCGGGCGCTGATTTTGACTGGCATTTTGGGCGCGTCACGAGTCTCGGCACGATTGGGATTACGGACAGTCGCACGGTGACGATTCTGTGGGAGGAAGGCGGCATCAGTTCCCAACAGGGGGATATTACCGACGAGCAATGGGAGATTTTCAAGCTGGCCTTTGTCAGTACCGGCAGGATTGCCATTCTGAGCGACGAGCCTGAGAAGGAGTGGATGTACGACTACCGGTTCCTCGAAGCGGTCCGCTGGTAGGACTGCGCACGAGGGTGGCAGTGTAATGGACTCCAAAGTAGAGCCGAAGTCGGTCAGGACGTCAGGTAGTCTTCCGCGTGGTCTGGCTTTCCGGCTCAGGAACCTCCTGGATATAGACACTGGCTAAAATGAAGGCTGCCGCCTCGGGATCGTCGGGCAAGTCCTTGACTTCGCCTTGGCGGATAGAAAAATGCAGGCCGGGAAACTCCAGGTCAGTGCTACTGGTGATTTTCATACAGAGACCTCCGCGAGGATGGTACAACCGCCGCCATATCGGCTCTCCAGCCGCATACGCCGTCATGCCGTGCTCGGCATGAGTCCATGAACGTCTGCAACCCCAGTTCTGGGTTGCAGTCGACCAGGAGACCCGAGAGGGTAGACGTATGCATATGGTAAGCGCTCCTTGGTCAGAGCCCCTCTCCGAGGGTGTGGAGCAGGTGCCGGAGTGCCGCCGCTTTTGCCGCGGCCGCGTCGTGTTCAGCCTGGAGCAGATCGCGGGCCGCCACCGCGGCCGCCTCACGGCGCTCCACCTGCCGCTCCGCTTTGAGGAGCGCCGCCTGCGCGGCCTCCAGCAGCTCAGCCGCCCTGTGCACCTGTGTGCGGACGTCCTCCCGTCTCTTGGCCTGCGTCTGCTCCAGGTGCGTGAGGGCGTCCCGTGCGGCCGCTAGACGCCCGGTGGTGGCCGCGCGGGCGGAATGCCCCTGAGCGCTGCGGGCTTCCGCATAGGCTTCGAGATAGGCTTGCCTCGCCTCAGGCAGCGCCGGGTCCTCGTCGAGCGCCGCCTGCGCCGCTGCCAGCACGGCGTCAAGCCGCTCCAAGGCACGGTGGATATCGGTCAAGTCCATGGGTCGTACTCCTTCTCGGGTACCGTGTGCGCGGGCTCTCCCCCTGCCCTGCCACCTGGCGTGTGACCGCCTGTCTCTGGCGATCGGACGCCCGCACTTTCGCGGGCACACTGGTCACAGGCGCCATGGCTCTCGCGGAAAGACACCATCTCTGCCTCTGGGCCTCGGCTCACAGACTGGGCAGGGCCACCAGGACCCTGCCCGCTCTCACCGGAAGTTTAGCCGACGTGTACCTCGATCTGGCGGGGTTTCGCCTTCTCGGCCTTAGGGAGTGTCACGGTGAGCACGCCCCACTTCAGATCGGCGGTGATGCGACTCTGGTCGACTGTGTCGCTCAGCTCAAACTGCCTGAAGAAGTTGACCGGTTCGTGTTCGCGATAGATGGCCTCGCCTGGGACAGCATGGTGCGCATGCCCCCGAATCGTTAACACATGATTATCTACACGGACATCCAGCCCCTCTTGCGCGACGCCTGGCAAATCAGCCAGTACCACGAGCCCCTCTTGCGTCTCGTAAATATCGACTGGCGGCGCTACGTAACGCTCGTGATGACGGGTGCTCTCTGTCGTCGTCGGCTTCTGAACCTCAGGGGTCGCCACAGTGCTTTCTGCCATGGTGCGTTTCTCCTTGTCTCGTCATACAGGTGTATGCTGTCAGCCTACCTGGACCGGAATCTGTTTGGGCTTCGCCTGCTCAGCCTTGGGGAGTGTCACGGTGAGCAGCCCATGCGTATACTCCGCCTGGACATTGTCCTCGTCGACTGCAACAGGCAGCTGCATATGTCGCACAAACGTGCCCGTGGCCCGTTCGCTCCGATGGAAGGCTTCCGGTTTGACGTCCCCAGCCACCCGTCGTTTCTCCCCTGTCATGCTCAGGGTATTGCCCTGGACATGGAGATGCAGGCTACTCGGGTCGATACCTGGAGCGAGGGCCTCGACGTACACCGCCTCGTTATCTTCATAGAGATTGATCAAAGGGTAACGCCGGGCTGCCCGGCCAGGCAAAAACGCCGCCCGGGCAGACGGCACACTACGAGAGCCATTCTCATCAAAGACTCGGTCGATTTCCCGACGCAGCGCTTCCAGTGTTTGCCAAGGGCTCCACTCTGTCATGATGCTCTCTCCTATTAGAGGTTCGCAGCTATGGGTGCTATTGGATACTTTTGTATCCTCTGCCTGTCGGAGAGAGCAACGACCATGCCAAACGTATATATGCTTGAATTATTTATGATTGCAGGCAATCACGGAGAGACAAGAATAGCCGTATAGCTGTATGCAACACCGTGCGACGTTGCATGCGATGACGCCACAGCGCTTTCAGGATTTCTGGGAGGACGAACAGACGAGCGAAGCCGGCAGGACGACTCTGAGGAAAAAGACGCGCCCATGACGGAGGCCCATGCCATGGGCAAGATCTCCATTCTTCCTTCCTTGTCCGGTCGCTGCTCCTGGGACCCCACCATGTGCGATAGGCAATGGCCTGCTCCTGGAGGGCCATGCGGGAGGAGGGTCGCCTCACGTGAGGTGAGCCTTCAGGCCCACCCTCACTGAGGCGATGAGAGGCCACAAGTATTTCTTACGCTGCGGCTTCCTGAGTGGCTGCACACTTCGTCACTTCGGCCTTGGTTAGATACTTGCAGTCGACCGTGATATAGGTCCCACACTTGGAGCACTCAAAGATCGCCTTGCCCCTCTCGTCCTTCAGCGGTGTTGCGGACCATGTATGTGGCGGGCACTGCTGCGTCATATTCTTTTACCTCCACAGACTCGTCGCCTGTTCTTTCCTCTGCGGCTCCTCGCCTCTTGCTTGGCGAGCACCTTCCTGGCGCCTCTCTCTCCCCGACCCTACGCCCTGCAGGGTGTCCTCGCTCATGGAGGGCGGGTGGTCAGGACGTGCCTGACCTCGTGCGAGGTCGAGGCAGGAGGCGCGCACCTTTCGCGCCTAGGTGCGCGCCTGAAACAGGGTCACCGGTGGGTCTTAGGCCGAGGCCTGCACCGCAATGCGTTTAGGCTGCGCCGCGGCCGTCTTCGGAATATGGACTTCGAGCACCCCCGCCTTATAGGTCGCGGTAATGTGGTCCGCGTCCACGGCGGCGCCCAGGGTGAAGCGCCGGCAGAACATGCCGAACGCCCGTTCGCGGTAGTGCGCATAGCCGTTCTGTCCGTTCTCGGCAGTGTGCTCGACCAGGCGTTTCCCTTGCAGCGTCAAGATGTTGTTCTCAACGGTAATCTTGATATCGTCTTGCTGCATGCCGGGGAGATCCGCCACGAGCACAAATTCCTGATCCTGCTCCCGCAGGTCAACCCGGGGGTACCACAGGGACTCCTGGGTGCCCGAGGACGGCATGTTCCCAAGAAACGAGTTGAACAGATGGTCCATCTCAGCCCGCAACGACTCCATCCCCGTGAAGGGGCTCCAGGATTCCTGGGACGGCCTCCACGGCATCGTGGGATTCCAGCGCACTAATGCCATAGCGTTTCCCTCCTTGTCGTCTCCTATGGATGCGTGTCGGACGCTCGACGGCAGCGCACCGCCCTCCAGCCCAGCGGCAGGCGAGGCGAGGCCGCAACCTGCGCGTCAATCATCCATATTTCCTTAGTGTCTTTCACTCAAGGAATATAATTTCCTGGTTATAAAGTGTCAAGGCCTCCGACCGCCAGAATCTGACAAACGTGGCCACAGGAGTGCTGGAGGAGTGAGCGCGATAACGACGCCACTGGCACCGTATGACAGCTTCTCTCTATGCAGGCCAAGTCAACGCGTTCCCGAAGCGGCGAGCGACACCACGGCCGAACGATCCGAGACACCGGCCTGTCGCGTGACGCATGCGGTGCGGCGCCTATGGCAGGAACTTGGGCAACGTGCGCGACGTCGCACATGGCATGCCGGCGTCCGGTACAGGGCTTTGCTCTCCCGCCAAGGCTTGCACACCTCAGAGACCCCACCGCTGGCATGCCCCTTGCAATCGTCCCAGAGCGTCAGGACACTTCCGAATATACCCCATGACCTGTGAGGCAAGGAGAAGACTATGAAGCTGGATCTGAGCCAGTGGAATCCCTTCAAATTTTTCCGTAAAGCTCCTGAGGAGCAAGCGGCCCAATCCACGACCTCGACGGCGCTGGCCGTGCCTGGTGAGCCCGAGTGGCCCACGCGTTCGGAGGCGATGCGGCGCCTGATGCAGGACCCGTGGCGCCTGATGCAGGACATGCTCCAGGACCCCTTGGCGGGCTTTGGCCAGCTCGACCGCTGGTTTGGCGACTTTAGCCCGCGCCGCTTTGAGCCACGCCTCGATGTGGTCGATCAGGGGCACAGCCTGTGTCTCACCGTAGAATTGCCCGGCATGGAGCGCGAGGATGTGGAGCTAACAGTGGAAGACGACGCGCTCGTGCTGCGTGGCGAGAAAAAGGTGGAAGCGCAGACCGAGGAAGAGGGGTGTTATCGGCTGGAGCGCGCCTATGGCCGTTTTCAGCGGCTGATCCCGCTGCCCGACGGGGTGGATGTGGACAAGGTGGAGGCGACGTTTGCGAAAGGAGTCTTGACCATCCAGGTCCCGAAGGCGGCGACCGCGAAGCCCCGTGGGCGGCGTCTGCAGATCACGGGAGCCTAGGACACCAGGTGACGGGTGCCGCAGCACGGGCCCGTCACCGCAGGCACAGAACAAGGCGTGACAAGCCATTGATTGTCTGTGGCATATTTCTCTATGCGAGAGGCTCTTTGTCGCAGTTGTGGCTCAGGTGCTGACCCGTCTGCGCTCCCGTGCGGACTGCCTGTAGTCCTGCCGCAATCCGCAGCGGCACAGCCTGAGCATTCCCTGGCCAAAGCAGTGCACGCGTTGTGAGGCAGAGCTGCGCTGTCCCGCATGCTTGTGTGCTTTTCGTACCGTCCAGGAGGTGCCTATATGGAACTGAAAGATTATTACTTCATCCTCGGCGTCCCACGTACGGCGACAGCTCGGGATATTCTGCATGCCTACCGGGAGCTCGCCAAACTCTATCATCCCGACCGCGTCGGTCCCCAAGGCACCGCGACGTTCCAGGACATCGTGGAAGCGTATGAAGTCCTCTCCGACCCCGAGCGCCGGCGGCATTATACTGATAGCCTGTCGCAGTTTGTCGACGTCACCGCCTCTGCTCCTCCGGTGGGGAGCGCCCGCCCAGAACCGCTGATCCCAGACCAGCGCCGCTTTCGCCTGTACAGTCAACCGGAACCCCTCGTGCCAGAGCCCATGTCGCTTTTCTCTGACTTTGGCACCATCAGCCCTTCTGTTGACGCGCTCTATGACCATCTCCTCCAGAATTTTACGGAACGTGAGACGTCAAAAGCCGTGCAGCTTGCCAGCCTGACGGTCGAAGTCCGGCTTTCCCCCTATGAAGCGCTCCAAGGCGTCATGGTGCCGCTCGGTATCCCGGTGTTTGTGCGTTGTGCCGTCTGTGGTGGCTCTGGACGCGATTGGTATACGCTGTGCCTTTCCTGCCAAGGCCAAGGCATGGTCGAGACCGAGCACACGGTCCACGTGCGGATACCACCACGGGTGCGGGAGGGAACGATTGTGGAGGTGCCTGTACACCAGCTAGGGATTCACAATGTCTTTGTGCGTGTGGGGTATCCACTTAAGGCGGGACACTTGGGTATCGGTCAGGTACGCTGAAGCACTGAATTCGACCAAGAGTTCAGTCACCCTTCAGAGCACTGACCGACATGACATTTTGGGCCAAAAGCGTCCGGATTTTCAAGTGTCTTTGTGACCATGGCACGCAGAGTGTGCGACAGGTGGCCCGCAAGACCGGGTTGTCGAAAAGCAGTGTGCATCGTCTCACCCAGGCGATGCAACGCCGCGACTCCCACCCGGAGTCGTGGTGGTGGGAAACGGCCGAAGGCCGGCAGTGGTTGACGCGTTTGGTCCTGGCAACGCTCTATACGTTCGGGCTGAAGCGCGGGGTCGGGCTGGACACGATCAGCGAGTTTTTGGTGCGGCTGCATCTGGCGACGCAGGTGGGGTGTTCGGCCTCCGCCTTACGCGGGGTGATGCAAACGATGGAGGCCGCACTCCTGGAGACGACGGTGGCCTGGGAGCAAGAGGGGCAGACCTCGGGGGAGGTGCGCGAGATCATTGGCGCGGTGGATGAAACATTCTTGGAGCAGATGATCTTGGTGTGCATGGACCTGCCTACCGGGTATCTGCTCCTGGAAGCAGCAGCCGAGGATCGGACCTACCCCACGTGGAAAGCGTTGGTGGAGGAGCGGCTCACGGCTCTGGGCGCTCATGTCCTGTACGTGGTCAGTGACCGCGCCAAGGCCCTGATGCAACTCGCCGACACGGGGTTGGAGTGCCTGAGTATGCCGGATTTCTTCCACGTCATCCATGACATCGTGAAGAGCTATGCGCTGACTATTGGCCAACGCTGGCGCCACGCGCAGCAGGAACTGACGAAAGCCCAGGAGGCGCTGGCACGACGCCAGGGACGGCGCCACGGAGAGCAGGATACCGCCGCGGCACAGGTGTTGGTGGCAGCGAGGCAAGCCGAAGTGACACGCTGGGCCGAGGCGCACCACAGCTATCGAGGTCACTTGGAGCACCTCTCGCTGACGCTGCATCCCTTCCGTCTCTCGGACTCGACGCCTCAGACGTCTGCACAAGTTGAGAGCCAGCTCACGGCCACGGTGGAGGCGATCGAGGTGTTCGCGCAGTGCCATCAGTTGCCGGCCCGGCATGATACCATGGCCAAGGTCCGCAAGCAGCTGCCGGCCCTCGCCGCCCTCATCGATTTCTGGTGGGACGGTGTCCAGCAGGACTTGGCGCCCTTCCGCCTATCGCCCAGATGGCAGCAGTGGGTGCACGAGTGCCTCCTCCCCATGGTCTATTGGGCCACCCAGGTGCCTCGCACCCGTTGCCGCCGACGGAAAGCGAAGATACAGGAGGCATTGGACACCGTGTGCGCGGTGTTTGCCCAGCACCCCATCACGCAGCGGCTCGCTCCACAGGTCCTAGCGGGGTGGCAGGCCTGGGCAACCGACCGAGTCAAAGCCTTTCAGCGCGCCTCGTCGGCCGTCGAAGGCCGCAACGGCATACTGTCGCAACTGCATCACAATCAGCGGGGCTTGCCCACACGACGCGCCAAGGTGTGGACGGTCTTGCATAACTTCGATTGTCGCGCGGCGGATGGCACGACGCCGGCCTCGCGATTTTTCAGGCAGACTTTCCCGGACCTCTTTGAAACGGTGTTATCGCAGGTCGAAGACTTGCCTCGACCGCGGCAGCGCAATCAGATCATGGCGCGAAGTAGTTGAGAGCGTAGGGTGTCCCGCCTTACGCGGATACCCACGTCGCGCCACTGTCCCCGCCACCGAGTGCGCCGCGCCCGCTTGCCCCTACGTCCCTCGCAAGGCTCCCGGGCACTATCGGGACGGGTCGGCATATAAGCGCCATCAATGCCCAATACCAAGACGGGTCGGCGAAAGCGACCCACGGACACCGAGGCAATGCGCTGCTCGATCTCCTGTCGCGATGGAGCCACGTCCAACACGGTCAACTCCGCGCCCACGTGGTTGGTCACGGTATGCATCCGTGCACTTCCGAAGTGCAGCCCGTCAGATCACCAAAGAGCGCTTGGGCAGTGTCATACGGTACTTCGGTGACCAACTTCACCGCGGTGTGTTGCATGTCGAGTTGTTTACGACCTGCCACCAAACCCAGCATGTCGTCGAGCGGGTACACACCATCCCGGCAGGCCCGACAATAAAAATATGGTCTCTCAAGCTGTACAGCCCCCACCATAGTCTCCACAGTCCGCGAGACGTGCGCGCGAGCTGTCAAGAGCCGCTTACACGTAGCACAGTGGGTCTGCTGGCGGGTGTATTCCCCTCGATAGGTGTGCTCGACGATCGTCTCCGTCAGG
>Ga0081538_10005606_pt1 | contig 11263 bp, 11 predicted proteins | sample TabmetS5T2R1_FD_71022 | JGI IMG/M metagenome (GOLD analysis project Ga0081538, IMG submission 71022) | Tabebuia heterophylla rhizosphere microbial communities from the University of Puerto Rico - S5T2R1 | ecosystem: Host-associated > Plants > Roots > Rhizosphere ... | reverse complement strand
CGCCGCCCCGGCGGACCCGGCGCCAGGGGTGCCGGACGCGCCGACGGTGACGAGCGAGCCACCCCATCGGCACCGGCGGCGCCATCGCCCCGTCGCGCATGGCGACTAGGGTCGCCGCCGCCTCGTTTCTCGCCGTCTCCGTCCTCGTCGCGTGGCTGACGATCACACAGCCGTTCGCGGCGCGGCTGCTTCAGGTCCTCATCGTCGTCTCCATCGGCTACGTCGGCTGGCTCGCCTGGCGCGGCGGGCTTCCCGCCTTCGTGGCCGAGTACACGGGCTACGTCTTTCCCTTCTACGCACGACTGGGCCGCGAGCCCCTGTGGCAGGCTATTGGCGGACACACCTATGCGCGGCCGCTCCTGGGGCTCATGCTGGCCCTCGTGGCCTGGGGGCTCGCGGTGCCCGCGCGCCCCGGCTTCGGCATCCGGCGCCCCCTGGCCGTGGCGGGCGTGATCGCGGGGGTGCTGCACTTCGTGCTCCAGGGCAAGGGCTGGGAGTATCACCTCTACCCCGTGACCTTCTTCTTCTGCGCGCTCGCCGCGCCGGCCCTCCGCGCGCCGGAGCCCGAGGCCACGCCCGGCGAAAGCCCGCGCGCCTGGCCTCCCGCGCCGCGCGAAGTCGCGCGTGCCGCCAGCGTCATCCTGTTCGCGGCGACCTGCCTCGTGCTCGGGGCCAAGGCGGTGGAGGCGATGGACGCGCCGTGGATCGACGAGAAGGCGCGCCGCGTGGCCGCCCTTGCCCGCGACCTGGGCCCGCGCGTCCCGCCCGGAGCCACCGTGCAGGTCCTGGACGTTACCTCGGGCGGGCTCCACGCCCTCTTGCGCATCGAGCGCCGCGAGCCCACGCGCTTCCTCTACGACTTTCCGTTCTTCCACGACGTGGCGGATCCCCGTATCCAGGCGCTGCGCGCCGAGCTGGTCTCGGGGCTGGAGCGGGCGCGACCGGCCGCGGTGGTGGTGATGCGCGAGACCTGGCCCCGGGCGGGCTACGAGCGCCTCGACGCCTTCCCCGCGCTGCGCGACCTTCTCGCCCGTGACTATTCGCTCGACGTGGACGGCGACGGCTACCGGATCTATGCGAAGCGACGCGGTTCATAGAGTCATCGGCGCCTACGACGACTGGATCGTCCGCGCCTACTGCTGGGGCCGCTTCGGCATCCTGCGGCAGCGCTTCCTGGACGAGATCGGCCAGTACCTTCCCGAGCGCGGGCGCGTGCTGGACGTGGGCTGCGGCTTCGGGCTCTTCTCGCTCTACTACGCGAGCGTGCGGCCCGGGCTCACGCTGGAGGGCCTCGACCGCAACCCGCGGCGCATCGCCATGGCGCGGGCGGCGGCCCAGCGACTCGGCCTCGGCAATGTCCGCTACGAGGTGGGCGACGCGACCCATTTCCGGGGCGGCCGGCTCTTCGACGGCGCCTACATGCTGGACATCGTGCATCACATCCCACCCGAGGCCGTACGCCCGCTGCTGGAGCAGCTCGGCAAGGTGCTGCCCGCCGGCGCGCGCCTCGTGGTGAAGGACGTGGACAGCCGCCCCGCCTACAAGCGCTGGTTCACCCACGTTCTCGACCTCGCCATGGACCCGCGCACGCCCGTCCACTACTGGCCCGCGGAGGAGCTGCAGGCCCTGCTCGAGTCGGTGGGCTTCCGCGTTTACCGGCATCTCATGGTCGACATGTTCCCGTACCCGCATGTCCTCTACGTGGGAGAGCGGCGGCCGTGATCTCGACCCTGCTGCGCGCCGAGGCGCTCACCGCCGGCTACGGCAAGATGCCCATCCTCCACGACGTCACCTTCATCGTGACGCCGGGCGAGCTGGTAGCGGTGATCGGCCCCAACGGGGCGGGCAAGTCCACCGCCTTCAAGGTGATCGTGGGCTTCCTCAAGCCGAGCGAGGGGCGAGTCCTGTTCGACGGCGACGACATCACCGGGCTGCGCCCCGACCAGGTGCTGCGTCGCGGCCTGGCCTATGTGCCGCAGGGCCGCATCGTGTTCCCGCAGATGACGGTGCTGGAAAACCTCGAGATGGGCGCCTACATCGAGCGGGATCCCCTGAAGATCAAGGCCTCGATGGACCGGGTGTACGCGCTCTTCCCCATTCTCTTCGAGCGCCGGCATCAGAAGGCCGGGACCATGTCCGGGGGCGAGCAGCAGATGGTGGCGATCGGCCGGGCCCTCATGACCCACCCCAAGCTGGTGCTTCTGGACGAGCCCTCGCTGGGGCTGTCCCCCAAGTACGTGGCCCTCATCTTCGAGAAGCTCGTGGAGATGAAGAAGAGCGGCTACACCCTCATGGTCGTGGAGCAAAATGCCGCCAAGGCCCTGTCGGTGGCCGACCGGGGCTACGTGCTGGAGCTCGGCCGGAACCGCTTCGACGGCTCGGGCCGCACGCTCCTCGTCGATCCCGAGGTCAAGCGCCTTTACCTCGGCGGGTGAAATAAAGTACAATCCGCGCCATGCGCCTGGGCCGACCTCTCGTCACCATGGTCGTCGTCATCGCGGGACTGCTCGTGGGATTCCTCGGCTGGTCCCAGAATTCCACCGCGAAGACGGAGCAACCTCAGGCGACGATGCCCGCGGCCGGCGCCGCGGCGCCCGCGGCGCACGCCCGGCCGAATCCGCACGTGGCGAGCGGACAGAAGGTCTACGCGCAGTACTGCGCGACCTGTCACGGCGAGGCCGGCAAGGGCGACGGACCGGGCGGCGCGAACCTGCCCATCAAGCCGCAGAATCTCGCCGACGGGCGCATCATGAACGTGTTCCCCGATCACATGCTCGTCCGCGCGATCGGCCTCGGCCCGCAGTCCATCGGGCTGTCGAACCTCATGCCGCCGTTCAAGCCCACGCTATCCGATCAGCAGATCTCCGACGTCGTCGCCTACATTCGCACGCTCGCCGACCCGCCCTACGATCCCAAGGGCGTGCTGCCCGTGCCGGAGCAGCGCGAGGGGCCGGTGCAGCCCATCTTCTTCAGCCACGTGATCCACGCGGGCGCCTTCAAGATCGACTGCCAGTACTGCCACACGGGCGCGCGGCGCTCGGCGGCGGCGGGCCTGCCCTCGGTGGAGCGCTGCATGGGCTGCCACAAGATCGTGGCCGCACAAGGCAATCCCGAGGTGCAGAAGCTTCACGGCTTCTGGGAGCGCAAGGAGCCCATCCCGTGGGTGCGCGTGTTCAAGGTGCCGGAGCACGCGAAGTTCGTGCACAAGAACCATATCCAGGCCGGGCTGCCCTGCCAGACCTGCCACGGCCGCATCGAGGCCATGGAGCAGGTGTCCGGCGGCGTGACCGGCCAGAGCATCGTGAACGACGTGAAGAACCTCGCGCTGATGCCGAACGAGCCCAACAAGCTCACCATGGGCTGGTGCGTGGAGTGCCATCGCGCCGCCAACGGCGGCCAGCTCGCGAGCCTCTCGTGGATTCCCAAGCCCCTGCCCAAGCTGAGCAAGGAGAAGTTCGACGCACCGCTAGACTGCGTCGTCTGCCACCATTAGGAATCAACATGCTTTTCGCATGTTGACCGTGGTGCAATCGGTTAGGGCACCCCGCTAGAGCCTTCCACCGCCCCGCTTCACTCGTCGGCGCTCTACAGGATGGCGGTGAAGCTTCGGAGATCGGGGCAGGTGTCGAGGGACTCCACGATCGCGCGCACCGCGTCGGCTCGTTCCGCGCTCAGGACCACGCCCGCGCAGCCCTCGAACTTCTCCCGCAGCTGATCGGCGGTGAGCGGGTTGCCGGGATGCCCCGGCACCTGACGCGGGCCGATCTCCAGCGTGCGCCCATCGGCCAGCCGCACTCGCACGCGGGACCACATGTGCCGCTCGAGATCGCCCGGGATCTCGGGGTCCACCACCAGGCGCACGCGCGGGAGGACGGCCCGGATGGCGGGGTCCTGCGCCTTCTCGTCGGTGAAGGTCCGCATGTCCATGCGGTCCTCCACCAGCGCCGCCGCCGCCGCGAACTGCCCGGAGAACTTCGCCTCGAGGCCGGTGCGGGGATTGGCGTGGATCAAGATGTTGGGCACCGAGGCGTGCACGCCCACCGTGACCTCCGCGATGTCGGCCGGCCGCAGCGTGTGCGTCTGCCGGAGCTCGCGCGCGGCGTCGATGATGGAGTGCGTGCACGCGCAGGACGGGTAGGGCTTCACCGCGACGCCCGTGGTGAGAATTTTCCACGGCGCGCCGAGGGTGCCCAGGCGCTCCCGCTTGAGCGCGCCCGCCCCCAGCACCGCGAAGAAGCCCTGCGGCCCTTCCAGCGCTTGCTCGGATGCCGTCCAGCCCTCGCGCGCGAGCAGCGCCGCGAGCACGCCGCTCCGCGCGGCGTGGCCGGCGTGGAAGGGCTTGGTCATGGTCCCGAAGTTCTCCTTGAGCCCGGAGGACTGCGAGGCGGCCACCGCCAGCGCGGTGCGCGTCTGCGAGGCGTCGAGACCGAGGAGCCGGGCCGCGGCCGCGGCGGCGCCCAGCGTGCCGAGCGTACAGGTGGCGTGCCAGCCGTGATGATAGTGGGCGGGATTCAGCACCTCCGCCACGGTGGTCTCCACCTCGAAGCCCACGAGAAAGGCGTGCACCAGGCTCCGGCCGTCCACCAGTGCCAGCTCGCCCGCGGCCAGCGCCGCCGCCAGTACCGGCGCCGATGGATGCCCCATCATGCCGAAGTTGGTGTCGTCGAAGTCGAGGGCGTGCGCGGCGGTGCCGTTGGCGAGCGCCGCCCATACGGCGCCGGTACGCGCGCCCGCGCCGATCACGGTGGCGAGTGGGGCGCCGCCCTCGGCGGCGGCGATTCTCTGTACGATGCGGGCGGGCTCCTCCACCGAGCCCGCGAGCATCACGCCCAGCGTGTCGAGGATGGCGCGGCGGGCGGCGTCCACCGCCTCGGCCGGGCAGTCCTCCCAGCGGCTCTTGACGACGAACTCGGCGATGGCGGCGGTGGCGCGGATGGGGTCCATCGGGGCCTCCTCGTGAAGGTGGAACGAGGGTAGCCCCTCCGTCCGTCCTCGGTCAATCGGGCGCTACGAGAGCTCGAGGGCCTGCGCCGCCGCGTAGAACGTCGCGGCGATGCGCACGGCGTCGTTCACGTGCTCGGGGGTGAGCCCGCCGTCGGTCACCGTCTTCTCGTGGGCGCGCACACAGGCCTCGCAGCCGTTGATGGCGCTCACGGCGAGGGAAAACAGCTCGAAGTCCACGCGATTGGTGGCGGGCTGGGCGAGCCGGTTCATCCGCAGTCCGGCGCGCAGCTCGCCGTAGACCGGCTTGCCGACCATGTGGCGGAACCGGTAGTAGACATTGTTCATCGCCATGAGCGCGGCGGCGGCGCGAGCGTCCTCCACCACCGCCCCGTCCACGGCGGCGGCCGCGGCGGCGAGCACGGCGTCGCGCAGGCGGGGGTTGCGGGCGGCGATGGCCGAGGCCACCGCCACCCCCCAGCGCTGAGCCTCGGAGAGCGCCCCGTCCTTGAGCACCGCGTGGATGTTCAGCCGGATGTCCTTGGCCGCGTCCGGCAGCGCGGTACGGAGCGCCTCCAGGGCTTCCACGTCAGGCCACCTGAAGCGTGGGCTCGCCCTTCCGCCAGTTGCAGGGGCAGAGCTCGTCCGTCTGCAGCGCGTCCAGCACCCTCAGCACTTCGTCCACGTTGCGGCCGACCGAGAGGTCGTTCGCGCTGACGAAGCGGATCACGCCCTGGGGGTCGACGATGTACGTGACCCGAAGCGGCACGCCTTCCTGCTTGTGCAGGACGCCCAGCGCGGTGGATAGCTCCCGCCTGGTGTCGGCGAGCATGGGGAAGGGAAGGTCGCGAAGGTCGGGATGGTCACGGCGCCACGCGAGATGCACGAAGTGCGTGTCGGTGGAGAGGCCGAGCACCTGCGCGTCACGCTCGGCGAACTCGCCCTCCTTCTTTCCGAACTCGGCGATCTCGGTGGGGCAGATGAACGTGAAGTCCATGGGCCACGCGAAGAGCACCAGCCACTTGCCGGGATAGGTCCCGTTGGTGATGGTGGCGAACTCGCGGCCCTTGTCCAGGCTCACCGCGGCCTGGAGAGCGAACTCGGGTAGGCGATCTCCAACAGTCAGCATGTCTCGCTCCTATGGTGATGATCGATTTTTGTTTGGTGGTGCGGGCCGACGCGCCCGGGGGCGTCCGGCCACTCCTTCCGACGGGGCGCCGGGGGCCGGGGATTCCGCATTCAGGGGCCCTGCCACTGTTCTTAGGGTATCCTAATAGCGAGCGCGCCGGCCCCGCCCGGCCCCGGGGTATCATCGACGCCGTGATGCGCCGCCCGTTCGCCCGTCCCGGCCTCGCCGCGCTGGCGACGGCGGCCCTGCTGGGGTTGCTCATCGCGGCGCCCGCCTCCGCGCAGCTCTTCTTCTCCGCCGAGCCGGGATCGCCCTATCGCGTAGGGCCCCTCATCGTCCGGGCCAGCGTGACCCCCGACAATCAGGGCGCCGAGATCAACGTGGTCTGGAGCCTGACGCTGCCCATGCGGCAGCCTGCCCCCCGGCCGCAGGACCTCTATCTCCTCTGGCCCGGGGAGGTGACCGGCCCCGGCCCCGCGGGCCCGCCCGATCCCGCGCTGGCCAAGGCGGTGACCGCGCTCGGCTTCGAGGTGATCGGCGAGGGCCGGCTGCCGCTCTACACGCAGAGCCTTGCCGAGGCGGATGCCGCCGCCAATGCCCAGCCCGTGGAGGGCGGCGCGCCATACGTGACCTTCGTGCAGTACGGCGGCGCGCTCGGCCTCTCCCCACCCGCGACGTGGATCCGCATCCCGTGGACGCCGCGCATGGCGGACCCGCGCTGGCTGGTGGATCTGCGCATGCGCAGCGCCGCCCTCATCAAGCCGAAGCAGGCGACCTGGCTCGAGAGCGCGGTGCTGGGCCAGCGCTACTCCCTCACCATCAGCTTCAACGAGGTGCGCGACCGGCCTCTCTTCCCCATGTACTTCGCGCATCGTGACCGCGCCCTGCGGCTCGCCGACGCCCCCGCCGAGCTGGTGGTGAACTTCCCGCAGTCGGATCAGCTCAAGATCGACGACGTGTACCCCCGCACCACCATCCGGCGTCTATCCGAGACACTCGAGAGCACCGAGGTGGTCTCGCTCTTCCTCGACACCTCCGAGGGCATCTCGCCCCAGCACCTCGCCATCCAGTACGGCTACTTCTCGAAGCTCCAGGCCGCGGCGCTGGTCGTCGTCCCCACGTTCTTCCTCGCCCTCGGCTACGCGGTGGGCCCCGCGCTGGGGCGGGTGGGCGCCCACCTGGCGTCCGCCCTCATGACCCACGTGTACCTCGGCGCGTGGAACCGCGCGCCGCGCGAGCGCGTGACGGGCACCTTCGTGCCCGACGACGTGATCGCGCGCATCGTGCCGGGCCGCACCACGCTGGACGAGGTGCTGGTCCTTGCCGGGCCCGACGCCGAGCACCATGAGCGCCTGGCCCCGCAGCGGGGCCGCACCCTCGTTTATCGGGGCAAGCGCGTGCGGCCCCAGACGGGCCGCATACTCGGCTGGTTCTCGACGGTTCGCTCGTTCGAGGTGGAAGAGCAAACCGTCACCGTGATCTTCGACGGGGACGTCGTCCGCGATGTGCAGGCCGACGTCCGCCGCTCCCGCGCGGCGACGCCAGACGGCGGCCGATAGCGGCCCATCTGCTTTTTTGGCGCCCTCGGCCGCCCCCTCAACGTACCAGGGGGACGCCTCGGGGGCGGCTCTCAGGCGCCGCCTCGCATCTGGACCGTTCTCAGCCGCCTGAAGCGAATCTTTGCGGGAACTGCTTGGCGATCGCCGCCGCGAGCGGGTCGGCGATCTTCGCCATGTGACCTGCGGCGGTCCGGACGTTCTTCCAGGCCTGGGCGTGATCGCCCGTGGCCTGCACGTCGATGACCTCCTTCAGCGTCACCACGTGGTGCTTCACGAGATCGGCCACCACGTCCTTGGGCAGATTCGGGTTGGCGGCCGCCAGGAAGGCGCCGAAGTCGTCGGTATAGGCGACGAGGTCGGCCACCGCCTTGTCCTGCTTGGCCTTGTCCTTGGTGGCCACGCCCACCGTGTAGTCGACGACCATGCCGATGTGCTTCCGCCAGAGGGGGAGGAACGCCTTCTCGGCGTCGGGCCCGTACACGGAGCCGATGGCCCGCGCCACGTCCTGCGAGTTGCCGTCGAGGGCCGCCGCGGCCGCCTCGAACTCGGCCTTGCGGCCGGCCAGCGCGGCGTTGGTGGCGGCGGCGGCGAGGTAGACGTGCTCGCGCAGCGCCAGGTTCAGGCTCGCGCGCAGCGCCGCCGCGGAGGCCGCGGAGTCGCCGGGATACTTCGCGGGGAACTGCTTGGCGATGGCCCCGGCGAGGGGATCACCGATCATGGCCATGTGGCCCGCGGCGGTGCGGAGCGCGGTGAAGGCCTTGGCCTGATCGCCGGCGGCCTGCGGATCGATGACGCCCTTGAGGGTGACCACGTGGTGCTTCACCAGCTCCGCGACCACATCCTTGGGGAGGTTCGGGTTCGCGGCGGCCAGGAAGGCGCCGAAGTCCTGCGTGTAGCCGATGAGGTCGGCCACGGCCTTGTCCTGCTTGGGCTTGTCCTTGGTCGCGACGCCGACCGTGTAGTCCACCGCCATGCCGATGTGCTTCCGCCACAGGGGGAGGAAGGCCTTCTCCGCGTCGGCCCCGTACACCGAGCCGATGGAGGTGGCGATGTCCTGCGAGTTGCCGTCGAGGGCCGCCGCGGCGGCCTCGAACTCCGCCTGGCGGCCGCCCAGCGCGGCATTGGTGGCGGCGGCGGCGAGGTAGACGTGCTCGGCGAGCAGGGCGTTGTAGCCCGTGCGAAGGTCCGACGCGCTCTTGCTGCCGTGGGCGGCGAGCGCGGGGGTGGCGAGGCCGACGAGCGCGGCGAGCAGCGCCGCGCCGGTGACGCGCAACATCCAGGTTCTGCTCCTCATGATCGTGTCCTCCATGTGAGTCGTGTGTGCGTTACTGGACGAGGATCTGGCCCGTCATCGCCTGATGGCGATCGCAGAAGTACGTGTAGATGCCGGGCTCGGTGAAGGTGTGGCGAAAGGCGGCGCCCTTGCCCTCCAGCCGTCCGTCGAAGCGCGCGTCCTTCTTGCCGGGCGCGCCCGACGTGACGGTGTGGGTGATCTCGTCGCCGTTGGTCCAGGTCACCGTGGCGCCGCGCGTGACGGTGACCGCCGCCGGCGAGTACGCGAAGATGCGGACGGCGACCTGGCCGTCCGCGGCGTCCGCGGTGCGCCCGGCGTGGGGCGGCGTCTCCGCCACGGCGAGCGTGACGGTCAGGACGGCCAGCGCCGCGATCGCCCACTTGCTCTTGCCGTTCATGAATCTCCCCTCCTTTCCACCCCTTGCTACGGGCGGACGGGGGACGCCGGATTCAGCGCGGGGAGGCCAATGGCGACGGCGAGTTGGCGGGCGCGGCCGCCGGCCGAGCGCTAGCGGCGCCCGCCGGCGAGGCGCACCGCCTCGGGACGCCGGCGGAGCGCCGCCATGGCCCAGCAGCCGAGGAACGGACCCGGGGCCAGGACGATGAAGGCGTAGCGCCAGCCCACGTACTGGGCGAGCAGCGGCAAGCCCCAGATCGTCACCATGGTCAGGGCGAAGCCGAGGCTGGTCTGTAGCGTGAGCGCCGTGCCCATGTAGGCGGGCTGGGAGAGCTCGGTCACCGAGGCCGAGAACTGCGCCGAGTCGGCGATGACGCTGATCCCCCACACGATGCCGAAGGCGAGGAGCAGCCAGAGCGGGCTCGCGTAGGCCCAGGCGCTGAGCACGCAGCAGGTACCGGAGATCGCCATCGCCCCGATGGTGACGGTGGTGCGCCCGATGCGGTCGGCAAGCCAGCCGCCGAGGAAGGCGCCCGCGGCGCCCGCCACGCCGATGGTGACGAAGGCGACCAGCCGCGACGTGCGCGCGGCATCCCCGCCCAGCGAGGCGGCGAGGAATACCGCCAGCCACGACCACACGGCGTAGAGCTCCCACATGTGGCCGAAGTAGCCGAGATTGGCGAGCAGCACCGCGCGGTCGCGCAGGACGCGGCCGAGCTGGCGCGGATCGAACGGCGCCGGGGCCGGCGCGTACGGGCCGTCGGTGACGAGCGTGCCCACGATGAGCGCGCCGACCAGAGCCAGCGCGCTCGACACCGTGAGTACCAGCGCGTAGGACAGGCCTTGCGCGTCCAGCAGTCCCGCGACGAGATGGGGAGTCGCGCTGCCCAGGGTGAGCGCCCCCACCAGCACGCCAATGGCGAGCCCTCGCCCGCGCCCGCTGACATGGCCGGCCGCGATCTTCATACCGGGGGGATACACCCCGGCCAGGCAGAGGCCCGTGACGAAGCGGAGCGCGAGGGCCGCGCCGATGCCCTCGACGAGCCAGGCCAGCGCCAGATTGGCCAGGGACCCGGCCACCGCGGCGAGGCAGAACATGCGCCGCGGCGGCAGCACGTCGGGCAGGTTGAGGGCCGCGGAGGCCAGCGCGCCCACCACGAAGCCCAGCTGCACGGCGGCGGTCAGCCAGGCCGCCCCGCTGGGGGACAGCGTCCACGCCGCGCTGAGGGCGGGCAGCACCGCGGTGGCCGAGAACCAGAGCGTCATCGCGAGCAGCTCGGCCAGAGCGAGCAGGGTCAGCTGTCCGATCGGCCGGTGCGTCTCTGCGCGCGTGGGGGGATTCATGAGTGGCCCGGGTCTCCGGCCATCTTACCCGCCTCCGAATGCCTGCCCCGCCCGAAGTCACGGTATGCTGGGGCATGGCGTGGGGCCGTGGAGTGCGGCTGACGCTGGTCCTGGGTGCGCTGCTCTTTCTTTCGGCGTGCGCCTCCCATCGCGTGGCGACGGCGCCGGCCCGGCCGGCGCCCGTGTCCCCGCCAACCATGCCCGCTCCGCCCACCAGGCCGGCGGTGGGGTACGAAGAGGCGGGTGAGGCCTCGTGGTACGGCAATCCTCACCATGGCCGGCGGACGGCGAGCGGCGAAGTCTACGACATGAATCAGATGACCGCCGCGCATCGCTCCTTGCCCTTTGGCACCCGGGTGCGCGTGGAGAGCAGGCTGGACGGCAGCTCGGTCGAGGTACGGATCAACGATAGGGGGCCGTTCAAGGACGAGGACAAGCGCATCCTCGATCTCTCCTATGCGGCGGCCCGCCTCCTGGGCGCGATCGGGCCCGGCGTGATCCCGATCCGGCTCCGCGTGGTGTCGATGCCGAGCGGCCCGACCGCGTCAACGGCGACGGCTCCACCCGCGCCCGTCGCCACGCCCGCCGCGCCGCCGATGC
>Ga0081538_10005605_pt1 | contig 11265 bp, 12 predicted proteins | sample TabmetS5T2R1_FD_71022 | JGI IMG/M metagenome (GOLD analysis project Ga0081538, IMG submission 71022) | Tabebuia heterophylla rhizosphere microbial communities from the University of Puerto Rico - S5T2R1 | ecosystem: Host-associated > Plants > Roots > Rhizosphere ... | reverse complement strand
GAGCTGGCGCTCGACGTGGCCGTAGGGGCGGCCGGGCCGAGCAGCTAGCGCGCCACCGGGGCGAACGCACGCAGGATCCGCTCCACGGTCTCGATGATGGCGTCCTCTTCGACGGTGGTGAGCCCGGCGCCGAGCGCCAGCGAGGCCTCGGTCAGCGCGCCGTAGAGCAACAGCGCGAGCGCTTCGGCGTCCTCATGCCGCAGCGCCCCGCCGGTGGCCAGCGACTGCAGTCCCGCCCGGATGGTGCCGAGGCCGAAGCCGCGGTCGATCTCGTACCAGGCCACGAGCCCCAGGACGGCCGGAGCGTCGGCGAGGACGATGCGGCGGAGCTCGGGCCTGGCGAACAGCTCGAACAGCCTGCGGCACCCGGCCTTGAACGGCTCGAGCCCCGTCGGCGGCGTCGCATTCAGCGCCGCCGTCACCACGGCGTCGTTGATCTCCCGCTCGACCACCTCGAAGACCTCGACGAACAGCTCGTGCTTGTCGCCGAAATGGTGGTGCACCGCGCCCCGGGTCACACCCGCCCGGACCGCGATGCCGTCGAGCGTGGCGGCCTGGTAGCCCCCCTCGGCAAAGGTGGCACGGGCGGTGTCCAGGATCGTGCGCCTCGTGACGGCGGCGTCGGCGGCGCTGCGGCGCGGCATGGGGTCATGCTTGCATACGTACGGGGCGTATGTTAACGGCGACGCCCCCTGCCGCTGGCGCGGCCCCTGCCGTCTGAACCCGCCACGGAATTGGTTGCCCACCATCAGATCCGCGGCAGGTTTCCCGGGGCCCGGGGCTCGACCGCTACGGAACGCAACCTTGCGGCGCCGGAGCGCGCCGTCGGTGGTCACGGGGAGCGACATATGCTTGCCGTTCGTGGAGAGCGGACGTCGCCGGGTCATGGGTGTCGTCAACGTGACCCCGGACTCGTTCTCAGATGGGGGACGGTTCCTCGACCACCGGGCCGCCATCGCCCACGGTCGCGCGCTGGTGAACCAGGGAGCGGATTGGGTCGACGTGGGCGGCGAGTCCACCCGCCCCCGGGCCGAGCCGGTACCGGTCGACGAGGAGCTGCGGCGGGTGCTCCCCGTCGTCGAGGCGCTGGCGTCCGACGGGGTCGCCGTATCGATCGACACCCGCAAGGCGGCGGTCGCCGAGGCCGCCGTGGCCGCTGGGGCCCGCATGATCAACGACGTGTCGGCCGGCCTGGCCGTGGTGGCGGGCGCCACCGGCGCCGCGTTCGTGGCCATGCACATGCTGGGCGATCCCCGCACCATGCAGGCCGACCCGGTGTACGGCGACGTGGTGGCCGAGGTGCGCGACTTCCTCGTCGACCGGGCCGACGCCGCCCGGGCCGCAGGCGTGCGGGAGGTGTGGATCGATCCCGGCATCGGCTTCGGGAAGACCCTGGACCACAACATCGACCTGCTCGCCAACCTCGACCTCCTGGCCGCCACCGGCTACCCGGTGCTGGTCGGCACCAGCCGCAAGTCGACGCTCGGCACCCTGGCGGCCCGGGCCGACCGCACCCCCACCGTCCCGCCTGCCGGGGATCGGCTCGAGGGCTCGATCGCGACCGCCGTGTGGTCCTTGCTGCGCGGCGCCAGCATGGTCCGAGTCCACGAGGTGCCCGCCACCGTGCGGGCGATCGAGGCCTGCGACCGGGTGCTGGCGGCCGCGTGATCTGTCCAGCGAGGAGTACTGAAGTGCGAGTGAAGCGAGCACGGCAGGCCGACGGCGCGAGCGCCAGCTCGCCCGGTGGCGATGGGTGTGGGGCGCAGCCCCACGGGAGACACTGAGGTGCGAGTGAAGCGAGCACGGCAGGCCGACGGCGCGAGCGCCAGCTCGCCCGGTGGCGATGGGTGTGGGGCGCAGCCCCACGGGAGACAATGAGGTGCCGCCGACCAAGGGCAAGTGGGCCCAGGGCATCACCCCCCGGAACTTCGTGTGGGTGCTCAAGGACCGGTTGGCCATCTGCGAGCGGCCCGGCGGCTACGGCGCCAACCATCGCCGCGTCCGCCGCCAAGAGGAGATCATCTGGATCCGCGAGCAGGGCTTCACCCACGTCATCTCCCTCATCGCCGCACCCCACAACCTGCACAACTATGACGAGCTGGGCGTGGCCTGGCTGCACCGGCCCCAGCGGCCCCACGACGACCCGATCGAGTTTCAGCTCGCCCTCTACACCGAGGTTCGCGATCTCCTGGCCAAGGGCGAGAAGCTCCTGATCCACCAGGAGGAGGTCGGGGACCGCATCTGCGGCCTGGTCGCGGGCTACGTGCTGTGGGCCGGCCTCGTGCCCTATGGCCCCCAGGCGATCTCGGTCACCGAGCGCCTGACCGGGCGGCAGCTCGGTCCCGAGGGGCGGGAGCTGGTCGCCTCCGCCGACGAGCTCCGCGAATCCGGATGAGCGAACGGTCGGCGCTGCCGTGGGATCGCATCGAGCTGCGCGGCCTCCGGCTGCCCGCACGCGTGGGGGTGCTACCGATCGAACGCGAGCAGGACCAGCCGTTGGAGCTCGACCTCGACGTCGTCGTCGAGCTGGGGCCGGCCGGGGCGAGTGACGATCTCGCCGACACGGTCCACTACGGGGCCGTGTGCGATGCCGTGGCGCGGGCGGCCGGCGCGGGACACGTGGCGCTGCTGGAGCGCCTGGCGGAGGTCATCGCGCAGGCCGTGCTCGGGGTGGATTCCCGGATCGTCGCCGTCGATCTCGCGGTTCGCAAGCTGCGGCCCCCCGTGCCCCACGACCTGGCCACCTCAGGCGTGCACGTGGTTCGGACGAGACGATGAGCGGCGCCGCAGGCGACGCCCCGAGCCCCAGGCGAGCGTTCCTCGGGCTCGGGTCCAACGTCGGCGACCGGGTGCGCCACCTGCGCGAGGCGGTCGACACCCTGCGGGCCGTCGACCTGCACGCCGTGTCCCCGGTCTACGAGACGGAACCGGTCGGCGGGCCGGGCGGCCAGGATGCCTACCTAAACCTGGTGGCCGAGCTGGAGACGGCGCGGGCGCCGCACGACCTGCTCGGTGTGTGCCACCGGCTCGAGGCGGCGGCGGGGCGCGTCCGCGACGAGCGCTGGGGACCGCGGACGCTGGACGTGGACGTGCTGTGGATCGATGGTGTCACCGTCGACGAGCCCGACCTCCAGGTGCCCCATCCCCGCATGTGGGAGCGCCGATTCGTGCTGGCGCCGCTGCGCGACCTCGCCCCCGACCTGGTCGACGAGGCCACCCTGGACGCCTCCGCGGGCTACGTCGAGCCGGTGGGTGCGCTCGACGAGCTGGCCGCGCACTGACGGTGGTGCGCGTTCGCATCATCGGCCCCGGTCGCGCCGGAACCTCGCTGGCCCGGGCGCTCACCGCCGCTGGCTGGGACGTGGCGCCCCTGCTGGGCCGGGGCGACGACCTGGCCCCGGCCGCACGGGGAGTCGACCTGCTGGTGATAGCCACGCCCGACGATCGCGTCCGCGACGTGGCCCGGGCGGTCGATACTGTGCCGGACACGGTCGTGGCCCACCTGGCCGGGTCGCTCGGCCTCGCGCCGCTGGCACCCCACCGGCGGCGGGCGGCCATCCACCCGTTGGTGGCGTTGCCCACCCCGGCGCTCGGCGCCCGGCGCCTCGTCGGTTCCTGGTTCGCGGTCGCCGGCGACCCGCTGGCCCACGACGTCGTGCGCGCGCTGCGCGGGCGATGGTTCGAGGTGGCCGACGCCGACCGACCGGTCTACCACGCCGCCGCCGTCATCGCCTCCAACCACCTGGTGGCGCTGATGGGGCAGGTCGATCGCCTGAGCGAGGCCGTGGGGGTGCCGTTCGAGGCATACGTCGACCTGGCAAGGGCGACGCTCGACAACGTCGCCGCCCTCGGACCGGCAACGGGGCTGACCGGTCCGGCGGCCCGGGGCGACGAGGCCACGATCCGCCGCCACCTGCGGGCCCTCCCGGCCGACGAACGTCGTGCGTACCGCTCCCTCGCCGACGCCGCTCGCCGCCTGGCGCAGCAGCCGCGGCCCGTGACGCAGACCACGCCGGGCCGCAGGGAAGGCACGCGGTGAAGACCCTGCACACCGTCGCCGAGCTGCGGCCGCTCCTGGTTGGCGAGCGGGCCGCGGGCCGCTCGGTGGGGCTCGTGCCGACGATGGGCTACCTGCACGACGGCCACCTGTCGCTCGTGCGGCGGGCGCGGGCCGACACGGACGTCGTGGTCGCCTCGATCTTCGTGAACCCCCTCCAGTTCGGCGCGGGAGAGGACCTCGACGCCTACCCCCGTGACCTCGATCGGGACGGACGCCTCGCCGAGGCCGCGGGCGTCGATCTGCTCTTCGTCCCCAGTGCCGAGGAGATGTTCCCGCAGCCGGCGTTGACCACGGTGTCAGTGGCGCAGGTGTCCGAGCCGCTCGAGGGCACGGCCCGGCCCCACCACTTCGCCGGTGTCGCGACCGTGGTCGCCAAGCTGTTCGCGATCGTCGGTCCCCGCCGCGCGTACTTCGGCGAGAAGGACTTCCAGCAGCTGGCGGTGGTGCGGCGGATGGTTCGGGACCTGTCGCTCCCCGTCGAGGTGGTCGGATGCCCCACGGTGCGCGAGCTCGACGGCCTGGCCCTGTCGTCCCGCAACAGCTACCTCACCGCCGACGAACGGGAAGCCGCGCCGGTGGTCTACCGGGCACTGCGGGCGGGGGCGGCCGCCATCCTCGCCGGCGAACGCGACGCCGCCGCCGTCCGCACGCTGATGCGCCAGATCATCGAGGCGGAACCACTGGCGCAAGTGGACTACGCCGAGGTCGTCGACGCAGACTCGTTCCGCATCCCGGACCCGCTCGCCGGGAATCTGCGGCTCCTGGCAGCCGTTCGATTCGGGCGAGCGAGGCTCATCGACAACGTGGGGGTGACCGTGCCGGCACCCACCCAGGGAGGTTGACCCATCGTGCGTCGCCGCATGCTCAAGTCGAAGATCCATCGTGCGGTCGTGACCGACGCCAACGTGCACTACGTCGGCTCGATCACCATCGATCCCGACCTGCTCGCTGCCGCCGACATCCTCGAGCACGAACAGGTCGCCGTCGTCGACATCGACAACGGGGCCCGGTTCGAGACCTACACCATCGCCGGCCGTCCCGGCTCGGGCGACATGTGCCTCAACGGTGCCGCCGCCCGCCTGGTGTCGCCGGGCGATCGCGTCATCGTGATCTCCTACGCCGACTACGACCAAGGCGAGCTGGGGCACCACGAGCCCGTAGTCGTGCACGTCGACGCCACCAACCGCCGGATCGACGCCGCCACCGCTGAGCGGCTCGTCACCGGCTGACCCCTGCCCGCCCCCACGCCCGAGGGCTGAGAGAATGAACGGCGTGCTCGACCTGCTGGTCCTCGGATCGGGCGTGGCCGGGCTGTCGGCCGCGGTGCGGGCGGCCGAGACCCACGGCATGCAGGTCGGCGTGCTCACCAAGGCGGAGCTGCACCAGGCGACGACCCGCTGGGCCCAGGGAGGAGTGGCAGCGGTCCTTGCCGACGACCCCGACTCGACCGATCTGCACCTGGCCGACACGCTGGCGGCCGGGGCTGGGCTGTGCGATCCCGATGCCGTGCGTGTGCTGGTCGACGAGGGTCCGGCGCGGGTCAATGAGCTGATCGCCCTGGGCGCCATCTTCGACCGTGACTCGCGGGGTGAGCTGCTGCTAGCGCGCGAGGGCGGGCACTCGCACGCCCGCGTGGTGCACGCGGGTGGTGCCGCCACCGGAGTCGAGGTCGAGCGCGCCTTGGTCGCCGCAGTCCACCAGACGGCCGCGGCCGTCTACGAGCACTGGTTCGCATTGGACCTGCTCGTCGACGGCGGGCGCTGCGGCGGGGTGATCGCCCTGGGACCGTCGGGGGAGCGGGCCGACGTGCGGGCCCACCACGTGCTGGTGGCCACGGGGGGTGCCGGCCAGCTGTTCGCGGTGACGACCAATCCACCCGAGTCCACGGGCGACGGAATCGCCATGGCGCTGCGCGCCGGGATCGCGGTGGCCGATCTGGAGTTCGTGCAGTTCCACCCCACCGCCCTGCACCACCCGGCCATGCCCCGGCCGCTGCTGTCGGAGGCGCTGCGGGGCCACGGTGCCCTGCTCCGCGACGCCAACGGCGAGCGCTTCGTGGACGAGCTGTTGCCCCGCGACAAGGTGAGCCAGGCGATCATGGCCCGGGTCGCCGAACAGGGCACGGACCACGTGTGGCTCGACGCCACGGGGCTCGAGCGCTTCAGTGAGCGCTTTCCCACCATCGCCGCCTCGCTCGAGGCGGTGGGCCTCGACCCCCGGACCGACTGGCTCCCGGTGGCGCCGGCGGCGCACTACATCTGCGGCGGCATCGTCGCCGACCTCGACGGCGCGTCGTCGCTCCCCGGCCTGTGGGTGGCCGGCGAAGCCGCCTGCAACGGCGTCCACGGCGCCAACCGGCTGGCATCGAACTCGTTGCTCGACGGCATGGTGTTCGGTCCCCGGGTGGTCGAGGCGGTCGAACGCGGCAAGGACGGACCGTCGCCCACGGGCGCCATGCGCTGCGTGTTCGACCGTGACGACGACGCCATCCCGGGGCGGCGCCTGGACGCACCCCTCCCACCCGAACGTCCGGCGGATGGAGCCCCCATGACGTCGGTAGCCACCGCAGGTTCATCGGGGGGTGGCGCCCGGGGCACGCTGCAGCGCGACATGACGGCGGGAGCAGGTGTGCTGCGGTCGGCCGAGTCCCTGGAGCGTGCCCGGGACGCCGGCGCCGCGGCGCTGGCCCGCGCCCGCCGGGAGCCGTCCCCGGACGGTGCCACGTGTGAGCTCGCGAACCTGGCGACCGTGGGTTGGGCGCTCGCGACCGGCGCGCTGGCCCGCACGGAGAGCCGGGGAGCCCACGCCCGCACCGACCATCCCGACGTCGATCCGCGGCAACAGCTGCGCTACGTCATCGGTGGCCTGGTTCCCGGGCGGTAGGCCCGGCCCGGCGCGACCCCGGGCGGCCCGTCACGCGGGGTCGGCGTACACGATGAGGTTCGACACGTAGTGGCGGGCGGCGCGGTCGAATGCGCCGGTGCAGGTCACGAGACGCAGCGTGGGGCCCGCCGTCGGCCCGTAGACCGCCTCCGTCGGAAACGCGTCCTTGGGGGCCTCGAACGTGTCGGTCACCGCGAAGCGGACGACCGTGCCGTCGGTGCGGGTGATCTCGACGAGATCGCCGGCCCGCAGCTCGGCGAGGCGAGAGAACACGGCGGGGCCGTCCCGGGAGTCGACATGGCCGACGATCACCGCCGGGCCCCGCTCGCCGGGCCCCGGGCCCTCGGAGAACCAACCCGCCCGCCCGAAGTCGCCCGGGGCCGCCAGGGTCCCGTCGTCGCCCACCGCCAGGTGCTCGAGCTCGGTCTCGACGCCGATCGAGGGGATGGTCAGGCTGGCCGGTGGTGCCGGGCGGTCCTCCGCGGCCGACACCCCCAGCGGGAGCGGTCGTTCGGCGGCGCGGATCGGCGGCGGCGTGCGGGGTCCCGGCACGGCGGCGGTGCCCGGGCCCGCCACCCGGGACACCACCGCTCCCGCCGTCCTCGTCTCGGCCGGGTCGGCCGGCCAACCCCTGCCGTCGACCGCATGCGCGACGAGCGCCGGAGCGGCGAGTGCGCCCCCCATGGCCACGGTCAGGGGTAGGGCCCGCCGGCCGAGGAGTCTCAGCCCTCGGAGGCTCACGCTGCCGGCCTTCTCCTCAGCATGTATGTCGTCCCGACCGCGAGCAGCACCGCCAGCAGCCCTGCCGACGTGGCAACCAGGCCGCCGCCGATGCCCGTGCGATCGGCTGACGACGCGACGGCGTCGGCCAGCCCACCTCCACCGGTATCGACGCCCCTGGCCGGCGCGACACCCGCGCCGGCGGTGGCACTGGCGGCGTCGGTGACGCTGATGAGCTGGAGGTCGCCCGTCCCGTTGCCGTCGAGCACCACCAGGGAGCTCACGGCGCCGGGCTCGACGGTGAGGTTCTCGACGACCGGATCTGCCGATTCACCCTCGGCCGTGACCTCCCACGATCCGGCGGGGACCGCGACGTAGCTGCCGACGGCTCCCAGGTCGGCGTCCTGGGCCAGCAGCGGTCCGCCCGCGGCACTGACGTCGACCGCCCCGGCGTCGATCGCGGCCTGGATCAGGCGCACGCGTCCCTGGCCGGCTGGCGGCGCGGAGAGGTCGTCGGTCAGCAGGTCGGTGTTCAGCTCCGCCTGACGACCGAAGGCGGCGAAGGTGTACGACGTGTTGGCGGCCAGTTCGGCCGAGACTCGCAGCACCGCCTCGTCGGTGGCCGGCGAGCCGGCGGGCCGCATCGAGAACGCGTACACGCCCGCCGCGAGCGGCAGGTACTCGGACACCTGGCCGTATCCCAGCTTGGGCAGGACCAGCTGCTCCCTGCCGTCGAACCCGGTGGCGTAGACGTCCATCGGCGGCGTGTCGGGGGAGAAGTGGGCGACGCGCAGCTGGACGTCGGTGGCGGCGCCGGCGCTCGCGGGTTGGCCCGCCACCGCCAGCGCGCCCGCCGCGCTGGCGATGGCTGCGACCAGCACCGCGAGTCGTCTCGACCCACGGCCCCACCGGTTCGATCGAACGTCGATCATCGTCAATCCTCCTGTCCTATGGGGAAGGTGATGCGCAGGCGTGGTTCGCCGCTGGTGCGACCGACCAGGGTGACCTGGTGCGGCCGGAACTCCGAGAGCTGGTTGCCGAGGAACGCCACGACCTCGACCACGGCGGGGTCACCGGCGGCGATCGGCCGACCGTCGATGGCGGCGAGCTCGACCGTGCGCACGGGGGTGCCCGCCACGTCCTCGCCCGGCAAGGCGACGAAGGCACCGATCTCGAGGCGGTGGGCGCCGGCCAGGGTCGCGAGCACCGTCGTCAGCCGCTCGTCCACCTCGCCGGCGCGCAGCTGCGAGCCCGCTTCGGGCGGCGCGTCGATGCCCGGGTTGGCCGCCAGTGCCCGCCCGGCCGCCGCCCGCGCTTCATCCGGGGCCGACCGGCCCTCGGTGGTAGCTCCGGCGTCCGAGAACGCCACGATGCGCCGCACCTCGATCCGGTCGTCGCCGTGACCGACGCCGGCGATCACGCGGGATCTGCCGACGGCGCTGGCGAGCCCGGGCGGAGCACCGGCATCTCGCAGCGCGGGGGTGGAAACGATGTAGCCGTACGAGCGCCAGTCCGAGCCTGCGCCGACCGCTCCGTAGCCGGCGAGCAACGACGGTGCGAGCCCGTCCTCGACGAGGTCGACCCACATGGCGTCGTCGACGATGATCCGGTCGCCGCCGCTCAGGTTGTCCACCACCCAGCCGCACGCCGACGCCAGCGGCGCGGCGGCATCGGCCGCCGTCACGTCCCGATGGTTCGAGACCCAGTCGGGAAGCGCTAGCAGCAACGCGGCCGCCGCGGCCGCCAGCACGAGGGGTGCTGCGGCGTCGAGCCGCCTCACGCCCGCCGAGGCGGGGTGGGCCTGCCCGCCGGGATCGAGGCGGGCCTCACGGTGCCAGACCCAGACGAGCTGTGCCCCGGCGGCCAGCAGCACGGCACCCAGCGGCACCATCGCCGCGACGATGTTCCACGATGGTTCGCCCGACACCAGCAGCAGGGCGGCAAGGGCCCAGAACGCACAGCTGATCGGGCGAAGGCGTGGCACCACCGCCGGCACGACGATCGCCGCCACCAGGCAGGCCCCGGCGCCGATGCGGTCCAGCCCGATCAGGTCGACCAGCGAGCGACCGTCGAACCCGTCGGCGACGGTCCCCACTGCTGAGGAGGCATCGCCTGCGACCAATCGGATCCGGTCGAGCAGCCCGAGCGACCCGCCGGCCTCGGGTGCTCCGGACTGCACGAGCGCGGTCACCGTGACCCACGTCACGCCGTAGGCAGCCGCGGCGGCAACCAGGCGTCTCCGGCGCAGACGGGGTCCCGGCGACGACCGCCAGAGCAGCCAACCGACGGCCGGAACCACGAGGGCCACTTGGTGCTCGGTCAGCACGGCCACCGCCAGGCAGAGGCCGGCGGCGGCGCCCGTCAGGGTCCGGGGCCGTCGGGCGCTGGCGAGCACAAGGGCGGCCAGCATCCACGGCACCGCCAACCCGGCCCCGCTCACCGGTCGATAGAGCGCAACCGCCAGGGGCGACACGGTGAAGCCCAGGGCTGCGCCGCCCGCCGCCCAGCGGGCGAGCCCCGAGCGCCGGGCCAGGACCCACACGAGCGGGATGCTGACGACGTGCGCGGCGAGCATCACCTCCCGGCCCGCGGCGATGGCACTCGACGCCCGTCCCAGCGCGCCCGTCGCCCAGATCCAGGCAGCGAGGTGGACCGGTGCGAGCGACGGCCCGGACGACGAGAAGGTGGCGTCGCCGGCGGAACCCAGGTGGACGATCGACCAGCCGGCCGCTACCAGCGCGCCCTCGCCGCTGGCCGGCGCGGGCGCGGTGGCCATGTTGATGCTGTGCAGGGCGACGCCCACGACTCCGATGGCGCCAGTGACCCACAGCCCCGCCCGGTGGTCCGCAACCCAGCAGCGCGCGCGGCGCCACCACGACGTCCGCGCCGACGCGGGGGCGTCGACGGGCGCCTGCGGGGCGCGTAGCAGCATGGTTGACACCTCGTGCGGGGCAAAGTCCAGCCTTTCGTCGGGTGTTCGGAGCCGACCCCCGGGGCGGATGAAAAAACCTGCGAAACTCGCCGCGGTGCACGACGCCCATCCCCCCATCACGGCGGTGCGCGAGGCAGTCGCCCGTGCCTTGGCCGAGGATCTCACGCCCATCGGCGACCTGACCTCGGCGCTGCTGCCGCCGGAGCTGGAGGCGACCGCGTCGTTCGTGGCCCGTGACCATGGGGTCCTGGCCGGGCGCCTGTGCGCCGTAGAGGCCATGCACCAGATCGACCCTTCGCTCGAGTTGCGTTGGGATGCCGACGACGGCGATCACCTGGACGCCGGGAAGGAGTTCGGCCGGGTCACGGGGCGGTTGGCGCCGATCCTCACCGCCGAGCGCACGGCCCTCAACTTCCTCGGCCGGCTGTCGGGCGTCGCCACGCTCACGGCCCGGTTCGTCGACGCCGTGACCGAGGTGGGCGGGACCCTGCGGGTCTGGGACACCCGGAAGACCACGCCCGGCCTACGGACGCTGGAGAAAGCGGCCGTGCGGGCCGGCGGGGGGGCCAACCACCGCGGCAACCTGTCGGACTGGGTGCTGCTCAAGGACAACCACCTCGAGCTGTTCGGCATCAGCGCCGCCGTCGCCCACGCGCGGCAACGCTGGCCC
>Ga0081538_10005604_pt1 | contig 11266 bp, 10 predicted proteins | sample TabmetS5T2R1_FD_71022 | JGI IMG/M metagenome (GOLD analysis project Ga0081538, IMG submission 71022) | Tabebuia heterophylla rhizosphere microbial communities from the University of Puerto Rico - S5T2R1 | ecosystem: Host-associated > Plants > Roots > Rhizosphere ... | reverse complement strand
GCAACTTCGCGCTACCGCGCCAGCTGGTCGGCGAGGGCACCCTGTTCATGCTCCAGGTCCGCGGCGACTCGATGATCGACGCCCAGATCGCCGAGAACGACTACGTGGTCGTCCGCGAGCAACGCGACGCCCAGAACGGCGACATCGTCGCCGCCCTGGTTCCCGCAGCCGAGGACGGCGCCACCATCAAGCACTTCTCCCGCACCGGCGGCCGAGCCCGCCTCCTCCCCGCCAACAAGCGCTACAAGCCCATCCCCTTCGGCCCCGACGGCCGCATCCTGGGGAAGGTCGTCACCGTCCTCCGCCGGGTCTGAGGGTCACCCAGGGCTCACGTCCCGAGCGCGATGAAGGCGGACGCCGTCGAGCTGGCCACGGGATCGGCGCCCACCGCGCGCCGGGCGAGCGTCAGGGCCTCGGCGAGGCCATACGCGCCTCGAAGGCGGTCGTGGAGGGCGAGCATGAGTGGAACGGTGGCGGGGTCGTTGACGGGGACAACGCTGGCCACCACCCCGGCGGAGCCGAGGGTGATCAGGGAGCTGACCACTCCCAGGAGCTCGTCGGCGCCGACCGCTTCGCCGACAGCCGAGTTGCAGCTGGACAGGACGACGCGGTAGGGGGCCTGCCGCAGCCGCTCCAGGTCGTACACCGTCAGCGGCCCGTCGTCGAGCTCGATGGCGGAGAACAGCGGGCTGTCGGCCCGGAACGTGCCGTGCGCGGCCATGTGCACCAGCCAGGCGCCGTCCATGGCGGCCATCACCCGCTCCGCCACCGCGCCGCCCTCGGCGAGGACGACCGCGTCCGGGTACTGCGCGGCCAGCTGCCGGACCTCCGCGGCGCCCGTCGTCAGCCTCGGGCCACCGACCAGGACGACCCTGGGTCTCGCCGGCCGGGTGGCGCGGCGCGCCCGCAGCCATGCGGACGCCGACGGCGCGACGGCCGTCGCCCGCTCGCGCAGGGAGGGCATCAGACCCCAGGGGACCGCCTGCAGCTTCCCGGGCGGCACCACCACCACCGGTCCGTCGCCGAGCAGCCGCACCGCCCGGCCGAGCAGGCTCTCCTCGAGCCGTCGGCCGGTCTCGGCCAGGTCCAGCCGGTGGCTCCCACGACCGGAACCCTCCCGCCGCAGCGCGAACAGCGCATAGGCCAGCGACTGCATGGCCTCCTTCGTGGGGCCCACGTGCTCCAGCCGCAGCCGCCCGCCGGCGGCGACGACGGCGTAGAGCCGTCCGTCGACATCGGTGAGCTCCAGCAGGTCGGTCTGCCCCAGCTGGTCCAGCAGCTCAGCGACGCTGAAGGGCTCGGCCTCGCGGACCGCCGCCGCCGGGGTGCGCAGGACGCGCTGGCGCACGACGGCCTCGAGCCGGTGGCGCTCCCGCTGCAGCGCCGGCGGCGCGCCGCCAGCGTCCGGGGTCTGGTCGAGGCGGGCGGCGACATTGCGCAGGGCGGCGAGGTCGGCCACCAGCTCGCTGTCCGGGGGCGGGCGCACCGGGGTTACGCGGAGCACGGTGGCGCGCCAGCGCTCGCTCCACTCCAGGAACCGCCGGGCATCCCCCCGGCGCGCGGCGCGGCGCAGCGCCATTCCCGCCAGCTCGGCGCCGTGGGCGGTGGCCAGCGTGCGCAGCTCGGTGGCTCCCAGCGTCCGCAGGTGCAGGTCGAGCAGGGCCAGGCCGCGGTCGCACGCGGCCAGCATGCCCCGCCAGCGCCCTTCCGCCTCGCACCAGGTCGCCCGGGCCAGCCAGCCGGTGCTGCGGGTGCGCAGCTGGCCCCGGTGCCGGGCCCGGGCGGCGGACCCAAGGTGGCGGTCGGCCTCGTCGCGCCGGCCGCGAGCCAGCGCCAGCCGGCCGGTGAGCAGGTGGGCGTCGACCGCCCGCGCGGCATCCAGCTCGTCCAGGCGCGCGGTCACTCGCCGGGCCGCCTGCAGCAGGGAGGCCGAGCGGTCCTCGCCCCCCGCGAACCGGCACAGCAGCAGGACCAGCTCCGCCCGCGCCGCCCACCACGGGCGCTGCTGGCGGCGGAACAGCCGGAGGGCGTCGGCGCTGCGGCGCCGCGCGGCGCCGAGGTCGCCCGTCGCGGTCGCGGCGAGGGCGGAGGAGTACAACAGCTCGGCGCGCCTCGTCGTCGAGCCCCGGCCCCGCTCGATCGTGGAGATGGCCGCGTCGACCTCGCGCAGGGCGTCGCGGGCCAGGCCCGCCGCGAGCAGCACCGTGCACTTGTTGACGAACAGCTCGGCCTCGAAGGTCCCCAGCTGGTCGAACAACGCCTGGGCGTGGTCGAGGTGGGCCAGGGCGGCGGGGAGATCGCCGCGGGCGTGCGCCGCGACGCCCCGCTCGTGGCGCGCGGACGCGTACTCCAGATGCTGACCACAATTCGCATACAGCATCTCGGCCCGGGCGTAGTCCCGGTCGGCCCGCTCGATGTCGCCCAGATGAAAGTGGGCCGTTGCCCGGTGGTGGAGGGCACGGGCTTCCCAGACCAGATCGCCCGCGCCCGACAGCAGCTCGACGGCGACCTGGGCGTCCCGCAGCGCCTCGGCGTTGCGGCCCAGGACCCACAGGGCGTTGGCCCTGCGGATCAGGACCCGACCGGCCGGGACGCCGTGGCTGCGGCGCAGGACCGTGTCGAGGACCGACAGGCCGCGCCGCGCCTGCCCAGCCAGGACCCAGGCGACACCCAGGCTCCCGAGGACGTCCGATTCCCGACCCGGATCTCCGGCCTGGCGCGCGAACCGGTGCGCGGCCTTGAGCTCCTCGATCGCCTCGTCGATGTCGCCGAAGTCTCTGAGGACCACACCGGCGGCCTGGTGCGCGATCGCCGCCTGCGAGGCCGACGGGTGCTGGGCCAGCACCTGGCGGGCGGTGGCGAGTGCCTCCGATGGCCGTGACAGCGCCAGCGCCAGCAGCTCATCGGGATCCCAGGCGATCGGAGCGCTGTGAGGGCCGACCGACATCCCCTCAATGGTATTCAATGCCTCACAGTCCGTCGAGACGGCCACCGGAGCAGAGGGGGTACCAATGCCCGTCGATCCTCGTATGCAGGTCCAGCTCCAGCTGATCCTGGGTTCCCTCAAGGGCGCGGAGGCGGACCCCCCTCCCAACGAGTGGGAGGAAGCGGACGACGTGGACTACCTGTACCGCGAGCGGACGATCCTGGTCCGCGAGCGGGACGCGGGTCGCGTGCTCGACGCGCTGAGAGCGATCTACCGGCCAGGTGGCGGCCATATCCCCAAGGGCCAACGGCCGCCGCGGTTTCCTGAGCCCCAGCCCGTCACCGCGGGGGTCCTCCGTCTCACGCTGCCGCCCCGCCTGCCACCGGTGCCAGAGGTGCTCGCCGCGCTCGACCGGGTCGGGCTGCGTGGACTGGCCAGGATCGACGCCGTGCTCTTCGTGTGCCCGCACGCCTGCCCGGCAGCGGAGCCGGTCGAGGTGCCGCCAGGTACCGTGGATCCCGTCCCGCCCCCCGGCTTGGACGCCCGCTGCCCGAGCCATTGCGTCCCCCGGCCGGGCTGCGACGGCGAGGGGGTGCTCGTCATGATCCTGGACACCGGCCTGATCGAGGACGCCGCCATCGGGCACCCGTGGCTGGCCGGGGTGGACGGCACGACCGAGGACTCGTTCGTCTCCGGCAGCGACCTCCGTCCGTACGCCGGTCACGGGACGTTCGTGGCCGGGTGCCTGCGGTGCGCGGCCCCGAGGGCATCGGTCTTCGTCGAGAGGGTGTTCGAGCTCCAGGCCGCCGGCGCCATCTTCGAGTCGGACTTCGCCCAGCGGCTGGAGCTGGCCCTCGACGAGGGCCCGGACGTCCTCGTGTTCACCTGCGCGGCGGCGACCCGCCAGGATCTCCCCCTGCTGACCTTCGAGGAGGTCTACGAGCGGCGCATCCGTGACATGAAGGGTCTCGTCGTGGTCGCGCCCGCCGGCAACGACGGGGCGCGACGTCCGATGTGGCCGGCCGCCCACCACGGGGTGGTCGCGGTCGGCGCCCTTTCGGCGAGCTGGCGGGACCGGGCGCAGTTCAGCAACTTCGGTGGTTGGGTCGACGTGTTCGCGCCGGGCGAGAACCTGGTCAACGCCTACCCGGTGGGAACCTACGTCACCAACGAGCCCCCCGGCGGGGAGCTCCGGCAATTCGATGGGATGGCCCAGTGGAGCGGGACCTCGTTCTCCGCCCCGTGGGTCGCCGGGCTCTTCATGGCCCGGATGTCCGCGACCGGGGAGAACGGGCGCCAGGCGGCGGACTCGTTGCTGCGACTTGCCCGGAGCCAGGCGATCCCCGGCGTCGGCGCCGCCCTCTATCCCGGTCAGGCCTGCTGTGAGGTCTGCCACTGCCACCATGAGACGACGACCGGACCGGCGAGGCCGCCCTGCTGCTGAGCGGCCGACGAGCCGACGGGGTGGCGCGCCGGCTCAGAGCGGGACCCACTCGGTGACGACCGGGGGGGCCGGAGGAGAGACGACCAGTCGGCAGCGCAGGCTCACCGGACCGGAGCCGATCGCATCCGCGTGGAAGCGGCCGAGCTGGTCGGCCCGGATGGTGGTCGTGCCGGCGGCATGGCGGACGTCGATCTCGGCCGCCTGGGGCGGGACCAGCTGACCGACCAGCTGCCGCCGGCTCCCGAGGCTGGCCACCTCGACCTCGATGTCCAGGCCGGAGCTGGAGAAGGTCATCAGCCGCGGGCCTTCACCCCGCAGGGCGGTGCCCGGCCGGTCGACCATGGAGTCGAAGACGAGCGCCGCCAGCTCGGCATCGATGGTCCGCCAGGTGAAGCTCGACCGGGCCGCCTCGACGACCGCTGGCGGCGGCGGGTCGAACTGGCTGGCGGCGCGGCGCAGCTCGTCCAGCAACTGCTCGTCGGCGGGGTTGACCATGTCGAACCCTCCGCGGGGATCAGAGGTCACGAGGGAGCCGTCTCCTGTCAAGCGGATTTCTTTAGGTCGTCTTTAAGAGTCCTCTGCGTCCGCCTTGATACCGATACTGGCCATCCGGTAGCCGAATTCCTCCAGGCATGCCGCCCTGGCCGCCGGGACGTCGGCGACCGTCAGGTCCAGGGCGGCCGCCAGCTCCTCCTGGTCGGGCGGCGGCACGGCGCTCAGGATGCGGAGCAGGCGCCGGCAGTGCTCGGGGAGGTCACGGAGGACCCGCCAGAGCAGGACCTCCGGCTCCCGGGGGGTCGCCGTGGCGGCGGCCATGGCCGCAGGCTCCTCCTGGCCCGGGTCGGCGTGGTCTGCGACCCGGGTCTCCAGCAGGCGCAGGCTCTCCTGTCGGGCCGTCGACGCCAGCCACACCCCGATCCGGTCGCGCCCGTCCCGCAGGCGGCCGAGCTGCTCAGCCAGGCGCAGCCAGGTCGTCTGGGCGACGTCAGCCCCCTCGTCCGGACTCAGGCCGTACGCTCGGGCGGTCGACCAGACCAGGGCGCCGAATCGCTCCACGAGGTCGTCCCAACCACGGGAATCCCCGGCGGCCGCGGCCTGGACGAGGTCGTGCGCGTCGATCTCGGCACCCATGGATGCCTTCCTCGCCGTTGGGTGGAGCAACCTACGCTACCACGCCGTCAGGTCGTGCCTGTGGCGAGGTCACGACCACGCGACCACCCCGGAGGGCGGTCGCGTCGGTGAGGCCACACCCACCGGAGGCGGGAGCTGGTCGCCGGCGAGCTGGGCGAGGTACCGGTAGGCCTGCCCGAGGTGCTGGCCGATCGCCTCGTCCTCGGCTGAGGTGGCCGCTCCCGCCTTGGTCAGCCGCTCGGCGACGCGCGCGTGCAGGATCGCCCGTCGCCACTTGGGGACGCCGCGATAGGTGGCCTCGTGCAGGACCCGGTGGCGGAAGGCGCAGCCGTCCTCGCCCCGCTCCCGCCCGTCGATCCGGAGCAGCCGCCGCCTGGCCAGGGCCAGCAGCAGCGAGGCCACCTGTGGCCGGAGGCGCGGGGAGGCCAGCGCGGCCACCGACGCGCAGGTGAAGCTCGGCCCGACCACGCTGGCCAGCTCCAGGACCGCGCGCTCGCCGGCCGAGAGGCGGTCGAGCTCCGCGCCCACCACGGCGTCGACGATGGACGGGAACGGCGGCTCCCCGGGTCGCAGCAGCTCCTGGAGCACCAGTGGATTGCCCTCGGCCAAGCCGACCACCCGGTCACCGGCGTCAGCGTCGAGCCCGCCGGGCCCGCGCAGGCGCATGGCCAGCTCCGCGGCGTCGCTGGCCGCCAGGGGCGCCAGGTCCAGGGTGGCGTCGGCCGCGCCAACCGTCCAGCGGGCCGGACCGTCGAGGAACTGCGGGCGGGCCGCGACGACCAGCAGCACCGCTGCCTCACGGGTGAAGGTCCGCAGGTACTCGACCAGTTCGGCGATGGCCGGCTCGGCCCAGTGGAGGTCGTCGACCACCAGCACCACCGGGCGGCGCCTGGCCAGCCCCTCCAGCAGCGAGCGCATGCCCGAGAACACCGCCAGGGGGTCGGCCGGAAGCGCACCGCTGGGCCAGGTCTCCGTCCCGGCCGTGGCCCTTATCTGGTCGGTGAGCTGGCCGACGACCTGGGCAGCAGCCTCCGATCCGTAGGAGGGGCAGCGGCTGTACAGGACCGTCGCCCGTTGCCGGGCCCGTTCGCCGAACGCCCGGATCAGCCGCGACTTGCCCACCCCGGGGTCGCCGAGCAGCGCGACGAGCCGGCATGCCTGGTCGGCGATCACGCGGTCCAGTGTCCGGTCCAGCAGGGCCAGCTCGCCGGCTCGGCCGACAAGCGGCGTGTCCTCCCGCCCGGCTCGGCCGGTGGCGGCCGGCGCGACCGTGAGGACCCGGTGGGCGGCCACCGGCGTCGACTTGCCTCGGGGCGCGAACGAGGCCACCGGCTCGACCTCGACGGCGTCAGCGACGAGCCGGTAGGCCGCCTCCCCGAGCAGGACCTCACCCGGCCTGGCGGCCTGCTCCAGGCGGGCGGCGACGTTGACGGTGTCACCGGCGACGAACGGCTGCCGCTCGTCGGCGCCACCAGCCAGCACCAGGCCCGTGTTCACCCCCGTGCGCACCGACAGGGTCACCTGGAGCTCCCGCTCCAGCTCCCGGTTCAGGACGGCCATCGAGTCGCGCAGCTCGACCGCGGCCCGCACGGCGCGCAGGGCGTCGTCCTCGTGGACATGGGGGATCCCGAACACCGCCATGACGGCGTCGCCGATGAACTTCTCGACCACCCCGCCGTGGCGTCCGTGGACCTGCCTCGCCACCTGGAAGTATCTCGTCATCGCCCGGCTCAGCGCCTCCGGGTCGAGCTGCTCGGCCAGGGCGGTCGAGCCGGCCACGTCGGAGAAGACCACTGAGACGATCTTGCGGACCTCTTGTCGCATACCAGCCTCGCGGGGTGACGGTCCCTTGGGAACAAGAGCGCCGCCGCGGCGCGCTGATACCCCGGCCCGGCGCTCCGCCCTACAGGTCGGCGAGCCGGCGCAGGCGATCCAGGCAGCGGCCCCGGGTCGGGCCGATGCTGCCGATCGGCATGTCCAGGGCCGCGGCGGCCTCCTGATAGCTGGGCGGCGGGTCGGCCATCAGCACTCGCAACAGCCGCCGGCAGGACGGGGGCAGGGCGGTGAAGGCGCGCCAGACGATGCCGAGCTGCTCAGCGGCCAGGGTCGCGGACTCCGGCGTGACCTGGACGGGGTCGGACCGCACCAGCTCGGCGTCGTCGCCCACCGGAAGCTGGCGGCCGGCCACTCGGAGTGTCCGCAAGGCCTCGTGCCTGGCGGTCGCGGACAGCCAGGCCCCGACCCGCTCGGCGTCGCGGACGCGGTGCAGGTTCTCCACCAGGCGCAGCCACGCCGTCTGGACCACGTCGGCGGCGTCGGTCTCGCTCAGGCCGTAGGCGCGCGCCACCGACCAGACCAGCCCGCTGAACCGCTCCACCAGCGCCTGCCAGGCCCGCTGGTCACCCTTGGCGGCGGCGCCGACAAGCTCGGATACGCCCGCGTCGCTCATCGCCCCCTACCCGCTCACCCGGACCAGCACCACGGTGATGTTGTCGGGGCCGCCGGCTTCGTTGGCGGCGTCGATCAGGGAGCGGCAGGCGCCGTCCCCGTCCTCGTTGGCGGACAGGAGCTCGGCGATGCTCGGATCCGCCACGGCCTCGGTCAGGCCGTCGGAGCAGAGGAGGTACTGGTCGCCGGGGCGGAGGTCGAGGGGGTCGGGGGTGTCGACGGGGATGCGAGGGTCGAGGCCGACGGCGCGGGTCAGGATGCTGCGCTCGGGGTGGATGGCCGCGAGCTCGGCGGTGAGGCGGCCGCGGCGGACGAGCTCGGCGACGACCGTGTGGTCGGTGGTGAGCTGCTCCAGGGCGCCGTCGCGCAGGAGGTAGGCGCGGCTGTCGCCGACGTGGGCGAGCTGGAGGTGGCCGTCGGCGGTGATGGCGGCGGCGGTCATGGTGGTGCCCATGCCCCACAGGGACGGGTCGCCGAGGGCGCGGTCGAGGATGGCCGAGTTCGCCTCCTGGATGGCGGCGGCCAGGGCCTCGGCGGCCTCGGTGGGGGTGGCGAGCTCGCGGCCGTCGAGGGCGGCCAGGGGGGCGACCGCGGCCGCGGAGGCGACCTCGCCGCCCTGGTGGCCGCCGAGGCCGTCGGCCACGGCGAACACGGTGCGGCCGCAGAAGTAGCTGTCCTCGTTGCCGGAGCGGGCCCGGCCGACGTCGGATCCCGCGAAGCTGCTCAGGCGCATGTGGCTTCCTCTCTGTGTTCGGGGGAAGGATCGCACGCGACGGCGCTATCGTGGGGCTCGACATCCGGCGAACCGCATCGGAGGAGGAACGACCCGTGACCACTGCGGCGGAGCTCGACCCGGCCCCGAAGCTCGGCGCCTACGCCCACCCCGAGCGTCTCGTGACCACCGCCTGGCTGGCCGAGCATCTCGACGACCCCAACCTGGTCGTGGCCGAGTCGGACGAGGACGTGCTGCTGTACGAGACCGGCCACATCCCGGGCGCGGTCAAGATCGACTGGCACCTGGACCTGAACGACCCGGTCGAGCGGGACTACGTGAGCGGCGAGGGGTTCGCCCGGCTGATGTCCTCCAAGGGCATCGGCCGCCACACGACCATCGTGTTCTACGGCGACAACTTCAACTGGTGGGCCGCCTACGCCCTCTGGGTCTGCACCCTGTTCGGCCACCGGGACGTGCGGCTGCTGGACGGCGGCCGCCAGAAGTGGGCCTCCGAGGGCCGCCCCCTGACCACCGAGGTGCCCCAGCGCCAGCCGACCGACTACCCGGTGGTCGAGCGGGACGACACCACCATCCGCGTCTTCCGCGAGCAGGTCTTGGCCCACGTCCGCTACGGGGGCCGGCTGGTCGACGTGCGCTCGCCCGGCGAGTACTCGGGGGAGCTGCTGGCCATGCCCGACTACCCCCAGGAGGGGGCGCTGCGGGGCGGCCACATCCCCGGGGCGGGCAACGTGCCCTGGAAGCGGGCGGCCAACGACGACGGGACCTTCAAGACGGCCGAGGAGCTGCGGGCCATCTACGAGGGCGAGCTGGGGTTTCGGCGGGAGGACGACATCGTCGCCTACTGCCGCATCGGCGAGCGCTCCAGCCATACCTGGTTCGTGCTCAGCCAGCTGCTCGGGTTCCACCACGTGCGCAACTACGACGGCTCCTGGGTCGAGTGGGGCAACTCGGTGCGGGTGCCGATCGAGCGCTCCAGCGAGCCCGGCCCCGACCCGCGCCTCAAGGCGGTCGGCTGACCATGTCGATGCCGGCCCGGCTGGCCGAGATCGTCGAGGAGTTCGCCGACCTCCCGGCCGAGCTGCGCCTGGAGGCCCTGCTCGACTACTCGCGGCGGGTGCCGCCGCTGCCCGAGCGCCTGGCCGGCCATCGCGACCAGATGGAGGCCGTGCCCGAGTGCCAGACGCCGTTCTTCCTGGCCACCGAGCTGGGCGACGACGACCGGGTGACCATCCACTTCGACGCCCCGCCGGAGGCGCCCACCACCCGCGGGTTCGCCGGCATCCTCTCCGAGGGCCTCAACGGCGCCACCGCCGCCGACGTCCTGGAGGTGCCCAACGGCTTCTACACCGCTCTCGGCCTCGACCGGGTGATCTCACCCCTGCGTCTGCGGGGGATCTCGGCCATCCTGGGCCGGCTCAAGCGCCAGCTCGGCGTCCAGGTCGAGGCCCGGGCGGCGGGGCCGGCGGCCCCGGCCTGAGCGCCGGAGCCGCCGGCGGCCCGGGCGGCCGCGAAGCCTTCGCGGGCGTCCCGCTCAGGTGACCAGGACCAGCTTGCCGAGCTTGCCGCCGGCGGCGAAGCGGCCGTAGGCCTCCTGCGCCTTCTCCAGCGGGAAGGTGGCCGCCACCGGAATCCGCAGGCGGCCGTCGGCCACCAGGGGCAGCGCCTGGTGCTCGACCCGGCGGGCGGCGTCGGCCTTCTGCTCCAGGGGCCGGAAGCGCAGGGTCGAGCCCAGCAGCCGGGCCCGGCGGGTCATCAGCCGGCGCAGGTCGAGCTCGACGGTCGAGCCGGCGCCGACCCCGATGATCATCAGCCGGCCGCCGGTGGCCAGGGCGTCCAGGTTGGCGGCGAAGTTGGGCGCGCCGACCAGCTCCAGGACCACGTCGAAGGGACCTCCGCCGAGCGCCTGGGCGGGCTCGGCGACCACGGCGGCGCCGAGGTCGGCCACGGCCCGGTGCAGGTCGGGGTGGCGGACGCTGGCCACCACCCGGGCCCCGGCGGCCGCGCCCAGCTGGACCGCGGCCGTGCCGACCCCGCCGGCGGCGCCGTGGACCAGCAGCCGGTCGCCCAGGCCGAGGCCGCACTGGGTGAACAGGGCGTCGTGGGCGGTGGTGACCACCTCGGGGAACCCGCCGGCCTCGGGCCAGCCGAGCCCGTCCGGGACCGGGATGGCCACCCGCTCGTGGACCACGGCCAGCTCGGCCTGGCCGCCCCCGCCGACCACGGCCATCACCCGGTCGCCGGGCCCGAACCGCTGCACGTCGGGCCCGACCGCGGCCACCTCGCCGGCCAGCTCCAGCCCGGGGATGTCGGCCGGGCTGCCCGGCGGGGCCGGGTAGCCGCCCCGGAGCTGGTGCAGGTCGGCGCCGTTGAGTCCGGCCGCCGCGACCCGCACCAGCAGCTCGCCCCGACCCGGCTCCGGGTCGGGGCGCTCGGCCAGCACCAGCCGGCCGCCGTCGATCGTGACCGCCCGCATGCCCGCCCCGCCTACCGCTCCGACACCGGGTCGGGGCTGTAGAGGGTGCGCATCCAGATGGTGAACAGCGTCTCCATGGCGGCCGAGCGGTCGGCGTCGGTGGCCCCG
>Ga0081538_10005603_pt1 | contig 11266 bp, 11 predicted proteins | sample TabmetS5T2R1_FD_71022 | JGI IMG/M metagenome (GOLD analysis project Ga0081538, IMG submission 71022) | Tabebuia heterophylla rhizosphere microbial communities from the University of Puerto Rico - S5T2R1 | ecosystem: Host-associated > Plants > Roots > Rhizosphere ... | reverse complement strand
GGTGGCGATCCACAGCGGGGGCTATGACACTCACCTCGGCGCCGGCTGGCCGTCCTTCTACATAGAGGAGCACCAGGCCTTCTCCACGGTCGTGCAGCGCCAGCTCGTGAGCCTGGTGTGCGGGGGCGTGTTCGCCGCGATCCCCGATCTGAGGATCGTGATGACCGAGGGAGGTGTCGCCTGGTCGGTGGCCCTGCGCTGGGCGCTCGACGAAGCGTGGTCGGTGCTGCGCGAGGAGGTGCCCGAGCTCGAGCGAGCGCCGTCCGAGTACGTCCGCGACCACGTCTGGTTCACCAGCCAGCCGATCGAGGAGCCCGACGACCCGGGCGACTTCCTGCGCACGCTCGAGCAGGGACGGCTTACCGACCGGCTCATGTTCGCGACCGACTACCCGCACTGGGACTTCGACTCTCCGAAACAGGCCATGCCACCAGGGCTCGCCAAGGACACCCGCGCGCGAATCCTGGCGGGCACGGCCTGTGAGCTCTATGGCCTGCCGCTGGGCGACGGGAGGGAGCCGGGATGAGCGCAACCCCCCGCGGGGCAGTCGACTGCGACGTGCACTGTGCGCCCGCATCGCTCGACGTGCTCGCTCCTCACCTGGACGAGTCGTGGGTCGGCTACATCGACGAGGCGGGCGTCGCGCTGAACGGACGTGCGGGCGGGGCGTATCCACCGGGCGTACCGGCCGCCCCGGCCACCTACGAGGAGCTCGAGCAGGAGCTGCTCGGCCCGTCGGAGCCTCGCCACGTGCTGCTCAACTGCCTCACGCTCTACGAGATCCACCGCAACCCCTACTTCTCGGCGGCGGTCGCACGCTCGATCAACGATTGGCTCCGGACCGAATGGCTCGACCGCGACGAGCGGCTGCGCGCCAGCATGTGCATCTCGACGCTGGACGTGGACGCAGCGGTCGCCGAGGTCGAGCGGCTCGGACCCGACCCGGGCTTCGTGCAGGTGCTCCTGCCGGTGCGCAGCGACACGCCCTACGGCAACGTGCGCTACCACCCTCTCTACGAGGCGGCCGTGCGCCATGACCTCGCGGTCGGGCTGCACGCGTGGGGCCGGGCCGGCAGCGCGCCCGGGCTGAGCGGCTTCACCGGCACGTATATGGAAGACCGTCTGGCCAACTCCCAGATCGTCCAGACTCAGCTGGTCAGCCTTGTGAGCGAGGGCGTCTTCGAGCGGTTCCCGGACCTGCGGGTGGCGCTGATGGAGTGCGGCTTCACTTGGTTGCCCTCCCTCCTCTGGCGCTTCGACAAGGACTGGAAGGGAGTCTGGCGCGAGGTTCCATGGCTGCGCGAGCGGCCGTCCGAGTACGTGAGGCGACACTTCCGGGCGACCACCGCGCCCGCGCAGCTGCCGCGCGACGCGGACGACGCGGCGGCGCTGCTCGACATGGTCGGCGTCGAGATGCTCATGTTCGCGAGCGACCACCCGCATGAGCACGGAGCCGGGGGTGCGGCCCTGCTCGACGCCGTCGACGCCGAGGCCGGCGAAGCGATCACGCGGGCGACGGCGAGCGCCTTCTACCGCCTGGCAGCCTGAGCGATCCGCGCGCGAGGGCGGGATCGAGTGCATGTTTCGCTGCGCATCGGGTATGAGGTTATGTCAAACAATTTGACTCCGGCGCAGAAGCCTTGTCGGGAGGAGAGCTGAGCGGGATGGGGAGCGAGTTGCACGATGCGGACCTTGGGCGCCTGACGCGGCGGTCGTTCATGGGGCGCACGGCGGGTGTGCTCGCCGCGTCGACCGCCACGGGGGTGCTCATCGCCGCCTGCGGGGACGACGACGACTCCGGCGATGCCGGAAGCGTGGACGAGGTGACATTCCTCACAATCATCCCGCTGAACCTCGGCTTCATCACGGAGCTCGTCGGCGACATGAACGGGCACTTCCGGAAAGAGGGCCTCAAGCTCAACATCCAGTCGACGCGCGGCTCGGCACAGGCGCTCCAGTCCGTGCTGCAGGGCAGCGCGCTGACCTCGCGGGTGGGAGCAATCGAGACGGCCATCGCCATCGCAAACCAAGACGCGCCGCTCGTCAACATCTGCATGCAGTGGCACAAGTCGCCGATCGGCTTCGCCTCCAGCAAGGAGGATCCGCTGGAGCAGCCGGAGGACTGGCGCGGCAAGAAGATGGGCATCCCGTCCGAGGGGGGCACGAGCGAGTGGACGCTCGACCTGATGCTGGCCTCCGGCGGCGTCGCGGCGGACGACGTCGAGCGCCAGGTCGTGGGCTTCTCGCCGGGCACCTTCGACCTGGTCGAGAAGGGCCGGATCGACGGGTACGTGATCGGCTCCGTCGAGATCGTCAGGTTCCCGAAGGAGGTGCCCGACGCGGTCGTGGTGGATCCCTCCGAGTTCGTCGAGGAGGGCCAGTGCTACGTCACGTCGCGGCGTTCGCTCGAGGAGCAGAAGGATCAGCTCCAGGCGTACATGAACGCGACCCGTGCCGCGACGGAGGACGTGCTGGCCGATCGCGACAACGGCTTCAAGAAGATCATCGAGCTGGTCCGCAGGGACCACGACTTTCCGGAGCTCGAGGAGGACGACATCGCCAGGGGCGTGCTCGAGCAGCAGGTGGACGCGTGGTTCTACGCGGGCGAGGAGAACCTCCTCAAGACCGTGCCCGAGGACTGGCAGAAGGTCTACGACCAGGTCGTCGACGTCGAGCTCGCAGAGGGCGGCAAGGACCCGCAGCCGTGGTTTACCAACGAACTCGTGACCTAGGCGAATGGCCGTAACGCGCACCCAGGCGACCGAGGAGAGGGTGGTCGGCCGCGCCCCGTCGGGCGACCACTTCATCGAGTTCGACGGCGTGACCAAGCGCTATCAGGCCCGCCACGGATCCACGCTTGCGCTCAGCGACGTAAGCCTGAGCGTCGGTCGCAAGGAGTTCGTCGTGCTCATCGGTCAGTCCGGATGCGGAAAAACGACGGCTCTGCGGATCCTCGCCGGCCTGATCCGGCCGACCGCGGGCGAGGTGCGAGTCGAGGGCCAGTCGCTGTGGCGCGGCGAACGCCGTGACGACGACGCCCTCGCCAAGCTCGGGCTCGTCTTTCAGGACCCCAACCTCTTTCCCTGGTACTCGGTGGAGGAGAACATCGCTCTACCGCTACGGCTGCGGGGCGTCGGAAAGCGCGAGCGACGAGGGCGCGCCCGGGAGCTCAGCGAGCTCGTGGGCCTGAGCGGGTTCGAGGAGTCCTTCCCGCGCGAGCTCTCCGGGGGCATGCGCCAGCGCGTCGCGATTGCGCGCTCCCTGAGCTACCGCCCGGAGATCCTCCTGATGGACGAGCCGTTCGGCGCGCTCGATGCGCTCACCCGCGACAAGATGAATCTGGAGCTGCAGCGCATCGCGGCGGCGACCGACGCCACGGTGGTGTTCGTCACCCACTCGATCACTGAAGCAGTGTTCCTGGCCGACCGTGTCGTGCTGCTGTCTGCACGGCCGGGGCGCCTGCGGTCGGTCACGTCCGTGGAGTTCGAGCGCCCGCGGCAGCTCGACGTCGAGACCATGCCGGCATTCCAGGAGAGGGTTCGAGAACTGCGGCATCAGCTGGAAGAGGATGAGGAGGCGAACCCATGAGGGACCTGCTTCGCGGCAAGCTGCTTCCCTGGATCAGCACACCGATCGTCCTGGTCCTGGTCATCGTCGTGTGGAAGCTGGTCATCGCGGTCTTCGACGTGTCCGAGTTCGTCCTGCCCCAGCCCGAGGACGTCGCGTCAGCGATGGTCGACGTGGTGCAGTCCAACGGCTTCTGGGGCCACGTCCGCACCACACTCGTGGAGACGCTCGTGGGCTTCGGAATCGCGCTGATACTGGGGGTGGCCCTGGGCGCCGTGCTCGGGCGGATCGTCTGGCTCGAGCGCGCGCTACGGCCCGTGATCGTGGCCTCCCAGGTCGTGCCGAAGGTCGCGCTGATCCCCCTGTTCATCGTCTGGTTCGGGTTCGGAGTGACCTCGAAGATCGTGATCGCCGCGATGCTGGCCTTCTTCCCGATCATGCTCAACGTCCTGCTCGGCGTGCGCTCGGTGGACACCGGACACCGCGACGTGATGCGCAGCCTCAACGCAGGCAGGTGGGCGACGTTCTGGCGCCTCGAGTACCACAGCACGCTGCCTTACGTCTTCGCGGGCATGGAGATCGGAATCGTGTTCGCGATCATCGGCTCCGTAGTAGGCGAGTACCTGGGCGGCAACCAGGGCCTTGGCTACATGATCGTGGTAAGCCTCAACGCGCTCAACGCCGAGCAGCTGTTCGCGGTCATCGTCATCCTGACCCTGATCGGATTCGGGCTGTTCCTGGCCGTCATCGGCCTGAAGCGCTTCATGATCCCGTGGCACGAGTCGGTGGTCGGTGCCGACCAGTCGAGTTCCTAGAAGCGTTGGGGTTTGCGAGAGATGACTCCGCTGCGGCGTCCCGGAATCCGACTCATCGCCGTGCTCGCTGCCGCGCTCGCGCTAGCGTCCGCGGGCTGCGGGGACGACGACTCCGCCGGTGGAAACGGGGCCTCGGCCGGCCCGACCGAGATCACCGTGGGCACGCTGCCTATCGCCAACGCGGCGCCCATGTACCTCGGCATGGAGAAGGGATTCTTCGAGGCTGAGAGCCTGACGATCAAGCCGCAGGTCGGCGAGGGCGGTGCGGCGCTGATTCCGAGCCTGCTGTCGGGCGACGCCCAGTTCGCGTTCGTCGGCGTGATTCCGGCGATCACTGCGGTCGCCCAGGAGGTACCGATCAAGGTCGTTACTTCGAGCGACGATGCCGCCAGGACCGAGAAGGATGACTGGCAGACGCTGGTGGTCCCCAAGGGGAGCCCGATCAAGGGGGTCGAGGACCTCCCGGGCCAGACCATTGCCGTGAATGCCCTCCGGGGCCTCGCCGAGGTCGTGATCAGCCGCTCGCTCGAGAAACAGGGGGTGGACTACCGCGAGGTGAAGCTCCTCGAGGTGCCGTTCCCCGAGATGCCGGCGGCGCTGTCGGAGAAACGCGTGGACGCCGCGCTGTTGACCGAGCCGTTCCTGAGCGCCGTCTTGGCCGAAGGCGGAATGCAGATCGACGCGCCGTCGGTGGAGACGCTGCCCAGCTTCCCGAACGGCGTGTACGTGGCGGCGGAGCAGTACATCGCGGAGAACGGCGACGTCGTCGACCGCTTCTCGCGCGCGATGAACAAATCGCTCGACTACGCCCAGGCCCACCCGGAGGAAGTGCGGCAGATCATCCCGACCTTCACCGAGGTGCCGGAGGCGGCGGCGCAGCAGCTGCGCCTGCCGCCGTTCGACTCGGAGCTCGACCGGGAAGGCATCGAGCTCGAGGCCGACCTGACAGCAAAGTACGGAATCATCGACGAGGCGCCGGCCTACGAGGACCTGGTGCATGGAGAGTGATCATGAGTCATCAGACCCTGGAGCAACTACTCGGAGCCGCCGACAGCCCGGTCGAGCTCCTGCGAAACGCGCAGGCCGGGCCGAATGTCTATCCCGGTGTGCCGGCGGAGTTCTCGAACTGGCGGGACGAGCAGCAGGCGTGGCAGGAGACCTGTGTTCTCTTCAACCAGTCGTACCACATGGCCGAGCTGGCGGTGGAGGGTCCCGACGCGCTAGAGCTGCTTGCCCGGCTCGGGGTCAACACATTTGCGGGCTTCGAGGGCGGCAAGGCCAAGCAGTTCGTGCCGTGCACGCATGACGGCTACGTGATCGGCGACGGGATCCTCTTCGCGCTGGGCGACAACCGCTTCAATCTTGTCGGCCGCGCGCCTGCGCTGAATTGGGTGACCTACCACGCCGAGACCGGCCGCTACGACGTCAGTCTCGAGTTCGATCAGAGGACGGCGCTGCGCACCGACGGGCGCCGTAAGCACTACCGCTTCCAGATACAGGGCCCCAACGCGATGAAGGTCATCGAGAAGGCGCTCGGCCACCCGCCGGAAGACCTGAAGTTCTTCAACATGAGGACGGAGACGATCGCGGCGCGGGAGCTCTGTGCGCTGCGTCATGGCATGGCCGGCCAGCCGGGCTGGGAGCTGTTCGGGCCGTGGGACGAGGGGGAGGCGGTGCACGAGGCGCTCGTGAGCGCCGGCGAGGACTTCGGGCTGACGCTTGTCGGCGGACGAGCGTACGGGTCGAATGCGCTGGAGTCCGGCTGGATTCCCTCGCCGCTTCCGGCGGTGTATACCGGCGACAAGCTGAAGCCGTATCGCGAATGGCTGCCGGCGAAGGGTTACGAGGGCTCGGCGTCGATCGGCGGCAGCTTCGCCTCGCCGGACATCGAGGACTACTACTTCACGCCCTGGGACCTCGGCTACGGGCACCTCGTCAAGTTCGACCACGACTTCATCGGACGTGAGGCCCTCGAGCAGATCGCCGAAGGCGAGCATCGCACCAAGGTCACGCTGGCGCTGGACGACGAGGACGTGGCCCGCACGATCGCATCCATGTTCAACAAGACCGAGCGGGCGAAGTACATCGAGTGGCCGAACGCGGTTTACGCCATGCACCCGTTCGACACGGTCACCGTGAACGACGAGACCGTGGGAGTCTCCACCTGGGTCGGCTACAGCGCGAACGAGGGCAAGATGCTGACCCTGGCTGTCCTCGACTCGGAATATGCGGAGCCGGGCACGGAGGTGACCTTCGTCTGGGGCGAGGAAGACGGCGGCACCGCCAAGCCGACCGTCGAAACGCATGTGCAGACCGAGATCGGAGCGGTCGTCAGCCCGGTCCCGTATGTCGAAGCGGTGCGGAAGTCATATGCCCCGGGCGGCTGGCGCGCCGCGCACGCCTGAGCGGGAGAACGCCTTGCCCCAGATCGTGCAGTTCGAGGTTCTTCCTCTTCCGCGCAGCGTCGAGCTGGCGGCGCAGCTGCCTCAGCCCGAGCGGCTGACGGTCACCTGCAGCCCGCGGCATGGGCCAGACGAGAGCATCGCCGTCGGACGTCAGCTGAGGACTCTCGGCCACGTGGTCACCGTGCACGTGGCCGCGCGAATGGTCCGTGATCGCGCCCACCTGGACGAGATGCTCTCGGAGATGGCGCGTGCCGGGGTGGAAGACGTCTTCCTCATCGGCGGCGACGCGACCCCTCCGCACGGCCCGTGGTCATCCGCGGTGGATCTCCTGCCGGTCATCAGTGAACATCCGCAGCGACCGCGCGAGATCGGCATCGCCGGCTATCCGGAGGGCCACCCCCTTATCGATGAGGGAACCCTCGCCGAGGTGCTGGAGCGGAAGAGCGCCCTCGCGAGCTACATCACGACGCAGCTGTGCTTCGACCCGGAAGCCGTGCTGGCGTGGGTCGGGGAGACCCGGGAGCGGGGGGTGAGGCTGCCGGTGCTCGTGGGGCTTCCGGGTGTGGTGGATCGCCGCAGGCTGCTGGAGATGTCCATCCGAATCGGTGTGGGCCCGTCACTCGCGTTCCTGCGCAAGCAGCGCGGCCTTCGGAACCTCCTGCGTCCCTCGAGGATCACGCCCGACCGCGTCTACGACGACGTCGTGCCCCGCCTCGGCGACCGCGAGCTGAACATCATGGGGTTCCACTACTACACCTTCAACCAGCTGGCTGAGACGTGGAGCTGGGAGCGCGAGAGAAGCGACCGCGGGACGGTGGCTGTGACGCTCGAGGAGGCTGGTAGGACATGACGCACCGGGTAGTGGGTCATCAGTGACCTCGGTCGCGAGACCCGCCGCCGCAGCCCGAAGACGGCCCCGGCTGCCTGTCCCGGACTGGCTGCTGCCCTGGGCGAGCGTCGCCGGCGTGCTGGCGCTGTTCGAGATCCTGCCCCGCATCGGCGTGCTGCCGCGCGACCACTTCCCTCCGATCAGCGAGACGCTCGCCACGCTTGTCGAGCAACTCGGGGAGGGGAGCTTCTGGGAGGCGGTCTACAACACGCTCCAGGGCTGGGCGCTCGGGCTCGGGATCGCGGCCGTGCTCGCCATTCCGATCGGCATCGTGATCGGCTCCAGCGGGCTGCTTTACCGCGCCACCCGCGTGGTGATCGAGTTCCTGCGCCCGATCCCGTCGGTTGCGCTCATCCCGCTCGCCATCCTGATCTACGGCACGGGCCTGAAGAGCAAGGTGTTCCTGGCCACGTTCGCCTCCTTCTGGCAGCTGCTCGTGGCGACGCTCTACGGCGTGCAGGACGTCGACCCGGTGGCCACCGACACCGCGCGCTCGTTCGGCTTCTCGCGGATTCAGCGGCTGTTCCGGGTCACCCTGCCGGGCGCCATTCCCTACATCGCAACCGGCGTCCGCATCGCGTCCGCGGTGTCGCTGATCCTGACGGTCACCGCCGAACTCGTGATCGGCTCCGCCGGGCTCGGGCGGTCGATCAACATCGCGCGCTCCGGTGGCAACGAGGAGCTCATGTATGCGCTCATCCTCAGCACGGGAATCCTCGGCCTGCTCCTCAATACGGTCCTCGTGCGCGTCGAGCGCCGCCTGCTCCACTGGCACCCCTCACATCGCCCAGGGATGGAGTCGGCATGACCGCCCGGCGCCGGCGCTGGCTTGCCGCGGGGCTCGAGGTGACCGTGCCGATCCTGGTGCTCGTTGCCTGGGGTCTGTGGTCGGCCGGCAGCAACAACTACTACTACCCGCCGCTCACCGACATCCTGTCCACGTTCGCCGACACGTGGCTCTTCGAGCGAGTCGGCAGCGACGTGGTGCCGAGCCTGATGCGCATGGGCCTCGGCTACGGCATCGCGGTGCTGGTGGGCATCGGCCTGGGGCTGCTGCTGGGACAGTCGCCACGGGCGCGGCGCGCCGCGGCGCCGATCGTCGAGTTCCTGCGCGCGATCCCGCCGCCCGCCCTTCTGCCCTTCGCGATCCTCGTGATCGGCGTGGACGACTCGATGAAGGTCTTCATCATCGCCTTCGTCTGCCTCTGGCCGATCCTGCTGAACACGATCGACGGGGTCACCGGAATCGACCCGACGTTGCGAGAGACGACCCGCATGTACGGAATCGAGGGGCGCGAGCGGCTGTGGCGCGTGATGCTTCCCGCCGCCAGCCCGCAGATCTTCGCGGGAATGCGCACGAGCCTGTCCCTGGCCCTGATCCTGATGGTGATCAGCGAGATGGTGGCGAGCACGAACGGCATCGGCTACTTCGTGCTCCAGTCGCAGCGAACCTTCGCCCTCCCCGAGATGTGGTCGGGGATCCTGCTGCTGGGGATCTTGGGCTACGCCCTGAACGGCGCCTTCGTGTTGATCGAGCGGCGCGTGTTGCGCTGGCATCGCGGCGCGCACGCAAGCGCCCTGAGCTAGATGACTGCATGGAGAGGATGAGATGCTGAAGGTCGATCACCTGGGCAAGACGTACGGAGAGGGCGACACGGCCGTCGAGGCGATCGGCGATCTCGAGTTCGAGGTGCGCGAGAAGGAGTTCGTGTGCATCGTGGGCCCGTCCGGCTGCGGCAAGACGACGCTGCTGAAGTGCATCTCGGGACTGCTGGCGCCCAGCCGCGGCGAGGTGCGCCTGCACGATCAGCGCATCGACGGCCCGCCCGAGCGCATGGCGCTCGTGTTCCAGGAGTACGGCCGCTCGCTCTATCCGTGGATGAGCGTGCGCCAGAACGTCGCCTTCCCTCTGCGGCGCAAGCGCCACGCTAAGAGGGAGGCCGCCGAGCTCGTCGAGCGCGCCGTGGAGTCCGTCGACCTCACCGGGTTTCTCGAGCGCTACCCCTGGGAGCTGTCGGGCGGCATGCAGCAGCGCGTCGCGATCGCCCGGGCGCTCGCGTATCAGCCGGAGATCATGCTTATGGACGAGCCCTTCGCCTCGGTCGACGCCCAGACGAGGGCGGACCTCGAAGACCTGATTCTCGAAGTCCGCCGCCAGTACGGCGTGACGGTCGTATTCGTCACGCACGACATCGACGAGTCGGTCTATCTCGGCGACCGCATCGTGGTCCTGACGCCCGCCCCCACCCAGGTCCAGGAGATGCTCGATGTGGAGCTGCCCGACCCGCGCGATCAGCTCGAGACCAAGGAGCTCCCGGAGTTCACGCGCCTGCGTGCGCACGTGTACAGGTCCATCAAGCGCAGAGGGCAGGCGGCCGATCGAGAGGCTGTTTCGGAAGAGCGGCCGGCGGCGGTGGGGTCCTGATGCGCGCTTCCCTGCCCGCCGCGCTCCTCATGGCCCTTGTCGCCTGCCTTCTCGCCGCGTGCGGAGACGATGACGACGGCGGCGGAGGCGAGGCAGGCGAGCAGGCGACCGTGAGCGTTCAGGACACCGCCGGAGTGCCGTCCGCCTTTCTCGAGTACGGCGTGCAGGAGGGCTTCTTCAAGCAGCGCGGACTCGACGTGCAGGTGACCCCGAGCCAGGGCGGGGCGACCGTCGTGCCCGCGGTGATCGCCGGCGACACCGACATCGGAGGCTCCAACCTGGTCTCGGTCCTGCTCGCACAGGACAAGGGCGTTCCGGTGAAAATCGTCGCTCCCGGGACCTTCGTCCGCGGCGACCGCGACCAGGACTTCTCGGCGATCATCGCGGCCGGCGACAGCGACATCCGCTCGCCGAAGGACCTCGAGGGCAAGACGCTGGCGGTGAACACGCTGAAGAACGTCGCCGAGGTGACCGCCAAGGCATCGCTCGCCAAGCAGGGCGTGGACGTGTCGTCGGTCGAGCTGGCCGAGATCGACTTCCCCGACATGAACGGCGCGCTCACTCAGGGCCGCGTGGACGCCGCGTTCCAGATCGAGCCGTTCGTGAGCCTCGCGGTCAAGGAAGGCCACCGGATCGTCGACCGTCCCTACGTGGGCACGAAGCCCAACCTCCAGATCGGCTGCTACTTCACGAGCGAGCAGTATCTGAGCGAGAACGGGGACGTGGTGGACCGCTTCCGGGAGGGGGTGGGCGAGACGGCCCAGGCAATCGCCGAGGATCCAGCCGCCTTCCGCGAGTTCTTGCCCGAGGCCTCCGAGATTCCGCCGCCGGCGGCGCAGAACGCCGTCCTCCCAGCCTGGAAGGCGGAGAACGACGAAGCCTCGCTGGAGCTCACCGCGGAGCTGATGGAGCGCTACGGGGTCACTGACGAGAAGCCGGATACCTCGGATGCGGTCGAGAACTGATGCCATTGAAGATCGACGCCTTCTGCCACGTGCTCCCGAAGCCGTACTTCGACAGGCTTCAGGAGATATCGAGCGCCCGGGCGGCCAACCTGCTGAAACGCACCGCCCCGATCCGCTCGCTGTGGGATGTGGACGAGCGGCTGCGCGTGATCGAGCCCTTCAACGAGTACACGCAGATCATCAGCCTCGCCGCGCCGCCG
>Ga0081538_10005602_pt1 | contig 11268 bp, 8 predicted proteins | sample TabmetS5T2R1_FD_71022 | JGI IMG/M metagenome (GOLD analysis project Ga0081538, IMG submission 71022) | Tabebuia heterophylla rhizosphere microbial communities from the University of Puerto Rico - S5T2R1 | ecosystem: Host-associated > Plants > Roots > Rhizosphere ... | reverse complement strand
GCACATGCCCAAGAGCACCTTCCAGCGCAAGCCCAAGCGCAAGTTCTGCCAGTTCTGCGCCGAGAAGCAGGACTACATCGACTACAAGGACGTCAACCTGCTGCGCAAGTTCATGAGCGACCGGGGCAAGATCCGCGCCCGCCGGGTCACCGGCAACTGCGCCCAGCACCAGCGCGACGTCGCCGCCGCCGTGAAGAACGCCCGGGAGATGGCCCTGCTCCCGTACTCGATCCGATGACAAGGAGCAGCCGAGATGAAGGTCATCCTGAACCAGGAGGTCCGGGGGGTGGGGGCTCCCGGCGACATCGTCGACGTCTCGGACGGGTACGGGCGCAACTACCTGCTGCCCCGTAACCTGGCCCGCCTGGCCACCCCGGGCGCCATCCGCCAGGCCGAGGGCATCCGGGCCCGGCGGGCCGCCCGCGAGATCGCCGACCTGGAGCAGGCTCGCTCCATCGCCGGCCACCTCGAGGCCCTCAAGGTGACGATCCCCGCCAAGGCCGGCAAGGAGGGGCGCCTGTTCGGGTCGATCACGACCCCGCAGGTCGCCGACGCGGTCGAGCGCACCGGCGGCACCTCCATCGACCGGCGCCGCATCCACCTGGACGCCCCCATCAAGTCGCTCGGCACCCACCGCCTCACCATCCGGCTCCACCCCGAGGTCGAGGCGACCGTCAACGTGGAGGTCGTGCCCGGCTAGGCGGGGGATCCGCGAGCAAGGAGAACGGCAATGGCCATCCGCCCTGTCTCCGAGGGCGGCTCGCGGGCCAGCGCTTCCCCAGCCTACGAGCGCGTCCCACCCCACAACGTCGAGGCCGAGGAGTCCATCCTCGGCTCGATGCTGCTCTCCAAGGACGCCATCGCTGAGGTCCTCGAGCTCCTGCGCGAGGACGACTTCTACCGCCCGGCGCACCGCACGGTGTTCCGGTCGATCCTTGAGCTGTACGGTCATGGTGACGCCGTCGACGCCGTGACCGTTCAGGAGGAGTTGCGCCGCAACGGCTCCCTGGCCGACATCGGCGGCGCCCCGTTCCTCCACACCCTGGTGGCCAGCGTTCCCACCGCCGCCAACGCCGGCTACTACGCCCGCATCGTCAAGGAGGCCGGCGTGCTGCGCCGCCTCATCGACGTCGGCACCCAGATCGTCCAGCTCGGCTTCGAGACCCCCCAGGACACCGAGCGGGCCGTCGACCTCGCCGAGTCCCTCGTCTACCAGGTCGCACAGGGCCGCGTCACCGAGGACTACCACTCCCTCCGCGACGTCCTCACCGGCACCCTGGAAGCAATCGAACGCCTCCACGAGGAACATCGGGAGATCACCGGCGTCCCCACCGGGTTCCCCGACCTGGACCGCCTGACGTCGGGCCTGCAGGCGGCGAACCTGGTGATCGTGGCGGCGAGACCAGCGGTGGGGAAGGCGCTGTCTCTTGACACGTCACTCCCCACCCCGACCGGCTGGACCACCATGGGGGACGTCACGGTCGGCGACCAGCTCATCGGCGCGGACGGCAGGCCGGCAACCGTCGTCGGGGTGACCGATGTGCTGCACGGCCGACCCTGCTACGAGGTCGAGTTCTCGGACGGCACCGTCATCGTCGCCGACGGGCAGCACCAGTGGCTGACCGAGACGCGGGCTCAGCGAACGTTCCCTTCGGTCAAGACCACGGAGGGGATCCAGGCCACGCTCCGCCACAACGGCACGGAGGGGCGGTTGAACCACACCGTGGTCAACGCCAGGCCGCTGGACCTGCCCGACCGGGAGCTGCCTCTGGCGCCGTACGCCCTCGGCGTCTGGCTCGGCGACGGCCGCTCAGCAGGCGCAAGGATCACGACCGCCGACCCGGAGATCGTCGTCCACCTGGAGGCAGACGGTTTGTGGGTCGTGCCCGGCAGTGGCCCGACCTACTCCCTGCGGAACGATCACGGCACCGTGCAGGCCGTGCTGCGGAGCCTGGGTGTCCTCGGCGACAAGCAGATCCCTGCGGCGTATCTGCGAGCCTCCGAAGGGCAACGACGGTCGCTCCTGGCCGGGTTGCTCGACACCGACGGAACCGTCTCCCCGAGCGGGGCTGTGCAGTTCCGCGTGACCTCGCGGCGTCTGGCCGAGGACACTCGCGAGCTGGTCGTCAGTCTCGGCTACCGCTGCGGTCTTACCACCAGACGGGTCACGGGCCGGTCGGCGGCCTCCTCCACGGCCTACACCCTCACGTTCTCGACCAGCGACGACGTCTTCCGGTTGGAGCGGAAGCGGCTGCTGCACAAGGAACGGAGGGGTCCGGGCCGCACCGGCAGGCGCCTGATCACCGCCGTGCGGCCCATCCCGAGCGTCCCGGTACGCTGTGTCAAGGTCGACAGCCCCGATCATCTCTACCTGGCGGGCCGGTCGATGGTCCCCACCCACAACTCGACGCTCGGCCTCGACATTGCCCGGCATGCGGCGGTGAAGGCGGGAGTGCCGACGGTGGTGTTCTCGCTGGAGATGAGCCGGACCGAGCTGGTGCAGCGGCTGATGTGTGCTGAGTGCACGGTGGACATGCAGCGGCTGCGGACGGGGCGGATGGAGGAGTCGGACTGGACCCGGCTGACCAGGTCGCTGGGGAGGCTGGCGGATGCGCCGCTGTTCATCGACGACTCGCCGGGGACGACGATGATGGAGATCCGGGCCAAGTGCCGGCGGCTCAAGCAGCGGCACGGGCTCGGCTTGGTGGTGGTCGACTATCTGCAGCTGATGCACCCGAGCAAGCGGTTCGAGAACCGCCAGCAGGAGGTCAGCGAGATCTCCCGGTCGCTCAAGCTGCTGGCCAAGGAGCTGGAGGTGCCGGTGATCGCCATCTCCCAGCTGTCGCGCCAGACCGAGGCCCGCTCGGACAGGCGGCCGATGTTGTCCGATCTGCGCGAATCGGGAGCCCTGGAGCAAGACTCGGACGTGGTGCTGTTCATCTACCGGGACGAGCTGTACGACCCCGAGTCGGCCCGCAAGGGCGAGGCCGACTTCATCCTGGCCAAGCACCGCAACGGGCCCACCGACACCGTCACGGTCACGTTCCAGGGCCAGTACTCCCGGTTCGCCCCGATGGCGGCTCGGAGCCTGTAGCGCCTAGGGCTGCCCACCAGGCGCCGCCGTTGTAGGCGCCGGCCACGTCGGCGGGCACCTCCCCTGATCCACGGTCACAGCCAACACACCGGTAGAGGCCGGTCGGGTTCCCCGTTCGGGCCACCGCATTTGCGTTCGTGCCCCTTTGGTCGGTGAAGTACCACCCGGTCCGGGTCGACGGAAGGGAGCGGGCGATGTGCACGGAGAAGTGCTTCGAGCTGACGCAGGGCGCGGCGGCTCGCCGGCCGGGGTCCGGGGTGAGCCGGCGGGCGGCGCTGGTTGGTGGGGCGGCGATGGCCGCGACCGCCGCCCTCGGAGGAGTCGCCGAGGCGGGGGAGCGGGGGCATGGCTTCCCAGGGCGCGGGCGGCGGCATGGGCTGGTTGACCTCACCCACACGCTGACGACCTCGTTCCCGGCGTTCACGCCCGGGGAGGAGGCGCGGCGGGAGACCGTCGTGACCATTGAGGACGATGGCTACTACATGCAGCAGTGGCGGATCATCGAGCACATCGGGACCCACGTCGACGCGCCCGGGCACTTCACTCCCGGCGGCCGGCTGTCGCCCGAGCTGCGGCCGGAGGAGCTGGTCGTCGAGGCGGTGGTGATCGACATCGCGGACCGGGCGGCCAGGAACCCGGACACGGTCGTGACCGTCGACGACCTGCGTGCCTTCGAGCGCCGGCACGGTCGCATCCCGCGGAACGCCGCCGTCCTGATGTACTCCGGCTGGGCGGCCAAGGTCGGCGACGCCGCGGCCTACCGCAATGCCGACGCGGCCGGCACGCTGCACTTCCCCGGGTTCGGGGCCGAGGCCTGCGAGTGGCTCCTGCGCCGCCGGGGGATCCGCAGCCTCGGGGTCGACACCCTCAGCATCGACCCGGGGAACTCGACCACGTTCGAGACCCACCTCATCCTCACCGGCGCCGACCGCTACGGGCTGGAGAACCTGAACAACCTCGACCGAATCCCCAGGCGCGGGGCCACGATCGTCGTCGGCCTCATCCCCTATGAGGAGGGCTCGGGCGGGCAGGCCCGCATCTTCGCCTCCTGGTGACGGGGTAGGCGGGACCGCCCCGGCGGGTGATAGTGGGCGGGCAGACGGTCAAGCCAGTGTCGGCCGCAAGCCCGCCCACCGCCCACGCCGGAGACGAGGTCGATGCAGATCCCATGGCCCGAGATCGGGCTGGTCCTGCTGCTGGTGGTGATCAACGCCGCCTTCGCGGGCAGCGAGGTCGCGCTGATCTCGCTGCGTGAGGGGCGGCTGCGGCGGCTGGAGCAGGAGGGTGAGCAGGGCCGGCTGGTGGCCAGGCTGGCCCGCGACCCCAACCAGTTCCTCTCCACCATCCAGATCGGCATCACCCTGGCCGGGTTCCTGGCCTCGGCGGCCGCGGCCGTGTCCCTGGCCCAGCCGCTGCTCCCGCTGCTCGACTTCCTCGGCCGGGCCGCCGAGCCGGTGGCCGTGCTCCTCATCACCGTCGTCCTCACCTACCTGACCCTGGTGGTCGGCGAGCTCGCCCCCAAGCGCATCGCCCTCCAGCGCCCGGAGGGGTGGGCCCGCCGGGCGGCCAGGCCGCTGGCCGTCGTGTCCACCCTGACCCGCCCCGCCGTCTGGCTCCTCTCCAGGTCGACCGACCTGCTGGTCCGCCTGGCCGGGGCCGACCCGGGCCAACAGCGCGAGGAGGTGACCGAGGAGGAGGTCCGGGACATGATCGTCACCGGCGGTGTCTTCCGGCCCGACCAGCGCCGGCTGCTGAACGAGGCGATCGAGATCGGCGAGCGGCGGCTCAGCGAGGTGCTCGTGCCTCGCCGCGAGGTCGTGGCCATCCCGGCCGAGGCCACCATCCAGGAGGCGACCCGGATCCTGCTCCAGAGCACCCACGGGCGCGCCCCCGTCTACCACGGCGACCTCGACAACGTGCTCGGCCTGGCCACGCTCCAGGACCTGGTCGCGGCCGACGGCGGGGGCACGGTGGCCGAGTGCGTCCGGCCGGTGCTGGCCCTGCCCGAGTCGCTGGGGGTGCTGGAGGCCCTGCGGCGGCTCCAGGCCTCCCGCGGGCAGCTGGCCATCGTCATCAACGAGTACGGCGGCACCGAGGGGATCATCACCGTCGAGGACCTGCTCGAGGAGCTCGTCGGCGAGATCTACGACGAGTTCGACCCCGACTTCCGCCGCGTCCAGTACCGGCCCGACGGCTCCATCGTCGTGCCAGGGTCGTTCCCGGTCCACGACCTCCCCGACCTGGGCGTCTCGCTGCCCGAGGGCGACTACGCGACCGTCGCCGGGCTCATCCTGGAGCGGCTGGGCCGCATCCCGGAGGAGGGCGACGCCGTCGAGGTCGACCGCTGGCGGCTGGAGGTCCTGGGCATGGACCACAACGCCATCACCCGGGTGCGCCTGTTCCCCCTCGGCGGCGAGACCCGTCCCGCCGGCTGAGCGGCGAGCTCCCGGTCAGGAGGCGTCGATGGCCACCGGCTGGCCGGCGGCGGTGCGGAGCAGGGCGGTGAGGGTCGCCCAGCCCTTGGTCGGCGCGGCCGCGGCGGGGGAGTAGCCGGGGGCGCCGAGGGGGATGCGGACCCGGAGGGCGCCGGGGAGGGTGCGGAACTCGATCGGCGGGTCCAGGACCAGGGCCTCGCCGTCGATGCCGATCTCCACCGGCAGGCTGGATCGGAGCGAGAAGCTGGTGCCGGCCCACTCGACCCAGCCGGGCGGGCGCCAGCTGCGGCCGGCGGCCTCGGACTCGAGCAGCCGGGCGATCTCGCCCGAGCTTCGGAAGGTGCAGGCCACGATGCCGAGGTTGCCGGCGTCGATCCGGCGGCGCGACCCGAACCCCTCCCCGCTGCCCAGCTCGTAGCGGTCGTTGGAGACCAGGATCAGGTGGGCCGAGGCGTGCTCGGCGCCGTCCGGGCCGGTGAAGCGCAGGTCGAACGGCACCGCGTTGGGCCCGAGCATGGAGGGCAGCAGCTCCAGGGCGGTGCCGACCTTGTGCGCCCGGTAGGCCGGGGACTGGACGATCTTGGCGTACAGCCCCACGGTGGCGTTGTTCACGAACACCCGCTCGCCGACCACGCCCAGGTCGATGCGGCGCTCCACGGCATCCCCGAAGGCGTCGAGGGCCTCGGCCACGTTCTCGCGGTCCAGGCCCAAGTCCATGGCCAGGTGGTTGCGGGTGCCGGCCGGCACGCAGACAAAGCCGAGGTTGTGGCGGGCGGCCACGGTCGCGACCAGGGCCTGGGAGCCGTCCCCGCCGGCCATCCCGAGCACGTCCGCCCCGCCGGCGGCGGCCTGCTCGGCCAGCTGCAGCAGGTCGTCCCCGGGCTGGAGGACGATCGGCTCGATCCCGCGGTGGCGGGCCTCCTCGACCAGGTGGAAGCGCTCGACCTTGCCCCCGCCCGACTTGGGGTTCATCAGCAGGACCGGCCGGGCCGCCGGGCCGACCGGCTCGCCCGGCGTCGGGGTGTTCTTCAGCGACTTGATGTCGCGGCCAAGGGCGTGCCTCGTCGCCACCCCGCCGGCCAGGGTCAGCCCCACCACCGCGGCCAGCACCCACAGGCGGCCGACGGCGTCGAGCAGCAGCAGGACCCACGCCACCAGGGCGAGCACCGTCACCACCAGGGCCAGGGTGCGCCGCAGGCCGGCCCGGGTGACGGCATAGGCGGCGGCGCCGATCCCCAGGCTGAAGCACACGGCGGAGGCGGCCAGCACCAGCGGCCGCCGGAGCAGGACCGCGACCAGGAGCACGAGCACCGCGACCGGCGCCAGGATCGCCGCCACCGCGCTCACCCTGCGCCCAAGGGGAACCGACTTCATCTCCGCCCTCCACCGACCGGTCGTTGCATCTTGGCCGGGCCCGCGCGGGCAGGGCAAGCCCGTCGTCGCGGGGAGCCGGTAGGCTCGTCGTACCGGAACACCGACACCGCGAGGACCGGAGCATGTGCCGCAACATCACCACCCTCCGGGGCCTCGAGCCGCCGGCCACCACCGAGGAGATCGAGGCCGCCGCCCGCCAGTACGTCCGCAAGGTCAGCGGCGTCACCCGCCCGACCCCCGCCACCGAGGCCGCGTTCGAGCAGGCGGTGACGGCCGTCGCCCTGGCCACGGCCGAGGTGCTCAAGGACCTGCCCCCGCGACGCCAGCCGCCCAAGGCCGACCCGCCCCTGCGCCGCCCCGAGGTCCGGGCCAGGGGGAATGTCCCGGCCCGGCGATAGGTTCTGGGGACCATGAGCCCCGACCCGCGAACCGTCCAGCGCGTGTACCTCGTGCTGGTGCTGTTCAACACCCTGGCGGCGTCGTTCATCTGGGGCATCAACACGCTGTTCCTGCTCGACGCCGGGCTCAGCGCCACCGCCGCGTTCGCCGCCAACGCCCTGTTCACCGCCGGCATGGTGCTGTTCGAGGTGCCGACCGGGGTGGTCGCCGACACCTGGGGCCGCCGGGCCTCGTTCCTGCTCGGGTCGCTGACCCTGGCCGTCTCCACCGTCCTGTACTGGCTGGCCTGGCAGACCGAGGCCTCGTTCTGGGCCTGGGCGGTCACCTCGGTGCTGCTCGGCCTCGGGTTCACCTTCTTCTCCGGGGCGACCGAGGCCTGGCTGGTCGACGCCCTCAAGTTCACCGGCTTCAAGGGAAATCTGGAAACGGTGTTCGCCAAGGGCCAGATCGTCGGCGGGGCGGCCACCCTGGCCGGGTCGGTGGCGGGCGGGCTGGTCGCCCAGTGGACCAACCTCGGGGTGCCCTACCTGCTGCGCGGGCTGGCCCTGGTCGTGACCTTCGTCGTCGCCTTCGTCTACATGCGGGACTGGGGATTCGTCCCCAAACCGGGCAAGCACCCGGTGCGGGAGATGGGCCAGGTGGTGCGGGCCTCGGTCCGCTATGGCCTCGGCAACCCGCCGGTGCGCTGGATGATGCTGGCCGCGCCGTTCACCTTCGGGGTCGGGATCTACGCCTTCTACGCCATGCAGCCGTACCTGCTGGAGCTCTACGGCGACGAGCAGGCCTACAGCATCGCCGGGCTGGCCGCGGCCATCACCGCCGGGGCCCAGATCGCCGGGGGCATGGTCGCGCCACAGGTCCGGCGGCTGTTCCGCAACCGGACCTCGGTCCTGCTCGCCGGGCTGCTGGTCGAGATCGCGCTGCTGGCCCTCCTCGGGCTGACCACGGGCTTCTGGGTCGCGGTCGGGCTGCTGGTGCTGTGGGGGCTGGTCGCCGCCGCCGCCTTCCCGATCCGGCAGGCGTACGTGAACGGCCTGCTTCCCTCGGCCCAGCGGGCCACGGTGCTGTCGTTCGACAACCTCCTCGGCTCCAGCGGCGGGGTCGTGATCCAGCCCGCCCTGGGCAAGGTCGCCGACGTCTGGAGCTACTCCACCTCCTACCTCGTCGCGGCCGGGATCCAGGCGCTGGCCACGCCGTTCCTGGTCCTGGCCCGGCGTGAACGGGCCCCCTCGGACCCGGTCGAGACCCAGCCGGCCCAACAGGGGGCTTGACAGACCGACCGGTCGGTTCTATGGTCCGGGCTGCACGCAACCCTGTTGGAGGACACCGCATGACGCTGGCGCCGACGGCCACCGACCGGGGCACCGAGACCCGCCGCCGCATCCTCGAGGTGGCGGCCGAGGCCTTCGCCGACCGCGGCTACGCCGGCACCTCGCTGAACGACGTCCTCAAGGCGAGCGGGGTCACCAAGGGCGGCTTCTACTTCCACTTCCCGTCCAAGGAGGCGCTGGCCCTGGCCACCCTGCGCCACAAGCAGGAGCAGTGGACGGGGGCGGTGATGGCGGCCGTGCTGCGCCGCCCGCGGGCCGTCGACCAGCTCGACGCCATGGTCGAGGCCCTCTGCGACCTGCATGAGCAGGACCGCGCGTGCCGGGCCATCAACCGGCTCTGCACCGAGCTCGGCGACGCCCATCCGGAGCTGCGGCCCCAGCTCGGTACCCAGCTCACCACCTGGATGGACATGGTCGCCGCGGTCCTACGCCGGGGCCAGGACGAGGGCGACGTCCGGCCCGACGTCGACCCGGCGGTGGCGGCCGAGATCGCGGTCGAGTCCTTCATCGGCCTGGAGACCGTCTCCGAGGTTCTGACCGGCCGGGACGACCTGCGCCGCCGGGCCAGGGACTTCCGCGACCTGTGGTTCGCGGCCATCCGCCAGCCCACCACCTGAGCAGCCATGCCACAGCCAACCACGCACCTTCACGTCCGCGAAAGATACCAACCGGTCGGTTCCGACCGGTGAGGGAGGGCTCATGAACAGCCTGATGGGACGGCTCGGGGCGTTCACCGTCCGACGGCGGTGGTACGTCATCGGCGCCTGGGTGGTGGTGCTGGCCGTGATGGCCAGCTTCGCCTCCGGCTTGCAGGACCGGCTCGGCTCGGGCGGGTTCGAGGTGCCCGGCTCCCAGTCCCTGGCCGTGCAGCGCGACCTGGAGCAGCGCTTCGCCAACCAGTTCCCGACCACCGCCCTGGTGACCGTCCACGACGACGCCAGGACGGTCGACGACCCGGCCCTCAAATCGGTCGTCGAGCAGATCGCCGCCCGGGTCGAGGCCGTCCCGGGGGTGGGCGGGGTGGCCTCGTTCGCCTCCACCGGCAGCCCGTCGTTCGTCTCGCCCGACCGGCGCACCACCTACCTGGTGGCCGGGCTCACCGGCGACCAGAACACCCAGCTCGAGACCGCCCCCAGGGTGGCCGAGACGGCCCGGGCCGGCGTGCCCGGTGGCGTCGAGGTCGAGGTCGGCGGGGCCGCGGCCTTCTACGAGCGGATGAACGAGATCTCCCGCCACGACCTCGAGCAGGCCGAGCGGGTCAGCTTCCCGATCACCCTGGTCGTCCTGCTGCTCGCCTTCACCAGCCTGGTCGCGGCCGGCCTGCCGATCATGCTGGCCCTGGTCAGCCTCGGGGTCACCCTCGGCGCCCTCTACTTCCTGGCCGGCATCACCGACATGAACGTGTACGTGACCAACACGGCCTCGATCGTCGGCATCGGCGTCGGGATCGACTACGCGCTGTTCGTGGTCACCCGCTTCCGGGAGGAGCTGCGCCGCGGGCGCCCGGTGGCCGAGGCCGTCCCGATGACCCTGGCCACCTCGGGGCGGGCCGTGGTGCTGTCCGGGGCCACCGTGATCGTCGCCCTGGCCGGCATGTTCCTGGTCGACATCCAGGCGTTCCGGTCCATGGCCGTCGGGTCGATGAGCGTGGTCGCGGTGGCCGTGCTGGCCGCCATCACCCTGCTGCCGGCCGTGCTCAGCCTGGTCGGCCACTGGGTCGACCGCCTCCGCATCCCGCTGCTGCGCCCCCGGGCCGTCGAGGGCGAGGGCTTCTGGCACCGCTGGGCGGTCCGGATCATGCGCCGCCCCTGGGCCTTCATGGCCGCCGCCCTGGCCGTGCTGCTGCTCCTGGCCGTGCCGTTCGCCGGCATCCGCCTGGGCCAGCCCGGGGCCAGCATCCTGCCCGAGGACGAGAGCCCCCGCCTGGCCGCCGAGCGGCTGGCCGCCGACTTCGGCGCCGGCGTCACCGGCCCCATGGAGATCCTGGTCGACACCCCCGGCGGGGCCGGGACCAGGGCCAACCTGGAGCGCGTGGACGAGCTCACCACGGCGCTCAAGGCCGACCAGGCCGTGGCCGGGGTCCAGAGCCTGACCTCGGTCCTGCCCAACGCCGGCCTGGAGGCCTACACCCGGCTGTACGGCAACGGCCTCGCCGGGGTGGAGCCCGAGCTGGCCCCGGCCGTCGCCGCGCTGGCCAACTGGGACCGGGGTGCCGACCTGGCCCGGATCACGGTGATCGCCAGGGACGCGCCCGAGTCCGAGGCCGCCGAGGCCCTGCTGGACCGGGTCCGCGACCAGTACATCCCGGGCGCCGGGCTGGAGGGCCAGGCCCGGGTCGGCGGGGCCACCGCCCTCAACGTCGACCTGGCCCGGGAGATCTCCAACCAGCTCCCGGTGGTCGTCCTGGCCGTCCTGGCCCTGTCGTTCGTGCTGCTGGCCATGGCCTTCCGCTCGCTGGTGCTGCCGCTGCAGGCGATCGCCATGAACCTGCTGTCGGTCGGCGCCGCCTACGGGCTGATCGTGGCCGTGTTTCAGTGGGGCTGGGGCGAGCAGCTGCTCGGCTTCACCTCCGAGGGCCACATCGAGGTCTTCGTGCCCCTGTTCCTGTTCTCGATCCTGTTCGGGCTGTCCATGG
>Ga0081538_10005601_pt1 | contig 11268 bp, 8 predicted proteins | sample TabmetS5T2R1_FD_71022 | JGI IMG/M metagenome (GOLD analysis project Ga0081538, IMG submission 71022) | Tabebuia heterophylla rhizosphere microbial communities from the University of Puerto Rico - S5T2R1 | ecosystem: Host-associated > Plants > Roots > Rhizosphere ... | reverse complement strand
GCGCGCCACGACCTCGCCCTCGAACAGGTTCATCGGCGGCGAGCCGACGAAGCCGGCCACGAACAGGGTCGCCGGCCGCTCGTAGATCTCGATCGGTGTGCCGACCTGCTCGAGCCGGCCCTGGCTCATCACCGCGATCCGATCGCCCATGGTCATCGCCTCGACCTGGTCATGGGTGACGAAGATCGTGGTGGTCGCCAGGCGCTTTTGCAGATTGACCAGCTCGGCGCGCAAGGTCAGGCGAAGCGCCGCGTCCAGCGCCGCGAGCGGCTCGTCGAACAGGAACACGCTCGGGTGCCGCACGATCGCCTTGGCGGTCGCGACCCGCTGGCGCTCGCCGCCCGAAAGCTCGCTCGGCATCTTGTCGAGCAGCGGCGTGATCTCGAGGATCGCCGCCGCCTCGGCGACCCGCCGCCCGACCTCGTCGGCGCTCAGCGCCTGCTTCTTCAGGCTCATCATGACGTTCTGGCGCGCCGTCATATGCGGGTAGAGCAGCGACGACTGGAAGACCATGGCGACATTGCGCGTGTGCGGCGGCAGCGAGGTCACGTCCTCGCCATCGAACAGCACACGGCCCGAACTCGGCGTCTCGAGGCCGGCGATGCAGTTCAAGGTGGTGGTCTTGCCGCAGCCGGACGGGCCCAAGAAGACCATAAACTCGCCGTCCTCCACCTCGATGTCCATGCCCTGCACGGCGGCATGACGACCGAAGGACTTGGCGAGGCGATCGAGGCGGATGCTGGACATCAGCGGACAGGGTCAACCAGGTTCATTTCGGCGATGTGCCGTTGCAGGAAGAATGCCACGAGCGCCGGCGGCAGGATGCTCAGCGCCAGCGAGGCGGCAAGGTGCGAGGGCTCCGGATGCTGGAACAGGAAGCCGGAGATCGCGGTCGGCAAGGTGTTGGCGCTGGTGCCATTCACCAGCACCAGGGCATAGGTGTACTCGTTCCACGCGAACAGGAACGCGATGACCGCCGCGACCGCGATACCGCTCCTACCGAGCGGCGCCACGATGTAAAGGAACGTCTCGAAGCGCGAGTAGCCGTCGATCCGCGCGAGCCTTTCGATCGGAGGCAGGTTGCGGAAATAGCCGATCAGCATCCAGGTCACGAACGGGATCGTGATCGTCAGCGTCACCAGGATCAGGCCGGACAGCGTGCCGGCGAGGCCAAGCTGGATGTACATCGCGTAGAACGGGATCAGGGTCGAGACTGGTGGCAGGGCGACAGCCAGCAGGATCGCGAACAGCAGCGTATTCTTGTGCCGGAACTCGAGCCGCGCGAACACGTAGGCGAGCGGCACGACCACCACCAAGGTCACGATGGTGACGACGAACGAGACGATCAGGCTGTTGCCGAGGCCGCGCAGGATCTGGACCGCCTGGCCCGAGCCACGCCGCACTGTGCCGTCGGCCAGCGTGTAGTCGAAGCCGAAGATGTTGAGGAACGCCGCCGGCGTCGGCTCGAGCGGATAGAGCGGCGGCGGAAAGCGCGCGATCTCGTCCGGCGTCAGCAGCGAGATCTTCAAGAACCAGTAGATCGGCAGCAGCGTCCACAGCAACACCACCAGCAACGCGAGCCGCGACCAGAGCGTCGTCATGCCCGGTGCGCCTCGCGCCGGCCCCAGGTGAAGTACAGGATCAGCGTCGAGGCGAGGATCATCGCCAGCAGGAAGAACGACATCGCCGCGCCATAGCCGAGATCCAGGTCTTTGAAGCTCTCCTTGTAGATCTGGTAGGTAAGCGTCGCCGAGGTCGTGCCGGGACCGCCGCCGCTGAGCACGAAGATGAAGTCGAACAGCTTCATCGACAGGACCGTCGTGATGCAGGTGAAGACGAACAGGGTGAAGCGCAGCGGCGGCAGCGTGACGTGCCGGAAGGTCTCGAAGCGCGACATCCGGTCGATCGCGGCGAGATCGTACAGCCGGCTCGGGATCGTCTTCATGTTCGCGAGGAGGAAGAAGGCCACGAGCGGCGCCATGTTCCAGGCGTTGCCAACCGCCAGGACCTCGATCACCCAGTCGCGGTTGACCAAGTTGACCGCCTCGTCAGCGCCGAACGCGTAGGCGATCGCGGTGCCAAGGCCGGTCTGCCCCTTGGCGAGATAGGAGAACATCACCCCGGTGCCATAGAGCGAGACGCACCATGGCAGGATCACGATCGTGCGCACCAGGCCGGCAAGCCGCATCGGCCGGTTCAGGGTCAGCGCCAGGCAGAGCCCGATCGCCATTGCCAGGACCACGGACTGGACCGTGAAGCGGAGCGTGACCCAGGCCGACCACCAGAAGTCGTCGCTCGCGAGCACCTCCAGGAAATTGTCGAGGCCGACGAAGCTCGCCCGGTAGCCGCCGAAGAACACGATCTGATGCAGGCTCATCCAGAGCGCGTAGCCGAGCGGATAGGCGACGACCAGGAGCAGGAACACGAGGACAGGCAGCGCCAGCAGCAGCGAGAACTGCAGGTTGGACAGCTCAGCGAGTCGCCGCTGCAAGACGCGATGCCCCTTCCCCAATCGCGGAGTTGGCCCGTGCCGTCGCCGCCGCCGGCACGGGCGATCAGCTAGATGCCGTACTTCTCGTTCAGGCTGGCGATCTGCTCGTTGATCGCCTCGATCGTCTCGACAATGTCCCCGTCCTCGAGCAGAAAGTTCTGCAGCGTCTCCTTGAGCCAGCTATTGAACTCCTCGGCCCAGACCACGCTCCAGACTCCCTTGGGATAGGGCGTGTTAGCGTAAACCTCGAGCACCGCCTTGACGTCCTCCGGGCGCGCGAGCGCGCTTTTCATGCGCTCGGCCGCCTCGGGACTCTCCATCACCGACTTGTAGCCGGAGAACAGCATGGATTCCTGCATCCAGCGATTGCCGACATACACTTTGCCGTCCTGATCCTTGTAGCCGTACCAGTTGGTGAAGCGCTTGACGTCCTCGGTGACCGGGTCCTCGCGCTCGCGGCTGGTCATCAGATACATCGCGGAGTCGAGCAGGCCCCAGCTCTGCCCCTGATACGGCAACAGGCTGGCATGGCCCGCGATCTGCGAGCGGTCGGGCCGGTTGAAGGTCTCGAGGTCGTAGAGCTGCTGCGGGCTGAACACGTAGCGGCCGGACGCATAGGCGTCGATGTACGAGCTCTCGTTGTAGGTCAGGACCTCCTCGGGCACCATGCCGTCGTTCCAGAGTCCTTTCCAGGCGGCGAGGGTCTTGTACGCCTGCCCGTTTTCGTCGGTCGTGAGCATCGGCTCGTGGGTCTCGGGATCGGCGAGCGTGCCGCCGCGATTCATCACCTCGAAGACGAACGCCCAGGAGATGCCGTACCATTCGTTGAGCCAGTGCGGCAGCAGGGGCTGCTCGACGCCCTTGTCGCGGATCTCGTAGACCTGCGCGTACAGCTCGTCCCAGTTCTTCGGGAAGTCGGCATCGGTGTAGCCGAGCTCGTCATACATCTTCAGGTTGACGTGCATCACGCCGCGCGTGCTGACGAAATACGACAGCCCCAGAAGCTGGTCCTTGTAGGTCCAGGCATCGAGGATGTTGGGGTACATGTCAGCCTTGATCTCGTCGATGTTGCCCAGCTGCTCGGCCGGCATGATCCAGCCGCCATCGAAGTAGCGCCCGGCCTGGGACGGATTGGCGTAGAGCACGTCGAGTTCGGCGCCGGCCATCAGGTTCTGTTCCATGATCGCCGGGTAGTCGCCGGTCACGGTGGCGTAGTCGATGTGACCGGCCATCTCCTTGTTGTAGCGGTTGACGTTGTCCTGAACGATGTCCGTCTTGTACTGCCAGCCGCGAAAATAGATCGGCTGATCGGTGGTCGCCTCGAGCTCCATTTGAGCCTGGGCGTTGCTCGCCAGAATGCCGAGCGCCAGCGCGCTCGCGGTGACCAGGACCCCTCGCCGCATCGTTGCGTTCTCCCCCCGTGCTTGGACGGCTCGCCACGGAATCCCGCAGTTCTGCCGTCCCATCGCAGGATTTACCACGTGGCCACCGAGCGCCCAAGGCGATTTCGCGCTGCAGGACCACCCGATAGCGCTTCAGCGCGCTTGCGGGCCGGCGCATGCGGCAGATCAGCCCCTCGCCCTGCCTCCGCCAGATCAATGGGTTAGCGGCACGGGAGGAAGGCGCTTATCCGTGCGATACGAAGCTGGCTCTCTGCTCCCGTCCTAGTGCTTTCGGCAACGGAGCAGGAGACCGAGAAAGTCGAAGCCCTCGATGTGGGAGCCGACGACTATCTTGGTGAAGCCGTTTGGCGTTCCGGAACTTCTGGCGAGGGTCAGAGCCAATGCTGGCGACATTCACCGCAGCGCTCGCGATCGTCGCGACCTGGTGGCAGCGGCGGTTGCCCCGTTTGCGGTGGACACAAGGCCCTGGGCGGGTACCATGGGGGCATTCGGGCAATATATTCTGATAACGAACTCCGATACGTCGTCTAAGGGGAGGCGATTCCATGAGGGGCATGATCACCCGCCGGCGCATGCTGCGCAACTCGGCCGCGACCGGGGTCGGCCTGTTGGCCGCCGGCAGCGGTTTTCGCGTTCTTGGTCAGGACAACCAGAATCTCGACCTGCCGGAGGGCTCCGCCGGCAAGCTGACGGTCATCCATCGGACCGAGTATTTTGAGCAGGCGCAGAACCTGTTCCGCCAGGTCGTGACGGACTTCGCGTCCGCCCATGGCGCCGAGCTCGACATCTCGACGACGAACCCGGAATCCTTCGGCGACTTCCTGGGCAAGATGACGGCGGCGGTCAGGGCCGGCAATCCGCCCGACATCGCCTATACCACCAATGTCTCGATCGCGCAGATGCATCTTCTCGGCCTGGTCGAGGACGTCAGCGACGTGGTCGACGAGGCCGTCAGCCGCTATGGCGGCATCATGCAGGGCATCAATGCCGAGAAGCTCGGCCAGTTCGACGGCCAGTGGGCGGCGATCCCGTTCCTGGCGGGCACGCCCGGTTTCTTCATCCGCGGCGACAAGCTCGCCGAGCAGGGCGTCGACCCGGCGAGCCTGGACAGCTACGACAAGCGCCGCGAGGCGGCCCTGGCCATGTCCGATCCGGACGCCAGGATGTGGGGCTGGGGCCTCACGCCCAACCAGAGCGGCGACGGCTACGGCTTCCTCATCAGCCTGGTGCAGGCCTTCGGCGGGCACTACACCGATCCCTCCGGCATGAAGGTCGAGTTCGAGTCGCCCGAGACCGTGGCGGCCTTCGAATGGCTCGCGGAGACCTATGACCGTAGCGGCAAGTACGGTGCCATGCTGCCGCCGGGCGTCGAGAGCTGGGGCGACATCTCCAACAACGAGGCCTTCCTGGCCGGCAATATCGGCTACACGCACAACGCCTTCAGCGTCTACGCGCAGGCCAAGCGCGACGACAACCCGATCTTCAAGGACATCGTGGTGCTGAACGCCCCGAAGGCGAACAACGGCGACAGCCGCGACGGCGGCGACGTCAACGGCTGGCTGACCATCTTCAAGGGCGCGCCCAATGGCGATCTGGCCAAGGAGCTGGCGCTCGACCTGCTCGACCCGGCCAACTTCACCCGGATGTCCGCGGTGGCCGGCGGCCTGTTCATGCCCGCCTACGAGAACCTGTGGACCGACGAGCTCCTCGCGGCCGATCCGAACTTCGCGATCATCAAGGAGCAGGTGAGCATCGCCGACCCGTTTCTCGGGCCGTCCTGGCCGGCCGATCCCAACGCCGCGATCGACGCCATCCGCGCCCAGGGCGTGCTGGAGCAGGCCGTGGGCAACATGATCGCCGGCCGCATGGGCCCGGCCGATGCCGTGGCGGACGCCCACCAGAAGATCGTGAGCATCTTCGAGGAAGGCGGGATCATGCAGGACTAGCAGGTGGTCCTGCCAGGGCGGCCCCGGCAGGGGGCCGCCCTACTCCGATCGAAGCCCGATGCCAAGCCTGTCGCCTAGACCCTCGGCGCGTTCCGCGTCCGGGCGCGCTGGCGCACGCCTGACGCGGTAGGGAGCCGATGCATCGTCAGACCCAGATCGCCGTGCCGGCTGCCCGTGCGGTGTCACCCCGCCTTGCGCTACACCTGAAGGCCGTCCTCGGCCGCGACTGGAAGGTGGCGATCCCGTTCGTCCTGCCGATGGTCGTGATCATGGTCGGGCTGATCCTGTGGCCCATCATCGACGCGATCATCCTGAGCACGACCTCGCTGAACTTCCTGACCGGTGAGACGGTCTTTGTCGGCCTCAGGAACTATACCCGGCTGCTCTCCAGCTCCGACTACGCGCTCGCGATCCGGAACACCATGGAGTTCACGCTGTGGTCGCTGAGCCTGAAGATCGTCACCGGCATGACCATCGCGCTGATCCTCAACAGCCGATTGCCCTATCGCAACATTCTTAGCGGCATCATGCTGTTGCCTTGGATCGTGCCGGAGATCGTGACGGCGCTCGCCTGGAAGAGCATCTTTGATCCGATCTTCGGCGGCCTGAACCCGATCCTGCTCGGCCTCGGCGTCATCGAGCGGCCGCTCGGCTGGCTCTCCGACCCGAACCTGGCCATGTCGAGCATCATCGCCGTCAATGTCTGGAAGGGCATCCCGTTCTACGTGCTGTTGCTCTTGGCCGGCCTCAAGGCGATCGACCGCGAGCTGCTCGAGGCCGCCGAGGTCGACGGCGCCAACGTGGTGCAGCGCTTCCGGCACGTGACCCTGCCGGGCCTGCGCTATGTGATTGTGGTCGTGCTGCTGTTGTCGTTCATATCGACCTTCAACCAGTTCGGCCTGATCTTCCTGATGACCGGCGGCGGGCCGAGCGGCGCGACCAAGCTCTATTCGATCCTCGCCTACGAGAAGGCCATCGGCTCGCTGCAATACGGGCCGGGTGTGGCCATCGCCTTTTCCGTTGCGCCCCTGATGGCGGTCCTGATCTGGCTCCTGGCCAAGTTCATGCGCCACGACGAAGGGCGCGACACGGCCATCCGCAAGCCCAATATCGGCGACCACCTTCTCAAGCTGGGAGCGCGGGTCCTGAACCTGGTGCTGGATCTCGTCTTCCTGCCGTTCCAGCTCGCGTTGCAAGGTCTCGAGGCGCTTTCCAGGCTGGCGCGCAGGCAGATGGGCCTGCCGGCCAACCAGCCCGTCCTCAAACGTGCGGGACAAAGGCGCGTCAGCCTCGCCATGAGGCTGCTCATCCTCGTTCCCTTCATGATCTTCGTGCTCTTTCCGTTCTACTGGGTGATCGTCACCTCGCTCAAGAGCACGCCGCAGATCAGCGAGCGCACTTCGATCTTCTGGCCCGATCCGTTCACGCTCGATCAGTACGCGGCGTTGCTCTGGAACACCCCGTTCCTGCGCTGGCTCGGGAATTCGGTGCTCGTCGCCACGGTCAGCACCGTCATCTCGGTGGGGTTTGCGGCGCTCGCCGCCTATGCGCTGGCGCGCCTGAAATTCGTCGGCGCCGGCCTGCTGACCACCTTCCTGCTGATCACCTATCTGTTGCCCGGAACGCTGCTGTTCATTCCGCTCTACCAGATCCTCGCGTCGATCGGAGTGATCAACTCCTACACGGCGCTCATGCTCACCTATCCGACGTTCCTCCTGCCCTTCGCGACCTGGGTGATGCTGGGCTATTTCCATTCGATTCCGGTCGAACTGGAGGAAGCGGCGATGATCGACGGTGCTACCCGTCTCTATGCCTTCTGGAAAATCACCCTGCCGCTGGCGGCGCCAGCACTTCTGGCGGTGACGCTGTTCGCTTTCACCAACGCCTGGAACGAGTTCCTGTTCGCGTTCGTCTTCATCACCAGCGAGTCGCTGAGGACCCTGCCCATCGGGTTGCAGTCCATGGTGGTGGGCGACATCCTGCCGTGGGGCCAGCTGATGGCGGCCTCGCTGCTGACGGCGGTGCCGGTCGCCGTGCTTTACATCTACGCCCAGAGGTTCCTGGCCGAAGGCCTGACGGTCGGCGGCGTGAAGGGATGACGGCCCTTTGGTTTTCAGTCGGGCGAGACACCGTCTGTTCGACGGCGGGACGGAGCAGGCTTTGGCCTCGGAACCGTGATGTCGGCCGGCGGCGATGGAAGTCAGCTTGTAGTTCGGGAGGAGCAGGAGTGAGGATCGAGAGCGTGCGCACCGCGGTGATCCAGGGAAATTTCCCGTGGGTCCTGGTGAAGATCGAGACCGACGGCGGGCTCACCGGCCTCGGCGAGGCCTACTGGGGGGCTGGTGTTGCGGAGCTCGTCCACAAGGCAAAGCCGCTCCTGATCGGCGAGGACCCGCGCTCCATCAACAAGCTCGTCGAGATCATGATCCGCTGCCTCTCCGGCGAGGGCTCGCAGGCAGGTGCCACCGTCACCGCGATCAGCGGCATCGAGATCGCGCTCTGGGACCTGCTCGGCCGGGCGCTCGAGGCGCCGATCTCCACGCTGTTCGGCGGGCGCTTTCGCGACCGCGTCCGGATCTACGCCGACTGCCACGCCGGCGCGACGCCGGATCCGGCGGACTATGGCAGGCGCGCGCGCGAGGTTGCGGACGCCGGCTTCACGGCGATCAAGTTCGACCTCGACAGCAGCAATCCGTTCACGCTCGACATCTCGGACGATCCCCATCCGCGCCGGCACTGGTTCGAGCCCTTCAACCGCACGATCGGCGCCCGCGAGATGGCGTGGATGGTCGATTGCGTGCGCGCCGTGCGCGAGGCCGTGGGTCCCGAGGTCATGGTCGCGATGGACGCGCACTGGAAGTTCAGCGTCAACGACGCGATCAAGCTCGCCCAGGCGCTCGAGCCGTTCGACCTGCTCTGGCTCGAGGACCCGGTGCCGCCCGAGAACATCGAGGCCCAGCGGCACGTCACCCACAGCACGCGCACGCCGATCTGCACCGGCGAGAACCTCTATCGCAAGCACGGCTATCGCGAGCTGATCGAGAAGCAGGCGGCGCGGATCATCGCGCCCGACATCCCCAAGATGGGCGGCCTCGCCGAGGCGAAGAAGGTCGCCGATCACGCCGACCTCTATTACATCCCGGTCGCACCCCACAACGTCGCAAGCCCGATCGGCACGATGGCGGGCGCCCAGGTCTGCGCCGCGATGAACAACTTCCTGGTCCTGGAATATCACGCCCACGACGTCGCCTGGTGGGGCGATCTCGTGCAGGGGCCGCCCGTGATCGAGGGCGGCTTCATCCGGCTCGACGACCGGCCGGGCCACGGGCTCACTCTCGATGAGGACGTCGCGCGCGCGCACCTGAAGCCGGGCTCGAGCTTCTTCGGCGACGAGGCCTACGCCTGAGCCGGCAACACTGCATGAGGGACGGAGCAGCATGACGACCCAGGACATCACCAGGCCGGCCGCGGAGCTCGTGGAGGGGATCAGGCAGATGGGTGCTGCGACCGCGAGCAGCACGCTGTTTCACATGGGCATCCGCAATGCCCACATCTGCGGGCCGACCGCCTGGACCAAGGGCAAGGCGGTGGCCGGTCCGGCCCTGACGCTCCAGTTCATGCCAAAGCGCGAGGACCTCTACGGCGAGGATGAGTACGCCGAGCCCGAGCGGCAGCTGCACCGGCACGTGCTGTATCACACCCGGCCCGGCGACATCGTGGTGGTCGACGCCAGGGGCGACATGCGCAGCGGCGTGTTCGGCGAGATGATGCTGACCTACTTCAAGGGCAAAGGTGGTGCCGGCGTCGTGATCGACGGCTGCATCCGCGACTACGTCCACGTCCAGCACCTCGATCTCGGCCTGTGGCTGCGGGGCGTCACGCCCAACTTCCACACCCAGACCGACATCATGCCGTTCGCGGTCAACGTCCCGATCGCCTGCGGCGGCGTGCTGGTGATGCCGGGCGACATCATCGTCGCCGACGACGATGGCGCCGCGGTCGTGCCGGTGGCGCTCGCAGGCAAGGTCATCGAGCAGGCCCACGTCCGGCACGAATGGGAGGATTTCGCCAGGGAGAAGCTGTCGGAGGGCGGCGATCTCCGCCGCTACTATCCGCTCACCGAGGCGGCGCGCCCGGAATATGAGGCGTGGCTGAAGCGGCAGGCGACCTCCGCGACCTCATGAGATCAAAGGTGCGAAATCGACTACCGTCCTTGCCAAGCAGGAAGGCGTGACGGGCGCCCTACATTTGCCCCTGCCGGTCACCTGCTAGCACAGGTCATCGCCCCGCGTGGGGCCTGTGGAAGCAGGGACAACCCCGGGACGAGGCGGCGCAGCGATCTTGCCAGCAGCCAAAGGACGTTCATCCGGTACCATGGGACTTCGGTCGCTCCTGGCACGTCGTGAACAAGCGCAGCTCGTATCACTACTACTCGATGCGACTCGACCATGCCTGGAGAGCGCTACCTCCGCAAGCGCGCCGAGCGCGACCGCGTCCCCTACGATCCCTGGACCCGGCAGGGCTTCATCGGGGCGACGCCCGGCAATGTGGTCGACTATGCCGCGATCGAGGATATTGGTTGCGATATCGCCTGGCGCAGATAGGCCACCTCCACGCCGTTGAACAGCGCCTTACGGCTGACTCGACTATGCGTTGACCAATGACCACTTGTCGGCGTCAGATCCCTGCGGCCGGTTACCCGTGGCGTAATGCATGATCTCCTCCTGTGTCGCGCCCTTGCCCGAGGTCGCACCCACCAGACGCCCCTGATGCATCACCAGGATGCGGTCGCTCATCGCCAGAATTTCCGGGAGGTCGGAAGAGATCATCAGGACCGCTAGCCCCTGCTTCGCCAGGCTGCACAGAAGGCCGTGGATCTCCGCCTTGGCACCGACGTCGACGCCGCGGGTCGGCTCGTCCACGATCAGCACCTTGGGACGGGTCGCCAGCCATTTCGCGATGACGACGCGCTGCTGGTTGCCGCCGCTGAGAAAGACGGCCTTCTGATCGACCGACGGGGTGCGGATCGCGAGCTGGCGGATATAGGTTTCCGCCAGCAGCCGCTCGCGGGCCGCATCCACGATGCCGAAGCGTGACAGGGAGGGCATCAGCGGCATACCGATATTCGCTTGAAGCGACAGTCCGGTCACCAGCCCCTGGTCCTTCCGGTCCTCCGGCACAAGCCCGATGCCGGCGGCAATGGCGGTCCGCGGCGTGGGGTTGCGCAGGAGACGGCCATCCACTTCGATCTCTCCCTCGTCGAATACGAGATCGCCGAAGATTGTGCGCGCCAGCTCGGTCCCCCCCGCCCCGACCAGACCAGCGAGCCCGACGATCTCGCCCCTGCGTAGCGTCAGGGAAATATCCTCCAGCACCCCATGCTTCGTAAGATTGCGCACCGTCAGCACGGGCGCGCCGAGCGGCGCCT
>Ga0081538_10005600_pt1 | contig 11272 bp, 9 predicted proteins | sample TabmetS5T2R1_FD_71022 | JGI IMG/M metagenome (GOLD analysis project Ga0081538, IMG submission 71022) | Tabebuia heterophylla rhizosphere microbial communities from the University of Puerto Rico - S5T2R1 | ecosystem: Host-associated > Plants > Roots > Rhizosphere ... | reverse complement strand
GCCCCACCCGCGCCCGTCGGCGCTCCCCGCGACTGGTACGCGCGCCTGGCGGGCGAGGTGTAGCAGCTCACCCGCCTGTTCCCTGGCTTCTGCGTTTCGGTTAGTGTGCGTTGAAATGCCCTATCGACGGGTGGCGGGGAAGCTCCTCCTGGCAGGAGTGGCCTTGGGCGGTGTCGTCGCTGGCCACACCGTCGCGTACGTCGTGGCCGTTCCCTCGGCCGCCACCCGGCACGACGTTCTCGCCGAGACGGGGCACGGCTACTGGCCGGTGGCCGTCCTGGTTGCCCTGGCGACTTGCTTGTGCGCTGCAGGCTCGGTGGCCTTGCGCCACGCCAGAGCAGTCGCTGGTGGCCGCGCCCTGGGGGCGGACGTCTCCGGCTGGCTCGCTCCCCGCCTGGCGGCCGTCCAGATCCTGCTCTATGTGGCCGTGGAGGCCACCGAGCGGGTGGTTGCCGGCGTGCCGCTTGCCGAGCTGCTGCACCAGGGGCTGCTGTTGTGGGGCCTGCTGGCGCAGCTGCTGGTGGCCGTGCTGGCCACCGTGCTGCTCAGCTGGCTGGCTCGTGCCGGCGAGCTGGTGGGAAGGCTCCTGGCCAGGCCGCCGCGTCCCAGGCGGGCGGTTGGACGGCTGCCCCGCCCGGTCGACGAGGTCGTCGCCCGGACACCGTGCCTTGGTCCCGTCACAGCCCGGGGACCTCCCTCCTGGCGCCCCTGACCTTCTTCCCCCTTTGGCCCCGCGGGTGACCGCCTTTCCGGGGGGTGGGAGCAGTGTTGCCGACAAGGAGGGATGGCGTTGACCAGCGTGCATCGCGCGGTTCGCCGCGCCGTATCACTGGCCCTTGTCGCGGTTCTCGCCACCATGGTCCTGGTGGGGGTCGCCGGGCCCGCCGCGGCGCACGAGCGACGCGAGGTGGGGCAACAGGTCTTCGTGGTGGGCTTTGGGGAGGAGCCGGCCTACGCCGGCCAGCCCAACAGCGTGCAGCTGCTGCTCTCGGACCGGAAGGAGCGTCCCGTCACCGACCTGGGGGACAGCCTCAGCGTGGAGGTCGTCTTCGGCGACCAGCGGACCAAGTTGAGCCTGGAGCCGCGGTTTGTGGTCGGGGCGTTCGGGGAGCCGGGCGACTACCGGGCCTACTTCGTCCCCAGCCGTCCAGGCCGGTACACCTTCCAGTTCTCCGGGACGGTCAAGGGCCAGCAGGTCGAGGAGACGTTCACCTCGGGCCCGAAGACCTTCGACGACGTCCAGGACCCCGTCGAGCAGATGTTCCCCGTCCGGGACCCGACCACCGGGCAGTTGGCCCAGCGCCTGGACCGCGAGGTGGCCAGGCTGGAGCGCTCCAACGACAACGACGGGGTGGCGCGCGGGCTTGGCGTCGCCGGCGTCGCCGTCGGCCTGGTGGCGGTGGTCGTCGCGCTGGTCACCGTGCGGCGGCGGACCAGGGCCTAGCGGCGATGCGGCGGATGCTGGCGCTGGTGGCCTTGCTGCCGCTTGGCGTGCTGCTGGCAGGCTCCCCTGCCTCGGCCCACGCGGCCCTGCAAGCATCGGCCCCCGCCGCCGGCGCCCTGCTCGACCAGCCGCCGCACGAGGTCGTGCTGGCCTTCAGCGAACGGCCCGACCCGTCCCTGTCCACCATCCAGATCCTGGACGAGCACGGCCGAGCGGTCACCCAGGCCAACCCGAAGGCCGTCCAAGGGGCGCCGCTGCGGCTACGGGTCGGCCTCCCGCCCCTTGAGGAGGGGGTGTACGCGGTCTCCTGGAAGGCCCTGTCCGCCGTCGACGGCCACCTGACCACGGGCGCCTTCGCCTTCGGGGTCGGGGTCGCCTCGCTGGGTGAGGGGGCGCAGGCGGCGGCGCCGCCCCACACCGTGCGTCCCACGGCGCCGTCGGTGGCGGCACGGTGGACCATCTACTGGAGCCTGGCGCTGCTGCTCGGCGGGGCCAGCACGGGGGTGCTGGCCCTGGGTGGGCGCCTCCCTGGTCGTCGTTGGACGCTGGGGGCGGCGTGGGCGCTGGGGATGGCCGGGTTCGTGAGCCTGGCGGCGGTGGAGGCCGCCTCGGTGGGGGTGCCTATCGCGACGCTGCTGGGCTCGCCCGCCGGTGCCCGGCTGCTGCGGATCGGGGCCCTCATGGTCCTGCTGGCCGCGGCCGTGCTGTGGGCGACCCTCCGGCCGGGGCGGAGGGCACCGCTGGTGGGCGTGGGGATCGCCGCGGCGGGGGCCATGCTCGCCCACATCCTCGCCGGGCACGCCGGGGCACCGGCGTCCACCCGGTGGCTGAACATCGCGGCCCAGTTCGCGCACGTGGCCGCCGTGGGGGTGTGGATCGGGGGGCTGGGCTGGCTCCTGGCGGGCATCGTGGGCCAGGAGTCGCCCGAGCGGGCTGCCTCGGTGCGGCGGTTCTCCCAGGTGGCCACGGTGGCCATTGCCACGGTGGTGGTCACCGGGGGGCTGCGGGCCTACGACGGGGTCCGCTCGGTGGGGGCTGCGCTCGATACCGGCTACGGGCTCACTGTGCTGGGCAAGGTGGCCCTGTTCCTGCCGCTGGCGGCGCTGGGGGCGGTCAACCGCTTCCGGATCGTCCCGAGGCTGGCCCGAGAGACCGGGCGGGTGCACCTGCTGCGCCGGACCGTGGGGGGCGAGCTGCTGATCGCGGTCGGCATCTTGGGGCTCACCGGGGTGCTGGCCGGGCTGCCGCCCGCAACCCAGCTGACGGCGCACGAGGCCGAGGGGCCCGCCGGCACAGTGGTCTCGGGTAGCGACTTCGCCACCTCGATCCGGGTGCAGCTGACCATCCGCCCAGGCACCGTGGGCCCCAACGACTTCCGCGTCACCGTGAAGGACTACGACAGCGGCCAGCCCGTCGACGCCACCAGGGTGGCGCTGCGGTTCACCCGGCCCGACGTCGGTCCGGCGCTGCTGGAGCTTCGCAAGGACGCGGCCGGCGAGTGGGTCGGCCGGGGCACGTTCCTGGCCGTCCAGGGGACCTGGCGGGTCACCGTGATCATCGAGGCGCCTCCCGAAGGCTTCGAGCTCCCGCTGCTGGTGGACGTCGGCATGGGCGAAGCCCCCGCCCAGGACGGACACGCGCAGGGGGAGCGGCCGTGAGCGCAGGTCCGAACGCCTCCGCCCGGCAGACCCTCCGGTGCTCACTCGGCCCGAGGGCGCCGCCGTGCTGCCGGACGGCAGGAGGAGTGCCTGCTACGGGTGTTGAGGGAGGACGACCGATGAGATCGCGATTGATCCGCACGCTGGGCCTGGCCGCCTGCGTGCTGGGGCTTGTTGCCGTGGCGCCCGCGGCGAGCGCGGGCCACAAGACCGACCCGCACACCAAGAACCTGCACCCGCTGGGGCACATCGAGGAGCCCCGGAGCTTGATCAACCCCAGGGTCGGGAACACCAACATCCACACCGACATCGCCTTCTGGGGCAAGCTCGCCTTCCAGGGGAACTGGGACGGCTTCACGATCCGGGACATCGCGTCGTCCGGCAACCCCAAGACGATCTCCCACACCTCCTGTGACGGGAACCAGGGCGACATCGTGGTGTGGGAGAACATCCTTGTTCGTTCCTGGAACACCCCCGCCGGCACGCCGGGGCCGTTCGGGGCGGGCCTGACGTGCGACGGTGAGGCCGTGGCGGCCGGGTTCGAGGGGGTGCACGTCTTCGACCTCAGCAACCGCAGCAACCCGGTGCTGGTCGCCGACGTGCCGCTCCGCTGCGGCTCCCACACCGCGACCGCCGTTCCCGACCCAGCCAACGGCCGGCTGCTGGTCTACTCCAGCGCCGTGGACGTGAATTGCCCAGGCTTCGACGTCATCGAGGTCCCGCTGGACGACCCGGGCGCGGCCTCCCACGTCCGGGAGGTCGAGGGCGAGATGATGTGCCACGACATCGGCGTGATCCTGGGTGACGCCATGAAGGCCGCCTGCGCCGGCCACCACGGGCCGCAGGTCTACGACATCGGCGGCGACGGCGGCGGCTCGCTGGACGATCCGGCCCTGCTGTGGCATGCCGAGATCCCCGGCGTCGACCCCGGCCACTCCGCCGCCTGGACCTGGGACGGCAAGGTGGTCGTGTTCGGCTGGGAGCCGGGCGGCGGCGTCCAAGCCAAGTGCCAGCAGACCAGCACGGACCTTGAGCGGACGTTGTTCTTCTTCGACGGCGCGACGGGCGACGAGCTCGGCCGGTTCGTCTTCACGCGGTTCCAGGGCCCGACGGAGAACTGCACGCTCCACAACTACAACGTCGTGCCGCTCCGCAGCGGGAACTACGTCCTGGTCCACGGGAGCTACCAGGCGGGGACCGGGGTGATCGACTTCACCGACCTCGCCAACGCCAGGGAGATTGCCTGGAGCGACCCGCCCCCGCTGCCGACCGTGCCGGAGTTCCCGGTGTTCTGTGACCCCGATGGACCGGGTGGGCAGCCTGCCCTCGGCTGCGACATCGGCGGCGCGTGGTCCTCGTACTGGTACAACAACCGCATCTACGAGTCCAACATCACCGAGGGACTGAACATCTTCCGGTTCAGCGGTCGTCAGACGGCCGGAGCCCTGAGGCTCGGCCACCTCAACCCACAGACCCAGGAGTTCACGCTCAACGGCTGAGCGCGCTAGCCAGGTTCGGAGAGGGCGGCTCCTGCCGCCCTCTCACTCCCAGCCCCGTGGCGAGTTGAACGAGTCGGGATCGACCGCGGAGGTGGGCACGCCTGGACTGGAGTCCGGATTCCGCGGCGGCGCAGGTAGGCGTGGCAGCAGCGATAATCGTCGGCGTTGTCGGCGTGGACCCTGCCAGGCCCGCGGCGCCGCCCTTTTCGAGGTTCCCGCTGGTCTGCGGCGTTCTGGTGTGACCCGTTGGCACCAGCCGCGATGCCAACCTGGCTCCCTTGGACATGGCGAGCGGCTTGGGTGTATGCATCCTGCGCCAGAAGTCTGGTTTGAGGAGGCTCAGCGATGCGACGACTACTTGTCGCCGGCCTGGCCGCGCTGTTCGTGCTGGTCGGTGCGGGCGTGGCCAGGGCGGATCACACCCATGTCCTGATCCTGCCCAACGGCAACTGCGCGATCCTTGCCGCCAATGGGAACGAGAAGTACCTGATCCTCCCGGCGGTGCTGTTCAGCAACAACCCGAACGTCGACGCCGACGACGCGGCCGGCGGCCTCGAGGGCCTGCCGCTGAACCGCAGGCATCCCCTGCACGTGCTGGTGCACCTTGGTGTCCCCGGCGCCGACGGAGACATCGTGGTGATGGGCTCGGCCCAAGATCCGTGCGCTGCGACGGGCAACTACGTCAACGGATAGCTCGGCAAGGGAGCCGCAGCTAGCGATGATCATAGACATCAGGGTGAGTGGGGAGCCGTGCCCGGCTCGTGATCTCTGCTGTGGATTATGGCTCGCTCCAAGACGGTCAGCCCACGGCTGGAGTGAGCGCATAACCTCGCCGAAAGAGAACCGATAACTTGGGCCCCGACGGTGGGGCGCGACCTGGGGGAAACGGCGGTTTGCACAGCGGTTACCGGCATTTAGCTGATATCACGGGGGCAATCAAATGGGGTGATGCCAATTTTGCGTTCCCGCAGCTCAGCCGCCTAAGAGCTCACATCCCTTGGCCGCCTCCGTAGTAAGAGGACATTCCGGAACCGCGGGTGAGGTGATGGGTCGGGTTAGTTGGGTTGTGCGATGATTCCGGCTCATGACCACCCTGGCCGACCGGCTGCTGCCCGACCAGCTCTGGCAGCGCATCCAGCCCCTGCTGCCCCCGCCGCCCTCCCACGCCCGCGGCGGCGCGCCCCGCACCGTGCCGGATCGGGCCTACATGGCCGCGATCATCTTCATGGCCCGCAGCTCCACCCCTTGGGCGCTGCTGCCGGTGGGCGAGTTCGGCTGCGGCAGCGTGACCACCTGTTGGCGACGCTTCGCCGAGTGGGCCGCCGCTGGGGTGTTCGAGCGGCTCCAGGAGCTGCTGCTGGATGAGCTCGGCCAGGCCGGGGCGCTGGACTGGTCGCGGATCAGCGTGGATTCCTTCAGCCTGCGGGCGGTCAGGGGGGGACCTGTGTGGCGCAAACCCGGTCGACCGGGCCAAGCCCGGGTCCAAGCTGCACCTGGCCGTTGAGGGTGGTGGGCTGCCGCTGTCGCTACTGGTGACTGCGGCCAACACCAACGACAGCCTGGTGTTTGCGGCGCTGCTGGACGACCTCCCCAAGGTGCGGACTCCTGCCGGCGGCCGGCGCTGCCGCCCCGACAAGGTCCACGCCGACAAGGCCTACGATCATCGCCGCTGCCGCGGCTACCTCACCCGGCGGAGGATCAAGGTCCGCATCGCCCGGTGTGGGATCGAGTCGTCCCAGCGGCTGGGCCGCCACCGCTGGAAGGTGGAACGCTCGATCGCCTGGCTGGCCGGGTGCCGGCGGCTGCGCACCCGCTACGACCGGGACTCCGAGCGGTTCTTCGCCTTCGCCATGCTGGCCTGCGCCCGGCTGGGCTACAACCGGCTCCCCGAAACCGCCGAGGCACACGCACGGTCACCCTGAACCTGCAGGATCCAAGGTCGTCGTGCGCGGCGCCGTCGGTGGGTTTCCGCAGGTCCAATGGTTCGGGCGGGCCAGCCGTGAGCTAGCCGAGGGTGCGGATCCTGAGCGTTACGTTGTCGGGTTCGGACAACTGTTCGGTGACCGCGTAGATCCGGTCGCCGTGCCAGGCCAGCCCACCATCGACCAGGGTGTGCGCCCACGTCTCCTGGCCTGGCAGGTGCCCGAACTCGAAGGTGGCGATCGGTGTGGAGCCGCCCGGCTCGAAGACGTACACGTCCTCGTCGTACGCCCCGTCGATGCCGGCCGCGACCAGACCGTCGGAACGCACGGCGGCAGCGTTGGGGTAGTGGGTCGTCGGGTACCGGTGCACCTCGGTGAGGTCGGAGGTGCGCAGGACCGGGTGGTAGTACGGCGATCCCGACGGGACGATCACCTGGCTGCCGTCCGGCGTGACCGCCAGCTGCCGAACCGAACCCCCGTCGGTCCAGCGCCAGGCCCGCTGCTCCAGCCCCGTCGGGGTGACCTCGAAGCGGAACAGCAGCGCCGGGTTGGAACCGGTCACCCCGGCGATCAACATGTTGGGCTGCGACGGCACCGTCGCCAGCAACGGGGCCGTGGCGATCCTGGAGTCGACGACACCGGGGTAGGCCGCCATGCCCAGGTCGTACGCACGCGTCTGGGGGTCGACCTTGCCGATGCCGGCCGGAGCGTTGTCGCAGCCCCACCCGAACCACAGCTGCCCAGCCACCCACGCAACGTCACGGGGGCAGGTCGGCACCCCGTCGTGGGTGCCGACGTAGTAGTGCTCCACGGCGTAGGTCGCCAGGTCGATGATCGCGATCCCGTCGCTGTCGACCAGGGCCACGTACAGCTTGGTGCCGTCCAGGCTGAGCGTCATCCCGCCGCCACCTCGGCCGATGCCGACGGTCTGCTGGATGCCTCCGTCGAGGTCGGTGACCACGACGCTGTTGGTGTCCTTTCCGCCGCTGAGGTAGACGCGGCCGCGCGCCTCGTCGACCAGCATGCCGCCGAACCCCGGCAGCGGGACCTTCACGTCCAGGCCCAACCCCGGCGCGGTGGTCGGCGGCGGGGTCGTGGTGGACGTCGTGGTCGACGAGCTGGTGGTCGTGGTGGTGCGCCGAGGCTTGCGGCGGCTCTTGCTGTTCGCGGAGGCGGCCGCGGCGGCCCCCAAGCCGGTCGTGGTGGCGACGGACCGCCCATGGCCGGCGTGGCTGCCGCCCGACCGGTCGGTGAGCGCCACGGCGGCGGCGGCGCCACCGGCGGCCAGGACGACCACCAGCAGCGGCACGACCACCGCCATCCACCTCGGTGTGTGCCGGCGTGGGTTGCCTGCCCGGCGCATCGAGCCTCCCGTCTGATGTCGGCACGGCCATCGGTGCTCCAACAAGGGGCCGACTCTACTTCGGGGGGCGAACTGGGGCGAATCCGCTCCTTCCCGCAACCACAAGAAGCGGACACCGCCGGATGGCCCCATGCCACCCTGTCGCCTCGCCGCCGCCGATCACCGTCGGATCGCGCCGGGCGCGGCTGTCGGCCAACCAGTGAGCAGCGGTCGGCGCCAAGCGGGCAGCCGTCGTCGGCACGCAGGCTCGCGGGCCGACGGTCGGGTTGCGACCCGGTCAGCTGTTCGGCGACCGTCTGTCGCAGTCCTGGTGGATCATGCTGACCGACCACAACACCGCTGCAGGGGCCGAGCGTTGCCGGACGCGACCGAGCCGATCTTCTTTGCGACACCCGACCAGTTCCGCACCTGGCTTGAGAAGCACCACGACTCGGCGCGGGAGGTCCTCGTCGGCTACTACAAGGCCAGCTCCAGCAGGCCGAGCATCACCTGGCCGCAGTCGGTGGACCAGGCGCTCTGCTTCGGCTGGATCGACGGCGTGCGCAAGCGCATCGACGACGAGCGCTACCTGATCCGGTTCACGCCGCGCAAGCCCGGCAGCACCTGGAGCGCCGTGAACGTCGCGCGCATCAAGGAGCTGACCGAGCTCGGCCTGATGCGCCCCGCCGGCCTCAACGCGTTCCAGGAGCGCGTCGAGGCGAACACCGGGGTCTACGCCTACGAGCAGCGGGACGCCGCCGCCCTCGACGACGCCGAGGAGCGGGAGTTCCGCGCCGACCCACAGGCCTGGGAGTTCTTCCAGGCCCGCGCGCCGAGCTACCGCAAGGCCGCCATCTGGTGGGTCGTGAGCGCCAAGAAGCCGGAGACCCGGCGACAGCGCCTCGCCACCCTGATCGACGACTCAGCCAACGGCCGAACGGTCAAGCCGCTGACCCGCCCTGGCCAAGGCTGACCCGCCCGGCTACGTGGACATTCCGGAACGACTCACCATGGTGGCTGCCGCAGAGCGTTGAAGCAGCTGACCGAGCAGGCCAGCATCGCGGTACTGGCCATCGAGGTCGTCCCGCACCGGCGCTGGTCGCATTGGTGGGACTGATCTGGCCACCCGGGACAGATGAGCCACTTCCCCTGACCGGCAACCCGACTCAGGTAGGTTCTGGAATGTCCTGCAAGGATGAGGTCCCAGGTTCAAGTCCTGGCAGGCCCACTTGCGGCTCTGACCAGCAGAAATACTGGCCAGCTCGTCCGGTGCCAGATGGGCGACGCGCGTGCCGGACCAAGAACTCTTACCTGGTACCGCTCCTCGTCATGGGTCAGATGTCCTGCACTGCCGTCCTCGGACGATTTGGGTTGAGAGTAGGGCGGCGCAGTTGCGGCCATCCGGTATACGGCGACTGCTGACTGCAGCGGCAGGGCCTCCACTCCAGGTCGTCGCGGACTGCACGGGCCTCAGCACTGTGTAGCAGCAGGTCCCGCAGGTCAGAGGCAAGCGTTAGCGCCGCAATATTCTGGCTTGACATTGGTGGGCCCTACTTGACGCTCGCCGTGCTCGTCATCTTGCCTTCATATGGCTTGGGCCACGGCGAGCACATCGCCCACCCGTCCGCACGCCGAGCTGCTTCGAGTGATCTGCTGATGGCTGCGGCAGCCCTTGACTGCCAGAGCATGTACGCCGACGCGATGCGGTGCTCGATGACCACCTGCTCCTTGGCTGACCTACGTAATGCTACGTATCCATTTCCCCTCTGCCTTACGTATTCACAGCCCTCCGGGGTGAGGACCAGCATCGCCGGAGGGGAGGGGTGCTCGCTACCCCTGCTGCTAGCTGGACCAACGGGTAGCCGGTCCGATGCAGGAGCCGCATTCCGGGGGCGTGCCGCGCCGGCCCAGCACCGAACCCGGTGCCAGGACCCGGCAGGCGGCTCGCCATGCGCATCGCTGCCATGCGAGCTCCTGGCCAGTTGACCAGGATGGCTGGTCGATGGCGCCGCTGATCTCCCCGCTGCGCAGGTGCCGGCCAGCCTCGTTGCCTCGCGCCGGATGCTGGCGCCGATGCTGGCGGCTCGCGCGCGGGCCGCCGATGCGGGTCGTGTTCGGGGACGTCACGGTCACCGATACGGCTACCACCGTCTCGACGACAATCCCCGGCCTGTTCGAGGGCAGGCGCTCGGCAAGGTTGCGCTTGGCAGGGAGGCGAGGAGCGGCGGCGGTCACAGCCCCGCTGCGGGCGCTGGTCGCCGTGCTGGCAGTCGACCCGTCGCCCACCTGCTTCAGCGCAGCCCACGATCAAGGTCCAGTTGCGCGGAAAGGAACAGCAGAAAAACAACGAAGGGTAGTGAGTGTCTTGCGAAGGCTTCGACGCCCCCTTATTGTCGCCTTAGGCTGCTGCCTACTCTTCCTTGTCCAAAGCGGCGCCTCGGCGGTCCCCTACCCCGCAACCGGGGTGGTCCAGGTCTCGGACGTAAGCCCGTTCGCCGCATGCACCGTCGACAACGTGGCGGCCCAACCCGGCAGGAACTTCCCCAACAGCGAGGTCGAGCCCTGGGTCGACGTCAACCCGACCAACCCCAACAACGTCGTGGGCATCTGGCAGCAGGACCGCTGGTCGGACGGTGGTGCCAGGGGCCTGGTGACCGGGGTCTCCATGAACGGCGGCACCAGCTGGACGAAGGTCGTGCTCCCGGAGGTGAGCGCCTGCTCGGGGAACCTCAACTACGACCGCGCCACCGATCCCTGGCTGTCGTTTGCGCCCAACGGCCACCTGTACGCCATGAGCCTGTCGTTGAGCCACGACCTTCGCCGCTCGGCGATGCTGGTCAGCAAGTCCACCGACGGCGGCCGCACCTGGGGCAACCCGACGGTCCTGATCGATGAGACGTCGGACTTCAACCTCAACGACAAGAACTCCCTTACCGCCGATCCGACCAATTCGAGGTTCGTCTACGCCGTCTGGGACCGGATCCGGCACCCCAGCCAGAAGGAGCTGAGCCTGGAGGCGCCGAACTTCAACGCGCTGCACGCGTCCTCCTTCCGCTCCGACATCGTGTTCTCCCGGACGACCAACGGCGGCCGCAGCTGGGAGGCGCCGCGGGCGATCTTCCGGCCCAGGGAGAACCAGTTCACCATCGGCAACCAGATCGCCGTCCTCCCCGACGGGACGCTGGTGGACGCCTTCTTCCTCATCAGGGGATCGGGCGTGCAGCCGTCGCAGAACCAGTACCGCGAGGCGGTCATCATCTCGACCGACAAGGGCGTCACCTGGTCGCAGCCGCTCATCGTGGATCGCCACGTCGTCGCCCCCGTCAGCGACCCCGACACCGGGCAGCCCCACCGCACCGGCGACATCATTCCCGACGTCGCTGTCGACCTGGACAGCGGCGCCCTCT